>ENA-UAIC01000010-UAIC01000010.1-human-gut-metagenome-genome-assembly--contig:-NODE-10-length-71671-cov-10.286961_pt1 | contig 71671 bp, 71 predicted proteins | sample MGYA00244413_ERZ654377 | MGnify/ENA primary metagenome ERZ654377 (study PRJEB26926, sample SAMN06165148) | human gut metagenome | biome: ENVO:00009003; feature: ENVO:2100002; material: ENVO:00002003...
TAACTTGCGCTCCTTTCTTCGGTTTTAGGTTGTGTGTTCTAAGAGACTTCCCAACTGCTTGATTAAGAAGTCTTTTAGAGCATACAACACCGGTAACGACGAAAAGAATACCGGCACAAAAGAACTCCCTTTCGCCACACTGGCTAAGGCGGTCGATGCCGCGGCTGACGGTGCAGCGATCTATGTCATGAGCGACCTGACCATGGATCAGTGTGCTCGTTTTTATGATAAGAGTCTTACGATCACCAGTGGAGAAGGCGGTCCTTACACCGTTACACGCAGCGCTGATTTTAACCTGCAAAGTGACACAGCCCGCAGCTGGTATAATCCCGCCATGATCGAGGTTCAGTCTTTATCGGCGAGTTCTGTCGGCCTGACTCTTTCCAAAATCATTCTGGACGATGCAGGGATGCACGAGGGTACTGTATTCGCACAGGCTGTCAGCGGTGACGGCAACGCGGATAATACGATTTTTGTGCAGGACGCGATCATTGCCTCCAACGCCACTGTGCCCTGCACCGTGACACTGGGCAGTGGTGCTGTGCTGCGCAACTTTGGCGGCATGTCCGCTGTACGCGCCACCGACCAGGCAAAAATCGTCATGGAAAGCGGCAGTGTGATAGAGGATACCATGGCTGGCTATACGAGAACAAAAGACTCTGCGGCAGTCTCAGTCGGTCCGGCAGGTGCGATCTGGCTTCAGGGCGGTACACTCGTGATGAAGGAAGGCTCGAAGCTTCAGAACATGGACGGCCGCGGAGTTTATGCAGACGGCGGTAAGGTTGAGATCGGCGGCGCCATCAGCAGCATTGCTGCAAACAAGAGTGCAATGTGGCAGGCGAATAGCGGCATCGCAATTCATCTGCGCAATTACGCGGAGGGAACGCTGACCTCCACCGCGCTGATTGAGAAGCTCTCCGGCGGCAGCATGATCTACTGTGCGGGTGGCGCCAGATCCTTCAAAATGGAAAACGGCTCCAAAATCACGGATTGCCCCAGTCTAAACGGCAATGTCATCTTTGCAAAAAACAGCACCGTCGTGATGGACGGTGAAATCAGCAATGTGCATGCCACAGGCAACCATATCCTGCAAACTGACGGCGGTACAGCGGTGACAATTGGAAAAAACGGAAGGATTCTCAATAATCGCGCGTACTATGGCGCGGTTTATATCAACGGAACGGATGAGCACTTAGATATTTACGGAAAAATCAACGGTAATATTTCTACGGATCGCGGCGGCGGTGTGGTACTGTCCAATAATGGCGGAAACCACAACGCAGCCATGTATGAGGGTGCCGAGATCTGCAACAACAAAGCCGAGCAAACAGGCGGCGGAACCATGATATCCAAAGGCACCTTCACAATGAACGGCGGTACGATCTCCGGCAACATTTCCGGTACAAACAGTGCAAAAGGCGAAGCTTACCGGATCGGCGGCGGCGTATTTGTCCGCAGAGGCGGCCAATTCATTATGAATGGCGGCGCGATCGAGAACAACGCCGCAACAGCCTTTGGCGGCGGTGTCTGCTTTGATGCCAGTGATTATGGCGGCACGGTGCCGAAGATCGAGCTGAATGCCGGTACCATCAACAACAATCTCATGCAGGTCACCGTCGATGACGAATATCAGATCACAGGCGGCATATCAAATGATTTGGCTGTCACCGGTAAAGACTATGGAAAGTGCGATCGTTACCTCTATATCTCCCGTGAGGCAGCTGTTGGAGATCGGGCAGTTTATTTCCAGACTGGCACTAAGACCGTTACCCCGGCTGACAGCAGCCTTGACATCAGGCTGGGGAACACCAGTGCTGCAAATGTAACCGCTTTGACCAAGGCTTCGGATAGCATGGGCTGGAGTGATCCGTTGGCCACCTTCTGGGTCAGCGCGACGGCGCAGCTAAGCTGACGGTGGGCGGCCTGACACTGAACGATCTGCCGGTTTATGTGCTGTCCTTGCCGGTGGATGAAACCGGAAAGGTTCTCGGTGCTTCGGAGGCGCAGGTTTATGCAGCTCGGAAGACAAACACAGGAGATACAAACCCAAGAGATATAGACGTCACGCTTCCGGATGTGTCTGGAAACGGCTATGCCGTAGCCGTTGTCCAACCCTCACAGGACCACGGCACACTGGTCATACAAGGGCCTGAAACCATTGAGAGAAATAAAACCGGTGAACACTATCCCGTGACATATACCGTAACGTATGATATGTCTGAAAGCATGGAAAGCATGATTGAACAATCAGGCGGTGAGGCTGAATATGTCCTTACGATTGATCGCGATGCCCGCCTTGTAGGAAATCCCGGCCGTTTCAATGGAGAAAGCATTAGTGTGACATATCGTCTGCCCCACTCTGAGTTCAGAGTAGGTGATGTGCTGCTTGCCTCCGCAATGCTGAGGATCACTGTCGGACAGCACGACTATGTCATTCCCTCTAATGTGACGAAAACACGGAAGGTTGAGACAACCTATAGCCTGACAACACAGGTGAATGGTGGGAATGGAACGATTTCTGCAAGTAAAGCAGGGCTGGCGGCCGGATCGCATGAAACGATTGTTTTCACTCCCGATAGCGGCTATCAAATTGACACTGTTACGGTGAATGGTGTTAAAGCAGAGGTGCGCTCCAATATGCTGGAAGTTATCATGGACGCCGACAAGACCGTTATTGTAACATACAAGAGTATTCCGCATATCCATAACCATGGAACGGCCTGGAAGTCAGACGCAGACAACCATTGGCATGAATGCCCCTGCGGTGACAGGAAGGACATAGCGGCGCATAGCTTCAAGTGGGTGATCGATAAGGAACCCACCGCAACCAGGAAAGGCTCCAAACACGAGGAATGCACCGTCTGCGGCTATAAGAAGGCCGCTGTTGCAATTCCCGCAAAGGGTTCTACGGTGAAGCCGAGCGACCACCCCGACAAGCCCGGAAAAACTGCCTCGTCAAATACCGGTGACAGCAGCAATCCCGTTTTGTGGAGCGCACTTCTGTTCATCAGCGGCGGTGCTGTTATCGGCACAACGGTTGTAAGCCGAAAGAAAAAGTACAACAGATAATAAAGCGAATAGGTCTCAAGGCGGCTATCGGAAACGGTAGCCGCCTTTACATTTTTTTGTTACTGTATCCATGATGCCTTGTCTATTGCATTGGATCTCCTTCCTTTGATGATTTTTCACTGAAAGGTTATCGTTGCGCCAAAATACTCGCCGTGGTATAATAAAAGTGAAAGAAATTTGATCACATGAATCAAATTGCCACTTTGGGAAGCGATGCAGCCTTCAGCATCTTTTCCTACGGAGATCGGGTCATTCGCTTCAAAGCGCCGTATTCATTAGAACGATATACCGCCGTTAAGGAATGGGACAATGGGTATCTTGTGGTCATGGCCAAGTACCGCCACACCCCGCATCCCGAGGAGGAATACATTGGCCTCCTCCCGATATTAAACGGTCTGTATATCAAACGCCCAGGAGTTTTTGAAGCCGATCAAGGAGGTCGCGATTGCAAATGGTTGCTATTAAGCAGGTCGCCGATGATGCGGATGTTATCATCTTATAAATACCTACACATATAGATATTCTAAGGAGGTGCGGAGCTGTGACTTTACACCAGCTGCAATACTTCGCGGAGATTGTGCGTCAGCGCAGCTTCACCCGGGCTGCCCGGCAGCTTCATATCAGCCAGCCCGCACTGAGCAAAAGCGTGCGCCTGCTGGAGCAGGAGTTTGAAGCCGAATTCATCGACCGAAACGCCAAGGACTTTGCGCTTACCGACAGCGGGGCCTTGTTTTACGAGTATGCGCAAAAGCTGCTGGCTTTTACAGACGCCCAAACCCGGGAGATCCGACAGCGCATTCAAAGCGCCGCCGACACCCTGCACATCGGAATTCCTCCCACCTCCGGCTCCATTTACTATCACACCCTCATCAGCCAGTTTCAGGCGACCTACCCGGATATTGTTCTGCAGATCACGGAGGTACCGTCCCGGCGCATCCTCTCCCTTCTGGATGAAGGGCAGTTGGACCTGGGTGTGGTACTGGAGCCCATATCCCGGGAAGCGTATGTGACCCGGCCGGTGGTGCGGTCGGAGATCGTGGCGGTGGTCTCCCGGGATCACCCGCTGGCCGGCTGCGGAACGATCAGCCTGTCCCGGCTGCGGGATGAGCCTCTACTGATGATCTCCCAGGACTTCATGTTCAGCGGCGTGGTGGAGAGCCTGTGCCGTCAGGCGGGCTTTGCGCCCCAAGTGGCCTTTGAAAGCTCCCAGTGGGATCTGCTCTATGAGATGGCTCTGGACGGCCGGGGCGTAGCTTTCTTCCCGAAAGCGCTTATGGACAAGCATCCCCGGTCAGAGGCCGTATGCTTGCATCTGCAGGACCCTGCCGCCCCCTGGATACTGTCGGTGGCGTATCGAAAGGAGCGGTTTCTATCGACCCCTATGCAGCTCTTTTTGGAGCTATGCAAACCATGAGCTCAGAAAACGGTCTCGGTATCGAGGCCGTTTTTTTGCTTCATAAATTCAAGTTATAGGTAATAAATAACGGGTATTTTACAGGCGAAGCAAAACCGGGTATTCTAAAAGGGACAAAACCCGATAAATTCTGCCAAGCAGGGAAAGGATCGCTTATGAACAGATATCAGGAAGAATACAACCGCAAAAAAATGTCCGCCCGGCAGGTGTTGGAGAACATTCAGAGCCGAGACTTTGTTTTCACACCCATGGCCGCCTCCTGCCCGGACGCACTGATGGGTGAGCTGCAGCATCTTAAGGACACTGGTGTAAAAGATGTTATTCTGCAGAGCTGCATCCCCTCGGTGGACTATCCCGTGTTTCACGACCCGGAAATGAAGGCTGTCATGGCACACCACGGCTGGTTCTTCACCGCAGGTCTGCGCAAGGCCAACGCCCAGCGTCTGGTAAGTGCCGTACCTCAGCACTCCACCAGCATCCTGCGTAAGACTCTGGATCGCATCCGCTATGAAGGCCGCCGCCCGGTGCTGCTTACAACCGTATCTCCCATGGACGCACGGGGCTATATGTCCCTTTCCATCAGCTCCATCTACGAAATGGATGTGGTGCGGGCCGGAGCTGTCCTTCTTGTGGAAGTAAACCCCAACTATCCCCGCACCTTCGGTGACACCATGGTGCACATCTCTCAGGTAACGGCACTGGTAGAGTCTGACCGCCCCATTCTCTGCGTAGACCCCGCCCCCTATACGGAGGTAGATGCCACCATCGGCAAATATGTGGCCTCCCTGGTAGAGGACGGCTCCACCATCCAGCTGGGCATCGGTAACATTCCCAACGCTGTTGCCAATGAGCTGAAGTCCAAAAAACATTTGGGCATCCACACAGAGATGTTCACCGAAACCATGGTGGACCTTATTGAGTGCGGTGCCGTGGACAACACCCAAAAGGGCTTTAATGACGGCGTGAGTATATGCTCCTTCACCATGGGCAGCCGCCGCCTGTATGACTTTTTGGATGATAACCCCATGGTGCTTTTCAAGTCCAGTACCTACTCCAATGACCCCTACACCATCGGCCGCAACAATAAATTCGTGTCCATCAATGCCACGCTGGAGATGGATCTAACCGGTCAGGCTGCCAGCGAATCCGTGGGCCCGGTGCAGTTCTCCGGCTCCGGCGGCCAGGCCGAGACCATTCAGGGCGCACAAATGTCCCTCGGCGGCAAGTCCATTCTTGCCATGCACTCCACTTACACAGATCGGGACGGTAAGCTCCATTCCAAGATTGTCCCCATGCTGACACCCGGCGCTGCCGTGACCACCTCCCGCAATGATGTGGACTATGTGGTCACCGAGTATGGCATTGCCTGGCTTCGGGGTCTGACTATCGCCGAGCGTGTGCAGGCGCTCACGAAAATCGCCCACCCAGACTTCCGAGCTTGGCTGCTGGAAGAAGCAGAGAAGAATCATATCTGGTGATTTACCCCTCTATACCAAGACAAGACCCGGTGCTTCGGCACCGGGTCTTGTCTATAAAAGAGAGTGAAATCAAACGATTCAGTTGGCTGTCCAGCCGCCGTCAATGGGCAAAGCGATGCCGGTGATGGACGCTGCCGCGTCGGAGCAAAGAAACTTCACAATAGCGCCGATATTCTCCGCCGGAACCATCTTCTTAATGGCCGCCTTGGAGAGCATGATATCGGAGATGACCTTCTCCTCAGGGATGCCGTGGGTCTGAGCCTGCGCTGCGATCTGCTTTTCCACAAGGGGAGTCATAACATAGGCAGGGCAGATGGCATTGCAGGTGATGCCCTGGGGGCCACCCTCCATGGCTGCCGTCTTGGTAAAGCCGACGAGCCCGTGCTTGGCGGACACATAGGCGCTCTTGAATTCCGAGGCCACCAGGCCGTGGATAGAGCTCATATTGATAATGCGTCCCCAGCCCTTTTCCTTCATATAGGGCCAGCAGTACCGTGTCAGCAGGAAAGGTGCTGTGAGCATAAGGCTGATGATGAAGTCCCACTGGTCCTCCGGGAACTCCTCAATGGGACACACATGCTGCACGCCCGCCACATTGGCCAGAATGTCCACACCGCCGAAACGCTCCACGGTAAACTCCACCAGGCGGCGGCAATCCTCCCGCCGTGTCAGGTTCCCCACAAAGGGTACGCCGCCCAGCTCGCGGGCAGACTCAATGAGCAGAGCCTCGTTCACATCGGCCATGACGACCTGCGCGCCCTCTTGGCGCAGCGCCTGAGCCACCGCATAGCCGATACCGCTGGCAGCGCCGGTAACAATAGCAGTCTTTTCAAATAACATATGTATTCCTCCTGTGTTCAGAGAATAAATTTCTGCAGCAGAGCCACCACCCGATCCTCGTGATCCAACATACAGCCGTGGCCGCTGCCGGAGATCAGCTGCTCCTCGTACCGGCCGCCAACTGCGCGATACCGCTCCAGCACATACCGCATCTGTTCTACCATGGGTTGAGGGGGGAATTGATCCGCTCCGGGATAGCCGGGCAGGACTCCCATTTGCCCCAATACCGCCACATCACATACACTGTGATCGGATACCATCACATCCTTGTCGCCCCGAATCCACAGAATAGGCATTTGGGGCTGTACATCCGCCAGGGCGGAAAGGTCGCAGTATTGCACGGACATTGTGTTGGACACGCCCTTGGCGCCGCTCTTAGCGTATGGCCATTGGGCGCAGGGAATGCTGTCGCCCTGGCACATATCATCTCCCGTCTTGCACAGGAGTATAGAGTCAATGTATTTTTCCCGCTGCGCTTCCGGGAGCTTATACCCGGCGGCCACATACACACTGTCAATGACCTGACCGGGCAGAGTGCGGTCACCGGTGCGGATAGCCTGCAGCAAGGCTTGGTTTGTGCAGGCCGCCCCGCTGCCCAGTCCCGCAGGCTCCACCGGAGCGCCCGCCTCCCCGTAGCTGCCGCCAAAGCCGAAGGGCGAAAGCGGCGCCTGGAGGATCAGGCTCTGCACCTGCCGGGGGTGGTCAATGGCATACTGCATAGCCACGCCTCCACCCATGGACCAGCCGAAAAGATGAAAGCGATCCCAGCCCACAGTATGCAAAAACTCGGCAATATCGTCGGAAAAATCCCGCATTCCCCGGGTGGCGTCAATGGGCAGAGCAGAGGAATGGCCAAAGCAGCGGAAGTCCGGTGCCAGCATTTCAAAATCATCTGCCAAACGCTCCATCAGATGCTCATAGAAAACAGCGGAAGAAACATTGCCGTGGAGCAGCAGCAGGCGAGGCTTACCGGGTGTGCCGGCTGAAAGATAAGCCGTGGTAAGCCGTGGCGTTGTGATTGTATGATAGGATAAACTCATAGCTTTGCTCCTCAGATGTCAAACTTCGCTTGCGGCAGTCCCGCAAAGCCCGCAATAAGCGAGGCAAACAGCGCAGGCTGCTCGTACATGGAAGCATGACCGCAATTCGGCAGGATCACATGATGGCAGTCCTTTATATGGGCGGCCAAATACTCCTGCTCCTTCAGGGGGGTGAGATAATCCTCTTGGCAGGACACCACCAAAGTAGGACACCGCACCTGATCCAGTCTGTCCCGCAAATCATAGCTTTCGGAGCTGTCCGTCAGGCGACGCATGGCGCCGATAAAATCCGGATTTTCAAACAGCGAGATCAGCAGTTTTTTTCGATTTTCCATCCACGCATGGCGCTTAGTATAAAAGTCCGGCGAATAGATCACCGGAATAGCGGTGTGATAATACGCTTCACCGCTGCCGGAAGCCAAATTCCATGCCCGGCCAATATCTCCCAGCCACCAGCCGGTAGCGGCCGTGGCGTTGAGGAGAATCAGGCGGTCAGTCATTTCCGGATAGGTAACAGCAAATTCCAGCGCTACCTCACTGCCGTAGGAAATGCCCGCCACGCAAGCGCTTTGCAGGTTTAAATGCTCCAACAGTCTCCTAACCACCTGCACCTGGATGCCGTGGTCGTAGGTCTGGCCCACCATTTTTTCGCTCTCTCCCTGATCCAGAAAATCCACCAGGATCAGTCGATTGTTTGCAGACAGGGCCTCAACAAAGGGCTGCCAGCTTACGCAGGACATCATGATGCCGTTGAGCAGGACCAGGGGCCTGCCTTGGCCATGGGATTCAAAATAGATGTGTCTGCCGTCCATTTCAAATGTAGGCATAAGGGACACCATCCTTTCACTTTCCGGTCAGCGGGCGCCTGCATGGCGGCCGCTGACCTCAATAATATATCGCTTACTTGGTGGCAGCCACCACATCCGCCAGAGACAGGATGGGGCTCACGGGCGTCAGGGCATATACCCCGGCGTCATTCTTGCTCAGGCTCACGCAGTTCAGTGCCAGAGCGGTAACGCCCAAACGGTCGCCGCCGGCATAGCTGATGGTTCCGCCCATGGGGATGGAGAACTCGGTCTCCTCCATGATTTTGGCAAAGTTGGCATAGTTCAGCTCCAGGCCCGCCTTATCCACAGCCTGCAAAGCCTGCACGAAGATGCTACCGGCAATGTATCCGGCCATGGCATAGGAGTTCAGTGCGTAGGTACTGCCGGACTCGCCGTTGGCAAGCTCCCAGGCGCTCATGGCGGTATAGAAAGTGGTATAATCGGCCATACCTGCCTCGGTGGTTACATCCAGCCAGGCGGTGCAATAAACCATACGGCTGTCGGTGATGGCACCGCTGTCCACAAAGGCGCCCAGGGTAGTGGCAGAAGCGTTAACATAAGAGGTGACTACATTCACATTATAGTTCACATCCCGCATGGTGTTCATCAGCGTAGCCAGGGGGTTCTGATTCATGCAGGCGATCACCACATCACACCCGGCGTTTTTCAGCACATTCACAGCGGCGGAGAAATCGGTGGCGGACGCCTCCACCTCCTGCACAGTCAGCTGGGCCTTCAGGTCCTCGTTCTCACGCTTCACGCCTGCCAACAGACCGGCGCCTGCGTCATCGGTGGTGGCAATGACACCCACCTTGGTGCCGCCCAGGCCCATGCCGTCCGCCTTGTGGGCAACAGCCCGGGCCAGCAGCACACGGCCCTCAGCACTGTAAATGGGCTGTACGGAGTAGATGACCGCATCATTGCCCTTGGCGCCTTCCTGATACAGATCGTCAATGCCGGTGGCGGCATAGACCATCGGGACACCCTTTTCCTTCAGATAATCCAAGGTTGCACCCACGGTATTGGTGCCGAAGTGACCCACAATGGCGAACACCTTATCGGTTTCCACCAGCTGCTTGGTGTAGGTCATGCCCTGCGCACCATCAAAGCCGTCGTCATAGTGCTTGAGGACAATGCTCTTGCCCTGGAAGCCGCCGGCATCGTTATAGGCCTTGAAGGCAGCCTCCATGCCGGCATTGAAGGGTACGCCCACGGTGGCGTAGGCGCCGGTGGTGGCGGCGGTGTTGCCCACAAGGATGGTGTCGTCGCTGACACCCTGCACCTCTACAAAGGGCTTATAATCGCCGTTGGAATCGTCGCTCTTGCTGCCGCAGCCCGCCAAAAGGGTGCACAGCATCGCTGCTGCCAGTAGCAGGGACAGAAACTTTTTCATGGTTCATTCTCCTTTTTTGTTTTATATGCTCAGGCTCTTTTCAGAGCGGTAAGCCGTTTATTTTTTATTGCCCAAATAAGCTTCAATAAGTCGCTCGTCCCGGACCAGCTGGCTGGCAGGGCCGTGCATACTGATCTTGCCCAGCTCCAGCACATAGCCGTAATCCGCAATTTTCAGCGTGGCCAAAGCGTTTTGCTCCACCATGAGGATGGTCGTCCCCTCGGATCGGATGGCCTGGAGGGTCTTAAAAATATCCTGAATGATCAGCGGAGCCAGACCCAAGGAGGGTTCATCCAGCAGCAGAATCTCCGGGTCCGCCATCAGCGCCCGGCCAATGGCCAGCATCTGCTGCTCACCGCCGGAGAGGGTTCCCGCCTGCTGGCGCCGCCGCTCCCTCAAAATGGGAAACAGTTCCTGCACCCGATCCATGTTTTTCTGATACTGCTTGGCACTTTTGATGCAATAGGCTCCGGCCTTGAGGTTTTCCTCCACGGTCAGTCCGGCAAAGATCAGCCGGCCCTCCGGAGACATATTCACGCCCATACGGGCGGTTTTGTATCCTCGCTGACCCAATATCTCCGTCTCGCCCAGATGAACAGAGCCATACGCCTTTACCATACCGGTGATGGCCCGGAGTGTGGTGGTCTTCCCTGCGCCGTTGGCTCCCAGCAGCGCCACAAGGGTCCCCTTCTCCACATCCAGATCAATTCCCTTTACTGCCTGAATGGGTCCGTAATTGACCTGGAGGTTTCTGACTTCCAGCAGCGCCATTACTTCTCCACCTCCTCATCGCTCTCACCCAAATACGCTTTCTGTACCTGCGGATCCTTCTGAATCTCCTCCGGCGTCCCGATTGCCAGTAGCTTCCCGAAGGAAATGGCACATACGGTCTGACAAATGTTCATCACAAGTCCCATGTCATGCTCTACCAGCAAAATGGTGCAGCCCATGGTATCCCGGATGCGGCGAATCAGCTCCGCCAGCTCCAAAGTCTCCGTGTCGTTCAGACCTGCGGCAGGCTCGTCCAATATAATCAGCTGGGGGTCGCACATCAGTGTGCGTGCAATCTCGATTTTCTTCAGGATTCCGTAGGGCAGGCCTGCGGCATACCAATCTCTGTACTCCGTAAGGCCCATAAATTCCAGTACACGGAGGGCCTTCTCCCTTATAATGCGCTCCTGCTTCTTCAGCGTCGGCAGGTGCAGGGCCTGAGACAAAATCCCGGCCGTAAACTGCCGATGCCCCGCAATAAGCAGGTTATCCAGTACGGAGACCTCCCGAATCACCTCCACATTCTGAAAGGTGCGGACGATACCCTGCAGCACCACATCGTGTACCTTTTCCTCCGGCAAGGAGATGACCTCACCTGCCTTGTTTTCAAACAGCAGTGTGCCGGAGGTAGGTTTATAAAACTGGGTGATGCAGTTGAATACAGTGGTTTTACCTGCACCATTGGGACCGATGAGACCGAAAATTTCGCCCTTTTTCACATCAAAGGAAAGCCCGTCTACAGCGTGGACACCACCGAAATACATGCACAGATTCTGCACTCGAAGCACCACGCCCTCCGGCAGCCCCGGTCTGTCAGCCGGAGCGATCTGCAGTTTTTCCAAGGCGTCTGAGAGCTTTCGGATCTTGCTATCCTCCGCTTGCCGGATCGTTTCCATCTGCTTCTGTGCCGCCTTCTCCTGCTCTGCCCGAAATGCGTCTACTTTCCGCTCAATATCGGAAACAGCCGCTTCCCGCTCTGCCCCGTCGCCGGACATATCCGTCAACTGGGCACTGATCTCCTGCTGTAATCGGCTGCTATACTGATTTCGAAGCTCCTCATGCTCCTTTTGCAGCTGCTGCAGCTTCTCCTCCTCTCGCTCTGCACAGGCAGGATCCTTCGAGATAGCCTTAGCTGCCCGAGTGGAGGCCTGCTTACGAACAAATGCCATGTCGGCATCGAATTGCGCCATGCGGCTGTCGAACACGATCTTACCGGCTTCCTCCGCCGGGATCCAATCGGGATGCGCGGTATACAGCTCCTGCATAAGCTGTGTGCGGTAAGCGTCCGTTTTTTTCCGGGCCTGCTCCTGACAGTCCCGCAGGAGAATGTCCCTGTAGTCCTTTTCGGCGCAGAGCATGGTTTTTCTGCGCATCATTTTTCTGTACGCTCTGTCAGTTCTGGCCATAACCGTCCACCCTCCTTTGCGTATTGGCAGCGAATTTTGCTGTTTTTCTCTTTTGCATAAGGTTCCCCATCATTTGAGCTATGCCGCCGGGGAAGAACATTACGATGAGAATGATAAGCAGTCCCGTAATCATGGTGATGAACGCCGGGTTCTCCACGAAGAAGGGAATCTTGCTCAGGAGCGTTGACTGCAGTCCGTAGATGATGAACACTCCGAAGGTGGTACCCCATAGAGACTTGGCTCCGCCGATGACCACAGCGCCTAAAATGTTCAGGGAGGTTGCCATGCTCAGCAGCGTGGAGGTAGAGGTAGTCATGTTCCGCAGGAGCATCATGTACATAAGTCCCGCAATAGCGGCATACACCGTGGAGATCACGAAGGCCAGTACACGGTACTTCATCAGATTAATACCCATGGCTTGGGCGGCGGAGGTGCTGTTTTTCACCGACAGCAGCGCCCGGCCGATAGGGCTGCGGATAAGGTTGGAGGTAATGAACAGCAGCAGGACAAACAGCGCCAGGATCAGCAGATACACCTGCTCCTCTCCGATCTTTACACCGAAGAGCCGTACCTTGGACATATCCAGCTTGATAGAGGATTTCAGAGAAATGAAGGTGTTACGCAGAATTTCCGAGAGGCCCAGCGTCAGGATTGCCAGATAAATTCCCTCGATCCGCAGGGAGATAAAGCCTACCAGCACGCCGCTGAACAGACTTATCATCACCGTAACGATAAAGACGATGCCGAAAGGTGCTCCGTATACCTGCATGAAATAGTAGGCAATGTATGCGCCGATTCCTACAAACCCCGCCGTGCCCAGGGAAGCCAGACCGGAGTAGCCCATGAGCAGGCAGAAGCCAATGGCCATAATGGCATAAATCATGGTGTTTCCCACAGCAAAGACGAAGGAGCTGGTCAGAACGCCCAGCTGCGCCAGCAACGGAAAAACGCCCAATATCACCCCAAAAATCAAATATTGGGTCCCGGGAACTGCCAACAGCTTCTTTATCTTTTCTCCGGCGCTCACCCTGCCGCAATCGCTGTAAACCAGATTCAGATATTCCTTTTTAACATTCAAGTCCGTCATAATCACACCTTCTTTACCACTTTCTTCCCAAACAGGCCCTGGGGCTTGAGGAGGATGATGGCCAGCAGAAGGACATACACAATGACCATCTGCCAGCGGCTGATGTCATAAAAGGCAGGGAAATTCGCCAAAAAGCCCACACAGTTGGACAGAACCGGGATCAGAACCGCTCCTACAATGGGGCCGTAGAAGGTGGCAAATCCCCCCAGAATGCAGGCAAGGAATGCGTTGACCTGGATGGTACCCATAAAAGAGGTGCTGATCATGGCACCGCCGCCGGCATACATCACGGCGGCCAGCACGCCTAACGCACAGGCCAGTGCCCAGGAGATGGCCGTGATGACATGGGTATTGATCCCCATAAGCTCGGCGGTAAACTCACTGGAGGCTGTGCAGCGGACACCCAGACCCCACTTGCTGTATTTCAGCAGCAGGAACAGGGCTGCCAGCACCACGGCGGTAATAGCGGCACAGATCAGCGCATGTTTTGTCAGCACGATCTCCCCGCCAAAGGCACGAAGCACCACATTAGACTCCACACCTGCCTTGGTGGTATTATAAAAGGATTCAAAGGGAATGAACTCAGGATTGCCGAACACCAGCGGAATGCCGCCGTAGAACAGGGACACAAATCCCATGGTGATAATCTGTTTTCCCAGCTCTCCCACATGGCGTCCCTTGCGGAACACCATCAGGTCGATAAAAAGGCCGATAACGACACCCACGATCATGCCGGGCAGCACGCCCAGGTAAACCGGGACCCCCCACCGGTTCAGACATTCTGCCACTACATAGCAGCCAAAGGCTGCGATAGATCCCTGGGCAAAATTGGCCGTGGTGGATGTCCGAAAAATAATGGTTACAGAGAACGCCGACAGCGCCGTCACGCATATACTCAGCAGCGATCCGCAAACCGTAGACAAAAATGCGGCAAACATGAGTGCGCTCCTCCTTTTTCTTTATGTGGTGAATCATGGTTCACCTATTGTGGCTTTATAATATATTGTATATGGCGTTTTTGTCAATATCAACTTAACGACATTGTGAATTTTTTAATTTTTGCACAAATTTTTTGTCAAGTAATTGCATAATATGACAAATAATTCAAGTGAATTGGAGTTTATGTATTTTGCTTGTTTTTTTAGGTTATTTTGTTGACATCAGCCTCAAAACACGCTATCCTATACACAGCTTTACACAGATAAGGAGCATAGCCAATGAACAGCAAGCTGGACTTGGTAGTAGTTATCCCAGAAAGCGAAGAAGGCCGCCGCAGTTTTGATCGATTGGTCAAGGCCGCTGAGGACCTTTTCAGCCAGCAGGGGTATCGCAGCACCACCATCAAGGATATCGCCCAAAGCGCCGGACTGTCCGTGGGGGCGTTTTACATTTATTTCCGCAGTAAGTATCAAATATATGTCTATATTATGCAAAGCTTTGCCCTCCGCCTTCAGAACTATCTGGATTCCCGGGCCGGAAAGATCACCGGAGACCTCATTGAGCGCCAGGTGGAGTACATTATGGAGTTCATTGGCTTTGCCTATAAAAATCCCGCCTGCTATAACCTAATCTTCGAGTCCCTGTACATTGACCGGGATCTTTTCCTGCAATATTACTACCAGTACGCCCAGCGATATGTGCCTGCGCTGACCAAAAGCCGCGCCCTGCCCGAAGGAATGGACCCTATGCTCTGGTCCTTCATCAACATGGGCATCGGCAATTTCATCGGCCTGAAGGTGCTGGCAGAAAACGACGCCGGCCCAGAGCAGATGGAAAAGATACGCCAAACTCTGCGCATCCTTCTGCGTTCAGGATTGTCAAAAGCCGAGGAGGAGTAAATCTCACCCCTGTCCGGCCATTGCCGGTCGTAAATCTTTCGCTCTCACGCAGTTGGCCAATACCGTCAAATGATCGTTGAGAATCCTTTTCCGATCGCATATGCGGTTCCGCCTTTTTCCGCAGAATCTTTTATCACAAGTATTAGCCCACTCCTAATTATTTGGCTTGTTTCCCCTCCAGTTTTCGACACGCTTAAAGGATAACTGTTTATTGGGCGTGGACCAATTTCTTCCCGGCCTCCGCGGATCAATTATAGCTCGACCACGATAGATTCTCCCTATGACATACAAAAACGCCCCATTTATTGCTTGTTTCGGTTGGACGGCTTAGGCTTGTCAGGGATCGCCTCATCCGCCTTGGGTGGGCGACCCCTGCGAGCCCCAAGCAATTTTTCCGCTTTCTGGTTTTCAGTCATAGTCTTTTCTGCTTTCGGCGGACTGCCACGGCACAGCTTTTTCGGCTTCTATAATTGGAAGTAACATGGCTTTTCGCTGAATGGAAAGCGAAGCTGACTCGGGCTGGGGCGGTCTGTGTTAAATCGATATTTTTTTTGGGAATTATCTTGACAAATTTTGTCAAGATTGATATGATGGGACTAACAAGCAAGCGAAAAGAGGATACGGAGCATGATCATCACCAAAGAGACGGACTACGCGATGCGCATTTTGCGGGTGCTGCTGGACGGGGAGAAGCATTCGGTGGCCGAGATGTCGGAAACGGAATTGATCCCCACTCAGTTTGCCTACCAGATCCTGCGCAAGCTCTCCGCCGGCAATTTGGTGCGGGTGAGCCGCGGCGCCCTTGGGGGCTGCGAGCTGTCCTGCGATTTGGACGCGACCTCCCTCTACGATCTCATGGGGATTATGGGGGAGCGGGGCGTCCTGCGTGCCTGTATGGAGCCGGGATATGAGTGCCGCTGGCAGGGCGAGCACGGGCGGTGCGCCATCCACTATCAGCTGGCGGACTTGCAGCGAAAGCAGGACGAGGCGTTCCGCGCCGTGAGCCTGCGCAAGCTGCTGGCCGGCGGATCCGATCCCCAAGATACAAGCGAGCTGTAAAATTTTAAGAGGAGGTACCCGTATGCTGTTTCAAACCACGGCGGCGCACGAAGAGCTGCGCGCGAAGATCCGGAGCTTTGCGGAGGAGGAGATCAAGCCCCTCGCGTTTATGATGGATCAGAACAATGAGTTTCCCGAGGAGGCTGTCAAGAAGCTGGGTAAGCTGGGCTGGATGGGCATTCCCTTCCCCAAGGAGTACGGCGGTGCCGGTCTGGACGCCCTGAGCTACGCCATTGCGGTGGAGGAGCTGGCCCGTGTGGACGGCGGCGCGGGCGTGATCCTCTCGGCCCACGTCTCCCTCGGCTCATGGCCTATTTTCGCCTACGGCACCGAGGAGCAGAAGAAGAAATATCTGGTCCCGCTGGCCAAGGGCGAGAAGATAGGTGCCTTCGGTCTCACGGAGCCCAACGCCGGATCCGACGCCGGCGGCACGGAGACTACGGCTCTGGATAAGGGGGACTACTACCTCCTTAACGGCGGCAAGATCTTCATCACCAACGCTCCTAAGGCGGACACCTATGTGGTTTTCGCCGTCACAACGCCGGACATCGGCACCCGGGGTATCTCCGCCTTCATCGTGGAAAAGGGCTGGAAGGGCTTTGAGTTCGGCGACCACTATGACAAGATGGGTATTCGCTCATCCTCCACAGCGGAACTGATCTTCAATGACGTGAAGGTCCCCAAGGAAAACCTGTTGGGCAAGGAGGGCGAGGGTTTCAAGATCGCCATGTCCACGCTGGACGGCGGACGCATCGGAATCGCCGCGCAGGCCTTGGGCATCGCCCAGGGCGCGTTTGAGCAGGCGCTGAGCTATTCCAAGGAGCGCGTCCAGTTCGGCAAGCCAATCGCGGCCCAGCAGAGCATCGCCTTCAAGCTGGCGGATATGGCCACCAAGCTGCGTTGCGCCCGGTTCCTTATCTACTCCGCGGCGGAGCTGAAGGAGCAGCACGAGCCCTATGGCATGGAGTCCGCCATGGCGAAGATGTACGCCTCGGACATCGCGCTGGAGGTCACCAACGATGCCTTGCAGATCCACGGCGGCAGCGGCTTCCTCAAGGGCATGGAGGTGGAACGGGCCTACCGCGACGCCAAGATCACCACCATCTACGAGGGCACCAACGAGATTCAGCGGGTGGTCATCGCCTCCCATCTCATCGGCAGACTGGGCAAGAGCTCCGGCGGTGAGAGTCGTTCGGCGGCCAAGAAACCCGCGCCCATCACCGGCATTCGCAAAAAGACCATCTTCCGGGAGGGGGATGCTGCCCAGCAGGTGGCCGACCTTGTGGCGGCGCTGAAGAAGGATGGTCACGACTTCTCCGTGGGCATCCCCATGGATACGCCCATCCCGCAGGCGGAGCGGGTGGTCTCCGCGGGCAAGGGCATCGGGGAGAAAAAGAACATGAAACTGGTAGAGGCGCTGGCCAAGGCCGCCGGCGCGGCCATCGGTTCTTCCCGCCCTGTGGCGGAGACTCTCAAATATCTGCCGCTGAACCGCTATGTGGGTATGTCCGGTCAGAAGTTCACCGGCAATCTGTACATCGCCTGCGGCATCTCCGGCGCATCCCAGCACCTTAAGGGCATCAAGGACGCCTCCACCATCGTGGCCATCAATAAGAACGGTAACGCGCCTATCTTCAAGAACTGCGACTACGGCATCGTGGGCGATGTGGCGGAGATCCTGCCCCTGCTCACCGCTGCGCTGGATAGCGGCGAAAAGCTGCCCGCGCCGCCCATGGTAAAGATGAAGCGGCCCACGCCGCCGAAGCCCGCCCCCATCGGCGACCGCTACGTCTGCAGCGGCTGCGGCTACGAGTATGTGCCGGAGTTGGGCGACGAGGACGGCGAGATCGCGCCGGGTACGCTCTTCGAGCAGCTTCCCGCCGAGTGGGTGTGTCCCGAGTGCGCGGAGACGAAAGATCAATTTGTAAAGGCTTGAACCGTGAAGGAGGTAAGATAAGATGTATTGCGTGCGTAAAGTAACGAACGACCTCTACTGGGTGGGCGCCAACGACCATCGCCTGGCCCTGTTTGAAAACTGCTTTCCCATTCCCCGGGGCGTAAGCTACAACGCCTACTGCCTGCTGGATGAAAAGACGGTGCTCTTTGACACGGTGGACTGGTCTGCCTGCCGCCAGCTTTTGGAAAATCTGGCGTATGTGCTGGATGGCCGCGAGCTGGACTACCTGCTGGTCAACCATCTGGAGCCGGATCACGCCGCCTGCATCGAGGAGATCCTGCTGCGCCATCCCAAGGTGAAACTGATCTCCAACGAGAAGGCATTCATGCTCATGCGGCAGTTCGGCTTCCATGTGGACGGACATGAGTGCATCGAGGTGAAGGAGGGTGACACCTTCTCCTTCGGCAAGCACACCGTCACCTTTGTGGGCGCGCCTATGGTTCACTGGCCGGAGGCCATGGTGACCCTCGACGTCACCGACGGCGTCCTCTTTTCCGCCGACGCCTTCGGCACCTTCGGCGCGCTGGACGGCAAGCTGTTCGCCGACGAGGTGGACTTCGAGCGGGACTGGCTGGACGACGCCCGCCGCTACCTCACCAACATCGTGGGCAAGTACGGCCCCCACATCCAGCTCCTGCTGAAAAAGGCCGGCGGCGTTTTGGATCAGATCAAGTACATCTGCCCGCTCCACGGCCCCGTGTGGCGCAAGGATCTGGGCTGGTTCATCGAAAAGTACGACACATGGAGCCGCTATGCCCCTGAGACCCAGGGCGTGCTCATCGTCTACGCCTCTATGTACGGCAACACGGAGAACGCGGCGCAGGCGCTGGCGGCGTCGCTCTGCGATAAGGGCATGAGCAAGGTGGCGATGTACGATGTGTCCTCCACTCATGTCTCCCAGCTGATCTCCGAGGCGTTTAAGTACAGTCACATTGTCCTGGCCTCTGTGACCTACAACCTCGGCATCTACCCCGCCATGCATGACTTCCTCATGGATATGAAGGCACTGAATCTGCAAAACCGCACCTTTGCCATCATTGAAAACGGCTCATGGGCGGTGAAGTCCGGTGACCTCATGCAGAAATTCGTCAACGATGAGCTTAAGAACATGACGGTGCTCAACGAGCGGCTCAGCCTCGCCTCGTCCATGGGCACGGACAAGCGCACTGAGCTGGAAGCACTGGCGGACGCCATTCTGGAATCTATGAAGTGATTGGCAGGGAAGCCAAAACCAAGACAACAGACAACTAACAGCCCCGCCGCGTCGGCTGCAGAAAAACCGGCTTTCAAAAACAGAGCGGGCAAGCGTGATACTGCGCTTGCCCGCTCTTTGCCCAAAAGGACATGAGAAGTGACCGGAGAAGATGAGAGGATCGAAATGGAGATCAGAAAACGAAACGGGGAGTCTGTTCCCTTTCAACAGAAGAAAATTTTCAACGCCATGAAAAAAGCGTTTGATGGACAGGGGATGGAGATCGGGAGCAGAGAGCTGAATGAGATCCTCGCCGCCGTTCTTGACAACCTCGCCGCCGCAGCGCCGCTCACCGTGGAGCGTGTGCAGGACGAGGTGGAGCGGACGCTCATGGAGCGCGGATACTATGAGGTGGCAAAGGCGTACATCCTCTATCGCGAAAAGCGGTCTGCGCTGCGCCGCGTCCGGCATACCATCGCGCAGACGGTGGGGGATGACTCGCTTGACGAGGTGCTGCGCCGCATCCAGATGGATTTTACCGAGGAAGTCTACTCCCTCGCGGCGCTTCAAATGAAGTTTGAGAGCTTCTGTCGCCCGGGCATGACGGAGGATGAGCGGGCTGAGGCACTGACCAAGGCAGCGGTAGAGCTGACTACGGCAGAGGCACCCAAGTGGGAGTTCATCGCGGCGCGGCTTCTGAACCACTCCTTTCGCTGTCGCAACGCACAGGAATGGGAGGGGCGCGGCGTCGGCGACCTCTATGGCAGGCTTCGCTATCTGACGGATAAGGGACTCTACGGTGAATATATCCTTGCCCACTATACACACGAGGAGATCGCCGTGGCGGAGGGCTTTCTCTGCCCGGAACGGGACGAGCTGTTCACCTACTCCGGCCTTGACCTGCTACTCAAACGCTATGTGATCCAGACACGCAGCCGCGTGCCGCTGGAAACACCGCAGGAGATGTTTTTGGGTATCGCGCTGCATCTTGCTATGAACGAAGGCTCTGACCGCATGGGGTGGGTAAAACGCTTTTACGATATGCTCAGCCGTATGGAGGTCACGATGGCGACACCTACCATGTCCAACGCACGTAAGCCCTACCATCAGCTTTCAAGCTGCTTTGTGGACACTGTGCCGGACAGTCTGGACGGCATCTACCGCTCGCTGGACAACTTCGCAAAGGTCTCTAAATTCGGCGGTGGAATGGGGATGTACTTCGGTAAGGTGCGCGCTGCAGGCAGCACCATCCGCGGCTTTCAAGGGGCGGCGGGCGGTGTTATCCGCTGGATCCGGCTGGTCAACGACACCGCCGTGGCGGTGGATCAGTTGGGGATGCGGCAGGGCGCTGTGGCGGTTTACTTAGACGCATGGCACCGGGATCTGCCGGAATTCCTTCAACTGCGCACAAACAACGGCGACGACCGCATGAAGGCACATGATGTGTTTCCCGCCGTGTGCTATCCGGATCTCTTCTGGCGACTGGCGGAGGAGAACATAGACGCGCCGTGGCATCTCATGTGTCCGCATGAGATCCTCACGGTCAAGGGCTACGCACTGGAGGATTACTGGGGTGCGGAATGGGAGAAGCGGTATCTGGACTGCGTCAATGACCCGCGCATCGAAAAGCGCAGCGTCACCGTCAAGGACATCGTGCGGCTGGTGCTTCGCTCGGCAGTGGAGACCGGCACGCCTTTCGCCTTCAACCGCGACAACGTAAATCGTATGAACCCAAACGGCCACACGGGAATGATCTATTGCTCCAATCTCTGCACGGAGATCGCGCAGAACATGGCGCCCATCGAGCATATCAGCACTGAGGTGCACACGGAGAACGGCGACACAGTGGTGGTGACGGCCACACGCCCAGGTGAGTTTGTGGTCTGCAACCTGGCGAGTCTGTCTCTCGGTAATCTGCCGGTGGAGGACGAGGCCTATATGGAACGCACGGTGGAAACGGCCATCCGCGCACTGGATAATGTGATCGACCTCAACTTCTACCCGTTGGAATACGCGCGGCTTACCAATCAGAAGTACCGCAGCATCGGCCTGGGCGTCAGCGGCTACCACCACATGCTGGCAAAGCGCGGCATCCGCTGGGAGAGCGAGGAGCACCTTGCCTTCACCGACGCGGTGTTCGAGCACATCAACTACGCCGCCGTCAAGGCGGACGCAGCACTGGCACGGGAAAAGGGTCGTTACGCACTCTTTGAGGGCAGCGACTGGCAGACGGGCGCGTATTTTGAAAAGCGAGGTTATACCTCCGAAAAGTGGCAGGCGCTTGCGAAAACGGTGGCGGTGCAGGGAATGCGCAACGCCTATCTGCTGGCGGTCGCACCGACCTCCAGCACATCTATCCTCTCCGGCACGTCGGCGGGCATCGATCCAATTATGAAGAAATTCTTCTTAGAGGAGAAAAAGGGCAGCATGCTGCCCCGCGTTGCTCCGGAGCTTTCTATGGATACATGGTGGTACTATAAGGCGGCGCATCTGATCGACCAAAGCTGGTCGGTGCGCGCCGCGGGCCTTCGCCAGAGACATATTGACCAGGCGCAGAGCATGAATCTCTATATCACCAATGACTATTCCATGCGTCAGGTGCTCAGACTGTATTTGGAGGCGTGGAGGGTCGGCGTCAAGACCATTTACTATGTCCGCAGCAAGGCCCTTGAGGTCGAGGACTGCGAAAGCTGCTCGTCATAAGGAGGATAGCATGACGGAACTGAAGAAAAAGCCCCTCTTTAACCCGGAGGGCGACCTTGATGTGCGCCTGCGGCGCATGATCGGCGGCAACACCACCAACCTCAACGACTTCAACAATATGAAGTACGCTTGGGTCAGCGACTGGTACCGGCAGGCCATGAACAACTTTTGGATCCCTGAGGAGATCAATCTCTCGCAGGATGTGAAGGACTATCCCCGCCTGCTGTCAGCCGAGCGCAGCGCCTACGATAAAATTCTGAGTTTTCTTGTCTTTTTGGATTCCATTCAGACAGCGAACCTGCCTAATATCGGCGCCTACATTACCGCCAACGAGGTCAATCTCTGCCTGTCCATTCAGGCGTTTCAGGAGTGTGTCCACTCACAGAGCTACAGCTATATGCTCGACACCATCTGCTCTCCTGTGGAGCGCAATGACATCCTCTACCAATGGAAAACGGACGAGCATCTGCTGCGCCGCAACACCTTCATTGGGGACTGCTACAACGAGTTTCAGGAGCGGAAGGACGCTCCCACGCTGCTGCGCGTGATGATGGCGAACTATATTTTGGAGGGCATCTATTTTTACAGCGGCTTTATGTTCTTCTACAATCTCTCCCGAAACGGGAAGATGTCCGGTTCGGCGCAGGAGATCCGCTACATCAACCGCGATGAGAACACGCACTTGTGGCTGTTCCGCAATATCATCACGGAGCTGCAAAAGGAGCAGCCGGAGTTGTTCACCGCCGAGAGCGTACAAGCGCTGCGCGAGATGATGCGTGAGGGCGTTGAGCAGGAGATCGCATGGGGGCATTATGTGATCGGCGACGACATCCCGGGGTTGAACCGGCAGATGATCAGCGATTACATCCGCTATCTCGGCAATCTTCGCTGGACAAGCCTTGGCTATCCGGCATTGTATCCGGGCTTTGAGAGCGAACCGGAGAGCATGGAATGGGTCAGCCAGTACGCCGACGCCAACATGGTCAAGACCGATTTCTTTGAGGCACGCAGTACCGCCTACGCCAAGAGCACCGCACTGATAGACGATTTATAAGAAAACCAAAGACATCAGAATAGGAGATACACTACTATGAATTACAGCGCTATGATTCAAAATCGCAAATCCGTTCACGCATTCCGCGAAAAGGAAGTTCCGAGCGAGGCTATCGGCCAGCTCCGATCCTACTATGAAAAGACCTGCCCCCGTCTTGTCCCGGAGATTGCAACGGAGTTGATCGTCTTGGACAAGGATGCACAGCCGGCGCTGGAGAGCTCAGCGGGCTATAAGCAATTTCTCATCGGAGCACCGCACTACCTGCTCCTTATGTCTGCCCCGCATTCCTATGCGGGCATCAACGCCGGCTACATGATGGAAGATCTCGTCCTCAAGCTGACTGAGTTGGACATTGACACCTGCTGGATGACCTTCACCGACAGCGACAAAATCAAAAAGGCACTTTCTCTCACCACCCCGTTAGAGGTGGCGGCAATCGTTGCCTTTGGCTACGGGGAAAAGACCGCAAAAAAGCTGCGGCTGAATATCCTAAGTATGTCTCAGATCGATGTGCGGGCCGAGCAGCAGTACTACGCGCCCAAAAAGGGCGTGCATGATTTGGTTCACATGGGGAGCTGGAGCAACAAGTCTGGGCTTGACGAGATGATGGACTTCTACGACGATATGCTCTGGCAGTCCTTCTACGCCGCTTCGCTCTCCCCCAGCTATCTCAACCGTCAGCCCTATGGCTTCCTTGTGCAGGATCACAGCATCTATTTGGTGCAGCAGGAGGATGCCTACACCGATAATTTGGATGCCGCATTGGATCTCGGTATTGTTATGCTCCACTTCTCCGCCGTCGCCTCCCAGTGGGCGGGGCAGGTGCGCTGGGAACTTTCGCCTGCTGCGCCCGACGGCCTGCCGGAAGGACTTCGCTCCGCTGCGGTGTACCACATGTAACGACTCTGGGGGAAGCAAGACAACGGCAAAATGCGCGACCGTCGATCCGCGGTTGAGCGTATGTTCCGTTAGAAAAGAAGAACCTATCAGTCAGAGTCTGAGTAAGGAAAATAGGAGGTATTTTTTATATGGCTATCCAAACGGTAACAGATGCAATCCGCTATGTAGGGGTGGATGATAACACATTGGCACTCTTTGAAAACCAGTACCCCGTCCAGCCTATGGGAGTGAGCTACAACTCCTATGTCATTCTGGATGAGAAGATCGCCGTGATGGACAGCGTAGACGCACGGGCGGCGGAAGAATGGCTTTCCAATGTGGCGCGGGTGTTGGAGGGGCGCAGCCCCGACTATCTTGTGGTCACACACATGGAGCCGGATCATTCCGGCAGCCTCATGCGGCTGGCACAAAAGTACCCGGAGATGAAGATCGTGGGAAACGCGAAAACATTTACCCTGATCAAGCAGTTCTTCGGCACAGGTGCATTGTCGGAAGAGCGTATGCTGGAGGTTGGCGAAAGAGATACGCTTTCCTTGGGTACGCACCGGCTGCGCTTCCTGCTGGCACCGATGGTACACTGGCCGGAGGTGATGGCAGCGTATGAAGAGGAGGAAAAGATCCTGTTCTCGGCGGATGCCTTCGGCCGCTTCGGTTCACTGGAACGGACTGCCCGTGCCCCCTGGGCGCCGCAGGCCCGGCGGTATTATTACAACATCGTCGGAAAGTATGGCGCACAGGTGCAGGCGCTGCTGAAAAAAATCTCCGCGCTGGAGATCCAAATGATCTGCCCGCTCCATGGCCCCATGCTCACAGAAGACTTGGGGGAGTATCTGCGGCTGTATGACCTGTGGTCACAGTGGAGGCCGGAGGAACCGGAGAGCATACTGATCGCGCATGCGTCCATCCACGGAAACACCGCCCATGCGTCGGAGATCCTCAAGGGCAAGCTGGAGGGAAAAGGTGCGCAAGTCACCATGTGCGATCTGACGGCAACAGACCTTTCCTATGCCGTGACCAGCGCATTCTACTGTGGGAAACTGGTGTTGGCCTGCTCCACTTATGATGGAGGACTGTTCCCGCCCATGAAGGCCTTTTTGGATCATTTACAGACAAAGGGATTCCGAAACCGCCGGATCGGCCTCATGGAAAACGGCTCATGGGCCCCTGCTGCCGCGCGGCTGATGCGTGCCGAGTTGGAAAAGATGAAGGAACTCCGACTGTGTGAAACGGAGGTATCGCTGCGCGGCGCACTGAACCAAACCAGCGAAGCGCAGATGGACGCTCTGGTGGCTGAGCTCTGCGCGGAATAAGCTGCAACAAGCCGCAGCTATTGCAGCTATTCTCGTACAGATGATGGTCTTACTCATCTGCTTTATGTCCCAAGGGCAGAGTACCGTCATCTCAGGTTGAGGTCACGATGTGGTGTGGGGCGAGACCGGAGTCTTGAGAACGCATAAAAACACAGCCGCAGAGTACATCTGTGGCTGTGTTTTGTGTTCAGTTGCTCACTGTTGCGTGGACTGGATATGGAGAGACAACATATCTCCCGATCTTACATGGGTTATCTTATCTGCCATCACTCTGGCAGTTTGCCTTGCAGATATGTCGGCATCCCCACTGCGGTCGTATCCGGCCTGACCTTAAGCATGGTTTTTTTCAATCTACCTCCCTTATCGGTTTTCCGCGATATATTTTTCCGCCATGTGGACTGCCACTGCGCCGTCCGCCACGGCGGTGACCACCTGACGGAGGGGCTTCGTCCGCACGTCGCCCACGGCGTAAACGCCGGGAATACTGGTTTCCGTGTTCTCTCCGGCCACGATATAGCCGCCGCCGTCCAGCGCCAGTTGACCCACCGCCAGCGCCGTGGCGGGCTGTCGGCCCACGCTGACAAATACGCCGTCGCAGTCCACCACGCTTTCCTCACCGGTGACGGTGTCCCGCAGGCGGACGCCGGTCAGCCTGTCCCCGGAAAGCAGCGCGGAAACGACGCTGTTCCAACGGAATTCCACGTTTTCGGCCTGTGCCAGCGGCTCGTGATAGATCTTGGTGGCCCGCAGGGTGTCTCTGCGGTGGACGAGGATCACCTTTTTTGCCACGCGGCTGAGAAGGAGGGCATCTGCCGCGGCGGAATTGCCGCCGCCCACCACGACCACCGTTTTGCCCTTGTAAAACATCCCGTCGCAGGCGGCGCAGTAGGCCACGCCCCGGCCCAACAGCTCCGCCTCTCCGGCTACGCCCAGCGTTCTGGGGTCTGCGCCGGTGGCCAGCACCACGGTTTTCCCGCGGAAGATCCCCTCACTGGTTTCCAAGAGCTTGGGAACCGCCGTCAGATCCATGCGGAGGACTTCTGCGTATTCGCTGCGTACCCCGAAGCGCTCCGCCTGCTTTTGCATCTTCTCCGCCAGAGAGAAGCCGTCGATCCCGTCCTCAAAGCCGGGATAGTTGTCGATCTGCTCAGTCAGGGCCATCTGCCCGCCGGCAGACAGTTTTTCCAGCACGACGGTGTCCAGCCCCGCCCGTGCCGCGTACAGGGCGGCGGTGTAGCCGCCCGGGCCGCCGCCCACCACGAGCATATCGTAAACATGGTTGTTGTTCATATCTGAACCCTCCGTTATTTCGCCAAGGCTCCCTGAATGAAGCGGTCGATCTCTGCCTTTGAGCCGGGCGCGGTGATAGAATCCACGGCCTTTCCGTTCCGGTACAGCACCAGAGTTGGGATGACCGCGATCCCCTCGGCCCCCGCCAGCCGCGGCTCCTCGTCAATATTGATCTTGCCGACAACGAGGCTGTCCGCGTATTCCTCTCCGATCTTCTCATACGCAGGGCCGATCCTCCGGCAATAGCCACACCAGGGCGCCCAGAAATCCACCAAAACAGGCTTTTCCTCCCGGATCAACTGCTTAAACTGCTCCTGATTCATATTCATAGCTGCCATATCTGTCAGCTCCTTTCCTTTGTTTGGGTATAGTATACCGCGTGACAAGCGGTTTTACTGTGACGGCGTCACATAATTTGAGAAAATCGGCGCGGCGCTGCTCTGGTTGTATGATTAGGCTCCTTGAGCTCTGCAGCCACGCCCTCACTGCGCCAGCGTTTCCCGGATAAATGTCTCAATGGCGGCTTTGGAGCCGGGCGCTACCACAGAACCGATCACCTCGCCGCTCTCAAAGAGCATCAGCGTGGGGATGGTGTCGATGCCGAAACGCTCGATGAGCTGCGGCTCCTCGTCGTAGTTGATCTTGCCAGCGATGAGCGTGTCGGCGTACTGCTCCCCCACCTTGTCGAAGGCCGGGGCAATACGGCGGCAGTAGGGGCACCACTGGGCCCAGAAATCCACCAGCACGGGCTTGTCCGCGTGCAGGACGTCATTTTCAAAGCTGTTGGTCGTAATGGTAAGCATCGTAAAATCCTCCTATTTCTGTGTGAAAAGCTGTGTTTCAATATCCGTGATCATAATGTGCGAGAGATAGGCGGCGCATTCCTCATTCATGCTCCGGTACAGCCCATCCATCACGCCCGCCATGCCGGAGCAGATGGCGCAGTCCCGGTCAATGTCGCCGCTGTGCCACGCGCAGTCCACAAAGCGGGTATTCACCGCCTCCGCCACCTGCCGGAGAGAAAGGGTTGCGGGGTCTGCCGTCAGGCGGTAGCCGCCGTCCAAGCCCTCCCGGGTCTCCACCATTCCAGCCTTTTTCAGCCCCGCCAGCACCCGGCGGACGCGGGTGGGATTGGTGCAGATGTTCTCCGACAGCGCTTCGCTGCTGAGGGAGCGTCCACTGTGGCTCAGGCAGACCAGCGCATGGACGGCCAGATTAAAAGAACTGTCCACAATCATCCCTCCTTCACAAACTCGTAGGGCCAATCGATGACGCCGCCGAAGTCGTAGACGCTCTGATACCCCAGCGCCAGCAGCTTTTGTGCAGCATCCTTGCTGCGGCGGCCGCTGCGGCAGTAGATCAGCAGCGTCGCCTCCTTATCTGGCAGCGTCTCGGGCATTTCGCTGCCGATGCTCTCGTTGGGGACAAGGACGGCGTTCTCGATGTGTCCGCCGTCGTATTCCTCACGGGTGCGGACATCCACCACCACGACCTCCTGCGAGGCCATCATCTCATAGGCTTCCTCGGCGCTGATCTTATGATACGCCGCCTTGCCTGTCATGTCCTCCGCCGTGTCCGCTTTTGTCTTGGACAGTGTGCAGCCGCTCAGTAGCGCAAGCGAGGTGGCAAGTGCCGCAAAAAGTAATATCTGACGCATAATCAACCTCCAACACAACTGTGTTTGCTACTGATACAGTTTATACTGTGATTATAACAGATACAGTTAAAACTGTCAAGGTACTTCGGGGCAGCTTTTGGGGCACAAGCCTTTTGTGGTTGTTGACAGAGAAAAAAATATAGGTATAATAAAAGCAAAATAATAAGACTCATTCTTGCATTTGGAGGGTTGGCGGTATGCCAAAATACGCAGAGGAGATATTGGCCGCCGTAACGGAGCTGCAGCAGCATCCCACGGCAGAGCAGGTGTTCCTGGAGATGAAAAGGGAGCATCCCAGCATCGCTCTGGATCCGGTATATCTGCCCCGCCTGCCGGGAGCAGGAAAAAGACAATCTTATGGAGGAGAAGTATCATGAACGCTAACGTATCTAAGTTGCTCAACGAGCAGATCAACAAAGAGTTCTACTCCGCCTATCTGTATCTGGACTTTGCCAACTACTACGCCGCCGTCGGACTGGACGGCTTTGAGAACTGGTACCGGGTACAGGCGCAGGAGGAACGGGATCACGCCATGCTGTTTTATCAGTATTTGCAGAATAACGGCGAGGGCGTTACCTTTGAGGCTATCGCAAAGCCGGAGTGGGAACGAGGCGACCACATGACCCCGCTGAAAAAGGCACTGGAGCACGAGAAGCTGGTCACCGCCAGCATCGATGCCATCTACGCCGCCGCATACGAGGCAAAAGACTTCCGCGCCATGCAGATGCTGGACTGGTTCATCAAGGAGCAGGGCGAGGAGGAGAAGAATGCCGCCGACCTCATCACCAAGATGGAGCTGTTCGGCGGTGACAGCAAGGGGCTGTATATGCTCAACAGCGAGCTGAAGGCACGGGTCTACACCGCGCCCTCGCTGGTGCTGTAAGCCCCGCGCGTCTGCGGGCTTTCGCATCAGGCAAAAGGCAGACTGCATACAGGTGGGCTGCCTTTTCTTCCGCCAGGCGGTTAGAGTAGACTAACTGCGTATAAAACAGAAAGGACTTCAGAACTTGAACAAGGAAAAGGAGATCGAAACCGTTACCCTCATGGTGCGCCGGTATTGTTGGGGTGTGCATGGGACAAGGGGCGAGGCGCTTTGTCCGGCATGCAATGCACTGCTGGAATACGCCAGAGAGCGGCGGGACAGATGCCTGCACGGGAAAATTTAGCGGCACTTTGAATCCTTTCCGATAGGCACAATGCGGAAAAAAATAAAGAAGAGATAAGGGCAATGAGGTGACGCTTGTATGCGTCACCTCATAACGATTGATTTGGTTGATTTTTAGAGGGTTAGGTTTATCCAAATTAGTATAACACTTTTATTTTCTGTATTTTGAGGGAGTAAATCCATAATACCTTTTGAATATTTCAATCAATCTACTGGGGTTGGAGTATCCAACAATTCTTGAAATTTCCGCAATGGTGAGGTCGGTCTGAATAAGCATATGCTCGGCTACAGAGATCCTTTTCCTCTGAATGTATTCAGTAATGGACATATTATAAACTGACTTAAATAGCTTTTTCATTTTGCTTTCACTCATACATGCAATGGTGGAAAGCGTCTGCAACGTAATATTAAAACTGTAATGTTCGTCCATGTAATGTGTTAGTTCAGCTAATGCCTGCAAATCTGTTTTGTTAATGGGCTGGCCATTCTCTTCATTTAGTCTGTTTTCTTTCAAATATGAAGCAAGATAAGAGATGATTTCATATATTTTTGCTTCTACTGTAATTCTGGACGCTTTCATGGAAAGCAGATACTCATATAGGCTTTGCATAGCATGATTAACATTTGGTAAATAGAATTTCCCTTTTTCTTTGAAAAAATCAGAAAAGTTCACTTCCAGATCACCGGAAATTTCCTGGAGATACTGATCAATAAATTCCTGGTCAACCTGCACGGTAATACATCTTAATGGAATCTGAGGATGATAAATAGCTTTATACTTTTCAGATGGTTCATAGCAGCGCAATGTATTCGGAGAAATATTTTGATACGGATAGAATTCATCTCCTGCGCCACTAATATAGAGAGCAAGTACATAACCAGACCCAATATGTTCTCCGACCATAGTTTCCTGGTTAAATCTTATATCTGTCGCTGTAATGATGAAATCGTGGTGAACCTCACTCGTCCATTGAAATCCGGTTCCATATTTTGGGTTGATCTTATAATATGTTCCGTGCTCTATTGGATTCTTTATCGATTCAACAAAGAAATCATCTCGTTTAACTTCTATCATTGGCTCCTCCCAAAGATACCTCGTTTAGATTTATTAATACCTTGTTTAGACTTTATATCTGTTTTTCCCTTTACAGTTAGCTACAACTAATTATAATGAAAGAGTTGATGTATGTCAAACCGTTTTTAAGCAAAAAGAGGTGTATATTTGAAGTCAATGCGCAGTTTATATAAAAAACTATTTCATTATGTCCCAGATAAAAGAATTTTGGCATATTTCTCCATGGCACTATCTGCCGCTGCCGTCTGCTCATATATGGGAGCATATTGGTTTCTGTGGCAGTCCATTGTGTCTATTCTGGTTATTCCCGTATATGAGAAGGCTATGTATGACGCAATTATTGTAGTCATACTTATGATTTTACGAGGCATTCTCAACATTGCATCGGCAACGTGTTCCCACTACTTAGGCTTCCGGCTTGAAACAAACTTAAGGAAAAATGGGCTTCATAAATTATTGGATGCCTCTTCTTCCTTTTTTGACCATAACAGCTCTGGAGAGATTCGAAAAATTATTGATGATAACGCAGCAGAAACACACAAAACAGTGGCCCATTTGATTCCGGACAACGTCACTGCTGTTATGACGCCGGTGTTAATGTTTGTGCTGATGTTTGCAATAGACTATCGCCTTGGTATTCTCCTGATCCTTACAACTGTGATTGGTGTTCTTCAGTACCGTAAAATGTCCGGTGGTACTGAATTTCTGTCTGGCTATTCAGCGGCGCTTCAAAAAATGAGTGCGGCAACAGTAGAATATGTCAGAGGAATGCAGATCATAAAAATCTTCGGTGTAACTGTACAGTATTACAAAACTCTGATTAACTCGATCAAAGAGCACAAACAGTACGTCTATCAGTATAGCCTCAGCTGTAAGAATCCCTACGTCGGATTCCAGGTTCTGTTCAACGTGTTTTATGCTTTTGCTGTACCAGCCGCAGTTGTATTCATCAGCTATGGAGAACCTGCTATGCTAATCCTGGCAAAGATTGTTTTCTTTGCTGTGTTCTCCGGAGCTGTATTTACTTCTTTCACATCGATCATGTTTACGGGGCAGGATAACTTTGGCGCACAAAATACGCTGAATCAGCTTGATGAGCTGACTACTTCTATGGATCAGGCAAAGCTTCCACATGGAAACGAAGAGGCCTTCCAAGATTTCAATATTGAATTTCGTCATGTTGACTTTAAGTATGATGACAACTTCGTGCTGAAGGATTTCAGCCTGACACTTCATCAGAATAAAACTTATGCGCTCATCGGGTCTTCCGGGGGAGGAAAATCTACCATTGCAAAGCTGATTTCAGGTTTTTATCCTGTCGATGGCGGCGAAATTCTGATTGGTGGAAAGAACATTCAGAGTTATTCTGAAAAAGCTCTCATTCAGAACATCGCATTTGTTTTCCAGCGCAGTCAATTACTAAAGACCTCAATTTACGAAAATGTCCGAATCGGAAATCCTCAGGCAACACGGCAGCAGATTATGGATGCACTTGACGCAGCGAACTGCGCATCCATCCTTGACAAATTCCCCCAGCGGGAGATGACCGTCATAGGGGCAAAGGGCGTATACCTTTCCGGTGGTGAGGTGCAAAGGATCGCTATTGCAAGGGCTATTCTAAAGAATGCGAATATCGTCATTATGGATGAGGCTTCTGCAGCTGCAGATCCGGAAAATGAATACGAGTTGCAGCAGGCTTTCCAAAAACTGATGAGGGGCAAAACAGTTATCATGATTGCACACAGGCTGTCCTCTATTCAGAATGTAGACCAGATCCTGTTTGTCCAGAATGGAAAAGTTGTGGAACAGGGAACCCACAATGAACTGATGGCCTGCAATGGACGTTATAAGGATTTTCAGGATGTATACTGCAAGGCAAATCAGTGGAGGTTGGCATGATGAAGACATATCTAAAAAGAGCCTTCCAGCTGAGTGATTCGGGTGTGAAGGGCCTTGCAAAATCAATCTGGTCATTCTTTCTCTATTATGTTTCTTTTGTACCGCCGATAATCTGTGTTTTTCTGTTTGCAGACAGGCTGTTGAATGGAAATACCGGGAAACCGGTGGTATATCTCCTGTTTATGCTGGCAGCGACCCTGGTGATGTACTTAGTTATTAACTATAACTATAAAACGACCTATGATGAAACCTACCAGGAATCTGCAAATTTAAGAATTGATCTGGCGGAACAGCTTTCCAAACTGCCCCTATCCTATTTTTCAAAGCACAATTTGTCTGACCTTGCTCAAACAATCATGGCAGATGTGGCTTCGATTGAGCATGCTTTTGCGAACGCAGTGGCTAATTCCATAGGGTTTGCAATTTACTTTTTGGTTATCAGCGTAGCCCTTCTGATCATGAATTGGAAATTAGGTCTCTGTGTATTGCTTCCCGTTCTTACTTCTGCTTCGGTTCTTTTCCTGACAAAGAAACTGCAGGTCAGAGATGTAAATAAACATTATGATAAGTTGAGAGATATTTCCGAAAGCTTTCAGAATGCAATCGAACTGAATCAGGAAATTAAAAGCTATGGGTTGAAAGAAAAAGTAGAAGCTCAAATGGACCAGCAGTTGGATGAGTCAGAAAATCTTCAATGGAAAGCTCAGATCATCCAGACGATTCCTGTTACAATCGGCCAGACTTTATCTATTCTTCCTATTGGAATCACGGCGACTGTTGGCCTTTCAATGCTTGCCTCCGGTCAGGTAAGTATCCTGATTCTTCTGGGCTATATTATTATGGCGGCGAAACTCAGCGGGGCCATGGGTGGTGTTTTGCTCTATCTGACGGAAATCTTTTATTTGGACGCAAGAATTGCCCGGATTGGTGAAATCAAGAATCATGAACTTCAGGGTGGAGAAAAGGCAGTCCTTTCAGATTTCAATGTAGAAATAAAGGATGTTTGTTTTTCCTACCAGAAAGACACCCAGGTGATTCGCCATGCATCCTTTACGGCGGAGCAAGGACAGGTAACCGCATTGGTCGGTCCCAGCGGCTGCGGAAAAACAACAATGCTTAAGCTCATCAGCAGACTATATGATGCAGATTCCGGTACCGTTCAGATCGGAGGAACCGACATACGAGAAATTCACACTGATAGCTTGTTCAAGTATGTTTCCATTGTTTTTCAGGAAGTCATTCTATTTAATACTTCTATTATGGAAAATATTCGCCTTGGGCGGCTGGATGCTTCTGACGAAGAAGTAATACGAGCTGCAAAACTGGCTGGTTGCAATGAGTTTGTCAGCCGTCTGCCAGACACCTACCAGACAATAATCGGGGAAAATGGAGCCAAACTCTCCGGCGGAGAACGTCAGCGGCTGTCCATTGCCAGAGCAATCCTGAAGGATGCTCCAATTATCATTCTGGATGAGATTGCTGCATCGTTAGATGTGGAAACAGAAGTCCAGATACAGACTGGATTAAATCATTTGATTCAAGGCAAGACCGTGATTGTTATTTCACACAGACTGAAGTCTATTGAAAATGCAGATAAGATCGTCGTTATGAAAGCAGGTACGGTAGAAGCCTGTGGAAAACATGCTCATCTGCTGAAACAGTCGCCCACATATAGAAAGATGATTGAAAAGTCCAATCTGGCAGAGAAATTTAACTACTAAGCAGGTCACCCTTCAGATGCAGACCGCACTGAAGGGTAACATAAAGGCATTTGGTTAACTATGTCTAACTGATTTCTGATGTGAGGAGGTGCATTATTTGAAGAAATATATTGGAAAAAGGATCCTTAGCTTCCTCATTGTGCTGGTAGGCGTCAGCATTCTAAGTTTTTTGTTGATTGCTTGGTCCGGAAAAGATCCTGCAGAAATTATTGCACACCGAGGCGTATCCAATCCTACGCCGGAACAGATTGAGATGATTCGGGTGGAAATGGGATTGGATCAACCTCTCCCTGTGCGATATATTCAGTGGCTTTCCGGAATGTTTACAGGAGAACTTGGGACTTCTTTGACCACTCATCAACCGATTGTAAAGGATCTGCACAAGTATCTGGCTACGACCACATCTCTTGTAGGGATGGCCATTCTATGGATTATCGTGCTCACCGTTCCGATTAGTTTGCTCTGTGCCAGAAAGCGGAACCGCCTTTTCGATCAGGTTACCAGAGGCATTACTATCTGCGGTATTTGTGTGCCAACTTTCTGGCTGGGATTCCTTCTTCTACTGTTCTTTGCGATTCATCTGAAATGGTTCAGTGTCTTACCAAGTCCGGGTTGGAGGGGCTTTTTACTACCTTCATTTGCCCTGGCGGTTCCCAGTTCGTGTTCACTCATCCGAATTATGCGTTCCTCTCTTCTGGCTGAATTATCTTCTGATTATGTTCGGTTTGCAAAAGCCCGTGGACTATCTGCCAACAGAATTCTGGTATGCCACATTCTGCGAAATGCCTTACCGCCTGTTGTTACAATTTTCTTTCAGCAATTCGGCTTTCTAATTGCCGGAGGGGCGGTAATCGAAAGTGTTTTTTCAATCAAGGGAATCGGAACTTATCTGGTGGACAGTGTGATTGCAGCAGATACGATTGCAGTTTCTACCTGTATAGTCGTCATTGCAGCAATTTTTGTCGTCGCAAATTTCATGGCAGACATAATCAACCGTCTGCTTTGTCCATGGATGGTGAGGGAAGAAAATGATACATAAGCTACTCAAAAGGCCGCAGGCAATCATCGGTCTGTGCCTGATTGCTATTGTGATTGTAATTGCGATTGCAGCACCTGCTTTTTCGCCTCACGACCCTGAATTGGTGAATTTATCGCAAAAGTATGCTCAGCCTGACGCAGAATACCCTCTTGGAACAGATCAATTGGGCAGGTGTACCTTATCAAGGCTGCTGTATGGAGCCAGATATTCCATCGGAATCAGTTTACCTGTGCTGCTGATTTTGTCTGTGATTGGTCTGATTGTCGGTACTTTTAGCGCCTGTGCTGGAGAAAAAGCAGACCATTTCATTACTATACTCTGTGATGTGTTTATTGCTTTTCCTTCTCTTATCATTGCTATTGCTGTCATAGGAGTTCTGGGGAACGGACTCCAAAACATTGCCGTTTCTGTTGTGATAGCGACCTGGGCTTGGTTTGTTCGTATTGTCAGATCTTATTCCGTTCAAGAAATGGGTAAAGATTATATCCTGGCAGCCCGGATTTCTGGGTGCAATACAGGAAAGCTGGTCTTCAGACATCTGATTCCTAACATTCTGCCACAGTTTCTTGTGTATGTTTCCACTGGTGTCGCTTCTTCCATCATTATGGTTTCCAGCTTTGCTTTCCTCGGACTTGGCCTTCCCTCCGGCACACCGGAATGGGGTGCCATGTTAAATGATGCCAGGACAGCGCTTTACTCTCATCCGGAATTGCTAATCTATCCAGGCTTGTGCATCTTCGTAACGGCAGCAGGCTTCAATTTATTTGGAGAAGCACTCCGTGATATTCTGATGCCGGAGGAGGACAGCCTATGATGCCATCACTTATGATTGATCATTTAAGCATTAATCTTCGGTCAGGCACGGATAACTTGGTTTCTGAAATATCCTTTGCAATCAAAGAAGGAGAGTCTTTGATCTTGTTAGGCCAGTCAGGCAGCGGCAAAACAATGACCTGTAGTGCGGTGCTAAACTTATTAGACCCTAAAAAATTTAAGGTGTCGGGTTCCGTTTTCTTCGGCGAGACTGATCTTTTGAATTCGTCAGAAAAGCAGAGACGAGGAATATTCGGAAACCAGATTGTCTATATCCCGCAAAATCCGATGACTGCATTGGACCCTTCTATGCGTATTGGCAGACAGATGGATGAAACGCTACGGCTTCATTCCGACAAATCCCGCCAGCAGCGTTACAACTATATTCTGCGGCTTCTGCATGATGTAGGCTTAGATGATCCTGACAGGGTATACAGAGCATACCCCCATATGCTTTCCGGAGGAATGCTTCAGCGTGTCATTATCGCAATGGCTATGATGCTTGATGCAAAATTCGTGCTTGCCGATGAGCCGACAACTGCTTTGGATGTGATTCACAGAAATGGAATCATAGATTTATTTTCGCAGATGAAAGCAAATGGAGTTGGGATTCTTATGGTAACTCATGATTTCGCAACAGCTCTTCAATTAGGTGGAAACATGTTGGTGATGAAAGAAGGAAAAATTATAGAATCCGGTGAAGTTCAATCTGTCTTCGATCATACCACAGAACCTTATACAAGGTCGCTGATTGAAGCTTACTCCCTTTCCTGTGCTTTCACGAAAGGGGCGGAATCATGATTAAAGTCAACAACCTATCAAAAGAATTTCACGAACAAGGCACAAGCAACGAGCTTCTGGCCGTTGATCATGTAGATTTTACTATTCAGAATGGTTCATTTTGCGCTTTGGTAGGAGAAAGCGGATCTGGTAAAAGCACTTTGGCTCAGCTCATGTGCGGTCTTCTGGTTCCATCTTCTGGAGAGGTACTGTTTGAAGGAAAAAACATTTCCCTCTGCCGGGGCAAGCAAAAGCAGGTACTGCGATCTAAAATACAGCTGATTCTTCAGGATGGCAAGGGAGCAATGGACCCTCGCTTTACGGTATATCAAATCATTGCAGAGCCAATTCGCAATTTCAGAAAACTCAGCAAAAAGGAAGAAGAACGGGAAATCAATGATCTTCTTACCATGATGGAGCTTCCCGAAGAGATCAAGCTGCGAAAAGCTCATGAGCTATCCGGTGGACAACAAAAACGTGTATGTATTGCAAGAGCGTTAGCGGCTCAACCGGATGTGTTGATTTTTGATGAAGCAGTCAGTGGGCTGGATGTCCTGGTTCGTAAACATATTCTTGATTTGCTGAAGCGACTCCATCAGGAGCGAAAAATGACTTGCTTTTTCATTACCCATGACCTGGACGTTGCGCTATATCTTGCAGACCGTGTGATGGTGATGCGCTGCGGTAAGATTATCGAAGACCGTACATTTCACGGTTCGACAGACTGCTTTACACATCCGTATACCAAGCTTCTGCTGCATTCTATTGCTCCATATTTGGGTTAAACCATTCAATAAATACGTATACCCTGCTGAAAAGCATGATATAAAAATAAATAAAGGAGATTTTGTACATGAAACTGAAAAAACTTTTAGCTTTCGGACTCGCACTTGTGATGTGCCTTGCTATGGCTGCTTGCGGCACGAACCCTGACGAGAAAACCGATGCAGAGCCGGTCTCAATCACTGTCGCCGAGAATTGGGACTTTTCTGTAGGCTTCTATCCTGTCATCACGCCTATGGTATCCAGCACTTATGGTGCCGGATTCTGGAGTCGTAATTTTTACAACACTCTGGTAAGCTACGATGATAACGGGAAGATCCAGGGCGAGTTGGCTGAAACCTGGGAAATCAGTGATGACGGCAAGACTTACACCTTCCATCTGCGTGATGGTGTCAAATTTTCTGACGGTACTCCTCTGACTTCCGAGGCAGTAAAGATGACCCTTGAAGCAGTAGTAACCCATCTGGGTCCCCAGAATGGTGCCTTCGGTAAGCTCACTACTTTGTTTGACAAGCTGGAAACCCCGGATGAAAAAACCTTTGTAATGACTTTGAAGACCCCTTATTACGCTGCTCTTGACAATCTGACCATGGCGCTGCCTCTTGGTATTGTGAATCCCGCAGCCTTTGAAGGCGGCGTAGAAAAGGCTTACGAGAATTGCGTGAGTGCAACTATGGGTACTGGTCCCTATATGTTTGACCGGGTCGAGGGAGATACCTATACCTTTATCCGCAATCCCTACTACTGGGGCGAAGCTCCTGAAGTGGACGAGTTCAAAGTCAAAGTGATTCCTGATAATGCTGCAAAAATTCTTGCTCTGCGCAACGGCGAAATCGATGCAATTCTCGGCTCCAGCAGACTTAGCGCAGAAGGCTACATGGAAATTTCCCAGGATGCCGCTTTCGGTCATGCCATGGATGACAGCACCAACCAAACTCGTTATCTGGGTATGAACCTGAATAAGGCTCCCTTTAATGATCCTCTTGTAAGGGAAGCAGTATCCTACGCTGTTAATCAGCAGGAGTTGGAAACCTCTGTTTTCGATGGTCTGGAGACTGCTGCCGAAACCCTCTTTACGAATGAAAAGCCCAACTGCGGTGTGGAGGTTAAGACCTATCCTACCGACATGGAAAAGGCAAAGCAGCTCATGAAGGAAGCCGGCTATGAGGATACCAATGATGACGGTATCCTGGAGAAGGACGGAACTTCTCTCGCCATTCATTTCAACTATTCTCAGAGCCTTGCAAGTGTTGACAATGCAGTTCTTTCTATTGCAGCTTCTCTTAAAGAACTCGGCTTCGATGTTACTATTGATGCAGTAGACATGAACACCTGGTATGGAGCCTTGATGGCTGGCGAATATGATCTGACCTTCTACAATACTGCTGGCGGTTCCTTTGACCCTGCAACAGATATGAGCAATATGGCTCCTGGCGCTATGGGTGATCCGATCCTCTGCCAGTTCTCTGCTTTCTTTGAGAATCCTGAAATTTTCGCAGAATTGGACTCCACTTCTGATTCTCAGCGTGTGCAGGAAATCTATGGAATGATTCTGAATGGTATTGCAGATCAGAATCTTCTGGTGCCTGTAACCGGCACTCACGATCTGGCTCTGTGGAATACTGATAAGATAACTGGCTATGACTTCTACACAGATGCCAGCTACGTAGACATTGCATCTGTTCATGTGAAATAATGTCCAGCAGTGTGGCTGAGGCGGTTACAAAAGAAAGACTTCATTCTTCAGGAGAAGACTATCTAAAAGCCATATTTATTCTTGAAGCGCAACATGGTTCAGTTCGTTCAGTAGAGGTTGCTGAGTACATGAATGTATCTAAAGCGAGCGTTAATCATGCAGTTAGGCACACGCGAAATCAGGCACATTATTTTGAATAATCAGGTTGTCAACTCATCCAGGGCGCTCCATTCACTCAAACACACCGTGCCAAAATCACACAAAAATATTGCCATACATATGGTAGATCACATTAGAAGATTGGGCGTTTTCCCAGCTAACTACGCATTAGATTTAGGCGAATTTATTGACAGCAACGGTAATTCGTATATAGACATTGTAGAGTTAAATCCCATATCATGTTCTATGTGCTATGTAAATAATAGCATCTATGCTGATGTGGTTCCTGAGATTGGCGAATGTCAGCGCCAACTAATGATGGGTGCTGAGTTTTGCTACGATGCCATCGCAAATCCAAAGAATTACGATATGCTGAGAATATCCAATAAGAGTTATACTTATACTTCGGATAACCAATACGCTCTTTTATAGTTTGCATATCATAGAGGGTTTTAGAGCAATTCTGGAAGTGACGCTTGTTTCTTTCTCTGTGTTAAATCTCCGATAGAGTGAGTCCTTCTGGGAGGTCCATCATGAACCTCCCCTGGGTTCAGCAAATGGGCGCAGTCCTCCCTTGGCGGAGGACTGCGCTTTTTTACGGCCTTACTGCATGGAATACAGGTTGGATGTGCTGCTCCCATTGTCACGGTAGCGTGGGATCTTTTGCAGGTATCCATGCTGCTCCAGATCCGTCAATGCCCGTTTGACCGTGGAGCGTGACAATCGCATGTCGGACGCAATCGTCTTGATTCCTGGCCAGCATTTTCCCTCGCTGTCTGCGCGGTCACGCAGATACATATAAACTGCCCTCGCTCTGGAGGGCAGCTCGGTGTCGGCATAAATTGTTCCAAAGTAACTCATAGATCCTCCTCACCATAGGTTTTCATCTGCTTTCCGCCCCTGCGCCGAGGCTTATCTACAGCAGGCTCATGGGCAATGCCGCCGCGTCCGGAAACGGCATAGGCTCCACGCATATCCGCATTTTCCGCCTTATTTGACTGCGGGAGGTTACGCTCCAGATCTTCACGGTTGGCATAGGCTACTGCACGATCTGCCCGCTCCGGCACGATATAAGGCTCCTCGAAGGTGATACCCCATTCCAGGAAAAGCCGCAGGCGGGTACGCATGGGATACCGCCCCGTTTTCTGGACAATAAAATTCCCCTTTGGAATCGCCTTCAACTCATCAGCCGTCAGCAGCGGACGCTCCATCATTTGCAGACTTTGGCTGGGATCGTTTTTCCCACGGCTCACCGATCCAGACAAGACAGTGCGGTTTCCGAGCGCCTTGGATAGCACTTCCGCTGTCTGACTGTTTGGTGCGAAGCCACCGAAGATGGTATCCTGGCAGTTGTCCTGAATTATTTCGCTTCCTTCTTTTCCGTAGTTCTTTTCAAGCTGTGCCAAGGACTGAATGATCGGCACCAGCGTCAGGCGGCGGGAACGGCCTGCGGAGAACAGCGGAAGGACATCGAAGGGCGGCATGGTGCCAAATTCATCGCAATACAGTACCACGCGGTTTTGCAGCTTCCCTCCGTTTTCATCCGCCACAGCAAACAGTTCACGGCTCAGATTTTGAATCATCAAGCCCGCCATGAAGTTTTTGGTGGTGTCCTCCTCCGGAAGAATGAGAAAGATGGCAGACTTTTCAGATGCAAATTTCTCCGCGTCAATGGCGCTGTCGAAGCAAAGCACCTGCTCCAACTCCGAGTCCAGAAATGCATTGAGGCGAGAAAGCACTGTGGACATGACAGAGGCCATGGCCTGCTCCGCACTGTTGAGTGCTGCACCCGCAAACCATCTGGCCTTGTGGTCAGGCGGCAGCTTGCTCATCAGGAGTTGGAAGTGACTCTTGCCCTTTACCTTGCTGGGTTCCAGCAGATCCTGCACCAACTTGAAAACGGAAACGATATGCCGGCGTTCCTGGGGATGCGCCTCATCCGGTGGAAGAAACTCCGCCAGCATCAGAATGACCGAGGTGAGCAGTCCCTCCGCCGCATCATAGAAAAAGGCGTTCTGTCCGCGATTGCTGTCATCGCCATCGGGGTTGACAATGGTTTTGGCAAGGATCTTGGCGTACTTCTCCGCCTTGGCTCGAGCCGCAAGGTTCTTGGGATCTTTTCTTGCGATATCCATGTAGCGGTTGACCAGTGTCAGCAGGTTGTTGCCGTCTGAACGGGTCGGATTTCGCAGGTCAATGACGGACACATTATAGCCGTAGCAGTTTTTCGCAATCGTGCCGTAATTGCGGGCCAGATCACCCTTGCTGTCCAGCGCCAGCCAGCTCATGCCGGAGGCGCAGGCGTATTCCAGATTGGGATACAGGAAAAATGCGGTCTTGCCAATACCGCTGGCGCCGATCATAAGGCAGTGGATGTCATCGCTGTCCACCAGTGCGGCGAGCTCCTGTGGTTGCCCCTTGCAACCGAGGATCAATCCCTGCTCCGTGGGGAGATCCTGTCCTTTGCGCCACTCTCTGACCTTGAAGGGTACATGGGCATAGGTCTGCCTGATTTCCTTGTCGGTGGCCCATCGGGCTGTGCCGTGCTGCCCATCGCCCACAGTGCGGGATTTGATATTGCCAAGGGTATAGTGATGAGACATCATGGACAGCCCACCGATGACAAGGAACATTGCTGCTCCCGCTGCGATCAGGATCCAGATACTTGCGTTCAACATTTCACCTCATTTCATTCATAGCAAGGCCCTGAGCGTTTTCGCTGCTCAGGGTCAGATCGTCATTCCAGTCTTTGCTTTCCGGGATTAGGCGCTCCACGGAATAGCGCACCTCTAACTGATTCTGCATCCGGCGGCTGGCCTGATTACCAGCTTCATCGTTATCGAGGCAGAGCAGGACGGTGTCGAGCTGCGGCACTTGTTCCAACATCTGCAATACTGGCTGAATGGATGTGCCGCAACAGGCTACATAGCTGTGCCGCTGCCAGTTCTCCGGATAAAGGGTGATGAAGGACAGCATATCGATGGGTGCTTCAAACACATACAGACTTCTGTCTGTGCCGACATAATGGAAGCTGTATCGTGGATCACTGCCCTCGACGTTCAAGCGGAAGGCTTTTCCGTAGCTGTTGGCGCTGCGCTTGTGGGCGTGGCGGGGAACACCATCTGTATCCGTACCAACAAACACGGCGTTGTGATATTCGGCATCCTCATACAGAAGCCCAGCCTTGGCAAAGTGCGCCACCACATCTCTTGCGATGCTGCGATGTTTGATGAGATACGCAAACACTCTGCGCATATCTTTGTTGGCGGGCGGCAGTGCAAATGGTTTCACAGGTTCCTCTGTGCGTTCCCCGGCAGAGGGATACGCTGTTCCCAGTTCACCGCCCAGCAGCATTGTCACTGCGTCCGGGTAGCTAAGGCCGTAGAATCGCTGCACAAAGCTGACGGCATGTCCGCCTCGCTCCTCCGCATGGTCATACCATTCGTTGCCTCGGACGGTCACGCTGTGGTCACTGGCAAGGCGTTTTTCTCTGCCGGAGGAAAGCAGCTTTTCACCGCGGCAGCGCAGGAACTCCTCCAGATTCACTGCGGCGGCGCGCTGTTTCTGTTCTTCGGTGAAATGAATATAGCTTGACATGGAGTCCTCCTTTTTTACATACTCTGCTGATACTGCGTCTGCTCCTCATGGTCGTCCGCCTTGTGACCCATAGCCATACGTTTCTCCATAAGCCGTCTGCGGCGTTTGGAATCGATGCGGATCCCCGCCGGGTTACTTGGTGGAACGGAATTGCTTTGGAATATCCTGCTCATGTGATGGAGTAGTTTGGTTGCTGCCAGCATGACAGACGGATCCCGGAACTGGTCAAAGCGGTCGAGAAAAAATCGTGCATACTCATTGCCTTGTGCTGCGGCTCGGATCAGCCATTCTCTGGCCTGCTCACGATCCGGAGGAACATCCCTCCCAAAGAGATACAGCTTGCCCAAGGCGTACTGTGCAAATTGATTTCCCTGATCAGCGGAGGCTGTCAGGTACGCAAGAGCCTTTTCCACATCCTTCGGCACGGACTCACCGGTGAGATAGATCTTTCCGAGCCGATACCGTGCAAACTGATTGCCCTGTTCTGCGGCCTTGTCCAACCATTCCAGAGCTTCTACTGTGCGCTTCTGCGTGAGGAGCAGCTTCCCGAGGGCGTATTCCGAGAAATCATTACCGGCTTCTGCCGAGCACCGAAACCATTGCTCTGCTTTTTCGTGGTCACGCAAGGTGGAGAGATCATCCCGATAGAACTTACCAAGCTGATGTGCCGCAACGGTATATCCCTCCTCCCAGAGCTGTTCCAGCGCTTTGACCGCTTCTGTGTGTTCCGCATCCAGCGCATAGATGTCCTGCAGAACAGCCTTTGCGGCGCGATAGCGCTGCGCCTGCTCGTACACACTGTAGGACTGATGCTCCTCCTTCTGACTTTCCGGCTCCGGCTCATCCTGCATTCTTTCATCTTCAAAGGTTGGGAGGCCGAGACGGATGTTCTCAGCCTCCCGGATGATGTCGTTCTTGATTTTGCGAAACTCCTTGCGTTGAGACAGTGGGAGTCGCTCCCATGGGGTGTTGTGACCGTAGCACTCGTTCAGTTCCTCATGGATCTGATTCCACACCTCATAGCACTCAGAGACCTCCGGCAGCTCCGCCAGCGCATCCACGATGGTATCGACAAGCTGCTTCAGCGGCTTCTTGAGATAGCCATACTGTTTCTTTCCGGTGGTCGTTTCCAGTGCCTGCACAAGCTGACGCATGTTGTCCGCGATGATCGGGCTGTCGCAGATCTGGTGCTGCATCCGGCTGATCATTTCCCGCATGGCATTCTGCGTTGCCTCCACCAAGTCTGAGTAGGCCACATCCTTGCGCTCATAGATTTGCTGCATCTCATCCCGGAAGATGGCATTGGTCAGCTTGGATCGCATGGCCGCGATTCCATCCTTAGTCAGGAAGCCCTCTTTGGGATCATCGGACCAGACCATCATATGAATGTGTGGGTGATGCCCTTCGTTATGGAAAGCAGCGTACCAGTGGAAGTTATCGAGCGATATCTTCATCGACTTCGCCAGTGTCGGTGCGCTCTCCATGAGGAGCGTGCGCCACGCATCGGCGTTGTCGTATTCCAAACGAGCGGCATCCTCACGTCGCAAAGAGTAGATGATGGTCCACACATTTCCCTCATGCGCTTCCAGCTCTGACATTGCCGAAGCGAGATCTACGGAAGTGCTTGAGCTGAACAGGCCATGGCTTCCGTGCTTCTGCACGCGGGGGCGGGTAGCGATGTACTGCATATATCCGCTCTCCGAATCAATTTCGTGGAGGTTAGCATCCAACGCCATGGTGATGAATGCGGAAGCCGTACCGAGCGTCGGCGTTCTGCAGTAGTCCTCGTACTCAAGCAGCTCCACCGCATCCGGGAAGTCCGTGAGCAGTTTTTGAATCAGCTCACGCTGACCTTTTGTTACCGCACCGTTTCCGGCCAACCTCTCCACTCCTTCACGGGTAGCAATGTAGCGCATGTACCCGCCAGCTTTCCCGGATTTGATATAGCCGCTTTTCTGTACGAGCTTCACCATCGCTTACACCGACTTCTGAAAGTCCATTGCATCCTTGAAGGAGATACGGCCATTGGTCCGCTTCATATCTCGGATGGCCTTGCCGCGCAGGCGCTCATACGTTCCTTCATCGATGTCGGTGTCATAGGCGATGATCTGTGCCATCAGGTTGATGTCCACGCCCTGCTTGAAAAGCAGAGAACTGATGCGGCCTGCGAAACCGTCCAGCGTTCCGGTCAGCGTTGCGGAGAGTACTTCAGGCAGAAATGCACTGGCGTTCTTCGTGTTCAAGTAGCCGACATAGAACTTGAGCGCGTTCATCACAAACTCGCTTCGGCTGCTGCAGTTATCCTGCTTCAGGTGCGCATCGATCTCTCTGTCCATATCCTCAGTGATCCAGAAAGCCTTTTTGATCTTGTCGTTGTGTTCCATTGATAAATTCCTCCTTATTTCCGTGTTGTCCCCGCTGGAACCCCTTGTCACACGGGAATTTTCCGGTTTATAGGGTCCAAGCCGCCCCGCAAGGCACTATTTTGTCCCCAGCCTAAAAAGCCGAAAACTGCCCGCACTGCGGGCAGAAGTGGTTCGAGCCGGGGTGCTTTGTCCCCGGCTCTTTCTCCTGCTTTTCTTTCGTCGGATGCTGATATCCCCACAAAGCGGTTCAAAGCCCGCCCAAATCCCCGGTGGGGTACTCGCTCGGGCTACCTGTAAAAAGCGCACACAGCGGCCCACAGGGGCGGACACGGCGGTTACATCTGCATCTCAGGAGCCTGCGTTTCGCTATCCCGAAGCTGTTGGGCGTACTCGTGCAGGCTCATGCCGGTCTGCTGCTGGCAGAACGCCTCCATCTTGCAGAGCAGGACTTCCTGTTCGGCGGCGTTGAGAGGGTAACTCCAGTCTTCTTCCGAACCGTCTCCCTTGCAGAGGTTCAGATCCAGTGTGTTGCACAGTCGATCCTGCTCCACGTCATAGTTAGCGTAGATGTTGAGCCAGTCATCGTTCTGATCGGTGCAGACGAATGTCCCGAAGGCGGCATCAACATCGAAGTCCGCCTGCAGATAAAAGTTGAGCTTGCCGTCTGATTCGATGATCTCCTCACCGAAGGAAAAGTTTTGTGCGGAGAGATGCCCTGCTGATGTGATCTCTTTGCCCTTCAGATGATTCAACAGCTTGCGCCACTTATCATCGCCCGATGCGAACTGCGACCGGGTGGCATGGTAGACCGCCACCGATACATCACGCATGGCCCAGGTCTGCCAGCCATCCATAATGTGAACAGCGGAGAACTCACGCTTGTCGAAGTTCACATCGAACACACCGCGTATCTTTCCGGTGTTCTCCATGCGTACAGCGGTCAGCGCATTGTATTCCTCCGCGGTGATGGGACGACCGCCTGCAAACATTTTGATAAACAAATCCGGCACAGTAACTTTCTCACTGGTGATGTAACTGCGCAGCTTTTTCCCGACCGCCAACAGCTCCTCACCGGGCGAGGTTTTGAAGTACCATTCCTGGCCATGTTCCGTCACATGGTAGGCCGCATAAGTGCGGGCTGCTTCCTCCTCTGCGCGCTGTGCGGCAGCTTCCGAATGGATTGCACGGCTGATGCGCTCATACTCCCGCTCCGGAAGCTGATTGCACAGCTCGTCCAGCACATTCTCCAGATGCTCCTACAAAGTTTCATCATTGAGATGTTTCTCAATGGCCCTTTTCCATCGCTGGTCGATCCACAGAACGATTTCTTCCTGCTGCGCCATATCAGTTGCCCTCCTTCACCGTGACTGCCGTGGGCTTCGGCTCACTGCTCGGCGTTTTGGGTACGGCAGATTTGGCCGTGCGCTTGGGCTTGGAAGCAGGGACAGCCTTGCTGTCCAGATACTCCCGCACAGCTTCCGGCACTGTCTGCTCATAGAGCTGCTTGAGTGCATCGTCCATACGAGCCTGCACGGAGGAGTGTTCCTTGCGGAGCGAGAACTCCAGTGCATCCAGCTTGTCATCGTCAAAGGTGAGAGTGATATTTACTTTTTTCATGTTGTACCTCCTCAGTCATAATTGATATACGGAATCTTCAACCAGTGCGTCCAACCTCGGCCAGCCAATTCTGTTTTGACAACACCGTACTTGGTACCCATAGCCTCGATGACCTGACCGCCGCCAATGTAAACGCCGATGTGCCCGTCATGCCAAACGGCAAGGCCGGGAATATCCGGCATGGTATCGATGGTGCCGGACTCTGTGGCGCTGTAGTACATCTGGTTGGCACCGATATCCGGCATCCCGTGGGTACCATAGTCAATGGTCATCGTTTCCGGGGACAACCATCCGTATCCCTTGATGAGTCCCACGCAGTCGGTAGTCCTGCCGCCCAGCCAGTTGGCACGGATAAAATCTTCGTAGCTGCCGACACCGTCAGGATACTGTTCCAGCTTGTAGGCAAAGAGCGATTCGGTCAGCACATCGCCATAGGTCCCCCAGACATAGCCCCAGCCAGATTCCCATGCGTGGATGGCGTAGGTCACAAGGTCAGCAGCATTTTTGCTGTTGGGGTCGGTGAAAGCTGAGATGTCCAAGTCGATACTGCTTCCATCTCCGCGAAGGAACTCACCGCTGTAATTCCCGCCGCCCGCCGCACCGGCGATCATAGAATAGATGTGATTGATATTGCTCTTGTCGTCCTCTGTGATCGTCCTGCCAAGCTCTGCTTCCAAATTGGCATACGCTTGATATAGCGAGACTGGAACTGCAACGGTGTATTCTTCTTCCGTGCTGGTGACCGTGCCATCGTCGTTCTCGATGTCTACCGTGCGGGTACGGGTTTCCCAAGTGTAGAAGCATTCTACGAAGCGGTTCGCCGCCCGTGCGGATGGTGCATCTTCGCCAAAGCAGAGGGCATAAAAAACGGCCTTGATCCGAATCGGGTCAAGGCCGTTTCCGCTTTCCGTTTGCCCATTGACGGAAGCCACTGCCGAATCCAGAAGAGAAAAAGCGGTACGCATCTCCTCAATATGATGCCGGAATTCTGCGGGTACTTCTGTCGAGTAGCTCACACCATAGAAGGACGCAGCTACCGCCTGGTTGTTGTGATCCGCACCTCCGGATCCAATGGAGCACAGGAGTGCGATGAGTACAATGATTGGCGAGAGAATTGCGACCAGCGTCCATCCCACGCCTTTGCGCAGCTTTTCGTTAGAGAGCACTGTCGCCGCGGCTTTTGCGATCATGCCTGCAGATACTGCCATCAGCGACCACCCGCCGTGCCAAACAGCTTTTCCTTGTGTGAAGGGGCGTGTACCTCCAACAGGTAGCGCTCGTTGCCGCACTTGTACAGGCAGACACCGCGCTGTGGGAACTTGATGAGATTGTATTCCGCTTCATCCAACTGGAGCATTTCCATGTAACTGCGTTTATCAATGGATCCCGCGTTGAACAGGAACTGGTGGGGCGGGATGCTGAACAGCGGCTTGGTCATTTCGCGCACCTGTTCCTGATCAAAGTCCTCCAGATTCTGCGATGCCAGCAGCATGGCGGATTCCTTTTTACGCACGCGCTTGAGACAGTTGCGGATGTACTCAATGGCCGTGGGATTGGACAGCCAGATATACAGCTCGTCCAGTGCTGCCACCGTATTGCCCTCGGTCAAAAGCTTATCCGACATGAAGGACAGCACATTGAACAGCATAGCGTTGCGGACATTTTTAGCGGCACTCAGCATTCCCTTGACGCCGAAAACGAGGAAGCGGCTGGAGGTGATGTTGGTGTGCCCATTGAAGAACTGTGCGTCCGCACCCTTGCACATGGAGTGCAGCCCCAGCAGGACTTCCTGCAGGAGCTTTTCCGTATAGAGTAGATGAGCGTTAGGATCGTAGCGCTTGAATTCTTCTTCAATCAGGTCATAGAGGTCAGAAAGGATCGGATAGTCTTCCGGTCGCATGCGGCGGAAGTTGCTTCGCTCCGTGATTCCCCATTTCGCATAGAGCTTGGACACCATAATCTCAATGGTGTCGATGTGGGCATCGTTGAAATCTTTATAGGCCCGGAAGAAGTCTTTGAGAAAGGAAACATGCTGTGCCAGCAAAGTGCTTTTGCGGAAGGCTTCCGGCGCTGCCGTATCGTCCGGGTCACCGCCGTCATCCCAGCATTTTGGCTCCAGCACATTGATGATGTACTTTCCCGCCATAAGGTCAGCAAAGCAGCCGCCCACGGCCTCGCACATTTCCTGCTGCTCATGCTCGGCATCCAGCGTGATAACCGATTTCCCGGACTCCAGCAGATTGAGGATGAGCAATTTCATGAGGTAGCTCTTACCCTGGCCGGAGTTTCCGAGGATGAGGATGTTGGCAGAGGTCTTATCCTCATCACGCTGATCGAAGTCCACAAGGATGTTGCTGCCGTACTTGTCCCGCCCAACATAGAAACCCTTTGCATCCGTTTTGCCGCTGTAATTGAAGGGATAGAGATTGGCCACAGAGCTTGCCGGAAGAACACGCTCGAACTGCTGGCCGAAGGCGTTGTATCCCACGGGGCTGGCACAGCAGAAGCCCTGCTGCTGACGGAGCAGGAGCCTGTCCACATTGAGCTTGCTCCGTACCAGTTCTGTCAGCACATCGGTTTGGAGCAGTTTGAGCGTGTTATAGTCCGAAGCGGTCAGTTCGATATAAACCGCACAATGGAGCAGTGGCTCCCGGTTTCGGTGCATGGAAGCCACCAGCGACGCCACGTCCTGCAGATTGCTTTCCGCCGTGATCGTCTGCTGCAGGTCGTTGGTGTTGGAGCTGCCCATGCGGTTTTTGTTTGCGGCATTCTGGATGATGCGCTTTTCCTCGGCAGGAGTTACCTGGCGGGTATAGATACGCAGCGTGATCCCATCCTTTTCACCGAGGTGGCGAAGGATGGCCTGCTCATCGGTCTGCGTGGGATACTCCCGCAGCGCCCACACGCAGCGGAATGTGTTGCCGCAGATGAAGTGGTCCGGTTCAAACTTCACCACGGAAGGCGCGATCATATCCAGGAAGGATTTGATGCCTGCATTTTCACGCCTCTGCGGCGCTGCTTTTTTCGTTTTCTTTGCCAAATGAACCCCTCCTTTACTCGCCAACAATGACCCAGCGGTCACCGTCGAAATCCTCGAACTTTTCTGTCGTCACGTTCTGTTCAAAGTAAACACCCAGCATCTTTTTGAGATCCTGCTCGGTGGTCCGGCGGGTCGTGAAGCCGTTATCGTTGATATTCTGCTCGATGCGGGAAAGGTAGGAGAACACATCAGACTCCTGTTCACCACGCAGCCGGATGATAATATAAAACTCACGGCTGGACGCCATGAGCACCTGAATACGGTCCAGGTGCTTGCTGTCTTGCTCCAGCAACCTGCGGACTGCGGGCAGTTCCTCCTGGCTCAGCCGCTCCCGGTAAAAGTCCTTATTGCGCTCGAAGGATTCTTTGGAATTGAGCGCCAGCATCTCGATTTCCGCCTGTCCTTTTACGACATTCAGCAGCGCATAGATGCGGGCACTGATGCTGGAATCCGGCAGGACAGAGATGTTAGTGGGCTTGATGATGAAGAACACGAGATTGCCCATACGGGTGGCAATGCAGTAGTCCTTGATCTCCTCAATGCCCATGAGCTGCCGTGTGGAGCGGGCGGCTTTGTCCTTTTTCTGCTTTTTACTCACGACTCCAACCTCCAATCATAGAATTGCTGCTTTGTGATCAGGAACGCGGCGGCATATTTGAGGAAATCCAATATGCTGGTTCCGTCGAATCGAATGCTGAGGAAAGCGTAAACAGCCGTCAGCACCAGCGGCAGGGCGATGCCTGTCTGGGTCAGCGCCAGAACAGAGATAAGAAGCCCCACGCCAACGATGCCGATGTCCCGCAGCTCCCAAAGCCACAGCATGGCTTTTGCGGTCAAATTATCAGGGTAAATATAAATTGTTCTCACCTCCGGAGAATAGAGATGGCCGCAGGTTTCCCTGCGGCCATCCAGTGGGTTGATTATTCTTCTGCGTTATCCAGCGCCTGCTGGATCAGCTGTGTGATGAAGTCCTTCTGCTTCAGGTGATTCTTTTCCAGATACTCTTTCAGTCGGTCGAAGAGTTCTGCGGAGATTTTCACCGCAAGGGTGCGTTCTGTCTGCATATCGTTTCCTCCTTCAAAGTGTTCTGCGAAGATGCGCTCCACATATTCCGCCAGTGTACCCAGCTTCATTTCTTCTTTCTCTGCCATGATTCTTGCGTGAAGCTCTGCCGGGATCATGGCGCAGAGGTTCTTTTTGCCCTCCATCGGTCTGCTCCTTTCCTCGATTTTGCAAGCAAAGCATACCGGAAGAAGTCATGGAAAGCTATTCACCAAACTCAACGAAGAAGCTATGTGAAACGGAAGCAAAACCACCAAGGCAGCTATACCTCCCAAAGAGCTGCGGCGATCCGCCCCATAATGAACTCCACACAGGGTATCGCCACACTGTTGCCCAGCGCTTTATATCGGGCGCTGTCCGAAGCACTGGGGATATCTGTCCAGCCATCCGGAAAGCCCTGTAGGCGCTCACACTCCAACGGAGTCAGGCGTCGAATGAGATAGGCATAGGCTTCTGCCTTTTGGCAAACGAGATCGGTGGCGTCCTTGTGCTGGCGGGCGCTCTGCGTGCTGACCACACCATTCTCACGGAAATCATCCACACGCTGGCGACTATAGACCGCATGATGATCGGTGGCCGTCAGTGTATATGCGATGTCCCGCTGATACCCGATCCCATTGCCGCCGTTCTGCGGCTGTCGGTCAATGGCATTTCCGGTAATGCAGAAGGTTTCTTCCTGTTCTACGAGCGGCACATTGTTGCCGCCGGTTCCATATCTTGCGGACATGGTAGGCGCCACCTGATGAGGACCGGTGTATCGGGCATCAATACCATGGTTTTCATAGACCAGCGGCTGGTGTCCATGCTCCTGCGCCCGCAGAGTACCGGACACATTCTCGGAGCATTTCATCACGCTTCCGCCCTGGTCATTCAGGCACAGGACGGACGGCATACAGTTTCCGCTGGCAGAGCCTTTCAGCGTAGGAGCCAGTTCCTCGCCATACCCAATGCTCCCAGCAGAGGCACCGGCTCCTGCCGAGAATGCGGCCGCCACGAAGGTCTGCTGTTTCATTCCCGGCTGTGCATTCAATGCGCCCGCAATATCATGTAAGTCACGGACCTCGTCCCTTTGGTTGGCAGCAAAGGCCATGACGCCGTTTCTGCCGGTGGACATCCCGCAGTTCACGCCGAGCGTGGCCGCAACATCGCCGGTCAGGTCACCATTGTAGCCGTCAAATCCCTCGACGGTGTCATCTGGCTGCGTCACGAAGGTCTGCATCTGCATATTGGTGGTCGCCATCAAGGCACCGGATACGCCGTGCAGGTCGATACCCTCGTCCCGCTGATTGATATGGAAGGCATTCAAATCCGTAGGTTGCCCGTCCGGGCACATCAACCCGGCTTGGATCTTCAAAGCCCGTTCCAGCTTCGGCGGCAGTGCTTTCCCGCGTTCAGAAGCTCGGCGTAGGATCCCCAAACATGCCTTCGGGGATAAATAGTATTTTATCGGCGGTGCGTCCTGCAAAATCTGCGACAAGGAAGATCCTCTTGCGTCGTTGGGCGACACCCCAGTATTGAGCATCCAGGCACCGCCAAGCCAGGGAGAAATCAGTTCCCAGTAGGATTCGCCCAGCAGATTGCCATGGCCAGGGGTAAGGTCCAGGGACATAAACGGAACCGCACTTAACGCGGACGATCTCCTCCAGAACGATTCGGAAGTCTTCGCCCTTTGGCGTTCCTGAACTAAAGGCGCCGGGAACATTTTCCCATACCATAAATCTTGGCCGAACATCGAGAGCTGTTCGGCCTCGTAATTTGTCTGCATTTCGCATCTCCTTTACCAGCCTGACCTGTTCCATAAAAAGGCCAGAGCGGGCGCCAGATAATCCGGCTCTCGCTCCAGCCACGGACAAGTCCTGGCACGGGCTGCCGCCGCAGATGATATCTACGGGCGGCAGTTCTGCGCCGTTGAGCTTTGTGATGTCACCCACATGGATCATGCTTGGAAAGCGCTGCTTCGTGACCTCAATGGGAAAGGCTTCAATCTCCGAAGCCCACACCGGTGTGATGCCACTGCGGATCGCGGCCAAAGGGAAACCGCCGATGCCATCGAACAAGCTGCCCATCGTCAGTCTGCTCATTTCGCCACCGCCTGTATGACCGTGCGCGTGGTATTGACGGCGGCCTGTGCCGTATATACCGCACTCATGATGTTGGCTCTTGTCGTTGTGTCCAGGCCAAATGCTCCGGCAATGCGGGGAATCTCACCGGCAGAGAGCATCAGCCCCAGTCCCAACAGTGCGTGATCCTTAAACACCATGAGTCCGGCGATGAGGATAGTCGCCTGTAAAAATGCGGTCAGGCACAGACCGATAATTTGTTTGCACCACTGGATGAAGCCATCCGTATAGCCACGGGGCACAGAGAACATATATAGACTTCCCACGGCAATCTGGATCAGCAGAATACCTCCGCGCTTGAGATTGGCGAAGAAGACCTTGATGATCGCATACGCCATAAGGATGATGCAGAACAGAATCATGAATCCGCTGGTGATACTGCCAAAGCCGAGAAACGGGCCAGATGTCAGGTCGGTCAGCGATTCCACGGCGCTGAACTCCTGCATGATATCACTTGCCACATCTCCGATGGATGCACCGTAGCCGGTGATCCCTGCGGTGAGTTGCCCCTGCAGCGTTACCGAAAGCTCATAGAGCCGGACCGGAACGACAGTAAACAGGCTCACGGCCATAAAGCCCTTGATGGCATTGAGCGCGGTTTCGCGGATGTTGCCCCGCCCGCTGGAATACTCGATGCCGCATTCAAAGCAGGCCACGACCAGCCCGGTTCCGTACAACGCCCAAGCGAGATAGGAGAAGAACAGTACGATGCTCTGCACCCAGGACATTTCGAAGAGTTCGACACCCATGTTTCCCATCTCTGCGAAGAAGTTGCCGAGAAAGCCCACGACCTGACCGTAGAACCAATCCACGATCTGGCCGAGGATCTTATCGGCAACAAAATCCCAAATAAACATTGATCGGTTTCACCTCCTCCGGGTGAGGCCGTACCAACTGCTTGGGATATGGCAAAGGCCGTACAGTTGGCACGGCCTTCAAATCATGCTCGGTTTACATTGTCTGCGCCCACTGCTGATCGGCAGACTGGCTCATGTCTTGGAACACTTCCAGATAGTCCGATACTGCGTTGGAGAGCTTCTCGTAGTCCTGCCGGGTGGGGTGATACACATACCAGTCTACTTTTCCATAGTCATCCCAAATGTGCGGGTCAACACCATTGCGGAAGTTGGGGTTGGAAGTTACCTTCGTCCCCAGCAGATCCGAAAAGCGAAGGCGCAGGGTATCCACCTGTCCTTCACTGCGGTTCAGAATTGTCATCTGCAGGGCGTTGTACTGATTGGAGACGATTCCAGTGACAAATTGAATCTTTGCCCGGTTCATATCGCTCAGACGCACATAACAGGCTCTGCCCACATAGGTGGCGTCGGGGTACCGTTCTCCGACGATCTTCCGAAGCTCCTGTTCGTAAAAAGTCATTGCCTATACCTCAAATTCCGATGATCTGCCAGATGTACAGCGGCGCCGTCAGCGTGAACACCAGGCACGCGAACAGGATGGCGGGCGCCGTCCACTCGAACTGTCCACTCTTTCGGTAGTCAAAATAAGCCGTACCAAGTTTGGCGAAGAAAAACACCGCAAGAATCAGGTCGATGGCGGGAAAGACTACATTGTTTACCACGGTCTTGATCTGCGTGGATGCCGTGGCCCAGGTGCTTTCCACCGCTCCGGCCACATCGCCGGTACCAGCAGCAAAGGCCGTGGTTCCCATCATGCAGACCAGCAGCAGGGAGAGGGTCAGCATCATACAAAGACGCTTGCACTTCATTTTGCTCATAGATACCTCCAATTTTTGTTGTTATTTTGAGGGCGCGATATGCCATTCTTCCCACAGGTCACCGGCGATGCGCACGGAATCCGTCAGGTTCATACTGAGCATTCCCGTGGGCGTCCAGCAGTCCAGGAGCCAGGTGTACGGCGTGTAGCTGCCGTCCGGATACCAGATAGGTGTGAAGTGGGTCGGGCGGTCATAGGTGCTGTAGTGGTTATTTTTGAAAGCGAAGGCGGTGCTCTTGCCGCTGACGCTGCGGTTCAGCAGTCTCCAGAAGCCTTCGTACCCGAATTCAGGGAAATAGGTCACAGCATTCTGCGCCGCCGTGACAGCCGCGCTCTGCGTGGTCGTTACTCTGGCCGTTACTTTCTCCTGAATTCCGTACCCGCTTTTCATGGTAGCTGCAGTCGCTGTGGGTGACAGGCTGTCCGGCGTGATGCGCATGGATGCAGTCAGGCTTGCGGCGTAGCTGTTGTAGTCAAACTCCCACCAGCCATGATCCTCCCACCAGCCGTTATCTACCCAGTGATACCAGCGGTCACGGTGAACCACATTGTTATCATCCACCCAGCGATCCGTGTGCCAGCACTTCTCCCAGTTCTCTACCCATTCCCAATTTTCCTGCCACCAGGGTGACCAAATGCCCCAGGAAGCGGATGTTACCTGTTCTTTCTCTGGAATAGAAGCCAGACGGAAACGGTCGTTGCGGTCATCCGCCACCGGGTTGGGCGGATCGTTGCCGTCCAAGTCCACAACGTTGCAGGTGATCGTGCTCTGCGCCGTGCCGCCGCCAGATACGCTGACGGCAATCGTAATGACGCAGGGCTCTGACGGCGTGTGCCACTTCACCCATACCAATTGACTGTCACCGTCCGGATAGTAGACATTGCTGACAGTGTAAGTTCTGCCTTGAATCACAAAGCGAACAGTCACAGGATTATCCGGGTCGGACTGCCCGCCGCTCACCTCCACCGAGGAGATCACATCGGTATCGACTCGGTATTCATAGTCGAAGTCGTTTACATCGGGAGGCTCCAGCTCACCGTTGAAGCGGACGACACCGATGCCGAGGGACGAGATGATCTGATCGTTGCTGACCTTGCTGTTGGTGCTGCCAGACCATGCAGGATAGCCCAGATCTGCTTCTTCAAGGAAAATGGCCAGCGGTAGATTCTTATGGGTCAGCGATCCCATCTTGCTTCGAAGATCTCCGTTTACCTTTTGGTCATAGAGCGCCGCTTCCGTGGCCGTCATGGCATAGTAGGCTCCACCGTAGACGAAGTAGGCGATAGGCTCGACAACGATTTTGTAATCGCCGGCAATAAGCGTATCAAAGTCTATTCCCACATATCCGGCAATCGCCCGAATGACTTGCTCGTCTGTAAAGTAGCTTCGAATCGCCGCAATGCTGGCGGGATAGTCGCCGGACGAAATGATGCGAGGCAGACTCTGCGCCGGACGGATACAGGTATAGCCGCCTACGACAGGTGACAACGCCCGCCCACTGTTATAAGAGAGCTTGGATACCTTTCCGAAGTGGATCATGTTGGTGCTCGGATTCTGATTGCTCCAGTCAACGGTATTTCCCACGGCAGTGTGGCTGTCCACATTCACCACGGAAATGCGGACACCATCCATACCAGGATTCCAGTAGTTGGTGGATGTGCCGCTGCCCATGCCGCCGCCACCGCCATCGAAGTTGCCGTCACCGGTGGCATAAGCCGGAACAACCGCACCCAGCATGAGTACAAGGGAAAGCAAAAGTGCGAGAAGTCGCTTCATGGATACCTCCTTTCGAAGTCTCTGGAAAAAGAAACGGCGCAGCCATTTCTGACTGCGCCATGCTGATTGGGAGTACTGTTAGTTCCCGCCGCCCATTTCACCGATTTTATTTCCGTTTTCGTAGATGTCCTGTCCATCGATGACCGTGTTATCACCGCTGCTGTCTACATAGCCGAAGCCCGGCACATATACCTGACCGGAGGAGTTCGTGCTTCCTGCAGCGGGCTGGGATTCCGCAGGCTTGGAGGTGGGCTGCTCCGGATATGTGGGGTGCGGTTCATCCTCTGTCTTGCGTTCCGAGGTCGGTACATCCTCCGCTTTGTGATCATCCGGAAGTGTCGCCGTGCCGCTGGGCGATTCCGGCTTTTCTGGAGCGTCCGGTTTAACAGGGTTCGCCTGGATGGTCTGCTCCGTGCCGTTGGAGTTTGCACCCTGGCCGGGGTCACTCTGCTCCGGCGTCAGCGAGGGGACATTCACATCTCCCTGGCTATTGTTGATGTTCACATTGGGATCGTTGCTGTCCGGCTGACTGCCGGATACCGTTCCGGAGGGCGTCACCGTATTTCCACCGAAGCGTCCGGCGATCCCGATGACGGCCACACCGCAGAGCAGGCAGCAGGCGGTGATGAGGATGATCCGTTTCGTCTTGTCGTTCATTGATTTTCCTCCTTTTTCTGATTTATCTCTTGATTGGACAATACCACACCTTTCGGCGTAAGTCTATTGGGAAAGCGAAACTTTTTCAGAATACCGGCACATATTTGGCTTCCGTGTGCAGCATCATTTCAGCTGCGGGCAAAAGGTTCCCAAGGAATCGCACCGGTACCTCCAAGCGGATCTCCACTGCGGCGGTATAGCCCTTGCTTTGGCCGGAACTGAGGGCGTTGTTGCTCAGCTCCACGCTCAGGCCAGAGATGGTATATTCCACATTTCCGTTTGAGATCTTCTGATATCCGCTGCCGGTGTTCTCCAGTCCAAGCGTTGATGCCAGCTGACCGTACACATCGCCGGTATCCACGCTCTCATCCCATCGGCCTGTGCCGTCCGGATACCAGCCTGCGGCATAGCCCTCCCGCACAGCGTGGTACACATCATCATAGTTGTCGTTGATGGTGGAGATGACCGCCTGTTGGGCAGCCTCCTTGACACCCTGGGCGATGATCCACACCCGGCTGAACTCCGCGACCGTGCAAAAAAGCATCAGCAGGACCAGCACGATAGCGAGGATCATTGGGGTGCCCTCGCCGGGGTGGCGGCGAAGGAAACAGTGCTTGCTCATTTCCAATACACCTCCGACTTTCCGGTGGCCTCCGACCGCAGCGTGATGGGAAATGAGCCGAAGCCGCCGAACAGGCCGATGTCCATGTCCAATGTCAGCGTTACGGTGACTTCCTCATTGAGCTGAATGCGTCCCGTTTTCGACCAGCGGATGTTGGGATCCAGTCCGGTGCTGTCCGTCAGCGCCGCAGCACGGCGGCTGGTTTCCGTTCCGACTCTGCCGGAGATCTCCGCCTCCCGCACCAGTTCCACCGCATAGGTGTCAAGCTGCTGCTTGGCGACGAATACCGGCAGGATTCGCACCGCCAGTGCCAGCACCAGCATGGCACAGACCACCAACACGCACACATCGATATAGCCCTCGCCGGAGTGCCGTTTTCGTAATTTCTTCATAGGCATTCCTCCTTAAAACAGCGAGCCCAGCGAGTTGATGATCTGGTAGACGATAATGACGATGTACGTCAGCATGAAGCACATGAGCATGAGGAAGCTGAACACCCGAATCTTTGGCGGGATCTTCGCCGCCTTGGCTTTCAGGCGCTGCAGCTCCAGCGCTTTCAAGTCGTGGGAGAGCATTTGGAAGTACATCCGCCCATCATCGCCCCGCAAGATGCCGACGAGACCGCGGACGATATCCGAAATGATAGCAGAACCCATACGGGCTTCAAAACGGATGAGCGCCGCCTCATAAGAGGAGGAGCGCATATCCGCCGTCAGCACATCCAGTTCACGGGCAAAGTCAGGACCGGCATGTTTCTTGTAGTTCTCCAGAATGCGCAGGACATCCCGGCTGGCGGCCAATTCCTGATGGATGGTCGCCACGAAACGAGGCAGTTCACCCTCCACCAGTTCCATTCTGGCCTTGCACAGCTCATCCGCCCGGCGGCTCTCCTTGAAATAAGTGAGTAGCGCCAGTACCACCACCAGCGGTGTCAGGATGGGCAGGATCAGAAGGCACGGAATGATCCCCAGCAGGATGAGGCAGGGCTTCAAAACGGTGTAAGCCGTATAGACCTCGGGGGTCATATCCAGGCCTGCGGCAGTCAGCTTCGTTTCCAGCCGTCTGCGCTTGTAGGCATCCAAGCGGATCAGCGGAGCCAGCTTCAGCGACCATCCCAAAATGAGCGCCTCCATAGATTTCACAAGACTGCGCTCCTTGCGTCCTGCGGAGATGAGGGCACGCTCTGTTGCCAGCCTGGGGATCTTCAGCATGTCCGCCAGAACGAAATACAGTCCAGCAGCCAAGGCGGCGCCGAACAGAAATAGCAGCAGTTTCACACTCTCACCTCCGATACTCAATGGGCTGCGTCAGCTTCACGACGAATGCGAAGGACACGAACACAGCGGCAAGGCAGACAGCGATGACCATTTGACCGGGGATGGTGGCTACCAGCGTATGATACCAGTCCTTATTGATGAAGCGCACCAGCGGAATGTTGATCAGCACGAGGATCGCCATAGTAATGAACTCCTTGCGGGGACCAAACACCAGATTTTCCAGTTCCGCATTGACCACCCGCATATCTGACAGCTTGCTGACGATGGGCGTCAGGATGCTTGTCAGGCTTCGGTCTGTCTGACAAGCCATTACGGCATCGCACCATTCCCGCCAGACCTCATTGTCGATGGCGGCTTTCAGGTCAACAAGCGCCGCGTCCATATCCGGGTCGATGTGCTTGATGCGCATCAGAAAGCGCTGGAACACCTCCTGCACCGGAGGGTGCAGGTAACGGACATTCTCCTCCACGGCCTGCTGAAAGTTCTCGGTACGCAGGTAGGCCGTAGTAATGACGGACAGCGCAGTTTCCAGTTCTGCTGCCACATCCTTTTTGAAGCTGCCTGCCGTGAGCTTGACATACCAAAACGGGGTCAGCATCAAACCAACAGCCAGCACCGGCACAAGGAAAGCATTTCCTGCGGCAATGGCGATGCAGGCTCCCAATGCAAAGCAGAGCAGAGATGTAAAGCACACCATGGGGAACCTGTCTGCCCGTCCGGAAGCTGCCAAGACCGCCTGCGCCTCGGTGATCTCACGCCGGAGGAACCCTGCCTTTTTTCGCCTGGTCGTTTCGTTGATATCGGCACGGATACTGCCGGGAGCTGCGGTCAAGCGGGAAAAAAGACTGTCGCTCAGTTCTCGCGGCGAGACATGCAGTACCATAAAAAGCCCTGCGATCATGCCGATGCAGGCAATCAGCTGGATCATAGTCATTCATCTTCCTCCTTTCCTTGAACGAATTGCGCCAACTCTCCAAGCGGCATCCCGTTTTCGATAAAGCGGCGTCGCAGGCTTTCGGATATCTCCTCACATTTCCGGTGCTCACCCTCAATGATGAAGCGGTTGTCCTCCAGATGGTTGTCCGTGATGTGATACTCATAGAGCTTGTGAAGTCTGCGGCTTCCGTCCGGCAGAATCTCACATTCAGAGATGTTGGTGATGCGGCGCTGCTTATTCTCAAGCTGTCGGCAATAAACCACAATGGGATACGCCTCGGTGACATATCCCATGAGGGTATCGTCCGGGGTATCCACAGCGCGTTTGCAGAGAGACACCATGCGGCGGTAGGTACCCTCGCTGGAATTGGAGTGAATGGTAGTCAGCACCGCAATGCCCACACGGGCGGCCTCCTGCGCCGCATTGGCCTCCGGGCCGCGCATCTCGCCCACGCAGATGATGTCCGGATTGAAACGCAGAGCGATATCCAGCAATGCGATCTGATCAATGCGCTGGCGCTCATTTTCACTGTCGCGGGTCTGCGTGTGAACAACAGAATTCGTCACCCTGCCGTCATGCTCACGGATGAGTTGGAGTTCTCGTGAGCCATCCTCAATGGTGAAGATGCGCTTGCGGTCCGGAATGGTGGAAAGAAGCCAGCCCGCCACGGTGGTCTTGCCGGAGGAAGTTGCTCCCGCCACGCAGATAGAAACGCCATAGCGCAGGCAGGCGGACAAAAAGTCCAGCATTTCCTCTGTGGCCGTGCCACTCTGCACGAAGTCCCCCTTGCTGAGATTCCTGGGATTCACGATACGGATGGATGCGGCAACACCGGCATCCTCATCCAGCACCGGCGTTTTGATGACCGAGATACGAATGTTCTTTGCCAATCGGGAGGTAATGATGGGGCTGGCATTGTCCAGTACCTTGCCGGAGTTCTGCAGCATACGGCGGATGACATTGGCGGCGTGTTCCGGCGAATCGAAATGCTCCTCCAGCTTGGCGGTATGACCGTCCGAATACTGGATCTCAATGTCCCGCCAGGAGTTGATATCGATCTCCTCAATGCCGTCCGCGAAGATGTACTTGGTTAAAAATCCGTACTCTGCCATTTCCGTGTACAGAGCGTCCACCAGTTCAGAGGCCGTCATGCCATCCACAGCAATGCGGTTCTCCTGCAGATACCGTGCCATGCGGCGCTTCATCTGCTCTTTGGCATCCGAGTTATCCTCTGTGATGAGGGTAGCGTAGGTTTCCGAGAGATAGCTCTGCACCTGACTGAGTGCCTCCGCAAAGGTGACGCCTTTCTCCTGCGGTGCAAAGAAGAGTTCGCTTGCACGTGGTGCTGTTGAAGCTTCCGCGAAAAGCGACCTTCCGGTGCGCTCCTCGAAGGAGATGTCATGCACCTCTGCCTGTTCCGGCTTTCTCTCCGGTTCTGCGGGGGCGGCCGGGGCGAACAGGGAGTTGCTTCGTCTTTCACCAAGCAATCAGAACACCTCCTCACAGATCCGGTCGATCTCCTTGCGGAATGCGCGGCTGTCCTTCATGGAGAGGTCTGCCAGCAGCTCACCGGCCAAATACTGCTCCTCCAGCTCCTGCGAATACGGCAGCCGGAAGACTACGCTGCCCAGCACCTGACCGATGCGGTCTGCCGCCTGAAAGGGCTTGATGTTGGATGCTACCCGGTACTGCTTGTCTTTGTCCCATTTCAGTTCTCCCAGAAGCGGAAGCTGGCTGGAGAGATATCCGACCGATTTCAGGTCACAGCTGGCAAGCTGCAGAACGCTGTCCGCCTCCATCAGCGCCACAGCGGAGAGAATGTCGTTTGCGATGTAGCTGGAGCAATCAATGACCACGTAGGGTACGATCTCACGGAGCCCGCGGATGAGTTCCTCCGCCTGCTGCTTGGTGCAGGGCGCATAGGTGTACTCGTTTTCTTTCTTACGAAGGCCAAGCATCGTCAGGTGCGGCAGACGTTTGAGGGTAGTCAGATTGTGTTTGATGAGATTTACGGAGATGTGCTGAGCGGCAAAGATACTGCCGAGGGATTTATCGACCTCCAATTCCGAGGGAGGGCAAATGCAGGGCATCATAGGCGCGGTCATATCACAGAGGAGCAGCACCGTATTTTTCTTCTGGGCTGCCAAATGCTTTGCGATTTTGACTGCTGTTACCGTCTTGCCGCAGCCGGGACTGCCCCAAACGGCGAGGATGCCGCTTCCGGACTCCTCCATCGGCTCCAGCTCCTCCGGCTCCGTATTGCGGCGAAAGAGGCTGCCTTTCAGGAAATTCATTCGGTGGCCTCACTTTCCGCAGAAGGCTCCGCGCCCTCGCTTTCCTTAGATTCCGTACCCTCTGCGGTTTCGTCACTGTTCTCCGGCTCCGGTTCTGCGTACAGCTCCTCAATCAGGGCATCCTGCGCCGCAATGAACTTAGCGGCGTTTTCGGGCGTTCCGCGATACACAAGCGCCAGATGCAACTCACTATCCTGTTCCAGCTCCGCCAGTACCTTAGCCTGCTCAGTGGTCACCAGCAGTGTCACGGTGGAGGGCAGTTCCTTTTCATCCACCACTTCACCGGTGTTGGCATCGTATCCGGAGGAGGCGGTCACCGAGATGACCTCCACATACTGCAGCTCCGGAGGAATGGCTGTTTCACCCTTGCCCTGATAGTCCGCCACGATGACCGTGACGATATCGCCGCTTTCCAGCTTGCCGGAAAGGCCGGTGGCAAAGCTCTTGATGGTAACGGAGATGGCCTGTTTTGTGCCGTCCAGATTATAGAGATAGGCATTCTCTGCCGCAGGAACAGCTGAAAGCTTGCTGGAAAGAATGTAATCTCCGGCCGCCAGGTCCGCAGTCGCATACTTGCCGACGACCTCTTTCTTGTCTGTCATAAGGTTCTGCGGCAAATTATAGGCACCGACCTCTACTGTCTGGACCATCTCTGCGGTGATCTCGTCGCCTTCCTTGATGTCCTTCGTCACACGGACGATCTCCGTTTTTTCACTGGCGCTGCGGCTGAACAGCGGCGTAACACCGAAGCAGATGATCAGCGCCAGCAGGATACACAGCACACCGATGACGGTGCGATTGCGAAAAATCTTCAAATCGTTTTCCTCCTTATAAGAAATATGCGGGAATAAACGCCACTGCGAAATATGGCACCAGCGGCTGCTTCTTCGCCGCACTCTGCCGCAGTGCCGGGAATGCACGCATGACAAGGGATGCCAGCAGGAGCGCGACGGACATAAATAAGAATCCCGTGAGTACCCGTCCAACTCCCAACACAAAGCCTACCGCCGCAGCTAACCGCCAATCCCCGCCGCCCATCAGGCCAAAGCCTGCACAGAGGTAGAACGGAAGCATTGCCAGCAATGCCCCCAAAAGGGAGGCGGGGCTGATGGTGATCAGCCCCGCCAAAGCAATGACGATGCAGACGATGTTGCTGACGGTCCGGGTCCTCAGGTCATCCACTGCGGCATAAATGAGACCACCGCAGAAGAGGATCGCCTGCGCCCAGTGCATCAGCCATTGTAGCTGAACATTTCCGTGATCTTCTGGGTTACCGTGGGCATGACCGTATCGTTCAGGATAGCATAGAGGCCAGCCAGTACCAGCGCACCCAGCACAACGGCGATCAGCACCTTGACGGCAGTGTCGATGTAGCCCTCACCGGCATTGCTACAGACGGCACGGCGGTTGAAGGCAAGCACGGCAGACCTGGAATTGACCGCGGCGGTCTTGACGCAAGTGACAGTGGACTTGGCGGTATGGGTGATCTTCTTGATGAACTTCTTCATGAAATATTCCTCCTGTAAATTCAAAAGTTTTTTGTTGGTGAGTTCGGTCATTTGCGTGTTGCAGGAGGCCCGCGGCCCCGCGCAGACAGCAAAAATGCCGGGCGGTCATCTCCCGTCCGGCTCACAAGGTCATATTGATGCATGGTTTCTGCTTCTGCTCGAACCGGATCGGCTGGAAGCCTACCCGGTCACAGTAGTAAAATTCACTGCCGGAATCGTTATACAGCTCCACCACATCCGACAGCGCCATGCGGTAGCCCTGATAGCCGGGAGGCGGAGCATCCCGGCAGATGGTATAGATCTGCTCCAGATCGCTGGTACCGAGATCGCCGTCGAACACGAGCGTGTAATTTTCGGCATCCGGCTCTCCGAACTTCCGTACCTGATCCTCGTACCCGATGAATCGCATTGCCACGTCTACATCTTTTTTGAGCTGCCAGATGCGGCAGCCCTTTCGAGACTGCGCCGGTTCTTCGCCGGTCACCTCGCCGGATACGAGACGGTCAAAGATCCCGTCCTCCCAACGGGGCGTCAGATTCATGCGACTCAGATATTGGTTGAGCTCGTCCGTGCGGAACATTTCATCCACCACGGCGGTATCCGCCTTCACATAGCCCACAGGATTGCCGTAAAAGATGAGCCGATTTCGGTTATCCACGGTGAATCGCACCAAGTTCCGTCACCTCCTTTCGCACCGTGGCGCTTACATCTGCTGTTCCATGCCCTGAGCGGGTGCGTCCTCGCTCTGCTCCATGCGTTCCTGCAGCCTCTGCTCGTAAGCATCGTTGACCGCATCTACCAGCGCAGTCCTTGACTCGGCGGTGACGGCATGGAAGGTGTCGTTATACACCGTCTCGCCGTTTTTCTTGTAGGACTCCTGGGGCATGGAGATGAAGCGCCCCTTGTCCGTCTCAATGACACGGAGGCCGTGGACGGCAAATGCGCCGGCGATGGTAACGCTGGCATAGGCTTTGGTTTTGTAGTCGCCGTCCACCATACGGTCGATCCTCGCCTCGACCTGGGGGGCAGGGGCCTCCTGCTGCTTTTTCTTCTGCGTTGCTGCCATATAGTTTTTCTCCTTCCTGTTACATAGATTGATTGTTCATACCGGGGGATTCGGCGGCTTCTTCCTGCTGAAACTGCGACAAACTCTCTTTGGCCCAATCGGGCAGGAATTTCTCATCCAGCACGCCGACAAACTCATCCCGGTTCCACCTGGTCATTTCACCGTCACTCAGACAAGTGCAGCGCACCGAGCGCCCAATAGCGTGGGGACTGCATCCGAAGCCGTCGTGGGCATACCACAGCTGGTTTTCTTGGCTCCAGCAGGACTCTTTCAGCGTATCAGGGCTGAGCACCAGCACCTTACCGGTGTAATCCTGTTCGGCACGGTCACCGACGCAATGCTCCGGGCCGAACAGGCCCATCTCCTGATACGCTTTCCGATAGAGGTCTACAAAGCCATCCAGTATGGCAGGGTGGCTTCGGACGGTGATCTCGGCGTTGTGCCGCTCGTCCTGGGGAATATAGCGCCGCGCCGCCCACTGCTTGTTGGTGCTGCTGAAACGTCCGTCCCAGGAAAGCTCCTGCAGAGTGGTGGCCAGCACCCATTCCGTGCGCTTGTAGCCATATTCAGCAAGCACAGGTTCGAGGCAGTCCTTCTTCAGGTGCATCCCGTCGAAGTTCTGACGGATCGTCTCCTCGATGGCATTCCGGCAGGCAACATTGGCATGGAAGCTCTCTCGCCACATGGGGAGCTGATTTCTTTTCTTAGCCTCCTGTACCGAGTAGGGGTAGAGATAGGTTTCGTTCATTTTACTGTTCTTCCTCCTGTATTTTTCGCATCACTTATCGTAGATGATATCATCCTCCATCAGCGCATCCTCCAACGCAGACAGGCAGCAGCCGCACTGATGCAGAGCGAGCAGAAGCTCGGGCGGCACATCGGAGAGGTCGTGCTCATAATCTGCCTCGCACACGCTGATCTCGCCGGAATCCTCATCCACATAGCAATCCAGTTTGGCATCGCCAGCCAAACCTGCATCCTGTCGTGCCCAATCAGGAACGACCACAGCAGGGCGAATCAGCTCGGTGATTGACTTATCTCGGTACGCACATTCTTCGCTGCAATTCGTGCAGTCGCCACAGGTGAGACGGAGCAAGGTCATAAGCTCGGCAGCTCGCCCAGTCAGCGACTGTACTGTGCTGAGGAGCTCCTTCGCTGTCATCCTGCCGCTGGTCACAATGACTGCGCCCGTGGCCGCTGTGAGCTCCAGCCTTTCCGCATTCTGGAGCTTGGCCAGCTTCAGAACGGCATTGGAAATGCTGATATCATTCTTAGTGTGGTGTTTCATGAAAGTCATATGGTATCCTCCTTTAATTTGTCGTTTTGATCGGTCTTTCCGGCTCATGAATCAGTTCATATCGGGCCTCGCTGCCGCAGTTCAGCAGGCTCTCCAAACTGAGCTGCCAGCAGGCTTTGCGAGGATCATAGTTGGTGATGATAACTTCCTCATATTCGCTGCCCGCCGTCTGGGACATACTGTTGGGGCGTACAACACGGAAAATGTAGAACTCCTGATACAGTTCGCAAATGTACGGGCAGTAGTTGTAGGACACCATGACATACCCATGACAGTTCAGAAGTGTGTCATGGAGCCGCTGGTGATTTTCCTTTGGGAAGGCTACCTCATAGCATTCGGCCTCAAAGTACGGCGGGTCACAGTAGATCCATGCGTCACCACGGTCATACTGGCGGATGACATCCTCAAAGTCTTTGTTCTCCACAATGACATTCGCCAGCCGGCGAGAGCACTCCCAAATCAGGTGGAAGAAGCGGCGGATATCGCAGGGCTTACCACCGAATGATTTAGAGCTACCACTGAAGCTGTACCGTACCAACTTGAAAAAATCTGCGGCACGGCGGACATCTCCGCGGGGAGCACGTTCCAAAAGGAGTGTGCGGATGGCTTCGGCCTCGGGCGGCTTGAGCAGGATCTCAGTCAGTTCCATTTCCTCTTGCAGGTAGTCATCTGTGATCTCGCCCTTGGAGAGAAACTTGTATAGGACATTGAAATCGTCCCGCGTATTCAGAGGCAGAAATCCAAGTTCCGCCAGCAGCGCCAAGGGCCGATTCTTCACGCAGCAGAACAGGTTGGTCAAATTGCTGTTGAAGTCGTTGTAGACCTCCATACAGCCCGGCTGGATGGGGCGGCTCATGGTCACCGTGCCGCTGCCGCCAAACACATCGATGAACCGGCTATAGTGATCCGGCGCCATCTTGTTGATGATCCACAGCAGCTTGCTCTTGCCGCCCACCCAGGGGATAAAGCTGTTCAAGGGGCGTCACCCCCATCCAGCGGGAGAGAAAGCTGACCGGTGTCAACATAGTCTGGCAAAGCACTGGACAGGCCACGCTCCGCAAATGCGATCTTCTTGATCCGGCTGCGGAGCTGGCGGATACAGCGCTCCAGTTCCTCGAGGGTAGCCGCATAGTAGTAGCCACCTTTAAAGCTGCAAATGGGAATTCCTCCACCGCGCAGGGCGTTGATCTCCCGGCGCAGCTCAGAGCCACGCATTTGAAAGCTGCACTCTAACTCCCGGCTGGTGACGGCATTTGCTTCACCCTTGTGGTGAAGCGCAAGATATTCCGCAAGGGCTTCGTTGGTTGCCACAGTTCCTCCTTTCCGGAGCCGTTATCCCGGAACAGGAGACAAAATGAGCGCAAAAAAGAAGGGGCCGCTTTTCCCCGTCCGGGAATACGGCCCCTTGCTGTGATATTTTTTATCCATTCCGTTCATTCAGAACGGACGGCGTTCTATATGCTCCTGTGAAACATACCGCATCTCCCATATACTTTAAGAACGGATACCGTTCTAAAGGAGACTACTGTATGGACCAGATAGCGTTGGGAAAACGAATCAAAGCAGCCCGTGAAAAAGCCTGCATGACACAGGAAGAGCTCGCCGCCGCTGTAGATTACAGCGTTGATCACATGAGTGTAGTAGAGCGAGGCGTGAAGGCTCCAAAACTGGAGAAGTTGGTCGCCATCGCCAATGCACTCAATATTGGAACAGATGAACTCCTTCAAGATGACTTGAACACGGCAACAATGCTTCATGCCACGGAAATCTCCGAACGACTTAAGATGCTTTCTCCAGAAGGACAGCGTAAGGTAATGAACGTACTGGATGCCCTGATTGCAGAGTTGAAATGATAAGCGGCACAGAGGTTTGCACTTTTTGCAAGCCTCTATTTTTTTCGACAGAGTTCGACGTTTTCTCTCAAAGCTCCTATGCTATTATAGTTCTAAAAGAACGGTTTCCGTTCAAAAAACAGCAAGGAGTGATTCTATGAAGAGAAAGAACATCTGCGCCGAAGCAGCACTGCGAGAAGTGGCTCGCAAAAACCATACTACCGTGGAAGAAGTGCGGAAAGAGATTCGGCTGACGATGATAGCGGCGATGTGTAATCCAGACCCTGCCATACAGAAAAGATGGAACGCGATTCCTCATGCTGGCGACACACTCACGCCGGAGGATTTCATTACATATGTTGCAAGTCAGTGTCGTTAAAAACGGCATTACGCATTTCCATAGTGGCTCGATTAGGTCCTTTGCTTATTCCATCGTCATTGCTTGTTCTTGAGTTTCCTGCACCGGAGTCTGCATCGGCTGATAGTCCTCCCGATGCAGCAGGCCGTAGGAGGTAAGTGCAGCATTGTCATCCTTGATGATCTCGTTCCCGTAGGTGAAGAGATTTACATGAGGCAGGAGCAGTTCCGCCGAGTGGGCATCCATTGTGAAGTTCAGTTCATCAATGGCCGCCTCCTGCGGCGAACTGATCTCCGGCGTGAGAATGTAATCCCCGATATGCTCGGCAAGGCCCGCAGCAGTAGCCAGATCCGTTACCTCGAAATGCTCCAGCAGGGCTTTCAGCTTCGGGATCTGTTTTTCGCGGGAAGGCATAGCCTCCACTGCCTCCGCAAAATCGTTGAAGGCATCCAGCTCCATTGGCAAGTCAGCAAACTCTGCCGCCTGTGGGATGATCCCGTCATAGTCGAGAACCATAGCACCCTCCCAGCCGTCCGCTCCGAGCTGCTTCTGCACTTCCCTCAATGCTTCAGCAGACGCAGGCAATTCCAGCGTGACGGTGCGGTCATCTTCGAGGTCGGGATGAAGGCCAAGAGTGAGCCGGAAGAGATATTCCGGCTTTTTGGGAAGTTCCTTGGCGCAGGGTGGTGCGGTGACCAGTTCACTGTGCTTCACCACATAGCCGCTCCGTGTGAATGTGCCGTTTTCGCCGGTACGCAGGGCTTTGCCGATTTTGCCAAAGTCCAGCATCTCGAACACATCGTCGGATAGACCGTCCAGTTCCTCCATGAAGCCGTTTTCCGCATAGAAGCGGCCCAGTTCTGCGTCACTGGTCGCGCCGACCACATGGCAGCAATCTGCCCCCGCGCTGACCGCCAGAGTTCTCAGGTCCTGCATGGTAAGAATACTGCCGTTGGATTCTACCTTTCTCTGAATTTCCAGACGGAGCAGGCCGTCAAACGCTTCCTGCTCCGTTTCATCCAGCACAGCCAGACGACCGGCAAGATCGTTCAGTTCATTGAGGCTGGCGTCCAGTTCCATCAAGTGAGGAGCGAGATACTCGAAGCCATAGTAATCGTCAATTTCCAGATACAGCTCCTCGTTCTCCTGAAGCTGCACCTTGTCCATTGCATCGTGCAATTCCAACGGGGAAGCGGGCAGTTCCAGCCTTGCGTGGGCCTCACTATTGGGTGCGTCCAGCTTTGCCAGATAGATGCCAAATATCTTTTTACCCAAGGGTCATCCCCCCCATTTCCTGTTTCTGTTCATAGCAGGCGGGGTCTGCGCCGGGGACGCCCCAGCCGAACATGGAACCCGTTTTCATGGCTTTCTCCTGCGCGGGGGTAACGCCAAGCCGTTCGTTGTTGTAGTCCGCTATCTCACGGTTATGCGCGGGATCGTTCGTGGACCAGTCGCTGGGATAGTAGCCGCTCTCGCCGCGCTTGATACAGATGAGCTCACCGGTGCCAGGGAGCGTGGAGAAGCACAGCTCCGGCAGTCCATCCGCCAGCTTGGGGTAGAAAAGCTCCTGCTCCGTTTGGATGCTCCACTCGTCCGAGTTCCAAAAGTGGACATACAATTCACCGCCGTCATCCACGGAAATCTCACGCTGCTCAAAGCCCTCACCCCAGCCGTCCGAAGCCTGTCCGGTAAGGTATTCCTTTAAGGCTTCCAGCTCTGTGTCCGACAATTCCCCGGCGACACGGCACTCCGCCACACCCCAGAGCTGCCGGTTACGCTCCTCTACGGCGAAAACGGCGGAGCGTACCTTGCGGTCAACACTGTCGGCTTCATCATACCAATGCATGATGCCACGTTCGGTTTCCTCCGGCATCCGGTTTTTCACCAGCGCTGCCGTGATCTGATCCTGATAGCCCCGCAGCTCACTGCCCTCCAGCAATGTGCTGCTGTCATCGAATTCGCCGTATTCGTTCCGCTCATAGAGATCGGCGGTCAGGGGCATATACAGCTTCAGGGTAGTCAACTTGGGCGGCAGCACGGTGAAGCTGTCCTCGCCGGGGGCGAGCGGCAGTGTGCGGCCATTATCCCACTTCATGAAAATTTGACCCTCATCGTCCACAAAGTCTACTTCGCCCTCCGTGCCGGGAAGAATGGGATGATAAGGGTCCTTCATCGAATTAAGCCGGATGCGGGTGCCGGGGGGATACTGTTCCCTGATAAAATTCACCATTTTTCTGTCCATCATCGTTTCCTCCATGTTTTGCTCTCTGTTGTAAAACTCCAGCTCATAGATCACGCCGCGATCTTGCTTTCGGGTATCCTTCACCTTGACCGTCGTACCATCAAAGATGTAATTGCCGGCTTTCCCAAAATCGGTGTAGAAGCCCTTGCCGTGGTTGCAGGTGGAGAAGGGATGCTCCGGCTGATCCTTGATCTTGGAATAGAAGCCCACCGTCTGCACCGTGGTCACCACACGGGTCAGCCCCACCATATCCGCGTGATTGGCGTGGTTGACGGTCTTGAGCTCCACACCGGGTCGGATGAACCGTTTCAGCTCGGCAAGGCTTTTGAAAGCGACCGGCTCTCGCTGCTTTTTTGAAGCGTCCATTACATTCCCCCGAAGGTCATGCCCTGCTCGGACCGAGGCTCGTGATCCTCCTGCCGGCAAGGGGCTTCCTCGCCATAAAGGTCGAAGATCATGTCATCCACCTGCCTGCGGACGCTGGGATCGTCGGTCAGCACCTCGTAACGGAAGCCTGTGGTGGGGCGATACGGAAGTTCTTCTCTCACACACTTGAGAAAGGCTTCGGCATCGGTAAACTCCTGTGCATCGCCATTGGCATAGGTGACGCGGCCCACCAGCGGCTTGTCCTGCGCCATGTTCTGCCGCTGGACATCCAGATCATAGGCCGTACAGTAGCAGTTATAATCTCCAGGGGACGGATTGCAGCGCAGGCAGTACCGGTAATGCGCGGTTTCCACGATGTAACCGTAGTTCTGTGTCCAGCCGCCGCTGATTTTCCCGCCGTGTTCATAGCAGAAACGCTCCATAGCGAAGCGGTTTTTCAGCACACTCTCCCGCAGCGTGTCCACGA
>ENA-UAIC01000013-UAIC01000013.1-human-gut-metagenome-genome-assembly--contig:-NODE-13-length-63944-cov-11.432970_pt1 | contig 63944 bp, 43 predicted proteins | sample MGYA00244413_ERZ654377 | MGnify/ENA primary metagenome ERZ654377 (study PRJEB26926, sample SAMN06165148) | human gut metagenome | biome: ENVO:00009003; feature: ENVO:2100002; material: ENVO:00002003...
AGTGGAAGCAGGACAAATCTGAGTAATTATTAATTTTTAATTTTTAATTATTAATTGGTGGGGAGTTTTTGAATGTTGAATTATTCAATGTTGAATTACAAATCTCACCATCTCACCACCTCACCACCTCACCATCTCACCACCTCAACATACCACACACACCATTAACAACATTATAATTTATGAAGAAGAACAAAGGATTGATCATCACCATTGTGGTGATAGTGTTAGTAGCTCTTTGGGGCATATCATCGTATAACGGACTTGTCGGAATGGACGAGAACGTAAGCAACCAGTGGGCTAACGTAGAGACGCAGTATCAGCGTCGCAGCGACCTTATCCCTAACCTCGTGAACACCGTGAAGGGATACGCTAAGCACGAGAGTCAGACTCTTGAGGCGGTTATGGCGGCACGCTCGCAGGCTACGCAGGTGAAGATAGACCCGTCTAACTGCACTCCGCAGCAGCTCGCGGCTTATCAGAAGGCGCAGGGCGACGTGACAACAGCGCTCGGCAAGCTGCTCGCCATCACCGAGAACTATCCCGACCTGAAGGCTAACCAGAACTTCCTCGAACTGCAGTCGCAGCTCGAAGGCACGGAGAACCGCATCAACGTGGCTCGTAAGGACTTCAACGACTCTGCAAAGGAGTATAACACATCGCTCCGCCGCTTCCCACGCAACATCATCGCTTCGATGTTCGGCTTCGAGAAGCGCAACTACTTCGAGGCTGAGGCTGGTGCAGAGAAGGCTCCGAAGGTGGAGTTTTAGGTTTTAATAGTTGATGAGTTGACAAGGAGATTACATCTTTTTAAGTTGACGAGTTGACAAGTCAACATGTAAACGGGTTAATAATAATATGAAAATAACACGAGTCATAAGCCTACTGATTCTCTCTCTCGTCGCAACGCTGACGTTTGCGGCGGGCGAGGCGAAGCAATACACGCTGCAGGACGTGCCCAACGTGCGTCTGAGCGACGTGCGCCAGTACGTTTCCGACCCGTCGCACATTCTCTCCGCCCCGGCGCGCGACTCTATCAACGCCGTGCTCGGACGGCTCGAAGCCAGCACGGGCATCGAGACGGCTGTGGTGATGCTGCCCAGCATTGGTGATGCAGATATCTTCAACTTCGCTCACGAGCTGTTCCGCCAGTGGGGCATAGGCAAGAAGAAGAGCGACAACGGACTGCTCATTCTCTTCGTCGCCGACCAGCGCAAGGTGCGCTTCACCGTGGGCTACGGCTTGGAGGGCACCATGACCGACGCCATGTCGAAGCGCATACAGATGCAGCGTATGGTGCCGCGCTTCAAGGCGGGCGACTGGGACGGCGGCATGGTTGACGGCGTGAGGGCTGCGGCGCAGGTGCTTGACGGCACGATGAAGCCCGAACCTGCTGACGACGACGACGGTATGCTTGGGGCGCTTATCGCGGTGGCGGTGATGGTGGGCTTGGCAATCTTCTTCATCGCACTGCTCGGCGAGAAGCAACGCTGCCCGAAGTGCCGCCACAAGGGCGTGAAGTGCGTGGCTCGCCAGACGCTCCGACTCACTAACGGACGCCGCGTGCGCCGCTCCACATTCATCTGCCCCCACTGCGGACATACCTTCACTCGCGACGAGAACATCGACGATTCGGGCAACGCCGCCGCCTTCATAACCGGCGCAATGCTCGGCGGCATGGGACGACGCGGCGGTGGCTACGGTGGAGGCAGCTTCGGCGGAAACTTCGGTGGCGGCTCGACGGGAGGCGGCGGCGCAACGTCGGGATGGTAATGAGTTTTGAATTTTGAATTTTGAGTTTTGAGTTTTGAATTGTCGGCTGCGCCGATTAAGAATTATTCAATTTTGAATTATGAATTCGCGACTCTCAACACAACAACTCAAAACTCAAAACTCAAAATTCAAAATTCAAAATGCGCGAAGCGCACAATTCAAAATTCAAAACTCAAAATTCAAAACTCCTATATGAAAATAACAATCATCAACGGACCGAACCTCAACATGCTTGGCACACGCGAGCCGAGCATCTACGGCAACACCTCTTTCGAACAGTATCTCAACCAGCTCTGCCGTCAGTATCCAGACGTGGATATCGACTACTATCAGAGCAATATCGAGGGCGTGCTCATCGACAAGCTGCAGGAAGCAGGCTTCGAGTCGGACGGCATCATCCTCAACGCCGGCGCATACACACACACCTCAGTGGCGCTGCTCGACTGCATCCGCTCCATAAGCGCGCCGGTCATCGAGGTGCACATCAGCAACGTGCATAAGCGCGAGGAGTTCCGCCACAAGTCGATGATGGCAGCGGCGTGCCTCGGCGTGATAAGCGGCTTCGGCATGAACTCGTACCGACTTGCTCTCGAAGCGCTGCTCGACTGGACCGCAGAGCGCGACCCGATGAAGGAAGAGTAGGAGGCTACAGTTAAATATTTAGTTCTGACACACAACATAGCAGACAACAACGAAAAAAATGACAGAAGAACTCGACAAATACGTACGCGAACACACCTCTACCGAGGGCGACTATCTCTATCGCCTCTATCGTGCCACAAACATACACACCATACACGGACGCATGGCGTCGGGACACCTCCAGGGCCGACTGCTGAAGATGCTCGTCGAGATGGTGCAGCCGCAGAACGTGCTCGAAGTGGGTACGTTCTCGGGCTACAGCGCTCTCTGCCTCGCCGAGGGTCTGCCCGAAGGTGCGCATCTCTACACGTTCGAGATAAACGACGAGATGGAAGACTTCACCCGCCCGTGGATAGAAGGCTCGCCCTACGCCGACAAGATAAGCTTCATCATCGGCGACGCCAACGAGAAGGCGCCCGAGCTGGGCGTGACGTTCGATATGGCGTTCGTCGACGGCGACAAGCGCACGTATGTGGAGACATACGAGATGGTGCTCGCGCTGCTGCGACCTGGCGGATTCATACTCGCCGACAACACGCTCTGGGACGGACACGTCACCGACCCAGCCTACGACCACGACCAGCAGACGCTTGGCATACGCCGCTTCAACGACTATGTGGCTGCCGACGAACGCGTGGAGCAGCTCATACTGCCAATGCGCGACGGACTGACGCTGATTCGCAAGAAATAGCGCAGCTGCTTGTCTGAAAAAAGTAAAAAAGTAAAAGAGTAAAAAAGTAAAAAGGTAAAAAGCGCTGCTATCAGTAGGAGGCTACGGCATTCTTGCCGTAGCCTCCTACTATTTGCATCGTTATCTATTAAAAACCGTATGATTAATATTTATTAACGCAGTTTGTTAACCTTGAACCACGCATAAACACTACTTTTGTAAGCAGAGAGTAATAAATCATTAACAAAAAGTAAGTTGCGTATGGAATTATTTACACGACAAGCAGCAGTTGCATTGTTCTTCGGATTGTTTGCAACATCCACACAAGCAAAGGAGTTCTCCTATCTTGAAACCTTCGACGACGAGACAACGTTCAGCGCAGGCGGCGCATTGCCCGACGGATGGCTAGGCGACGCCTCAGCCGTTCCCGTTCAGCGCTACGAGGGATCGTATCTCGGATCGGGCAACCACTCCGGTTCGTTCGTGCTCGGCACGATGGCATCATCGAGCATGGGACGCGACAGCTGGGTATACACCCGCAAGCTGACGCTGAAGGCAGGCGTAGCATACACCGTGAGCTACTGGTTGCACATGCCAGGCGGCGTGGCTCCTGCTGTCTATAACAATAACGTGGCGCTATACGTGGGCACCGACCAGACACGCGAGGCTGCAACAACGCTCGTAGGCGAGACCGGCAAGACCGTTCTCAGCGAGTGGACACAGCAGACATACACCTTCACCCCCGAAGCCGACGGCGAATATGCTTTCGCGATAAACATAACCAGTCAGCTCTACAACTCGGGCTACGTAGCACTCGACGACTTTGAGGTTACGGGCGACGAGCCGGGCGGTAGCACTGTCGATCCCGGCGACCCCGACAAGGTGATTTGCGAACTGCCCTACTCGCAGTCGTTCGACAACGAGAACAAGGACTACGACGGTACCACATACGTGCCTAAGGGATGGCTCGCAACGGGTACGTCTACCTTTATAACTGCCAACACTGACGACCTCAAGGCTGCCGACGGCTCCTACTATCTCATAGCACCCGAGAGCCGCGTGCAGCGCGACGACCGCATCTATACGCCTTACTTCCACATGCAGGCAGGCGTAGAGTACACCGCGTCGTTCTACCTCTACATGCCGGGCAACCTCGACTACGGACACGCCAGCGACTTCAGCTTCACCGTAGGCGACGAGCAGGACTCCGAGTTCCATACCCCGCTGCTCACGCTCCAGCGCTACACCAACGAGGCTTGGACAAAGCACACCGTGAAGTATACGCCTGAGGAAGACGGCGACTACTGCTTCTCGTTCGCACTCGGCGGCGAGGACACATACGCAGGCGAGGCGTGCATCGACCTCTTCACCGTTACATCGCCCGAGGCTAAGGCTAAGCCGAGAGCCGTGTTCTCGTTCAACGGTTATTTCGACCTTATGAACAGCAAGCTCATCACCTTCGAAGGCTCTAAGGTGCAGATGGTGAACCAGAGCACCGACGCCGACACTTATCTTTGGGAGGTGCCAGGCGCGCAGCCCGAGACTTCTACCGAGCCTAACCCGACATTCATGTTCCCGCAGGACGGCGACTACAATGTGAAGCTCACCGTAACCAACGAGCGCGGCGAAAGCTCTACATCCGAGAAGGTGAGCGTAGAACTTGTAAGAGGTGAGAAAGCACAGCTGCCGATAGGCGTTTCTAACCCCAACGAAGACCAGCTCTGGACACGCAGCAAGGTGCCCTCGTTCGCTACAGCATCGTGCGACTGGGTGACGGGTGCTAACCATTACTACAAGCACTTCGCCGAGCGCTTCGACCTTCCGGCAGGAAACGAGTACGCCGTGACGAGCGTCACGCTCTATCTCTGCTATTACAACCTGGCAAGCCGCTACTATAACGATCAGGCTAACGAACCCGTTAGCATCGTGCTCTACGGCGAGAAGGACGGCAAGCCCGACACTTCGAAGGAATTCGGACGTTATACCTCTACAATGAAGGGACTCTTCGGCACACTCGGACTCTCTGAGGCTGAGATGCGCGGCATACAGTTCGACAAGCCTATCGTTGCCGACGGACCGTTCTACGTTGCCTTCGAATTCTCTGACGGACTCTGGTTCGACGAGCTTGATGCAAACCTCTCACGCACAGAAGTTGGCTTCGGCGGATTCACTCACCGCAGCAAGGTTACAACGCTCTACGTTCAGCCTACAGCCGTTCCCGAGACATCTACCTTCGTTCCCGACGGTTCTTACTGTCCGGTTGACGCTCTCGACGCCGAGTACAAGGGCGTAGGTCTCAACCTCGTGGCATGGGCAAACGTGAAGGGTTCTGAGACATCCGTAGCTCTCACCTCTGACGGCTCCGTAGCCTTCGACGCTCGTCTCGACGGCGACCTTCTCACCGTTAGCGGCACACACGCCGGCGAGACTGTTCTCGTAAGCGATGTCGCAGGCAAGACCGTAGCCACAGCGAAGGCTTCTGCTGAAAGCACAGCGCTCAGTCTGAGCAACGTTCCTGCCGGCCTCTACATCGTGAAGACCGACCTCGGAGCAAGAAAGTTCGTGAAGAAATAAAACTCTGACTATCACCCGTTTCATTGCTGACAATATACAGCAAAGCAATGATTAAATACAGTTTTAAACAAGGTTGTTTTAAACAACCTTGTTTAAAACGAATAAATTGTGTAAATTTGCATTATCTAACCGTTAATGCAAATTTTTTTTATGGCAAATAAATTCGAATCTCCCTTTGTCTTTGGCGTACGTGTAGAAGGCGACACTTTCACCGATCGCCGTATAGAGACCGACCGTCTTAAAGCCAATTTCACTTACGGAGTGAACACCATACTTATTTCTCCGCGTCGTATGGGTAAGACTTCGCTTGTCGACCGCGTGTGCTCGCTTGTTGGTAGCGATGATATTCGTATTGCGCGTATAGATGCTTTTGGTACACGTTCGGAAGCCGACTTCATAAATGCGTTTGCCACAGCTGTTGTACGTGCTACTTCCTCCAAATGGGAGGAATGGATGGAGAACGCCAAGGTGTTTCTTAGCCGTTTTGTTCCTAAGATTAGTTTCGGCATGGATCCTTACAATGATTTCTCTGTATCGCTTGAGTACAATGCCAGCAACAACACAACCGAGGAGGTGTTGCGTCTGCCGGAGCTGATAGCACAGGAGAAGGGTTATAGAATAGTGGTGTGCATAGACGAGTTCCAGCAAATAGGAGAATACCCCGATTCGCTGACATTCCAGAAAAAGTTGCGTGGCGTATGGCAGTTGCAGTCGCATGTAAGCTATTGCTTGTATGGCAGCAAGAAACACATGATGGAGCGAATGTTCCAAAACAGCAGTTATCCTTTCTATCGCTTTGGCGACTTATTCTATCTGGGCAAGATAAGCGAGGCCGATTGGACAGAGTTTATATGCCAGCGTTTTGAGGTTACTGGCAAGCATATCCCAGAGCAACTGGCGCAGTCGATATGCCGTGTCACAGACCGCTACTCTTCTTATGTGCAACAGCTCGCATGGCTTGTGTGGCTTCATACTGATGATACAGCGACTGAGACCGACCTGCAGAATGCTATAGACCGACTTCTTGATGCTTGTGAGCCGCTCTTTATACAACAGACAGAAGATATGTCTTCATATCAAATGAACTTCCTTCATGCCATTGCCAATGGCGTTAACACGGGATTCACGCAATCTGCTGTTCTAAAGAAATACCAACTCGGAACTGCTGCCAACATCACCCGACTGAAGAAATCGCTTACTGAAAAGGATATTATTACAACTGTTGCTCCAAAAACTCTGGCAATAAGCGATCCTATACTACAAATGTGGTTAAAGCGGAGGGTGTGGAGAGAACAATAACGCACACAAAAAGGCATGGCTCAATAAAAGCCATGCCTTTTTGTGTATTACTATCCGACTTGGTGCAGAGTGTGTACATTCTATGATTATACGATTGGACGGCGGACGCAACCCGATCGGACGGCGAACGCAATCCGATTGGACGGCGGACGCAACCCGATTGGACGGCGAACGCAATCCGATTGGACGGCGAACGCAATCCGATCGAACAGTTTATTCTACTAAAATCTTCACGCTATGCACGCCGTCCGCCATATCAAGCGATACAACGTATAGTCCGTTGGGCAGAGAGATGCGCTCTGTTGCGCCGTTTGCGGTAGAGCGGTAAACTGTAGCTCCCGTAGCGTTGCAGACGCGTACGGCGCCTTTATAGCCCTCTACGACGATGTTTCCGTGCTCAGCCCTTACGGTTGCTTCGCTGCAGCCGGTGCTTTCTATGCCGGTAACGCCGGTTACGGTCACGAGTTTCGATATTCCGGTAGAGAGATTGCCGCCGTTATAGTAGCTCGACACCTTATAAACGTGCGTTCCGTTGGCTACGTCGGTGAAAGTCTTCTCGTGCTTTGTGGTGTAAGCCGCCGCCTTTCCGTCGCACTCCACGAAGAAGCAAGTAGGGTAGAAGAGGTCTGTCGATGCGTTGAATTCGAACGAGGGCGCCTCTGCGTAGTCTACACCGCTGTCAGCAGCCGGCATGCTTAGTGTGGCTCCGACATAGAAGTTGCCTGCGGCGTCAGCCGACTCCACGAAGCGTCCGTCGCGCATGATCAGGTTGCCGAGTGCCGGCGTAGCCTCTCTGGTCTTGTCGCACGCCACGCTTACCACGCCCTGAGTGCCTACGCACTTCACAGCAGTCCAGTAAGTCTTGTCAGCCTTTATCGTTACGGGCGTTGTGAGCTTGAGGTCGCGGCGCTGTCCCGCGGCAAACTCCTTAATGCTTCTTTCCGAAACAAGCGTCATGTTGCTTCCGTCGGCATCGCCCTCGTATATTCTGAACGAAGCCGTGAGCTCCGACGGACCCTGCGACGGGAAGAACGCCATGCGCGTAATCTTTGCACCTACATAAGTGCTGAGGTCGCGCGGCGTGTAGCAGTTGGCAAACTCCACGGTCTCGCCGTAGCAGTCGGTAGTGACGATGTTGCCGCTGAATATGTCGGCGCGCGAGAGTGCAGCCTCCGTGCTCCAAGAGAGTTGCACCGTGTTGCCGTCAACAGACGCCTGCACCGACTCCACTTTGTTCGACGGCACCATTATAGTAGCCGAAACCGGGTGCGAAAGACGCGAGTCCTTATATGCTACGTCCACCTGATAAGTCATCTCCGTGCCACCAAGCGGCGTGCTGTCCGTGTACGTCATTGCGGTTGTCTCGGCAATCTTCTTGTTGTTTCTGTAGATGTTGAAGTGATCTACGCTCGCTGCGTCCACCCCTTCCAGCTTCCATGTCAGAACCACATTGCCGCTGTTCGCTACAGCTTGCAGCTGCTGCGGTTTCACCGGCTCTGCGAGGTGCATAAAGCTGAACCCGATCTTTCCGTCGCGTTCGTTGATTTTGCTGAGCTGGCGATAAGACGATCTGCCGTCGGACGATTTCGCTGAAGGCAGCGTGTTGTCGCCGAAAGCCGTGTGTCCGTATTCGCCAGGGAACGGGCAGGCACCGCTGTTAACGTCGCCGTAAGACGACGCATTCTCGTCAGGATCTACTCCAGCGTCGGAACATACCGTGTAAATTCCCTGCGGATATGTCGCATTGATAGTGTTTGCGATGAGTTTGTCCTTAACGATATTCTCTCTGACGTGATAAACAATGAGTCCGTGTCCTGGCAGACTGCCGTCGAAGGTGCCCGTATTCTGGCGGTTCTCCATGAAGTAATACTCGCCCGGCGTGCCCGTCTCCATGCGGTAGGCTGCGGGCTGCACGTCTGCGGCAGGCATGTCAGCCACAACGGTGTCGTTGTTGAGCGTCACGGGGTTGGTCCATCCCCACACATACTTCTGCCATCCGTTGATGCCCGTAGGGCGCGAACCATATTCGCCGCTCCAAGCGCCGCTTCCGAGCAAGTCCCAAACGCCCGTTCCGCAGAACTCTCCGCCGGACGATGCGTAGTCGGTATCGTAGAAGTCGGGCGCACCGAGAGCATGTCCGAACTCATGGCATATAACACCTATCGTACTGATGTTCTTGGCGAGGCATTCAGGCTCTATGGTGTAGCGTCGTACGGATACGCCGTTGAACGTCTGTCCGTAGATGATGGCGCTGTGCGACCAGATGTCGTTGGCGTCGGCAGAAGCCTCCTGACCCGTACCCTGGTGAATCACGGCAAGTCCGTCGAGAATGCCGTCGCCGTCGTTGTCGAAGTCTCTCAGATCGAGCGTGTCGGTGACGAGTTTCAGAGCGTCATATATCATGTATGGCGCACCGTCAGGTCCGTATGTGCCCTTAGGCTTCGGCAAATTAATCCAGTCGGTGACGGTAACATCGATGTCGAGCTTGCCATACGACTGCTGTAGATAATAGTCGCGGAAACTTCCGATGCCTTTATATCCGTTCTGGTTCATCATCTTGTCGAAGTCTTCTCTGGTGAAAGTTGGCTTCGTGTCGTTGTAGTTTACGAGCAGCAGAAGAAGTTTGTGCTTTCCGGTGGCAGGAAAAGTGCCGTCGACAAGCATCTCGCTGCGACTGTTCTGTCTCGAAGGCGCTTTCTTCATCTGTTCGGCAGAGAAGCGTAGGTTTTTCTTTATGCCATGCTTCAGCGCAAGCGCCGAACTGTTGTCGTATACCAGGTCGGAAGCCACGAGATTGCCCTTCTTGTCCTGACGTGCGAACGACCAATAGCCCTCCGTGTTTCGCAGCAGCGTGTAGCCGTCCGTTGTTTGTGCCCAATGCAAGTGCTCGTCTCCTTTGAGGCAGATTGTTACCGACTTGCCGTTCGGCTGCATTACGCTAATCGGTTTAGGGTATGCAGGCATTGCAGCCGCCTTGCTGACTGGCGACAGCAAGGCGGCTATTGAGAATGCCAATGATAAAATGTTTCTGTATTTTAGCATGATACGTGTATGTGTTTGTTTGTGTTCGGTTACTTCACAACCACCTTCGTGCGGTTGTCGCCCGCAACCACCATGTAGACGCCCTTAGGCAGCGGCATGTGCAGTTCGGTGCCGGTATAGTCGGCCATGAGGCGTCCAGCGAGGTTGTAAACTCTCACGTTGGCTGCATTTGCCAAGCGCACTTCGAGCACACCGTCGCCGCCCTTAACCGTTACATCGCCGTCAGAAGCAAGGCTGTGCACAGCAGTTGCACCCTTTTCCGTCACCTTGATATCCTTCACTCTGAGATACTCGCGGAATCTCTCCGAGCAAGCGTAGAATGCGAAGTAGTAAACTCCGTCCTCAGGCACGGTGAAGTCTACCGAATAGCTCTGCGGAGCGTCCTCCTCGGTGTCGGCAGAAAGCTCGTTGAGGCTGAGCAATACATCCTCCTGCGCCACCGGTGTCTTGTCAGCGCCGAAGGTTACGGCAAGCGACTCCTTGTATGTTTTCGAAGAAGAGAAGGCGCTGAAGCTGAGCGTGTACGACTTGCCCTTCTTATAGTTGATAGGAGGCGAGATGAGCCAGTCGTCGGCGCTGTTCTCCTGACTGTACGAATACACAGCCAGTCGGTTGTCGATGTCGTAAGCCCATGTGTAGTTGTCCTGATTCTCGTCGAGAATCGTGAAGTAGTTGTACATATCGGCAGCCGTCTTGAACGTTCCGTCGTAAGGCACGTCGAGCGGTGTGCCTATCACGATGTTGTTCGACATAGCCGTTTCGCCCTTGGTTTTTCCTGCCCACGCTGTCACCTTATATACATAGCGAGTCATATCGCCGGGGTGGTCTTCTTCGAAGCTGCACTCCTTCTGCTTTTCAGACACGGTGATTTCTCCCGGATAGCGCACTACGGTATACGTTAGCGAAGCCTTGTCGATGACGTGTCCGTCGACGCCGATGGTAGGCGCATCCCAAGTGAGTGTGGTATGCAGACCCTCGGCAGTGAGCTTCACGTTAGACGGAGCCTTCGGCGTGTCGTAGCCTGCGAAGATAGGGCGCAGGATGGTAGGGCCGTCGCCCGCAGCGTTGCTCACGTATATGTTCAGATCCTGCCAGCCCGTGCGCATATTCTCCATGCGTTTGCTGAACTTCTCTCCCGGTTCGAGCTCCTCCTCAACGAACGGAATGCTGCCCTTCAGGATAACCAGCTTCTGCTTTCCGGTGAGCGGAGTGCCGTCGTAAGCGGTTTTTGGCATTGTCATGCTTATAGTGCCCGAGTTAGCGCCCGGCGAGTCGGTAGTCCAATCGAAGTCTTCGACGATTGCCGGCGCCTTCATAGCCGGCTCAATGAAGAAAGCACCCGGACCCTGCAGCTCGTCTTCGATATAAGCTACGAGACTGGCTTCGGCTGTTGTGGTGTTCACCTCGAACATAGCCACGTACGACTTGTAGAGATACATGCTCGAGCTTTGGAACATCCAGTAGAGCTTGCCCGTCGAATTGTTGAAGAACATCGCCTGGTCGTACGTAGAGTTGATGAACGAGTCGCCAGGCAGCAGGTTCGTAGCGTTGATGCCGCGAATCATTGCCACCTTGCCGTCGCTCTTTCGTATGCGACCCAGATAGACATCGTTGGTCTGCTTGTTGAGATAAGTGCAGAAGAGCTCGCCCTTCGGACTGCACGCCATTGCAAAGAACTTGTAGTTGCGGTCCTGCATGTCGCCGAGTCGTGTCATCTCGCCCGTTTCGGGGTTGACGCGCACCACGTAGGTCTCGGTATAAGTCTCGTCGAAGCCGTAGATGCAGTCGGCTGTGGGGTCGTAAGCGAGCGAAGTGGTTGTACATTCGCAGTTGTCCTTCAGCGTATGTTCCGAGAGCAGCTTGTATGTCTTTGCGTCATAGATGCGCCACATGGGCTTCTCGTACTGGCTTCTGCTGCTGAACTCGTTGGCGTATATCTTTCCGTCGTGATAGACGCAGCCGCCCAAGGCGTCGATGCTGAGCAGCGGAGCCGTCTTGTCGGGCATGAAACGGTTGTCGTATCTGAACTCATAGAGGCCCGGAGTCATGTATGTGTTGATGTCTACCTTGCCCCATGTTACCGAACTTACGAGTTCGACGCCCTCCATGCTGATGCGTTTGAAGTAGTCGTCCGCATAAGCTGTTGCCGACATGCCTAATGCTATCACTACGGCGAGCGCTTTCTTTGCGCCCGCCATGAAGTTGAAGTGTCCTTTCATATACTCAATAGTGTATGTGTGTGGTTTGATATGATGATACGTATATGCTTACCTACTATTTCAGCACCTTCAGGGTAGAAGTCTTGCCGTCTGCGCCTACGGTCTTAACGACGTACATGCCGCCTGCAAGACCCTCTACAGCCTCTGCAACAGAAGTGGCAGCCTTGTTGCATACCAGACGACCCGAAGCGTCGTAAACGCTGACGCGGCTGAAGCCTGCAGCAGCGCCGTTCTCTACCTGCTCCAAGCCGGTAGTAGCGCTCACGTGGTAGACGCGGAGGTTGTGCATGCTCACGTAGTAGTTGGAGTTGGTTACGTGGAAGCCGATGTTGTAGTTGCCGTCCTCGCTGAGAGTGAACTGGTCGGTCTGATACTCTGCGAATCCGTTCTGCTCCAGTCCGTAGTATTCTGCCACGGTCTTGGTCTGAGCGGTCTTGGTCTGTCCGTTGCCGATGGTTACGAAGAGGTTGTTGCCGTAAGTCATGCTGGTCTTCAGCTCGTACTTCAGCACGTAGCGCTCGTTAGCCTTAAGCTCTACAGCCGGCGAGATGAGCCATTCGTCAGCCACCTTGGTGCCCTTGCGGTAGTCGTAGATGAAGATATCAGAGTAGTCGTACTTCCATGCCTGGCAGTCGCCCTCGATAACCCAGTCGGCAGCCTTCTGACGGTCTACGTCGAACTTCTTCACAAGCGTTTCATCGCCCTGCAAGTCGTCGAGATTAACGGTTGTAGACACCGCTTCCGAAGCGTTTCCGTCCATGAAAGTCTCAGCCTTGTATGTAACGTGTCCGCCGAAGAACGAAGGAGTATATACATAGCTGCCCTTCTCGCCAGCCTTCTGGTTGTCTACCGTAGCCACGAGATTGTCGCCGTCGTAGAGGCGCACGCTGAAAGGCTTGTTGAGAGCCACTCCCTCGGTGTCGAGCACGGGGTTGGTCCAAGAGAATGTGACGTTCTTGTTCTGGAACGACGGCTTAGCCTCGAAGTCCTCCACGGCGCACGGCTTAGCCTTGTCGGCAGCCTTCACTTCGATGTTCACGAGCGATAACTGTCCGTTGTCTGCAGACGGCGTAGTGATATGGAATCCGAAGAAGGCGTCGCCGCTCTTTTCAGCCACGATGCGCATGGTAGTCGATACGTTCTCGGCATTGGCGCTCACGGTCTGCTCGCCCAGCACGGTAGCCATCGCTGTAGCCTTTGCAGCCTCGCCCATAGCCACTGTGAGGTTGTCGTCGTCGAAAGCGCCCTGACGCTTCACGGTGTAGGTGAGGAAGTAGTTCTGACCCTCAACCAAGCCCACAGCCGGCGAGAACAGCCAGTCGTCAGCCGGACTCTTTGCCGCCGGCTTGCCGCTGTCGTATGTGATTCCGCCGATGCCTTCGCTTACGCCCCACGTCACTCCGTCGGCGTTAGCGTCAGCAGCAGTCCATTTGTCCATAGCGTCAGCCGCGCTGAAGTCGTCGCTGAACACGGTTGTGCCGGTCTCCACCACCTCGTTCTTCGTCTCGTCGATGCCGAACGCTGTGATGATTACGGCGCTGTTGGTTATATCTGCGGTTGTAGTGTTGTGGAACGCGAAGCGGTAGACGCCGCTCTCCGCAGGCTCGAAAGTAGCCTCGTTCACGTTGTAGCCATGCTGTTTGAGCTCGAGAATCTGCACGGGTGAGAAGTTCTCCTTCTCCAGGCTTTCGCCCTTGCCCACGGTGAGTGTCATGTGGTAGTTGTCAGACGGATTGCCGAAGAGCTGCACGTTTGTAGCCACCTTATACTTGCAGCCCTTAGTGAGCTGCACGGCAGGCGACACGTAAGCGTCGTCTGCGTCCGACTGTGTTGACGCCATGCCCACACCCGCTTCAGAGAAGAACTGCCATGTGTCGCTGTCGTCGTTATAGTTGCACGCTGTCCATCCATCGCAAGAAGCCTTGAGGTCGGCGACGTACGGGAAAGAATTTATAACAAGAGGTTTGTCGGGTTCAGACGCACCCTTTTCTGTAACAGAGAAAGTGAAAAGGTTGCAGTCGTATGGAGCGTAGTTTTCCGTAGTAGTAGCGTTAAGGGCGAAGTGGTAGTCGCCGCTTGCGTCCACCTTCACCTCAGTGGTGATGGCAGCACTCGGGTCGTATGTGGTAGGAATCGGCGTGAGTTCGCCTAAGGAAGTGTAAGTCGTAACATCGTCGGCAGATGTGCCGATGTTCAGCGTCAGCGTAATATCGCTGTTGCACGCCGCAAAGGTCGTCACCTCGTAGGTCTTGCCCGCTTCGAGCTGTAGCGACGGCGATACGTACCAGGCGTTGGTGTTAGGCGTGAACGTACTGCTCAGTCCGACGCAGTCGTAATACTTGCCTCCGTCGTAGAAGCCGTGTGCTTTGGTCTTTGCCTCCCAGGTCTTTCCGCCGGTGGTGAGCTGGTTGATACTTGTCCAGCCTTCCTGACTCAGACTGAAGTCTACTGTGTAGGGCACAGCTTGCTGGGCTTGTGTGTTCATGGTAGGAGCCGTGACAGCACAAACTACTGCTGCGCAGGCATAAAGTAAAGTTCTCTCCATATATTTATGTTTAGGATTAAAATCACAGAGCGGCTACATGTAGGCTAACAATCGGACATGTAGATAGGTAACATTACGTAGGCAAAGGTATTGAATTTAAATTAAGAAAACGATATTTTGCAGACAAAAATTATTATTAAAACGCATAATGCTGTCAAAATAACGATTTTGACAGCATTATACTTATAAATTGACATTCTTTTTAAGGAAGCACAACCTTCTTCACCGTTCCGTCAGAGTAGCGCACGATATTCATGCCCTTCTGCGGCGTAGTGATGCGCTGTCCGTCCAAGGTGTAGCGCGCCACCTCTCGGCGGTTGGGGTCGGCGGTAGTGGGGTTGAGGGCTGTAGGTTGCGGTCGCGGCGTGATGACTACGGGGTTGTCATCGTAGCCCTCAAGCAGGTGTAGGTTCTCTACGGAGCACACCTCCGTAGACTGTTCGCCTATCCATCCGCACATCTGCAGCACGCCGGTCTGCACACGTATGAAATCGGCGTGAGCGAGCTTCACGGGCTTGCCGTTGCGGTCTACAGCCCAGTCGAGGTCGAACGTGTTGTACGTCGGGTCGTCGGTAGGCGCGGCGTCGACGTAGCCGTACGAGTCGGCAGCGTAGCGGTAGCTTATCCAGTTCTGCGGATTGTTGGCGTCCGTTCCGTCGCCTCCGCGGTTGATGGTGTTATCGGGCAGTCGCGATCCGCGGAACGTCAGCTCGTCAGCATCAGCCCACGTGGGATAGTACGACTGGTTGTGGAACACGTTCTTCATCATGTAGCCCACGGTGTCGCGCTCAGCGCCGTTGCGGTCGGTCCACTCGGCGCGGAACCGTATGTAGCGGTCGTACACGGAGTAGGGCTGCGTGTGCTCGCCTTGCTCGGCGTCGGGGCGCTGGTAGGTGACGGTGACGTTCGGCGTAGAGGTGGTGTAGTATTCGGAGCCAGCCAGCTCGTACCACTCAGCTGTCTCGGGCGATGTGCCAACGCCGGCGTACACAATGCCCGGCTCTATCGACCCGCCGATGGTGGTTGCGCCATATATGGGGTCGGCGGCGGCGTAGTAGGCGTTGCCGAGGATGCGCAGGTCGGAGCCGCGCTTGTTGGCTATTGGCTCTGTGAAGCCGAAGGTGATGTAGCCGCCGAAGGATCCGAGCGTGATGGGGAGATTGTCGGCGAATTGCGCTTCGCATGCCTGGAGGCGTTCGGCGTTGCTCATCGTGGCGTCGATGGCGGGCAGCATGCCCACGAACTGACCCGGTGCGGGGCAGTATTCAAGCACTTTCACGTGTTGTGTTGTCTGTGCCGCTGCCAGCATGGGCAGGGCGAGGAGTATCATTGTTGTTTTCATATTCTTGTTTTTTTCCAGGGGGTGCAGCAGTCTCTGCTGCACCAACCAAGTAAGTTGTTCTGTGTGTTCTGCGTGTTCCGTGGGAATATTTGTTCTCCCACAGATTTCACGGAATTCACAGAACAGACTGGCAGAGATGTTCTCCCACAGAACTCGGAATTCACAGAACAGACTGGCAGAGGATGTTCTCCCACAGATTTCACTGATTCTCACAGATGGTGTGTGTTTGGAGTTCTGTGTGTTCTGCGTGTTCCGTGGGACCTCCTACGCCCCCAGTGGATCTGTGAAAATCTGTGCAATCTGTGGGAGGATTATTTCGGTTGCGTGGGTCATTGCTCTGTTGGTGCCTTCTGCTCTGTTGGTGCACTTCTTGCTCTGGCAAGCGGCAAAGCCGAGCGGAGACAAGTGCACCCCCTACTGCGCCACGAAGCGGCTGGGGTTGACGCCGCGCAGCAGATAGCGGTTGAGCAGCGCGCCCGTGGGGCTGAACTCGTAGACGTAGCCGTTGGTGGCGTAGGCGCGGGCGTCGGAGACGTACATGTGGGCGGAGAAGGGCGAGATGTAGATCGCGTATGGCGACTGCATCGAGGCTATCACGGAGTCGGCGGCGGCGTAGTCGGCGAGACCCTCAGAGGCTGCGAGCGAGGGCAGAGCGATGGTGTGGGTAGAGTAGGTGTACTCGCCCGTGAGATGCGAGTAGGCAGAGCCGAGACAGTAGAACCTGCCCTGCGCTGCGCAGCAGTACGTAGACGGGAAGTCGTAGACGCGGAACTCCTCCGACGCCATGTTCAGCACCACGGTGTGCGGCGGCGTGTTGTACATATCGCCAGCAGCATTGATGCACAGCCATTCGTGCCACTGCGCCACCGCTCCGTACAGATTCTTGCAGCCCGTGTCGATGCGCCGCAGCTCGCGCATGGTCTGTGCGTCGACTACCGAGACGGTCTGCTCGTAGCCGTGGTCTTGCGTCTGCGTGCTGTAGCCGCCCGTGTTGGCTACGTAGAGGCGCCCGTCGTAGTAGGCTATGCCCTCCGGCTCGTAGCCCACGTGGCAGGTGTCGACGACGAGCTTCGTGCGGAGGTCTATCTTCGCCACGTAGCCGTGGTCGGCGTACGACGTTACGTAGAGGTAGCCGCGCCCGTCGGTAGCCAGACGGCGGTTGTTGGGTATGTTCTCCGTGGCGGCAATGGCGGTGCCGTCGGGGCGTATGTACTGCACGATGTTCGACCAGTTTACGGAGATGGCTATCAGCGTGTCGTTCACCTGCAGTATGTCGTTCGCCGTGTCGCCGAGTCGCTCGCCGGGGTTCTGCTGCTGAAACCAATGATTGGTGAGCACGCCGTGGTCGAGCAGCGAGATGGAGGCGTTGTTCATGCCCCATAGACCCTCGCAGAGGATGAGCAGGCGGTCGTCGTTGGATGTAGGCTCACCTTTCGTGGGCGTGTCGTCGGCAGGCTCGAGCGAGCAGGCTGAGAGGAGCACGGCGCAGAGAGCGCAGAGGAATGATTTATATATGGAGCAGATGTTCATAAATCGTTTTTTGATTTTGCAAAGATACAATATTTAGTTGTAAACCGCAGTTGCAGACCATGCAAATATCGTACTCGGAAACTTCACCGAAAATCTTCATTCTGGAGAATCGGAAACCCGAAATCGAGCGTTTTTGAACTTGCGGCAGGCTCGAAAACCATAAAAACCGACACTTTTCGATGTAAAACGACGGTTTTTGCAAACTTATCGTGAGACTTTACCGTGTAAAAGCATAGCTATTACCATGTAAAGTCTCACGAAAAGTTAGTTTTTTCTTAGCAAAAAACTGCACACTTTCTGACGAAATGCTGCAAGGCTTTGTAACAGAAACTCTTACGGCTGCACGCTCAAAACTCGCGAAAAACGAGCAACAGATTTTGTTTTTGATTTTTCGCGAGATATGAGCGGTCAGAAACGGCAAATATCGTCTTGGCAAAAAGTGTGCCATACTTTTTTAGAACTGCCATTGCACGGTAGCCTTCCAGTTGCGTCCGGGCATAGGGTAGCGCTTCACCACCTCGTGGCGCGAGTCGCCGAGGTTGTTGCACTCCAGGGTGGCTTGCAGCGAGTGGCGTCGTATGCGGAAGCGCTTGTTCAGCTTAAGGTCTACGGTCTGCCATGCGCCCAGCAAGTCATCGCGGTTGTTGGAGATGAGTGCAAAGCGTTCGCCCGTGTAGAGCCACGAGGTGCAGAGGCTCCATCCGTCGTAGCCGAGGTCGACGATGAGTGAGGCGCTGTGCAGCGGCGAGTAGGGTATGGTGTTGCGATACTCGGGGTCGTGGGGCGAGGAGTAGTCGCGGTCGCGCTGGCAGGTGTAGTTGGCAGAGGCAGAGGCAGAGAACTTGCCCCATGTGCGGTCGTAGCCCGCCGTAGCGGAGAGACCCAACGACTTTACCAAGCCGAAGTTGACCATCGACCAGCGAAACTGGCATTTCATCGGTATAGCCACAATCTTGTCCTCAATGCGGTTGTAGTAGGCGTCGAGGGCGAGGTGAAGATGGCGGTCCTTGTAGTCGACACCGAGGTCGAACTGCGAGGTGTACTCGGGGCGCAGCTGCGCGTTGCCCACGAGCGTATAATAGAGGTCGTTCAGTGTTGGTGCGCGGAAGATGCGCTTGTGGAAGGCACGCACCGTGAAGGCACGGCGATGCCACGAGGCGAGGAACATCGGCGTGAAGCGCGAGAGCGCGGCAGCGCTCTGCGCGGAGCGTGCCGAGTGGTCGCCGATATGGGTGTAGAGCAGGGCTATGTTGCCCTCGAAACCGCGGTAGGAAGCGATGGCAGAGAGCAGCGACTTAGAGTCGAGACGGTAGACATACGCCGAGCGGTAGACGTCGGTCGTAAGGTCGCTCCAGCGCAGGTCGGTGCTCGCCGTCAGGGAGAGCCAGCTCGTGTTCCACGCCGCAGCCACAGACGCGTAGAGATCCTGCTGTCGGTAGTGGTTGTCGCAGTACATCGTGGCGGCATTTGTCGATGGGTCTTGCAGATAGCGCAACCAGTCGTAGGCGTACTTCAGGTTGGTCTTCAGCGAGAAGCGGTCCCATGCTTGGCGGTATGACGACTGCACGAAGAAGTTGCGGTCCCACTGGCGGTCGGTAGAGTCCCACTGGTCGGAGAGTCGGCGCACCACCGGACCGGGCAGTCCGCGCTCCGAACTGTAATAGTAGGCATGTGCCGTGAAGCCCTTGTAGAAGCCAGCCGCCTCGATGCGGTAGAAACTGATGTCGGAGTTGCGTCGCTTGCCCACGGTGTCCTCAGAAGCCGACTGGAAGCGGAACGGATAGTTGCCGTCGGTGCGCTGATATTCGGCGTCGACGAAGAGAATGTTCTTAAAGGAAAGGTACGCTTTCAGCTTCTGCAGCCCGAACGAGCCCGTGCCGTATTCGACGGAGAGCGCCGTAGAGTCGGGTCGGCGCGTCTGCAGGTAGACCGTAGCCGCCGAAGCATACTCGGAAGCCGACTGCAGTCGCTCGTTGCGGTTGGCGTTGTAGAGCGCCACCGACTCCATGTTGCTCAGCGAGTAGCGTCCGAGGTCAATCTGTCCGTTCTGCGCGTTCGTAATGCGTATGCCGTCGAGATACACGCCCACGTGCTGCGATCCGAGCGACCGCACGTTCACGGTCTTCAGTCCGCCCAGTCCGCCGTAGTCCTTTATCTGCACGCCCGAGAAATACTTCAGCGCGTCGGCTACCGACGTCGTCGATAGATTCTGCAGCGCCGTCCCCGTAAGCGTCTGCGACGGGGTGAGATAATGAGGGCGCACGCCCACAACCGCCACGTCGCGAATCGTGTGAACCGAGTCGAGACGTGAGGTCTGGGCGTGCGCCGATATCATTATAGAAAAGAGTAGTATTATGAAGTGTATTATTCGCATGTTTACTTAACAACGACCTTCTTAACCGTTCCGTCAGAGTAGCGCACGATGTTCAGACCCTTCTGCGCACCCTGCAGCAGCTTGCCGTCTACAGAGTAGCGAGCCACCTCGCGCACCTCTGCGCCGTCTTCAACCGACGAGATAGCTGTGCTGCTCTTCATGGCGAACACCGGCATCTCGGGGAACCAGTAGTTCTTCTCCATCGGGTATGCGTTCTTCAGCGAGCCCGTCGTAGCGTCGTAGACGCGCAGCTCCGACTCGTCGCCCCATGCCGAACCCTTGGTTATGCTCAGATAGAGGTCGCCCGAATAAGGATTCATGCGGCAAGCCGCACCATAGACGTAAGGCTTCTCCTCGGCAGCAGTGAAGTCGAGCAGGAGCGATGTCTGGCGCGAGTCGATATCAAACTTGTAGATGTGCTGACCGTTCGACCAGTCGCCCGTAGCACCGTTCCAGAACAGAGCGTTCTCGGTGGTGGAAGCCGTGAAGCAGTCGGGATTCCAGGCGCCCCAGCTGTTGGTAGGAGGATAAACGCCCTCGGGCAGTTCGACAGTCTCGGTTGTGTCGTCAGACGGGTTGAACTTCACGATGTGCGCGACAGCCTTTGTCGACTTGCTGCAAGTGAGCCAGATAGAGCCGTCCTTAGCCTGCACGATAGAGTTGTAAGAGCCCTCGCCCTCGTTGTTCACGGTCTTCAGCAGCTTGCCCTCGGCAACGTCGATGACCAAGAGTCCGCGGCGCTGGTCGACAGCATACACCTTGCCGTCTGCGTACACCATATTGCCCGTCTGGTTGTTAGCCAAGCCGTCGGTGCCGGCGATGAGCTTGCCCACGGTATTGTCGTCGAGATTGAACGTGAAGACACCCTCGGTAGTGCTGAGGAAACCCTTGCCAAAGTCCTTGACAGCGAGGAATGCTCTGCCGTCGGCAGCCGCCGTACCCTCGGCGTTAGGGATAGTGTTGATCTGAGCCAAAACCTCCATAGTCTTGGCGTCGCATACGGTGAGCGTAGGGTCTTTAGCCTCCTTGTCGGCTACGCTCTTCTTCTTCGACACGATGTACATCTTGCCGTCGGCGATGGTGGCGAAGCAGCCCGTTGTGCCCAGCTCGTAAGTCTCGCCGTTCTTAGCGAGAGCTACGCGATACTCCCATTTGCCCTCCTTGTCGAGGTAGTTGAGCGTAGCCTTCTCCTTGCCGAACGAACCCTCGTTGAGCATGAACACGCCGTCGGTGTACTCCTTCTGCTGTGCAGAAACAGACGTAGTTAGAAACATTCCGCCGAGAAGGGCGGAAACAAAAAGTGTAAAGTTTTTCATATTGTTTATATAATGTAAGTGTTTCGGTCATACGCGCCCAATCCGCGAGGCGCACGGCGATGACTCCATCGGCAAATAAATTTCGGCAGGTCTTCTGACTCGCCGCCCAGACGCGAACACCTTCCCAAAGCATAGGAGGGTATGGCATTCTTGCCATACCCACGCATCCTGCAAGGAGATGCATAGCTTCAGTGGCTCTTTCGTTCGCGCCCGATATAAGGGCGGCTCACAGCTGCGGGACAGTTGGGGACTCTCACCCCATTCCCTTTTAATCGCACAGCTCCCCGGCAGAGTGTTCTGAGTGGGAGCGTTGCGAACCGTTGCGAGTGCAAAGTTAAGTAATAATATTGAGAATCATGCAGGTAGGCGAAGTAAAATATATTTCCGTTTACTTCGCTTAATCGGCTTTTTCTGCTAACTTTGTACGCGAGATAACTATCAGTAGCAGTTTAACTAACACAAAAGTGTATGAAAATCTATTTCAATCATAAGGAAGAACTTTGGAATTCGTGGTCGCATGGTGCGGGCATTGTCCTCGGCTTGGTCGTAGGCACGGCGCTGCTCGTGTGGTGCGGCTGGGCGCGCAACGGCTGGGCTACAGCCGGCGTGATACTCTACCTCTTCGGTATGCTCTCGAGCTACATCGCCTCCACCGTCTATCACGCTCTATCGGCATGGTCGCCCTGGAAAGAGCGTCTGCGCAAGTGGGACCACGCCGCCATCTACTGGCACATAGCAGGCTCCTATTCGCCCATCACGCTCGTTGCCCTGCGCGAGTACGGCTACTGGGGTTGGGCGCTCTTCGCCTTCATCTGGGCTGCCGCCATCGCGGGCACCATAAAGAGCTTCTCGTCGCTGAAGGGACACAGCAATCTGGAGACCATCTGCTACGTAGCGATGGGATTGGGCGTGCTCGTAGCCTTCAAGCCACTCGTCCACTGCGTAGACCCATCGGCTATCATCTGGATTATAGCCGAGGGCGTCTGCTTCATCACCGGTGCCGTCTTCTACGCCGTGCGCAAGCGCCGCTTCATGCACACTGTCTTCCACTTCTTCGTGCTCGCCGGCAGCGTCTGTCACATCATCGCCGTGTGGGATATACTGATGAGGTGGCTGTAGGATTGTAATATGAGGAAGGCGTAGATTTGTAGAAAATAAAATATGGCAAATTCTCCTTGTTCAGGAGAATTTGCCATATTTTATTTCATTATTTAGAAAACTATACACATAACCCGGGCTTTGAAAATAGAGTCCAGAGCGTGCATCATTGAGCTTCTCGTGTGTCTCGGAATTGTAGAACGTGTCGAAGGCTTCGGTCATGGTCATGCCTTGTTTTGAACCATGATATAACTTCATACTAATTCTCCTCCATTGCGATGGCAGAAAGCCGTGAGGTCTTCTGTTGTGTCTTTAAAACTCAAGGTGTGCATCACATCGTAGAAACGCTCAAGCATTTCTATGCCTTTGAATCTTCTTAGATAACGGTAGGCTTGCGTGTCTGTCAACTTGTGCCGTTTGGCAAACTCATTGATGGACGCGATGATATATTCCGCTTTGTTCTTTACATTATCCATAGTATTGAAGGATTAGTTGTTTATTATATAACAGGAAGCGATCAATGCGCCTCAAGCCAGTTCTCGCCCCAGCCCGAATCGGCTACGAGCGGCACCTGCAGCGGGTAGGCGTTCTGCATTTCTTCTATTACGATCTTCTCAACAAGCTCTTTCTCCTCGGGCAGCACAGAGAAGTTGAGTTCGTCGTGCACCTGCAGAATCATCTTAGAACGGACACCCTCGCGGCGGAAGCGCTCGTAGATGCGCACCATTGCAATCTTTATGATGTCGGCGGCAGAGCCTTGTATCGGTGCGTTGATGGCGTTGCGCTCGGCGAAGTTGCGCACGGTGGCGTTGTGCGAAGTGATGTCGGGCAGGTAGCGGCGGCGGTGGAAGAACGTCTCGGCGTAGCCATGGTCGCGCGCCAACTGCTTCGCCTTCTCCATGTACTCGTGTACGCCGGGGAACGTGCTGAAGTAGCCGTCGATGAGCTGCTTCGCCTCGTCGCGCGAGATGTCGAGACGCTCGGCAAGTCCGAAGACGGTGATGCCGTAGATGATACCGAAGTTGGCGCGCTTAGCCTTGGTGCGCTGGTCGCGCGACACAGCTTCTATATCCTCTTTATATATGCGCGCTGCTGTGGCGGCGTGTATGTCGTATCCCTCGCGGAACGCCTCAATCATGTTCTTGTCGCCGGAGAGGTGAGCCATGACGCGAAGCTCAATCTGCGAGTAGTCGGCAGAGAAGAAGAGCTGGCCCGGTTCGGGGATGAAGCACTTGCGAATCTCCTTGCCGTCCTCGCCGCGCACGGGGATGTTCTGCAGGTTAGGGTCGGAAGAGGAGAGGCGGCCCGTTGCCGTTACAGCCTGATTGAACGAGGTGTGGATATGTCCGGTGCGTGGGTTGATGAGCTTGGGCAGCGCGTCGACATACGTGCCGAGCAGCTTCTTCAGTCCGCGATGCTCAAGGATATGGTCGACGATGGGCGCCTTGGAGCGCAACTGCTGCAGCACCTCCTCGGATGTTACGTACTGACCGGTCTTGGTCTTCTTCGGCTTCTCCACTATCTTCATCTCGCCGAACAGCACTTCGCCCACCTGCTTCGGCGAGGCGATGTTGAACTCGTGACCGGCGAGCTCATAGATGCTCTGCTCAATCTGCTGCATGCGCTCGGTGAGCACCTTCGATGTCTCGGCGAGCGCACCGGTGTCGAGACGCACGCCGTTCATCTCCATCTCGGCGAGAACCGGCACAAGCGGCATCTCGATGTTGTAGAACAACTCCTCGACGTCGGCTTCCTTGAGGCGCGGCTTCAGCACGTTGTACAGACGCAGCGTCACGTCGGCATCCTCAGCAGCATAGTCGCAGACAGCGCTCGGCGGAAGGTCGCGCATGTTGCGCTGCGACTTTCCCTTCGGACCAATCAGTTCGTCGATATGAATCGTCTGATAGTGGAGTAGGGTTTCGGCGAGCGTGTCCATGTTGTGCTTCTGCTCGGGCTGCAGCACATAGTGGGCTATCATCGTGTCGAACATAGGAGCGGCAAGACGCACGCCGTAGTTCATCAGTACTTCCATGTCGTACTTGATGTTCTGACCTATCTTCAGAATTTCTGTGCTTTCATACAGCGGTTTGAAGATATTTACAATTCTTTCCGCTTTTTCACGTTCGTTAGGAATTGCGACATAAAACGCCTTTCCTTCTTCTATTGAGAAGCTCAAACCCACCAATTCTGCGTCAATTGCATTGGTTGAAGTGGTCTCCGTGTCTAGAACGAGAATTTTCGATGAAGTAAATTTTTCGCAAATTTTGCGCGCATCTTCCTCAGTTTCAATCAGTTGATAGTCGTGAGGGGTCGTTTTTAAGCTCTCATAGCTCGAAAATTCTGAACCAACTGCATCCTCGGTCGGATTTTCGGCAAATAAATCGAGTTGTAAATTAACAGATTTTTGCGGTTGTTGTGGCTTCTTTACAAACTTGTCCAAAAGACTCTTGAATTCGAGTTCGGTGAAGATTTCGGCGAGTCGTGCCGTGTCGGGCTCCTGAAGCTTCAAAGCGTCGAGGTCGAGGTCGATAGGAACATCGGTGCGGATGGTGGCGAGGAACTTCGACATGCGTATGTCGTCGACAGCGCCCTCAACCTTCTCGCGCAACTTGCCTTTTATCTTTGCGGAGTTTTCGAGGATGGAGTCGATGCTGCCGAACTCGGCGATGAGCTTGGTGGCTGTCTTCGGACCTACGCCAGGACAACCCGGGAAGTTGTCGGCTGAGTCGCCCATCAGCGCCAGCAGGTCGATGACTTGAGTGGGGGAGTGAAGCTCGTACTTCTCGCAGACTTCCTTCGGACCCATCGTCTCGTAGCCTCCGCCGTGGCGCGGTCGGAAGATGAACACGTTGTCGCGCACCAGCTGACCGTAGTCTTTGTCGGGCGTGAGCATGTATGTCTGCACGCCGGCTTCGCCAGCTTTCGTGGCGAGCGTGCCGATAACGTCGTCGGCCTCGAAGCCGTCTACCTGCAGCACGGGGATGTGCATCGCCGTGATGATGTCCTTAATAATAGGTACAGAGGCGCGTATGTCCTCGGGCGTGGCTTCGCGCTGCGCCTTGTACGCAGGGAACGCCTCGTCGCGGAATGTCTTGCCATGGTCGAACGCCACGCCGATGTGCGTGGGCTGCTCTTTGGTGAGTATCTCGTTGAGCGTGTTCACGAAGCCCATGACGGCTGACGTGTTCATGCCCTTAGAGTTGATGCGCGGATTCTTTATGAATGCGTAGTAGGCACGGTAGATGAGTGCGTAGGCATCAAGAAGAAAAAGTTTGTCCATGTTGTGAGATGGTGTTATGTTGTGATGGTGTGATGTTGAGGTGGTGTGATGTTGAGATATCTCCTCGTTAGCTGATTGACAAATCTCCTTGTCAACTCTTTTCCTCGCCTCCTCTTCACCTTATTAATAATTATTAGGTGTAAAATTACAAAAAAAATGTCACTAATAACGGCAAATTCCGTAACTTTGTACGAAATATTATAACACAATGGATTATCTGTCAATTATAAAGCACCCGATTGAGGCGGAAATCGCCGATTTCATCACACTTTTCAATCAGTCGCTCTCGCACGAGGACGGACTGCTCGGCTCTGCGCTCGAGCATATCCGCAAGCGTGCAGGCAAGCGTATGCGTCCAATGCTCATTCTGCTCATGGCGAAGAACTTCGGACAGATAAACCATTCTACGCAGAATGCTGCCGTGGGTCTGGAACTGCTGCATACGGCTTCGCTCGTGCACGACGACGTGGTGGACGAGAGCGAGGAGCGTCGCGGTCAGGCGTCGGTGAACGCTACTTACGACAATAAGGTGGCTGTGCTCGTGGGCGACTATATCCTCTCTACGGCGCTGCTTTGCGTGGCTCGCACCCACTCGGAGCAGATTGTTACCTATCTTGCCGAACTCGGACGCACGCTCTCCGACGGCGAGATCCTGCAACTCTCGAACATCGGACGCAAGGACATCTCGGAGGATGTCTACTACGACGTGATAAAGCAGAAGACGGCTGCTCTCTTTGAGGCTTGTGCCGGCATCGGTGCGCTCTCTTCGGGCGCTTCGGAAGAGGATGTGGAGGCTGCGAAACTGTTCGGACAGAATCTCGGCATCACTTTCCAGATTCGCGACGACATCTTCGACTATTACGACTCGTCCGAAATCGGCAAGCCTACGGGTAACGATATGGCTGAAGGAAAGCTGACGCTCCCCGTCATCTACGCTGTGAACAATGGTGGTGATGAGGCTATGCGCGAACTTGCGCTGAAGGTGAAGGCACGCACGGTAAGTGGCGATGAAATCGCGAAATTGGTGGCTTATACCAAGGAAAAAGGCGGTATAGAGTATGCTGAGCGCCGCATGTGGGAGTTCCACGCCGAGGCTCAGCGCTTCATCGACGAGCACGTGAAGCAGCCGGAAGTGAAGGAAGCCCTGCAGGCTTACCTCGACTTTGTGATAAAGAGAACAAAGTAATTAGAACACCATTTCTTAGAGGCTAAGCCTTTCTAAGTATCTTTGAGCCTTCTTTGTAGCTAAGCCTTTCTAAGTATCTCTAAATAATAAGCCTCACTAAGCCTCTTTGAGCCTCTCTACGCCATTGGCATAGGAAGGCCTAAGAAGGCTTAGTGAGGCTTAGCTTCTTAGCTAGGCTTAGTTTCTTAGCCAGGCTTAGCTTCTCAAAGGGGATTGTTATTAGATGGCTTACTACCCAAGCAAGCCTAATAACCTCTATAATCCTTTCTGGCTTTAGTCATTTGTTCCCTCATTCCACCATTTTCCACAAACTTTATCTCCAGCTTCTCAATCAGCTTATTCAGCAGCCAATCGGTCTGATGAATAAGGGTAATCGCTATGTTGGCAATAGTTTCTGCGGATCTTTCAGGCATCGCCTTTCTATAAAACTCGCTATCATTATGCGTTGCGCATGCCCGTTTGGCTTGCGCCAATCGTTCATCGTCAGCTTTCCATTGTTCCAGTCCTCTTACACGAAGAAAATCTTCATAGTCTATAAGCAGTTCTTGTAGACTCGCCTTTGCCACATTCGTTAGCTTTATCTCTGTCTCCTTAGATGTGTTGCCTGCGGCAGCCCCTTCAGCAATATTTTGCTTGCCCGAACGTGCAGCCTGCACCATCTGATCTATTGTGCGGTCGCCCTTTTCAAGGTAGTTGTGAGCAAAATAGAAGGTGACATCATACACACATTCCGCTTTTTGATAGGCAATGAGGTTTTTGTAGGAGCCGCCATGCGGAAGAAAAGATTGTGGAGTAGGCATAGGGTTAGGAGTTTTAAGGGATTATGGAATTAGGATAAGTAGTTGTAAAGAGCTAAGCCTTTTTAAGCCTCTTTGAGCCTTCTTAGAGCTAAGCCTTTCTAAGCCTCTTTGAGCCTCTCTACGCCCTTGGCATAGGAAGGCCTAAGAAGGCTTAGTGAGGCTTAGTTTCTTAGTGAGGCTTAGCTTCTTAGTGGGGTTTAGCTTCTTAGTGAGGCTTAGCTCTCAATGCAAGCTTTAGAAGAACTTGATCTGCTCGCCCTTCAGCTCGCTGAGGAGCATGTTTGCGAGGCGTGATGTGCCGAGGCGGAACCACTTGTTGGTGAGCCACTTTTCGCCCAGAACCTCCTTAACGATGGTGTAGTAGGTGATGGCATCCATAACGGTATTGATGCCGCCAGCGGGCTTGAAACCTATCTGTATGCCCGTTTCATCGTAGTATTCCTTGATAGCCTGGCACATAACGTATGCAGCCTCCGGAGTAGCGGCAGGCTCCAACTTGCCGGTAGAAGTCTTGATGTAGTCGGCACCGGCGTACATGGCGAGGATAGACGCCTTCTTGATGTTAGAAGCGGTCTTGATAGCGCCAGTCTCGAGGATAACCTTCATGGCTACGTCCTCGCCGCAAGCTGCCTTCTGCTCCGAAATCTCGTCGCAAACACCCTCATAGTCGCCCGAGAGGAACTTGCCAACCGGCATCACGATATCAATCTCTGTAGCGCCGTCAGCCACAGCGAGCGATGCTTCTGCCACCTTCACCTCGATACGAGCCTGAGAAGAAGGGAATGAGCCGCTAACGCAGGCAATCTCTACGCCGTCTACCTCCAAAGACTCTGCAACGGTCTTTGCGAAGCACGGATAAACGCAGATGGTAGCCACGTGGGGCAGTTCGGGATACTCGTTGTCAAAGTCGTTCACGCGCTCTGTAAAGGCGAGTACGCTCGTCTCAGAGTCGGTGGTCTTGAGGGTAGTGAGCTCGATGCTGCCGAAGAGGAACTTCTTCACTTCCTCTGTGTCGTTCTGCGGCACCTTCTCAGCGATAATCTTGCGTACAGCCTCGCGAACAGCGTTGTCATCGAGGTCGGTGTTGTACTTTGCGAGAGCCTCGTCGTACTTGCTCGGCTCCTGCTTATTTGCCTCCTGGTCGTGGAGGATAACGTCTTTAATGATTCCCATTGTTGTTAATATGTTTTGGTTTGTTGTTCTTTTCTAATTACTAAGCCTTTCTAAGCCTTGGGTAGAGGTTGTTTTATTGCTTTAGCTTGGGGTTGTTCTTGTGGCGATCCTTGTCGCGTTTGGTCTTTTTCTCGAAGCTCTTCTGCAGCGCATCCGTGAGGTCTACGCCAGTCTGATTAGCCAGGCAGATAAGAACCCACAGAATATCCGCCATTTCTTCGGACGGATCGTGCGATTCGCCCTCCTTGAAGCTCTGGTCGCCGTAGCGACGAGCCATGATGCGAGCCAGTTCGCCCACCTCTTCTGTGAGGCAAGCCATGTTGGTCAGTTCGGAGAAATAGCGCACGCCGTACTCCTTTATCCAGCTGTCTACAGCCTCTTGTGCTTCCTTTATTGTCATATCGTTATATGTGATGTTATATCTCCAACGACTGTCCCATAAGCTTCATGTATAGTGAATATACAAGCAATATGGCGAATGTCGCGATGAAACAAATACGGAATTCTTAATAGCCTATTCCTTGTTCTTTGTGTCCATGCAGATGGTTACTGGTCCGTCGTTAAGAAGCTCCACCTTCATGTCTGCTCCAAATTCGCCCGTTCCCACTTGCTTGCCGATTGCATCGCTCAGTTTGCGGCAGAATTCCTCGTAGAGCGGCACGGATATCTCGTGACGAGCCGCGCGGAACCACGACGGGCGGTTGCCCTTTTTGTATGAAGCGTAGAGCGTGAACTGGCTAACCACCAAAGCCTCGCCCTCCACATCTACGAGCGAACGGTTCATAACGCCGTTCTCGTCGTCGAAGATGCGTAGCGCTGCCACCTTCTTCACGAGCCAGTCTACGTCCTCAGACGTGTCGGCTTCCTCCACGCCGAGTAGCAGAAGGAGTCCGTTTCCGATAGATGATTTGATGTTGCCGTCAATGGTTACTGATGCGTGCTGCACGCGCTGTATTACTGTTCTCATTTCTTGTCTCTGATAGGGTAGTATTGTTATCGTTCGCAGGGCGTTTCCAGCTCTGCAAAACTATGAAATTATCTTCTACAAAGTTAATACAAATACTTGAAATCTGCAATTATTTATTGAAATGCTCAGCTATAAGCTTTGCTTTTGCTGTGCCAATCACCTCCGTAAGCTCCTCCACGCTTGCCTCACGTATACGTTTCAGGCTCTTGAACGCCTTCAGAAGAGCGTCGCGCGTTGTCGGGCCTATACCCTTGATGTCGTCCAGTTCGCTGTGCAGGGCGTGCTTCGATCGCTTGTCGCGGTGGAACTGTATGGCATAGCGGTGCACCTCGTCCTGTATCTGCGTCAGAACATGGAACAGTTCGGAGTTGGTCTTCAGCGCGATGGTCTGCGGCGGATTGCCGTAGAGCAGTTCGTTGGTGCGGTGGCGATTGTCCTTTGCGAGTCCGGCGATAGGTATATTAAACCCTAATTCGCCCTCCACAACCTCTCTCACGACACTCATCTGTCCCAATCCACCGTCGGTAATAATCAGGTCGGGCAGGGCAGCGCCCTCCTCAATCATGCGCGAATAGCGGCGGCGCACCACCTCCTGCATAGAAGCATAGTCGTCAGGTCCCACTACGGTCTTGATATTATACTTGCGATAGTCCTTTTTCGACGGTTTCATGCCCTTGAACACCACGCAGCCAGCTACCGCATCCGTGCCCGATATGTTCGAGTTGTCGAAGCATTCTATATGATAAGGCATTTTTTCGAGCTGCAGTTTCTGCTGCAATTCCTTCATCAGGCGCGTCTGCTTCTGTTCGGGATTGAGTTTTTCGTTCTGCTTCAAACGATCGAACTTATACTGCTTGCAGTTCATCTCGCCCAGCTCCAGCAGATGCTTCTTGTCGCCGCGCTGCGGCACGAAGAACTGCGCATCGTTCAGCGTCCACTCCATCTCGAACGGCACAATAATCTCCTTCGCCTTGCTCTTGAACCTCTCCCTGATCTCTGGAATCGCAGTAAGCAGCAACTCCTGGTCGGTTTCATCGAGCTTGCGCTTGTATTCGAACGTGAAACTCTGGTTTACGGCGCCATTCTTAACGTGTATATAGTTGATGAACGCCGTGCGGTTAGCCTCGTCGTCCACAATAGTGAACACATCCACATCGGTGATGGTATGGCTCACAACCTCGCTCTTGGCGCAGAAACTCTCTATAAGCAGGTACTTCTGCTTCAGTTCTTCCGCCTCTTCAAACTTCAGTTCGGCTGCTTTCTGCTGCATCTGCTCGAAAACATGCTTGGAAAGTTCGCGTGTGTTTCCTTTCAGAATCTCGCGAGCCTGAGCGATATACGCCTGATAGTCCTCCAACGACTGCTTTCCGCAGCACGGCGCCTTGCAGTTGTGAATGTGATATTCCAGGCACGGCTTGTACTTGCCCTGTTCGATGCCCTCCTTCGTTATTATCTGGCGGCACGTGCGCGGTTTGTAGAGTTTATGAATCAGTTCGAGCACGGCGAACATGCTGCCTGTGTGAGAGTAGGGACCGAAGAACGTGCCGAACCGCTTGTTCACCTGTCGCGTCTTGAACACACGCGGCAGATACTCGTTCGTGATGCAGATGCTCGGATAAGTCTTGCCGTCCTTCAGCAGCACGTTGTAGCGCGGGTTGTACTTCTTTATAAGACTGTTTTCGAGGAGCAGGGCGTCCTCCTCCGTGTTCACCACCGTATAGCTTATGTCCTCAATCTTCGACACAAGCACCTTGGTCTTGAACCTGTCCACCTCTTTATGAAAATAGCTCGACACACGCTGCTTCAAGCGTTTCGCCTTGCCTACATATATGATAGTGTGTTCGGCGTCGTAGAACTGGTAGCTGCCAGGTTTATCCGGCATGTTAAGCACGATGTTCTTCAACCGTTCGATGCGCTTTTCGTTTTCTTCCTTTGTCATATAACTTGCTTGAAACTAAGTGTTTTGCTTTATTTTGTTTCACGTGGAACTTAAAAGGCTATGGCGCACGCCATAGCCTTTAGTTTTGTACTTTTGTATTGTTGGTGCAACTCTCAGGGGGTGCACTTGTCTCAAGTGCACCAACCAAGTAGGAGTGCGCCAATCAAGTAGGGGTTCACATATTGCTTTGTTGGTGCAGCTGGGACAGCTGCACCCCCTTTAGAGTGCTTTGCTTGTTGGTGCAGCTCTCAGGGGGTGCACTTGTCTCAAGTGCACCAACCAAGTAGAAAGTGCACCAATCAATGGAGGTTTCTAATAGTTTGGTTGGTGCAGCTGGGACAGCTGCACCCCCTTTAGAGTGCATCCCTTGGGTTTAAATCTTGATGAGCGAAGTTATCTCGATGTCTTCGTCGAAACCGTCGCGACCGTTGAGTCCTTCGTTAACGAGTTCGATGATGAAGTTGGCGTAAACCTTCTTCGGGTGGAACTTCTTAACGAGGTTGCATGCAGCCTTCATGGTTCCGCCTGTAGCGAGGAGATCGTCGTGCAGCAAAATAACGTCGTCTTTACCGATAGCATCCTTGTGAATCTCGATGGTGTCCTTGCCATACTCCTTAGCGTAGCTTTCCTGTACTGTGTCGCAGGGCAGCTTGCCCGGCTTGCGGCAGAGTACAACGCCAGCGCCGAGACGCAAGGCGAGGGCAGACGACATAACGAAGCCGCGCGACTCGATACCTACAATCTTTGTGATGCCTTTATCCTTGTACAGATCGTACATCTCGTCGCAGATTTCCTGCAGACACTCGTTGTTCTTGAATAGAGTAGTGACGTCACGGAAGTTAACTCCCTTCTTTGGCCAATCTGGTATGCAACGCAGATTGTCAAGCAATAGTTTGTTGTTCATTTTCAAATATTTAATTGTTGTTTGTTTATTCAATAGTTTCACGTGAAACGAGGCAACTCTTATCGTTTCATCAGCACCAAGAGCACGTTGATGTCGCTAGGCGAGACGCCGGGGATGCGCGACGCCTGTCCGAGTGTTTCGGGATTGATGCGGGTTAGCTTCTGTCTGCCCTCGGTAGATATCTCGTGAAGCTCTGCGTAGTTGAAGTGACCCTTTATGTGTATGTCCTCCAGTCGGTGCATCTTCTCTGCCACGAGTCGTTCGCGTTCGATGTAACCCTTGTACTTTATCAGAATCTCCGCCGCTTCTACTATCTCCGCCTGTCGTGCGTCGTTGGTCTGCAGCGCCTCCTGTAGGGTAGGGATAGCCGAGGCAAGCTGCTCTAAGCTCAGTTGCGGTCGTGCTACAAGGTTCGCTATTGTGGTGCCGAACTGCATCGGTGTTGTTCCGAAACGTTCGAGTGCATCGTTGATGTCGCGCGGTTTCACGTTCGTCTGGTCGCAGTAGCGCACGATGCGCTCTATCTCCGTCTTCTTCTTCAGCCAGTGGTCGTAGCGTTCGCGCGAAGCAATGCCCAATTCGTACGCTTTCTCCGTAAGACGAGCGTCGGCGTTGTCCTGACGCAGCAGAATGCGGTACTCGGCGCGCGAGGTGAACATACGGTACGGTTCGTCAACGCCCTTAGTGGTGAGATCGTCGATGAGAACGCCGATATACGCCTCGTCGCGTTTCAGGACGAACGGGTCGGAGCCGCCGCAATAGAGCGCTGCGTTCACGCCCGCCATCAGTCCTTGTCCGCTCGCCTCCTCGTAGCCCGTCGTTCCGTTCACCTGTCCGGCGAAGAACAGTCCGCTGACGAGCTTCGATTCCAGCGACGGCTTCAGTTGCGTCGGGTCGAAGTAGTCGTACTCTATGGCGTAGCCCGGTCGGTAGACGCGTATGTCGCGGAACGCCGGTATCTTCTTCAGCGCCTCGAGCTGCACCTCCATCGGCATCGACGACGAGAAGCCATTAAGGTACATCTCGTTTGTGTTCTCGCCCTCTGGCTCCAGGAACAGCGGATGCTGGTTCTTGTCGGGGAAGGTCATGAGCTTCGTCTCGATTGACGGGCAGTAGCGCGGTCCGGTCGACTTTATCTGTCCGTTGTAGAGTGGGGAGTCGGCGATGGCTGCTCGCAGCGTGTCGTGCACCTCCTTGTTGGTGTATGTCGTCCAGCAGGGCAACTGTTTGAGATGTCTTGGCGCCGTCATATAAGAGAATCCGTGATAGTCGGTCTCGCCCGGCTGTTCCTCCATATCCTCGAAGTGAACCGAGCGGCTGTCGATGCGCACCGGTGTGCCGGTCTTCATTCGCGCTGCGGTTATGCCGTGTCGGGTGATGCTCTCGGTGAAATGGAGCACAGCCGGCTCGGCGCATCTGCCTCCTGGCACCTTACGCTTGCCCACGTGCATGAGTCCGTTGAGGAATGTTCCGGCTGTTATCACTACTGCCTTAGCTCTGAGCGTGACGCCCCACACAGTCTCCACGCCCACTGCCTCGCCGTTCTCTACGATCAGCTCGCAGGCTTCGTCCTGCCAGATGTCGAGGTTGTCGGTGTGGTCGAGTTGCGTGCGCCATTCCCAGATGAACTTGCCGCGGTCGCATTGCGCTCTCGGGCTCCATACTGCCGGTCCCTTTCCGCGGTTGAGCATGCGGAACTGTATTGATGTGGCGTCGGTGACGAGTCCCATCTTGCCGCCGAGTGCGTCAATCTCGCGCACTATCTGTCCTTTTGCTATTCCGCCGACGGCGGGGTTGCAGCTCATCTGCGCCAGTTTGTTCATGTCCATCGTCACGAGGCATGTCTTTGCGCCCATGCGTGCTGCGGCTGCTGCCGCCTCGCATCCGGCGTGTCCGCCTCCGATGACGATTACGTCGTATTTCAAAATCATATATTGTTGCGTTGTTTGCTTTGCTGTTGTTTTGTATCCTGCGTATTCTGTGGGAATATTCATGTTCTCCCACAGATTTCACGGATCGGCACAGATGGTTAGGCTGTGTAGGTTTTCCCACGGAATCCACGGATCTCACAAAATTACTTGCTGAGAAGAACCTCCCACGGAATTCACGGAATCCACAGAAGTTAGGGTGCGCTATTGGCTGCATGGGTATGGCAGGGATGCCATACTCTCCTAATCTGTGAAAATCTGTGCAATCTGTGGGAGGCCCATCTCAGCCAGAAGGTTCTGTGTGTTCTGCGTATTCTGTGGGAATACTCTCTCCGCTTGCTTTGTTGGTGCAGCTGAGACAGCTGCACCCCCTGCCGGATTCCGTTCGCCGTCCAATCAGATTCCGTCCGCCGTCCGATCGGATTCCGTTCGCTGTCCGATCAGATTCCGTTTGCCGTCCAATCAGATTCCGTCCGCTGTCCGACGACTTAGCGTGAGGAAGTAAACCGTGAAGATTGCGCTGCAATACACAGTGGGTTTACGCCGTGCATCCTTTTATGTTCGCAAAATTAAGAAATAAAATCGATTTTTGATGTGAAATAATTTGATTTATCATCAATTTTCAGTATTTTTGCAACTTGAAACGATGTGGCTCTACCTATTAAATAGTATACGCGCGAAGAGACACCCTAAAAAACTATGCAAAGACCCCTCCGAGCGCTCAGAGAATACTATCGGAAAGCCCTCCGCAACGCCCCTTTGACGAACCATAAAATATCAATAATTTTTCAATTAATAATTTAAATTTCAAATCATTTATGTGGTTAATCAATTCATCAATCGGTAGAAAGGTAGTGATGGCCATCACCGGCGTCGCACTTGTTCTATTCCTGACATTCCACATGTCAATGAATGTTGTCGCTCTCTTCTCAGGAGATGGTTACAACATGATTTGTGAGTTCCTTGGCGCCAACTGGTATGCCGTAGTAGCAACAATCGGTCTTGCAGCCCTCTGCGTCCTGCACTTCGTTTACGCCTTCTGGCTCACGATGCAGAACCGCGCAGCCCGCGGCAACTCTCGTTACGAGGTCACAGCAAAGCCTAAGAGCGTAGAGTGGGCATCGCAGAACATGCTCGTTCTGGGTATCATCGTAGTGCTCGGTCTGTTGCTCCACCTCTTCAACTTCTGGTACAACATGATGTTCGCAGAGCTTCTCGGCTTCGAGGGCATCCATGGTCCGGCAGACGGTTTCGAGTGGATCAAGGAGACCTTCCAGAACCCGGTATTCGTAGTGCTCTACATCGTATGGCTCGTAGCCCTCTGGTTCCACCTCTCACACGGTATCTGGAGCGCAATGCAGACATTCGGCTGGAACGGCAAGGTATGGTTCAACCGTTGGAAGGTGATCAGCCAGGTTTACTCAACCCTGCTCGTCCTCGGCTTCCTCGTAGTAGTAGTATTGTTCGCCCTTGGTTGCGCACCGAGCCTCTGCTGCTAATTCAAAATTCAAAAATCAAAATTCATAATTCATATTATGGCTAAGACAATTAATTCAAGAATCCCTGAAGGCCCAGTGGCCGAGAAGTGGACCAACTATAAAGCTCACCAGCGTCTGGTGAACCCCAAGAACAAACTCAAGCTCGACATCATCGTTGTAGGTACAGGTCTTGCAGGAGCTTCTGCAGCAGCCAGCCTCGGCGAGATGGGTTTCCGCGTTTTAAACTTCTGCATCCAGGACTCACCGCGTCGCGCTCACTCTATCGCCGCTCAGGGCGGTATCAACGCAGCTAAGAACTATCAGAACGACGGCGACTCTGTATACCGTCTGTTCTACGACACAGTGAAGGGCGGCGACTACCGTGCACGCGAGGCTAACGTATACCGTCTGGCAGAGGTGTCAAACGACATCATCGACCAGTGCGTAGCCCAGGGCGTACCATTCGCACGCGAGTACGGCGGCATGCTCGCCAACCGTTCGTTCGGTGGTGCTCAGGTGTCACGTACATTCTACGCTAAGGGTCAGACCGGCCAGCAGCTCCTCCTCGGTGCCTACTCAGCACTCTCTAAGCAGGTGAGCACGGGCCGCGTACAGCTCTACACACGCTACGAGATGGAAGACGTAGTAATCGTAGACGGCCGCGCACGCGGTATCATCGCTAAGAACCTCATTACCGGCAAGCTCGAGCGCTTCTCGGCTAACGCCGTAGTAATCGCTACCGGCGGTTATGGCAACGCTTACTTCCTCTCTACAAACGCTATGGGTTGCAACTGTACAGCAGCCGTTCAGTGCTACCGTAAGGGTGCTTACTTCGCTAACCCTTGCTACGTACAGATCCACCCGACATGTATCCCCGTACACGGCGACAAGCAGTCGAAGCTCACACTTATGTCAGAGTCGCTGCGTAACGACGGCCGCATCTGGGTGCCGAAGAAGCTCGAAGACGCAAAGGCTCTCCAGGCAGGCACAAAGAAGGGTTCGGACATTCCGGAGGAAGACCGCGACTACTACTTGGAGCGTCGCTACCCGGCATTCGGCAACCTCGTTCCGCGTGACGTTGCTTCGCGCGCAGCCAAGGAGCGTTGCGACAAGGGCTTCGGCGTAAACAACACCGGCCTCGCCGTATTCCTCGACTTCTCTGAGTCAATCAACCGTCTCGGCATCGACGTAATCCGCCAGCGCTACGGCAACCTCTTCGACATGTACGAGGAGATCACCGACGTTAACCCGGGCGAGCTTGCAAACGAAATCAACGGCGTGAAGTACTACAACCCGATGATGATCTATCCGGCTATCCACTACACAATGGGCGGCATCTGGGTAGACTACGAGCTCCAGACATCTATCACCGGTCTGTTCGCAATCGGCGAGTGCAACTTCTCTGACCACGGCGCTAACCGCCTCGGCGCATCTGCCCTCATGCAGGGTCTCGCAGACGGCTACTTCGTACTGCCGTACACCATCCAGAACTACCTCGCCGACCAGGCTATCTGGCCGCACCTCTCTGTAGACCTCCCCGAGTTCGCAGAGGCAGAAAAGGGCGTTCAGGCAGAAATCGACCGCCTCATGAACATCAAGGGCAAGCGCTCTGTAGACTCTATCCACAAGGAGCTCGGCCACATCCTCTGGGAGCACGTAGGTATGGGCCGTACAAAGGAGGGTCTCGAGGAAGGCATCAAGCTCATCAAGAAGCTCCGCAACGAGTTCAACACCAACCTCTTCATCCCAGGCAAGAAGGAAGGTCTGAACGTAGAGCTCGACAAGGCTATCCACCTCCGCGACTTCATCCTCATGGGTGAGCTCATCGCACACGACGCACTCTCACGCGAGGAGTCTTGCGGTGGTCACTTCCGCGAGGAGCACCAGACAGAAGAGGGCGAGGCAAAGCGCGACGACGAGCACTTCTTCTACGTAGGCTGCTGGGAGTACAAGGGCAACGACGAAACCGCTCCTGAACTCATCAAGGAACCGCTCGAATACGAGGCAATCAAGGTACAGACACGTAACTATAAGAACTAATAAAAATTATGGCAAACATATCATTCACACTGAAATATTGGCGTCAGAACGGTCCTCAGGACAAGGGCCACTTCGACACACGCGAGATGAAGGATATCCCTACGGATACCTCATTCCTTGAGATGCTCGACATCCTTAACGAGCAGCTCATCGAGGAAGGCAACGAGCCTTTCGTATTCGACCACGACTGCCGCGAGGGTATCTGCGGTATGTGCTCACTCTACATCAACGGTCACCCACACGGACCGAACCAGGGCGCTACCACATGCCAGCTCTACATGCGTAAGTTCAACGACGGCGACGTAATCACCGTTGAGCCGTGGCGCTCAGCAGCGTTCCCCGTAATCAAGGACTGCATGGTAGACCGCACTGCTTTCGACAAGATCATGCAGGCAGGTGGTTACGTAAGCGTTCGTACCGGTCAGCCGCAGGACGCTAACGCCATCCTCATCCCGAAGGAAGACGCTGACGAGGCAATGGACTGCGCTACATGTATCGGCTGCGGTTGCTGCGTAGCTGCATGTAAGAACGGCTCGGCAATGCTCTTCGTAAGCTCTAAGGTGAGCCAGCTCGCTCTCCTGCCGCAGGGCCGCCCGGAGGCTGCTAAGCGCGCAAAGGCAATGATCGCCAAGATGGAGGAGCTCGGCTTCGGCAACTGCACCAACACTCGCGCTTGCGAGGCTGAGTGCCCGAAGAACGAGTCTATCGCCAACATCGCTCGCCTCAACCGCGAGTTCATCAAGGCAAAGCTCGCTGATTAATTATAACTCGTTGATTAATACTATAAGCGGTGCGGGGTGCTATGCAGCCCGCACCGCTTTCTTTTTATGAACAACGAATTTATGATGCTGTGTTTAACAACGGATTAAGCGGATTTTTGGTGCGTATAATGAAAACGGATTAATCGGATTTATGAAGTTGTGTTTAACAACGGATTAAACGGATTGATCGGATTTTTGTAAGCAACGGAATCCGTTTAATCCGTTGTTTCGTTTTACCTCAAACAATTGGATGTCGTTAGCCGTAGCGGAGGTCTCCGGCCTCCGCCGCAAGCAGCGATACAACTACTCTCTGGTCTTCACAGCAAGCAACGATACAATTACTATCCGACTTGGTGTTGCGGAGGCCAGAGACCTCCGCTACGGATGGCGCATTCGCTTAATCCGTTGTTTCGTTTTGCCTCAAGCAACAATATTTTAACCACGGATTAAACGGATTGCCTGCTTGGGGTGTTTAACAAGTGGATTCGATGGGTGCGTAAAAAAATCTGTTTAATCCGATTCTTTACGCATCCAACGAATCCGTTTAATCCGATAAATCCGTTGTTAATTCTTCCCAAGCAGCAGAAATCCGTTTAATCCGTCTTCTTGCTTGGTTGGTGCACTTCTTGCTCTGGCAAGCGGCAAAGCCGAGCGGAGACAAGTGCACCCCCTAAAATTGCATCTGAAATCTGTGGGAGAATACTCAGTAATAAATTCTACGAGTTCTGCGTATTCTGTGGGCGAAAACTCAGCAGTAAATTCTGTGAGTTCTGCGTATTCTGTGGGAGACCATTCCGTCAAACCTTCGATGAAATCGTGCTTTTTTGTCCAATTTCACAGGCTTTTAGAAAAAAACGCCATATAAATTCGGTAAAATTAAATTATTCTCTTTATCTTTGCCAATATCTTTAGAGATTGTTATCAAACAACTGCAGTACAACACTCACTATATTTATTAATAAACCACGAATCTCTGTATATAGTTATATGATAGGTAGTCATTTATTATACTTCTTATATGGCGCAAACATAATGTTCCATCTTGTAATGGCATGTATGTTCTTCTACAGACATTGCAGCCGTTTGAAGATATACGTGAGTTTGCTTATGCTCACCATCGTGGCGCAGTATGTGAAGGACCTCATATTCATCGGCAACACCTACTACAGTTCGCGTCTTGAGGAACAGTATGCGTCGAGCATCGACCTGCTCACGCTGCCCATGTACGCCATTGTGCTCGTAGAAGCCTGCCGTCCGTTGTGGATGAACTGGAGTAGGGCGTTCTGTTTCTACATTCCGTTTGTCGTCCTGATGGTGACATTCTGGGTGCACCCCGTGCCGCTTGCCTATCATGCCATGCACGTAGTGGCGCTCTTCTGTGCTGCCTGCATCGCTCTGTGGGCTTTGCGAGAGTTGCCACGCTTCGAGCGTGCGCTCAAGGAGGAGTATTCATACGCCGAATACATCAACCTCCACTGGCTGCGCGGCGTCATCCTGCTCTTCTTCTGTCTGCTCTTGCTATGGGTGTACGACAGTATGGCGTCGGGCGTGCGATACGACAACATCTTCCTCTTCAACTCACTCGTGATGTGGATAGCCGCCTGCTTCTGCTTCTATCGCCAGTCGGTGGTTATCAACGCCGTGAAGTCGTACTTCGTGGAACCGTCTGAGGACAATGCCGAGACTAACCTCGATGCAGCCGAGAACGACCTCGACAAGGCGATGGCGCATCTGGAGGCAGCCGACGCCGACCAGAATGCTCCACATGCGCACACGCAGCCCGAAAGCGTAGCGGAAACAGTGCCCGAACCGCAGCCCGTTGCTGAACAACCCGTTGAACCGGAACCCGAAGAACTCAAGCTGCAGCAGGAGGCAGCCTTCGCCGAGCGCATGTATCTGCTCTTCGAGAAGGAGCATGTCTATCTCAATCCGCGCTTGCGTCTTTCGGAGCTTGCCATGCTCCTCGGCACCAACCGCACCTACCTCTCGCAGTATTTCAACCAGAACTGCGAAAGTACGTTCTATGACTTCGTAAATGATTATCGCATACACCACGCGAAACTGCTTCTTCACTCCACCGACGACACGCTCGAAACCATTGCGATGAACTCCGGCTTCAATTCGTTGTCCACTTTCCGCCGTGCTTTTGTGCAACGAGAAGGCATGAGTCCGATAGAGTTCAGAGCGTCAAACGGTAAAATCAGGGTGTCAAACAGTCAAAAGCTGGAGTAAATAGACGAAAATCAAAGGTTTTTACAATTTGACATTTCTCTTTTACGCAGTGGAATTGAAGGTATGAAAAAAGTTACTACTTTTGCAATACCAACAGAAACAACAAGAAAACTAAGTGAGTACATCTTCTGTTCTAATAGGAACAGAGGTGTAGTTTAAATTTATAAGAAGCAGTTTGTAATTGTTTGATAAATCAAGAAAAGAGTTTAAGAACCGCCAAGCAGTGATGCTCGGCGGTTTTGTTTTATAAAAGTTGCGCAGCAAGTCTTTCCAGTGCTTCCTTCAGCACGCTTCTCGGCGTCGCCACATTCATTCTCATAAATCCCTTGCCTTCCTTTCCGAACATCTCGCCGTCGTTGAGCGCCAGGCGTGCACGGTTTACGAAAAGATCAATGAGCTGGTCGTGGTCGAGATGCAGGCCGCGGCAGTCGAGCCATACGAGGAAAGATGCCTGCGGTCGCACCGCCTTAATCTGTGGCAGGTGCTTGCTGAGGAACTCCTCAACGAACAGAATGTTCTGCTCCACGTACGCCAGCATCTGCTGACGCCATTCCTCACCATTCTTGAACGCAGCCATCGTAGCGATAGGTGCAAACAGATGCGGGTCGTCAAGCTCGTTAGCCGTCATCCACTCGAACAGCGGGCGGCGCAACTTCTCGTTCGGCACAATGCACCACGAGCTTACGATGCCCGCAATGTTGAACGTCTTAGACGGAGCGCCGAACGTGATGCTACATTGCGCAGCCGCCTCAGAAACCGATGCGAACGGCACATGCTTGTTGCCGAAGATAGCCATGTCCGAGTGAATCTCGTCGCTGATGACGATGATGTTATGCTCAGAGCAGAAGTCGGCAAGATGGCGCAGCGTCTCCGCATCCCATGTGATGCCCGCCGGGTTGTGCGGGTTGGAGAGTATGAGCACGCGGCACTTCTCGTCAGCCACTTCCGCCAGATTCTCAAAGTCCATCGAGTACGATCCGTCGGCGTTCTCCCTAAGCGGGTTGTACACCACCTTGCGGTGATTGCCCTCAGGCGTCAGTCGGAACGGATGATACACCGGCGGCTGAATGATAACCTTCTCGTCCTCCTTCACGAACACGTTGATGACGAAGCCGATGCCTTTCACGATGCCCGGTATGAAGCGCATCCACTGCTCGTCGACACGCCACTGGTGGTGGCCCTCAATCCATTTAGCCACCGTCTGCCAGTAGTCGCGCGGCAATATCGTGTAGCCGAACAGCGAGTGTTCGAGACGCTTGCGCAGCGCGTCGGTTATAAACTGCGGCGTCTCGAAGTCCATGTCCGCCACCCAAAGCGGCAGCAGGTCGCCTCTGCCATATCTCTCTGCAAGCACCTCGTGCTTCAGGTCGCCCGACCCAGAGCGGTCGACAACCTTATCAAAGTCGTATTTCATAGTTCTTCTTTTTTTAGGGGGTGCAGTTGTCTCAAGTGCACCACTTTTAGGGGGTGCAGTTGTCTCAACTGCACCAATCAAATAATACTTGTTCTGCTCGGTTGGTGCACTTCTTGCTCTGCTGTTGTACCACTTGCTCGGTTGGTGCACTTGAGACAAGTGCACCCCCTGATTACAATACTTGTTCTGTTTGGTTGGTGCACTTGAGACAAGTGCACCCCCTGATGACAAGTGCACCCCCTGATTACAAAGCCTGGCGGAAGTCCTCAATGATGTCGTCCATGTCCTCCAGACCCACAGAGATGCGAATCGTCGTGTCGAGCACGTCCATTGCTGCGCGCTGCTCGTCAGTGAACGGACCGAAGATGGTGCTGGCAGGGTGGATGGCGAGCGTGCGGTTGTCGAAGAGATTCGTGGCGCGGCGCACCAGCTTCAGCTTGTTGATGAAGCGGAAGCAAGCCTCCTTCGACTCTAAGTCGATAGTGAACATGCAGCCCGCAGTCTTGCCGAACTGACGTTGCGCCAAAGCATAGTACGGATTGTCGGGCAGACCGACGTAGTTGACGCTCTTAATCTGCTCCAACCCGCGCAGCGCGTTCACCAGATACTCCGTGTTGCGCACCTGCATGGCGTAGCGTGCGTTCAGATTCTCCAGTCCGAGGTTCTGCATGTAAGCTACGTGCGGCGTCATGTAAGCGCCGAGGTTAAACAGCATCTCGTCGTGCAGGCGGCGAGCAAACTCGGGGAATCCGCCGTAGTCGATGACGATGCCGCCGAGCGAAGTGGCGCCGCCAGAGAGATATTTTGTGGTAGAAACCACCTCGATGTCCACGCCCAGTTCGTGAGCGTTGAACTCGGTGAACGGAATAGCCGTGGTGTCAGCCACGAGCGGAATGTTATGTTCGTGCGCAATCTCAGCCAACGCCGCGAGGTCAGCCACCTCAAGCTGCGGATTGGTGATTATTTCGAGGAAGATGCAGCAGGTGTCAGCATCAACGGCGCGGCGCACTTCGTCGAGATTCGTCAGGTCGCACAGATGCGTCGTCACGCCGAATCGCGGCAGCGTCTTTGTCAGCAGCGAGTAGGTGTTGCCGAACATGTGTCTTGACGACACCACGTTCTTGCCCTGCTCCACGAGCGAGATGAGTGCGCCCGATATGGCCGCCATGCCCGACGACATCGCCGTCACACGGTCGGCACCGGTCAGCGCCTTTATCTTGAGTTCGAGATAGTTTACTGTAGGATTCATCACACGCGAGTAGTCGGGCTCCTCGATACGTCCGCAGAAAGCGTCCGACATCACGTCGGCGTCAGCGAACTCGTAAGCAAGCGTGTGGTAGACAGGCATACTCAATGCGCCGTATGCATCGCTTTTCTGGAAAGGGGTGTCGATGGCAAGTGTTTTTTTCTTCATGATCTTGTTTATTAATTCCGCTGCAAAAGTACGCAAATAGCTTTTTTCTACACCTATTATATATATACTAAGTTGCGCACGCCTTTTCTATTTAACATCTTTTGTATGTTATAGCTTCATTTTATGCCGTCAATAATAGCGATTCAAGCATAAAAATCAGTATTTTTGCAATTGCTAAATACTAATTTTATGAGAACAAATTATCTATTACGACTCTTATCTGTCGCGCTACTTGCTGTATGCTTTAGTGTTACAGCCGCTGTTGCTGCGACTCAAAATCTCACGCAATACGTAAATCAATATGTCGGAACGGGCGGTCATGGTCACACGTTCATGGGCGCCAACGTGCCTTTCGGACTCGTTCAGCTCGGTCCTACCGAGCCTACACGCGGTTGGGACTGGTGCTCGGGCTACTACTATGACGACGACGAGCTCATCGGTTTCGGACACATGCACCTCTCGGGCACCGGCATCGGCTGCCTCGGCGACGTTGCGTTCCTGCCCGTGAAGGACTTCAAACAGACTTCTACACGCTTCAAGCACGAGGCAGAGAAGGTGCATCCGGGCTACTACTCGGTGCAGCTCACCGACCCTAACGTGCTTGTGGAGCTTACTGCCACAGAGCGTTGCGGTTTCCATCGCTATACCTTCAAGAACGGCGCAAAGGCTCAGCTCGCTCTCGACCTCTCGCAATGCATCGGTTGGGATAAGCTCAACGACTGCCTGCTCACGCAGGAGAGCGCTACACGCCTCACCGGCTTCCGCCGCTCAAACGGTTGGGCAGCCGACCGCCGCATCTATTTCTCTATCGACTTCTCACAGCCCGTCACCGTCCATCGTCTCGACTCGATGGAGCGCGTCGTTGTGTCTGTAGCCGACAATACCAAGCCGCTGCTCGTGAAGGTGGCGCTCTCGCCGGTGAGCATCGACAAGGCTAAGCTGAACATGCAGGCAGAGTTGGCAGGCTGGGACTTCGACGCAGCCGTTAAGTCAGCCGATGAGGCTTGGAACCGCGAACTCGCTCGCATCGAGATCCAGACCAACGACCGCACAAAGAAACGCGTTTTCTACACCGCGATGTATCATCTTATGACCTCTTGCTCTAAGTTCAACGACGTAGACCGCGAGTATCGCGGCGCCGACGGCAAGGTGCATAAGGCAGACTTCACCAACTATACCACGCTCTCGCTTTGGGATACATATCGTGCGGCTCATCCGCTCATGACGGTTGCCTTCCCCGAGATGCAGCGCGACTTCGCCCAGACCTTCCTCAACATCTACAAGCAGCAGGGCCGTCTGCCGGTATGGCATCTCATGGGCTCAGAGACCGACTGTATGGTGGGCAATCCGGGCGCAATCGTGCTCGCCGACCTCACCATGAAGGGCTTCGTAGAGGATAAGGAGCTGGCGTTTGAGGCTCTGAAGGCTACACAGATGAAGGACATCCGCTCGCTCGGTCTGCTCAAGAAGCACGGATACATTCCCTGGAACCTCGACCCCGAGAACGAAACCGTAGCGAAGGCGCTCGAATACTGCGCTGCCGACGACGGTGTGGCTAAGGTGGCTAAGCTGTTGGGCAAGAAGGACGACTACGAGTACTTCTTCAACCGCTCTCGTTCTTACAAGAAATACTACGACCCGGAGACTCGCTTCCTCCGCGCTGTAGGCACTGACGGCAAGTTCCGCCTGCCGTTCAACCCGTTCTTCGCCGAGCACCGCACCAACGACTACACCGAGGGCAACGCATGGCAGTACACCTTCCTCGTGCCTCACGATGTGAAGGGTCTCATCAAGCTCTTCGGATCAGACAAGGCATTCATGTCTAAGCTCGACTCGCTCTTCTTCGTTGAAGGCTGGGCTGGCGACAACGCTTCGCCTGATATGTCGGGCATGACTGGTCAGTATGCTCACGGCAATGAGCCGAGCCACCATGTTATATATATGTACAACTACGCCGGACGCCCCGATAAGGCAGCTCCGATGCTGCGCAAGATGCTCAACGAGATGTATCTCGACCAGCCCGACGGACTCTCTGGCAACGAGGACGTAGGTCAGATGTCGGCTTGGTACATCCTCTCGTCGGTAGGTCTCTACCAGGTAGACCCCGTTGGCGGTCGCTTCGTAATCGGTTCGCCGCTCTTCGACAAGGCTACCGTGAACGTGGGCGGAGGCAAGACCTTCACCGTCGTGGCAAAGAACAACTCCGACAAGAACATCTACGTGCAGAGCGCTCGCCTCAATGGCAAGACTCTCAAGAACTCTTACGTCGACTTCAACGATATCCGCCACGGCGGAACACTCGAACTCGTTATGGGTCCGAAACCGTCGAAGTGGGCAACAACTACGGCGTGCCGCCCGTAAACGGCAGGTTGTTGTGTTGAGATGTTGAGATGTTGAGATTTGATGTTGAGATGTTGAGGTGGTGAGTGTTGAATGTTGTTGTGTTGAGATGTTGATGTGTTGACATTACATATCTCACCACCTCACCATCTCACCATCTTACCACCATCTCACCACCTCACCATCTCACCACAACAACATATCACCACCTCACCATCTCACCACCTCACCAATAATTAAACTTTTTCAACTAAAAAATAATCATTATGAAACTTAATTTAAGTTCGCAGATTGTATTGAATAAGGTACCGGAGCAATACTACCGCCCTCGTACGGCAGTTGAACGCTCTGAAATCACACGTTGCGAGAAACTCTTCACCGACATCTATCCGAAAGTGGAGGAGGGCGCGAAGGGTATCGCCGACACCGTAGAGACAGAAATCAAGCGTGCCAAGGCAGCAGGCAAGAAGTGCGTGCTCGCCCTCGGTACAGGTCTGTCGCTGAACCCTATCTACGAGGAGCTTATCCGCCGCCACAAGGCAGGACTCAGCTTCGACAACGTAGTAGTGTTCAACGCCTACGAGTATTTCCCGCTTGACAAGAACTGCGCACAGAGCGCCATCAACCAGTTGCGCCATCGCTTCCTCGACCATGTAGACGTAAAGGCAGAGAATATACACACCCCCGACGGATCAATAGCTCAGGACGAGGTGTTCGAGCACTGCCGCGCCTACGAACAGCTCATCGCTGCTGAGGGCGGCATCGACATCGCCCTGCTCGGCATCGGCCGTATGGGTAACATCGCAGCCAACGAGCCTGGCTCAAGTCTCGCTTCGCAGAGTCGCATCATCCTCATCGACCAGACCGCCCGCGAGGAGATGAGCAACAGCTTCGGCACACTCGACCAGGTGCCGCCGTGCTCTATCACGATGGGTGTTCACACGCTGCTCTCTGCCCACAAGATGTTCCTCACAGCATGGGGCGAAGAGAAGTCGGATGTGGTGCAGAAGATTGTGGAAGGCGGCATCACCGACACCGTTCCTGCTTCGTTCGTGCAGACACACAACGACGCCAAGTTCGTTATCGACCTCGCTGCAGCCAGCAAGCTGACACGTATCGTTCATCCGTGGCTCGTCACCAACTGCGAGTGGACCGACAAGACGATACGCGCCGCTGTGGTTTGGCTCTGCCAGCTCGTGAAGAAGCCTATCCTCAAGCTCACCAACAAGGACTATAACGAGAACGGCCTTTCAGACCTGCTCGCCCTCTTCGGTTTGGCTTACAACTGCAACATCAAGATATTTAACGACCTGCAGCATACCATCACCGGATGGCCTGGCGGTAAGCCGAACGCCGACGACACCAACCGTCCGGAGCGTGCGCTGCCCGCACAGAAGCGTGTCATCGTCTTCTCGCCGCACCCCGACGACGACGTGATCTCTATGGGTGGCACCATCCGCCGACTCGTTCAGCAGAACCACGACGTGCACATCGCCTACGAGACATCGGGCAACATCGCTGTGGGCGACGAGGAGGTAACACGCTTCATGCACTTCGTCAACGGCTTCAACCAGCTCTTCTGCGACAGCAAGGACGAGGTTATCAAGAAGATGTACGGCGACATCAAGGAGTTCTTCGCCCAGAAGCGTCCGAGCGATATGGATACCAAGGAGGTGCGCACCATCAAGGGCCTTATCCGTCGTGGCGAGGCTCGCACAGCCTGCACCTACAACGGCATTCCGCTCGACCACGTACACTTCCTCGACCTTCCGTTCTACGAGTCGGGCAAGATAGAGAAGTTGCCGATGGGCGAGGCTGACGTTAAGATTGTTCGCGAACTGCTCCAGCAGGTTAAGCCTCACCAGATATACGTAGCCGGCGACCTCGCCGACCCACACGGCACTCACCGCAAGTGTACCGACGCCGTGATGGCTGCCATCGACCTTGAGAAGGAGGCTGGCGCCAAGTGGCTCGACAACTGCCGCATCTGGATGTATCGCGGCGCATGGGCTGAGTGGGAAATAGAGAACATCGAGATGTGTGTGCCGATGTCGCCGGAGGAGCTTCGCGGCAAGCGCAACTGCATCCTCAAGCACTCTTCGCAGATGGAGAGCGCACCGTTCCTCGGCAACGACGAGCGCCTCTTCTGGCAGCGCGCCGAAGACCGCAACCACGCTACCGCCGAGCTGTATCACAGTCTGGGCTTGGCTTGCTACGAGGCAATGGAGGCGTTCGTGCGCTATAACCCGTAACCCACTGAACGTAGCGGAGGTCTCCGGCCTCCGCCACAGTCAAACAGTCATCAATAATCTCCCGCAGAATACACAGAATGCACAGAACTTTCTGCTGAGATGATCTCCCACAGAACTCACAGAACTCACAGAACTTTCTGCTGAAATAATCTCCCACAGAATTCACGGAACACACGGAAAAGACGAGTTGAAGGTTCTGTGAATTCCGTGTGTTCCGTGGGAAGAGAAATAATCTCCCACAGAATTCACAGAACTCACGGAAAGACGAGCTGAAGGTTCTGTGAATTCCGTGTGTTCCGTGGGAAGAAAATAATCTCCCACAGAATTCGCAGAACTCACGGAAAAGACGAGTTGAAGGTTCTGTGAATTCCGTGGGTTCCGTGGGAAGAGAAATAATCTCCCGCAGAATACACAGAATTCACAGAACTTTCTGCTGAGATAATCTCCTACAGAATTCACAAAACTCACGGAATTAGAATAATTACTCCCACAGATTCCGCAGATTTACACAGAACTTTCAAACCAAAAGCATCTGTGCTGATCTGCGAAATCTGTGGGAGTCTTTTTTGTTTAGTCGTTTGCTGGAAAGCAATAATCAAATGAATGTCAGCCTCTTGCTACCTTTTATTGTTAAAAATGTAGCAAATATTAAAATAATAAACCGCTGTGTTTGTCATTTTGCAACAATTTGAGTAATTTTGCTGCGAATAGTGTTCCGCATATTGCAATAAACAACAATCAATATATCTAAAATGAAGAAACTTTACTTGATGCTGTCAATGCTCTTCGCATTCGGCACCGCAGCCAACGCCGTTCCGGCTAAGAAGCTGCAGAAGGTTATCACACTTGCCAACGGCGCAAAGGTGTCGGTGGAGCTGCGTGGTGACGAGTACCTGAGTTGGTGGGAAGGCGCCGACGGAACCGCTTATCGTGCTACTGCCGACGACGCCGTGTTCGAGGCGTTCGACCTCGAAGCGCAGAAGCCTGCCGCTGCCGCACGCCGTGCGAAGACCGAGCAGGGACGCGCCGCACGCCTCGCACGCGTGAACAACTCGCTGAAGGGTGCCGACGACAAGATGCGCGGACTCGGCGGCGACCACATCACATACAAGGGCGTGAAGAAGGGTCTCGTGGTGCTCGTCGACTTCAAGAACAAGAAGTTCGCCGACGGACACGACCTCGAGTACTACAAGCAGATCATCAACGGTAAGGACTTCAGCGACCCCACAGAAGGCTACGTAGGCAGCGTGCGCGACTACTTCCTCGCACAGTCTAACGGTCAGTTCGAGCTCGACTTCGACGTGGTTGGTCCCGTTACGATGTCGCAGAACTACGGCTACTACGGTCGCGACGGAGCATATCAGAAGGACGAGAACGTGTATAAGATGATTCAGGAGGCATGCGACGGCATCAAGGATCAGGTGAACCTCGCCGACTACGACTGGGACGGCGACGGCGAAGCCGACCAGGTGTTCTTCCTCTACGCCGGTCTGTGTCAGGCGTCGGGCGGTTCTGCCAGCACCATCTGGCCCCACGAGTCGCAGTTGCGCTACTGGCCCTGCGGCGTGCTCAGGTATTCTACCGGCAATGTGAACACTTACGCCTGCGCCAACGAGCTGCAGCCCACAACTCAGGGCTCTTCAAACTACATCTCTGCCGGCATCGGCACCATCTGCCACGAGTTCTCCCACTGCCTCGGCTTCGCCGATATGTACGACACAGCAGGTCAGAACGGCTACGGCATGACCGTCTTCGACGTTATGGACCAGGGCTCTTACAACGGCAACGGCTTCGTGCCGTGCAACTACACTGCCTTCGAGCGCATCTACGCAGGTTGGGTGGAGCCTATCGAACTTCTTGATCCGGCAACCGTTAAGGATATGAAGTCGGTATCCGACTACGGACGCCCGTTCATCATGTACAACTTCAAGAACACCAATGAGTACTTCCTCATGGAGAACCGCCAGAACACCGGTTGGGACAAGGAACTCTACGGCTGCAACGGTCTGCTTATCGTTCACGTCAACTACGTTCCGTCGCGCTGGACAAACAACAGCGTCAACTCGAGCAAAGAGAAGATACAGTGCTGCACGGTAGTAAACGCCGACGGCTCGCGCGAGATGAGCGACTACTACTCGCTGCAGGGCGACCTCTACCCGTACGTAGTGAAGGGCGTGACGATGAACGACGCTTTCACCGACGAGTCGGAGCCGGCTGCCAAGCTCTACAACAAGAACTCTGACGGCACCTACTACCTCGGTATCCCTATCACCGACATCAAGCGCTCTAAGGGTTCCATCTCGTTCAACGTTTGCGGTGGCGACAACAACAATATTCTCGACAATACGTTCAAGGAAATCGTTGACGGCATCAACGGCATCACCGTAGCCAACAAGACCGCAGACAACCGCGTCTACAGCATCGACGGACGCTACCTCGGCACCGACGCGTCGAAGCTCGGCAAGGGCATCTACGTGGTTGGTGGCAAGAAGATCGTGAAGTAACTTCCGGGGGGGGCTTTCAGGGGGTGCACTTGTCTCAAGTGCACCAGCCGAGCAATATTGAAGAAACTTATATATTAATGTATAGCCGCTGGACATCACCGCATGTCCAGCGGCTTTTTTGTTTCTATTCCTCAACGCTTTCTTCAGGGGGTGCACTTGTCTCAAGTGCACCAACCAAGCAAGAGATATTAACTACAGAAGGGATATTGGTGCACTTGACAGCTTTGTTGGTGCACTTGAGACAAGTGCACCCCCTGAAAGCACCCCCTGAAAGGTATATATAATAAGATGTAACCGCCGCCCGATAGAATATCTTTATATATTACTAACCGAATGTCGAGCATTTGCGTTCTTGCTCCTCAATATTTTGCTGACAAAATAACATAAAACGCCGTGTGAAAACCGAAACTTGGCAATCTCTCTGTTGTTGTTTTCATATTGTGTTCGCAAACCTTTTGACATAATAATATTGTTTGGGCAAACGGAAATTTAGCGTCATTTTGTCTTTTTTAGTTCGCAAAAACTTATAAATATTAATAAAATTATCATGTTTTGGTATGAATTGCAGAAAAAACGTAATAAAACCTCGCTTTTTGAGTTAAAATATTTGGTTGGGAAACAATTATTAATTAAATTTGCAAATGAATTTTAAAATTTAATTTACCAGACGTTGCAGGATACTAAGGCGATTGAGACGCATTCTGTTGTTTCTTCACCTCGAAGTGCGAGGGCTGCTTTTTATATAAAAGGTATCGTGACGACGTGTGTGCTTTTTTCAAATTAGAATAATGTAATACAGGTAAAAAACGGGGACCGCTCCCGACACATACAAAGTGAAAACAAAAATCAAATTATAATAATTAATTAATTTAAAGAGAGAGAATTAATATGGAAAAAAAAATCATGATGTTTTTCGCCTGTCTCTTCCTAAGTATAGGAATGGCAATGGCACAAACTCACGTTTCCGGAATTGTCACCTCCTCTGAAGACGGTGAGCCCGTTATCGGTGCTACAGTCAAGGTGGTAGGTTCGCAGACAGCCGGTACAGTTACCGACATTGAAGGACGCTTCTCGCTCTCAGTCAGCAAGCCTGGCGTTGAGCTCGAGTTCTCGTCAATCGGCTTGGTCTCTAAGCGCGTTAAAGCGAGCGAGAACATGACCGTTGTGCTCCAGGTCGATAGCCACACACTCGAGCAGGTAGTCATCACTGGTTACGGTTCTGCAAAGAAGTTGGGCTCAGTGGTAGGTTCTGTTGCTTCTGTCGACAAGAAAAAGCTCGAGAGCATCGTTACTCCGAACTTCACCGACGCTCTTGCAGGTCAGGTATCAGGTCTTTCGGTACTTTCTTCTGACGGCGACCCGTCTTCTGCAGCAACTATCCGTCTGCGCGGTGTCAACTCTATCCAGTCATCAAGCCAGCCGCTCTTCATCCTCGACGGTGCGCCGATTTCTGCATCATTCTACGCAACACTCAACCCGGCTGACATCGAGAGTATCACAGTGCTCAAGGACGCCGCTTCTACAGCTATCTACGGTGCGCGTGCTGCCAACGGCGTTATCGTGCTCACCAGCAAGCAGGGTAAGTACAGCGAGCAGGTAGGCCTTAGCGTTAGAGCACAGTATGGTATCGCAAGCGCTACAAGCGACGGCGTTGAGATGATGAACTCTAAGCAGTATGTCAAGTTCCGCGATCTCATCGGCCAGCCCGTGTCAGACGAGGTTCGCACACTCGTTGACAAGTATAACATCAACACCAACTGGCGCGACGAGATGATAGACGACGCTGCTCCAACACTCGACGTTAACGCTACAATGCAGGGCGGTGGTCAGACCGTAAACTACTACGTTTCGTTCAACCACCACAAGCAGGACGGTCTTATCGAGATGTCTAAGATGCACCGTAACACTCTTAACGCACGCATCAACGCACGCCTGAACCGCTTCTTCAAGATCGGTTTCACAACAAACCTCGGTGTTCAGCGCTACTCGCAGAATGCAGAGTGGGGCGTAAGTGGTAAGATCTATTCTGCCAACCCGCTCGTGTTCGCACGCCAGGCATTGCCTTACGATACTCCTTATCAGTACACCATCGACGAGAATGGCAAGATGATCAAGGGTGGTCGCGCTATCGGTCTTAAGTACACAGGTCTTAACATGCCTTGGTGGTACAATTCTCACCGCGACTACTATCGCAACATGCTCACTCTCAATACCAGCCTCACCGAGACATTCACACCGATTGAGGGTCTCACATTCCAGGCATTGCAGTCAATGAACGGCTATGAGAACATGAACCACGCTTCGTTCAGCCCGTACGACGCATTCGTAGACGGCATGGGTAACAAGATTGAGGCTGCGACGGGTAATGTTTCGGCTTCTATGAGCCGCTACTATCAGTTCACACTCTCGCACACAGCAGAGTGGCGCAAGCAGTTTGGCGACCACTACGTAGGCATCCTCCTCGGTGAGGAGACACGTATCGAGCGTTCACGTGGTCTCAGCGCTTTCTCAGAGGGACAAACCGACCCGCGCCTTCTCCTCCTCCCTAATGGTACAACCGTTACACCGGAAGACCTCGGCGACTCAAAGGTAGAGGAAGTTGCTAACTCACTCTTTGCTAACGCTGAGTACAACTATAAGGAGAAGTACTACGTAACAGCTTCTATCCGTCGCGACGGTAGCTCTAAGTTCGCTCCCGACCACCGTTGGGGTACATTCTGGTCAGCAGGTGCTAAGTGGGATCTCAAGAAGGAAGACTTCCTGAAGGATGTAGAGTGGTTGAACGACCTCTCGCTCAGCTTTAACTACGGTACAACCGGTAACGACTCAGGCGCAGGTTCATACGACTACCTCGGTCTCTACACTGATGGCGGTCGCTACAATGGTGATAGTTCTATCGGCATCGCACAGATGAAAAACGAGAAACTTACATGGGAAAAGACAGCAAAGTGGAACGTAGGTCTTAACTTCTCTATCTTCGACCGCGCTCACTTCACGGTAGACTTCTACCGCAACAAGACAACCGACATGCTTATGTCGATTCCTTACTCAATGACTACTGGCTACTCAGCAGGTATCGGTAACGTGGCATCAATGACCAATACCGGTATCGAGGCAGACGTAGACGTAGACATTCTCAAGACAAAGGACTTCTACTGGAGCTTCAAGGCTAACGTGGGCTACAACAAGAACGAAATCACAGAGCTCTTCCAGGGCCGCGACGAGTACGTTCTCTCTAACACAGGTCTGAAGCTTGCTGTAGGCCACGCTTACGGTGAGTTCTATCAGGTACGTTTCGCAGGCGTTGACCCGCAGACAGGTGCTCCGCTCTACTACGACAAGGACGGCAACAAGACAAAGAAGTTCAACGAGGAACGCGACGCTGTGTTCCTTGGCAAGAAGCGCTTTGCTCCTTGGACAGGCGGTTTCGGTACCAACTTCCGTTACAAGAACGTTTCGCTCATCGCCGACTTCGCTTGGGTAGCAGGCAAGTACATGTTGATTAACGACGACTACTTCATCGCTAACCCGCAGTTGGCTACAACTTGGAACCAGCGCGTAGAGATGCTCAACATCTGGACAACTCCAGGTCAGATAACAGACATCCCGGGTGCTAAGTACGACGTGATGATCACCGACCAACAGCTTCAGAACGCTTCGTTCCTCCGCATGAAGACTCTTTCGATCCAGTACGAGTTCCCGAAGAAATGGATGCAGGCTACTCGCTACATCAAGGGCGTGAAGGTATTCGGTATCGCACGCAACCTCTTCACCATTACTTCGTTCGAGGGTTACGACCCGGAGCCGGATATGAACCTCGTGCAGTTCAACTACCCGAACACACGCCAGTTCGTAATCGGTGCTGAGATTTCTTTCTAATATTAACACTTAATCAGGAAATAAAATGAAAAAGTTATATATTTCAATGATGCTGCTGGGAGCCATGGCTTTCTCTTCCTGCGATATGGATCTGAAGCCGGTTGGCACACTTGACGAGGAAACCGCCATCCAGAGCACTCAGGACATGCGCAAGTTCCGCAATACGCTTTACACTAATTTGCGCTCTGTAACCTCTGGCGCATTCGTCTATCTCACAGATATCCAGCTCGACGGTTTCAATGGTCTTATCAGCAACGGTAACAACCTTAGCGATTTCTCTTACGGCCAGATCTATCCTACCAACGAAAATGTAACTGGCTACTGGTCGGGCAACTACGTTATGATTTCTAACGCTAACGCGCTCATCAACAAAGCCGACCTTCTTTCGGCAACGTCTGACTTCACCGACGAGGAGAAGTTGGTGTTCGCACGCTACAAGGGCGAGGCTCTGTTCACACGTGCCTTTGGCTACTTCAACCTCGTTGAACACTTCAGCAAGCCGTACACACAGACCGACCCGAATGCAGCAGCTTCTGGTGTGCCTCTCGTTACTACATACGCCCCTACAGGTGATCAAACAAAGTATCCTGGACGTGCGACACTCGCTGAGACCTACGCTCTCATCGATGCTGACCTCCAGGCTGCATACGACGCACTCAAGGCGTATGAGGAGTCGGGCTATACGGATAAGTACACAGAGAAGTACGAGACAGATAAGACAGCTTATCTCACCTCTTACGCTGTAGCTGCGATGCAGGCACGTGTAGCACTCGTGAAGGGCGACTGGCAGACAGCATGGGACAAGGCTACATCTATCATCACAAGCAACAAGTACAAACTCGTTCTGCGCTCTGCGTACACAAGGATGTGGAAGAACGATACTGGCTCGGAGATTATCTTCCAGCCGTTCATGTCTGACAAAGAGAAGGGTGGCTCAAACGGTGGCGTATTCCAGAAGAAAGACGAGACTGATCCTTACTACATTCCTAACTATGGCACTCTTATGATGTTCGTTGAGAACGAGGGTGACATCCGTTTCGATGCTTGGTTCACTACGTACAATGACTTCCTGATTGAGGGTGAGTCATACAAGGCTTACGTTTTCTGCAAGTATCCGGGCAACGTCGCAATCAATACTACGGAGAACCAGTTCATAAACAAGACAAAGGTGTTCCGCACTTCAGAGATGTACCTCATAGCTGCTGAGGCAGGTGCACATCTTAGTGGCGACAAGCTCTCGCAGGCTAATAAGTATCTCAACGACTTCTGCAAGAATCGCTACACAGGTTATCAGGACAAGACCTACTCTGCAGCTGAGCTTATCAAGCAGACTCTGGCAGAGCGTAAGCGTGAGTTCCTTGGTGAAGGTATGCTTTGGTCAGACCTCCGTCGTACTAACCAGGGCTTCCAGCGCATCTCTAACTTCGATATTGGCGACCCCGAACTCGATAAGATCAACAATGTTATGTTCAAAGTCGGCAAGAACCTGAAGTATGAGGCTGGCGATTACCGCTTCACATGGCCTATCCCGAAGGGCGAGATCGACTCTAACCCGCAGATGAAGGGTCAGCAGAACCCAGGCTATTAATTTGCATTTATAAACAATATAGAATAATTTCAATATGAAATACATTAAATTATTATCGCTTTTAGTAGCAGTTCTCTTCTTGGGTGCCTGCTCTGACGACGATGTAAAGAAGAACTCGGCAGCTGATGTAACAGTAAGCATGGGTACAGCAACTATCTCTCCGAGAGAGAGTGCTGGCATCGTTACTCTGCCTATCAAGGTGGAGGGTCCAACAAACGGTATGGTTAGCCTTACAGTAGAGACAAGAGAAGTAGGCAGCAATCCTGCTGTTGATGGTACTAACTATTACGTAACAACCAAGAAAATCAACATCACTGGTTCGGAGGGCTATGTAGAGCTCGAGATGGTTGATGATGATGAAATCAACGATCCGCGTTCATTCGAGGTGACTATAGTAAAGGTAGAACACGCTAAGCTTAACGAAGCTGCGAAGACCACTTCTGTTGTAATTCGCGACAACGACCATGAGCCGTATGACCGTCTTCAGGGAACATGGACTTTGACATACAAAAATTATGATGGCGCTGTGCAGAGGCAGAAGGTGACTATCACCGGTGCTGACGATCCTTCAGAATACATCTACAACAAGCTTCTCTATGTTGAGGGTATGCTTCTCGAAAAGTCTAAGGCTCATCTCTCGTTCAACTTCGATACTGCTAATAATACTTGCTATGTATCATTGACAAACTTTATGAAGTACAACTGGGTTACAGGTTTTAAACATCCAAGTTTTTCTGATCCTATTGATATTAAGCTGGGCCGTCTCGAAGGTAATTATATTTCACAATCACCGGTTGAAGGTGTGGTGCAGGCAGATTTCAAGACTATTAAGTTTGAGGAAGGTGCAACTATTGCAGCTATCTTTACAAATCCTAAAGACGGTAATCTTAATCTGATTGAAACAATGTCTGATATCGTATTGACAAAGGAGTAACAGCGTTACATCCAAACTCATACTAAATTAAAGGAGGGTGAGGTGCTTCAGCCATTGAAGCACCGCTCTCCTTTTCTGCACTTCTTTAAGTTTGATAATGAAGAACAGCTTCTGCATCATCAGTTTCATCTAAAACAGAAAATCTACAAATACAAGAATGAAAAGAAAAATCTTTACACTGGCTTTGGCTCTCGCAACAACACTCGTTGCAAATGCCATCCCTGCGAAGCGCGGCATCTGGCGCACCATGCAGCTCCCGAACGGCACTGAGGTGAAGGTGGAGTTGCGCGGCGACGAGTTCATGAGCTTCTGGCAGGACGCCTCTGGCAACCGCTATACAGTGGATGCACAGAACAGACTTCGTGTAGCTGACATGGATCAGCTGCGTCAGATCAACAAGGAACTCCGCACAAAGGCGGGCAACGTGGCTGGCGATATGCGCCGCGTTAAGTCAAACGCCAAGAAGATGGAGTACAAGGGCGACAAGCGTTGCCTTATCATCCTCGCCCAGTTCTCAGACAAGAAGTTCTCTATGGCAGACCCAAAAGCGTTCTACACACGCGTTGCCAATGAAAAGGGTTTCAGCGAGAACGGTTTCATGGGTAGCGTTTCCGACTACTTCAGCGCACAGAGCGGCGGCCAGTTCAATATCACATTCGACGTAGTAGGTCCGTACACACTCGGTTCGGTAAGTAGCTATGGCGAGAACGTCACCGACAATCAGGGCAACCGTCTTTACGACAAGAACGCCGAGGGCATGATCACCGGTGCTTGTAGCGAGGCTTACGACGACGGTCTCGACTTCTCACCGTACGACTGGGATGACGACGGCTTCGTAGAGATGGTTTACGTCGTATATGCTGGCGAAGGCGAAGCTACCGGCGGCGGCGCGGAGACAATCTGGCCGCACAAGTCGCAGCTGCCTACGAATCCACGCTACGGCAACAAGCGCGTTTCTATCTACGCTTGCTCTAACGAGGTGAACGGCGGCAACAAGCTCGCAGGTATCGGTACAATCTGCCACGAGTTCTCTCACTGTATGGGCTACCCCGATGTTTACGATATCGAATACGGCGGCAACTACGGTATGGGTACATGGGACCTCATGTGCTCTGGTAGCTACAACGGCGACACATACTGCCCGGCTGGCTACACTGCATACGAGAAGATGGTTGCAGGCTGGATCAAACCGGTAGAGCTGACAGAGAATGCCTCTTATTCAGACATCAAGACCACAGCAGATGGTGGCGACGCTTATATCTTCTACCACCCGGAGAACAAAGACGAGTACTACCTCATCGAGAACCGTCAGCGTAAGGGTTGGGACAAGTATATCGCTGCAGGCGGCATCCTCGTTAACCACATCACTTACGATAAGACCGTTTGGGACTACAACATGCCTAATACCTTCCACAAGGGTATCAACGACATTGAGCGCATCACTATCATCCCTGCCGACAACAAGAAGACTTCTACGACTGAGGCTGGTGACGTGTTCGGTACAAAAGATAACTATCGTCAGCTCACCAACGCATCACAACCTGCAGACGTTGCAAACACAGAGAATGCTTCTGGTTCGAAGGTTATGAATATCTCGCTCACTAAGATGAACGTAACAGGCGGATTGGCATCATTCACCTTTACCAACCATAATCTCGGTACTGGCGTAGTTGATGGCTACGCACTGTACGAGACATTCGATCAGGCGCTTGGTACGGGCGGTAACGACGGCAAGTTCAAGCCGAGCAGCAAGTTGGATGCAAACTTTGCAACTGGCACTTTGACAACAGACGTGCCAGGTTGGTCTGGCGAGTATCTGCGTGGTGGCAGCCAGTGTCTGCGTGTCGGAAAGAACGGTGGCAGCGACTCAAAGGTTACAACTCCTGAGTTTACACTCAACGGCGAGGCGAAACTCACCTTCCGTGCTGCTGCATGGAACGACGGTAGTGGCACAACACTCAAAGTGTCTGCAAGCAACGGCTCGCTCGCTAATAGCGAGTTTACTATGCCTGTAGGTGCATGGGGCGACTTCTCTACCACTATCAAGGGTAACGGCAAGATGAAGCTCACCTTCCAGGGCGAGTTGCGCTACTTCCTCGATCAGGTATTCGTAACCGATCCTGCTACTACTGGTATAGAGAACGTTGAGATGAACAACCAGCCGGCTGTTAAGGGCGTTTACTCTATCGACGGACGCTATCTTGGCAACGATGTTTCGAAGCTCGGCAAGGGTCTCTACATCGTTAACGGCAAGAAGATCGTTAAGTAAGCAGGTTCTATACATTATAATATAAAGCGAATGTTTGGTCAGCTGGCGGCTGACGAAGCATTCGCTTTTTTTATTTATTATTCGATATTTCCGCTACATTCTTCCGTATTACCTTACGGCGTTTCTTGTTTTGCGAAAAATATATTATTGTTTTTTTTGTTCTTTCCTATTTTTAGCGTATTTTTGCATAATCATATAGGCTGCACGCTGCAGTCTTGCTAAAACAAAGCTTATGCAAACAAGATGTCATCTCTCGGTAATCGCCCATAAGTTGGCGGCAAAGTATGGCGAACGCGCTGCATTCACCTATAAAGACTTTGGCTCTTCAGTATGGAAGAAGATCAGTTACAACCGCTTCTCGCAGTTGGTGAAGCAGGCGAGCAACGCCCTTCTCAATCTCGGTGCGAAGCCCCACGACAAGATAGCTGTGTTCTCGCAGAACTGTCTTCAGTATCTCGTTACCGACTTCGGTGCCTATGGCGTGAAGCTTGTATCTATCCCGTTCTATGCTACAGCATCCGAGCAGCAGATACAATATATGATTAACGACGCTCAGGTGCGCTTCATCTTTGTAGGCGAGCAGGAGCAGTACGACAAGGCTCACCGCATCTTTGCGCTCTGCAACACGCTCGAGCGCATCATCGTGTTCGACCGCTCGGTGCGCATCTCTACGCACGACCCCGCAGCGCTATACTTTGACGACTTCCTGAAGCACGGCGAAGGACTGCCGCGCCAGTCGGAGGTGGAGCAGCTCTACAAGGAGGCGTCGATGGACGACCTCTGCAACATACTCTACACATCAGGCACCACCGGCGACTCGAAGGGCGTAATGCTCACCTACGGCCAGTACGACGCTGCGCTTGCAGCCAACGATGCCGTGGTGAACGTCGGCGAGAACGACCGCATTATACAGTTCCTCCCCGTCACGCACATCTTTGAGCGTGGCTTCTCATACCTGGGTTTCTCAGAGGGATCACACATTATTATTAATACCGACCCGCACGAGATACAACAGTCGATGCGCGAGACCCATCCTACATGTATGTGTTCCGTGCCCCGTTTCTGGGAGAAGGTATATCAGGCAGTGAAGGAGAAGATAGAACGCTCGAGCTCGTTTCAGCAGAAGATGTTCCGCCATGCGCTCGAAGTGGGACGCCGCTACAATGTAGAATGTAAGATGCGCTGCAAGTGTCCTTCGCCCTGGCTCGCTATGGAGTACAAGCTCCTCGACAAGATGATACTCAGCCTCGTGCGCAAGCAGATTGGCTTGGAGAACAGCAACCTTTTCCCGACAGCCGGCGCCCGCGTGTCGCCCGAAGTGGAGCGCTTTGTTCACTCCGTCGGCATCAATATGGTTGTAGGCTACGGCTTGACAGAGAGTCTCGCCACAGTATCTTGCGACCGCGACAACAAGCCTTGCACTATAGGCTCCGTAGGACGTCCTATTGGAGGCATAGAGGTGAAGATTGGCGACGACGACGAAGTGCTGCTCAAGGGTCCGACCATCACAAAAGGCTATTATCACCGCGACGCAGCCAACAAGGACGCGTTCACCGAGGACGGCTTCTTCCGCACCGGCGACGCAGGCTATATAAAGGACGGCGAACTCTTCCTCACCGACCGCATCAAGGACCTCTTCAAGACCTCCAACGGCAAGTATATCGCGCCGCAGCTCGTAGAGTCGCTCATCCTCGTCGACAAGTATATCGACCAGGTGGCAGTCATCGCCAACGAACGCAAGTTCGTCTCGGCGCTCATCGTGCCCGAGTTCCGCCTCGTAGAAGACTGGGCTAAGGAGCACGGCATCGAGTTCTGCTCGCGCGAAGACCTCTGCGCCAACCCGAAGGTGAACAAGATGATTCTTGACCGTGTCAAGACTCTGCAGCAGCAGCTCGCCCACTACGAGCAGGTGAAGCGCATCACACTCATCCCTCACCATTTCTCGATGGAGTCGGGCGAACTCACCAATACGCTGAAGATACGCCGACCGGTGGTGTACAAGAACTACAAGCAGGAAATAGACAAAATGTACGAAGAATAAAGTTGATGTGTTGTGATGTTGATATGGTGACAAATGTCAACACCTCAACATCACAACACCTCAACCTTTCTAATTATAGAAATATAGATGATCACTTCCGACCAACTGAAGGATGTGCTTGAGCGCGCAGATGCCCTCAAGCGCTATCTTAATATCGACCAGAAGAAAGTAGAATTTGAAGAAGAACAGCTCCGCACGCAGGCGCCCGATTTCTGGGAAGACCCTAAGCGCGCTGAGGAGCAGATGAAGAAGGTGAAGACGCTGGAGCGCTGGATAAAGGGCTACGCCCACGTGCGCCAGCTCGCCGACGAGTTGCAGCTCGCCTTCGACTTCCATAAAGACGAACTCGTAACCGAAGAGGAGGTAGACGACGACTACTCGAAGGCAATCACCGCCATCGAAGACCTCGAACTGATGAACATGCTGCGCCAGAAGGAAGATCCTATGGACTGCGTGATGAAGATAAACTCCGGCGCCGGCGGCACCGAGAGCCAGGACTGGGCGCAGATGCTCATGCGTATGTACATGCGCTGGGCAGAGGCTCACGGCCACAAGGTGACGATAAGCAACCTTCAGGAGGGCGACGAGGCAGGCATCAAGAGCGTCACGATGGAGATAGAGGGCGGCGAGTACGCCTACGGCTTCCTCAAGAGCGAGAACGGAGTGCACCGTCTTGTGCGTGTGTCGCCGTTCAACGCGCAGGGCAAGCGCATGACGTCGTTCGCTTCGGTGTTCGTGTCGCCGCTCGTCGACGATACCATCGAGGTGTATGTCGACCCGTCGAAGATTAGCTGGGACCTCTTCCGCTCGGGCGGAGCAGGCGGTCAGAACGTGAACAAGGTGGAGACGGGCGTACGCCTCCGCTATCAGTATACCGACCCCGACACGGGCGAGGAGGAGGAAATCCTCATCGAGAATACCGAGAGCCGCAAGCAGCTCGAGAACCGCAACAACGCCATGCGACTCCTCAAGTCGCAGCTCTACGACCGCGCCATGAAGAAGCGTCTCGAAGCGCAGGCGAAGATTGAAGCGGGCAAGAAGAAGATAGAGTGGGGTAGCCAGATACGCAGCTACGTCTTCGACGACCGCCGCGTGAAGGACCACCGCACCAACTATCAGACCACCGACGTCGACGGCGTGATGGACGGCAAGATAGACGGGTTCATCAAGGCGTATCTCATGGAGTTCCCCGTGAGCGAGGAGGAGTAAGGCGTCTAAGATTGCTAGGCTTTCTAGGGGGCTGGGTTTTCTAGGGAAACTATGGATAAGACAGAATAAACAATCAAAAAATCAAATAACTATGAGCCAGAAAAGTAATGTGCGCCGCGCAAAGTATGCGGCAGAACAAGAGAAGAAAGCAAAGAAAGTAGTGAAAGGAATCATCTGGACGCTCGTCGGATTTACGATAGCGTACATGATTTGGACCTTTACACAGTCTTAATAAGAAACAAGATATGAGTGGATTAGAAATAGAACGTAAGTTCCTTATACGTGAAGGCAGCGACTACAAGTCGGCTGCCTTTTCTCATAGCCGTATCAAGCAGGGATACATGCCCTGCCAGACGGCTACCGTGCGTGTCCGTACTCGCGACGACCGCTCCTGGCTCACCATCAAGAGTCACAGCGACCGTGCCGGACTCTCGCGCTACGAGTTCGAAAAGGAGATAACGAACGACGAGGCGGAACACCTCTTCGAACTCTGCCGTGGCGGAGTGATAGACAAGTGCCGCTGGCTCGTGAAGTCGCCCGACGGGCGCCACACTTTCGAGGTCGACGAGTTCTTCGGCGACAACGCCGGACTCGTAGTTGCCGAGGTGGAGCTTGGCTCCGAGGACGAGCCGTTCGCAAAGCCCAGCTTCATCGGCGATGAAGTGACGGGCGACCGCCGCTATTACAACTCGCAGCTGCTCGTACACCCATATAAAGATTGGTAACTATAGGGGGTGCACTTGTCTCAAGTGCACTAACCGAGCAATGTTGATATACCTCTTGCTACGTTGGTGCACTTGAGACAAGTGCACCCCCTAAAGATAGCATCCGTGAAAATCCGTGAAATCTGTGGGAGTATATCTCAGCAGAAAGAGAGAACCCTACGTTACTTCAGTCGCTCAAGATACTTCACCAGTCCCCAGCGCACAGAGCGCAGGCTGTCTCTTATACACATCTCCGAGCCCACGAGACCGATCAGTATCTCGTA
>ENA-UAIC01000035-UAIC01000035.1-human-gut-metagenome-genome-assembly--contig:-NODE-35-length-46056-cov-11.188626_pt1 | contig 46056 bp, 26 predicted proteins | sample MGYA00244413_ERZ654377 | MGnify/ENA primary metagenome ERZ654377 (study PRJEB26926, sample SAMN06165148) | human gut metagenome | biome: ENVO:00009003; feature: ENVO:2100002; material: ENVO:00002003...
TTTAATTAAAGTTGCTGAAGAAGCATTTGCAACCGGCAAGAAGTTCCCTGAGTTCCGTTCAGGTGACACAGTCACAGTCGCTTACAAAATTATCGAGGGTTCAAAGGAGCGTATTCAGCTCTACCGTGGTGTAGTTATCAAGATCTCTGGTCACGGAGACAAGAAGCGTTTCACCGTTCGTAAGATGTCTGGTACAGTAGGTGTAGAGCGTATCTTCCCTATCGAGTCGCCGAACATCGACAGCATCGAGGTGAACAAGCACGGTAAGGTACGTCGCGCTAAGCTCTACTACCTCCGCAACCTTACTGGTAAGAAGGCACGTATCGCTGAGCGTCGCGTTGTTGCTCCTTCAGCTGAGTAATCACCCGTCAGACAACAAGAAAAACAAAGGCAGAAATACATTGCGTATTTCTGCCTTTTGTTGTTTATAGGTTTTTTGTTTTTTCGAATTGCAATATCTCTTTCTTATCTACAGATTGCAGAACTGGTCGATGAGTTTCTTGCGGAACAGGCGTCCTACCTTCACGTCCTCCACCTTGTCGAACGGCGGATAGAAGCGGCAGGTGTTGTTCGTCACCTCCATGAGATAGCCGATGTTGATGATGTGTTTCTGGCTCACGCGCACCAGCTGGCTGTTCAGCGCGAGCAGCATGTCGCTGTTCACGTTGCGCTTCAGGCGTATCGGCGTCTTCTGGTTGGCGAGGGTCAGCTCCCACACGCGCAGATCGTGGTTGTAGGCAAGCACACCAATCTCGCGTATGTCCACAAGACGGAAGTCGACGGAGTTGGTGTAGACGATGAACTTGCCGTCGTTGTGGCAGGCGATGCCGTTGGCAGGGTCGCCGATGGTAGTTTCGTCGTCGAAGGCTTCGTCAGCGGCTTCCTCCAGTTCGGCTTCGCCTCTCGTCTCGGCGTAGTTGTAGACGGAGTTAGGCGCACCAGCCATCTCTATGCAGACGCGTCGCACGATGTTGCGCAGTTCGGTGTCGTCGATAGGCTTCATCAGGTAGTCGAACGCCTTGTTGCGGAACGCCGAGAGCATGAAGCGGTCGTGCGCGGTATACATCACCGTGCGGCATTTGTATTGCGGCAGACAGTTGACGTGCTCCAGAAACTCTATGCCCGAGATGTCGGGCAGCTCGATGTCGAGGAACAGCACGTCGGGTCGTGTCTCGTTTATCATGCGCAGACCGTCGAGTCCGTTCATGGCTATGCCGCACAACTCGGTCTCGTCATACGCTGCGAGCTTCTTTGCGAGGGCGTTGGCAGCCGCTTTGTCGTCGTCGACAATTACAAATCTCATCATAAGTCTTTCTTTTTTTAGTTGCGTTTCTATTCAGCTTACTGTTACAGGAACTTCACTCCGTCGGGCACGCGCACCGTTGCACGGCATCCGCAGACGTTTCCGTCGTGCTCTATGTTCGTTATCTCGAAGCGTATCTTGTTCTTGTTATGCTCGTTGTTTATGGCTACGGTCTGCGCTATGATGCCCAGTCCGGTCTTCTTCTTGAACGTGCCGTTGAAGGTGGAGAAGCCGGGTCCGTTGTCGCTCACGTTGATGACTGTAGTGTGCAGTTCGCGGTGCACTTCGATGGTGAGTTCCTTGTGTCCGTCCCATCCCTTCAGACCGTGTATGATGGCGCTCTCGGTGAGAATCTGCAGGAACATCGACGGCACGAGCACCTTCTCGCGGTCTACGTCTGCTGCCACATTGATGTGCCAAGCGAAGTTGTCGCCCAGCATGAAGCGCTCAACGCGTATGTACTTCTCCACGAAGTCGAGCTCCTCGGCGAGCTTCACGGCGGGTTGTCGCGACATGTCGAGGTTGGTTCTGATGAGACGTGTGAGGTCGAGCAGCTCGGTGTCGTCCACGCGTCCGGCGTTAACAATCTTGTTGTTGAGCACGTTGAACACGAAGTGCGGCGAGATGCGGTTGCGCACGATGTTCAGACGCAGGTTCATGATGTCCATCTGCGCCTTCATCTGCTTGCGTTTGCTATGCATTATCCATAGCGCAAAGAGCAGCACGAGCAGCAGTACGATGGCAATGCTGAGCAGTAGCTGCTTCTGTGTCTTCTCGATTGTGGCGTTCTTGTGCTCTATTGTGAGGTCGTGGTGCAGCTTTAGCGTGTCGCTTGTGAATCGTGCCATGATTTCGGCAGAACGCATGTTCGAGTGGTTATGTTCGAGCGAGTCGTTGTATTCGCTGATTTCGTTCATCAGCGTGTAAGCTCGTCGGTAGTCGCCCACCTTTTCGTAGTAGCGTTGCAGATAGATGTTGCGCAGGTTGGCGAGCGAGTATTGCACGGGGTGGTTTTCCGTCTCGTCGTTGGAGTCTATTATGCGCTGAGCCGCGGCGGTGTTGCCCGTTCGGGTGGCTATGCCGATGCGTATTGTCTTGCAGTAGTGGAGCGCCGTGAGGTCGTGCCTCTTGCGGAAGTAAGGCTCAACCTCGTCGAGGCACTGCTCGGCGCGACTTATGCTGTCCATGTTCAGATAGACGTCGGCGAGGTTCACCTTGCACTGATACATGTCGAAGTTGTTCTGCATACCGTGGCGCTCTATGGTGTGCTTCATGCGCAGGAACATCTTGAGCGCCTGCGGGTAGTCTTTCAGAAAATAGTAGTAGTTGCCGAAGTTGTTTAGGAAGTAAGCCTGCATTGACGGCGACATCATCTGGAAGTAGTTCTCCGTAGCCTTATAATAATGTAGTGCGGTGTCGAAGTCGTGCAGCAAGAGGTATATCTGCGCCAGTCCCATGTAGAGCGTAATGTTCTCCTTCTCGGGCAGCGAGAGCGAGTCGACGAGGAAGAGCGCGCGGCGGTACCACTGCGCCGCCTTCGGAATCTCGTTGTTCTGAATGTAGGCGTCGGCGAGATTGGCGCACACGTTGGGCATATTGTGCTTAGCGTCGCTGTTGGCGAGCAGGTCGTAAGCCGAGCGGTATAGCTCTATAGCCTGTTCCTTGTTGCGGTGGAAGTTGTGGTAGTAGACAGCGCGGCAGTTGTACGCACCAACTACAAGCGAGTTGAGTCGGAGTGTCTGTTTTCGGCTAAGTTTCTGTTTGCGTTGTTCGCTGGCGAAGCGCAGAATGTTGTCGATGCAGTTCTTGGAGCGCTCCGGACTGTCGCTGAGCGAGAAGAAGCGTGCCTCGCGCAGTCGGTATTCGTAGGCTGTGATGCTGTCGGGCGCTGTGCGTATGCCCTCGTCGATGATTCGTTGTGTGGAAGGCGCGAAGGTCATCACCGAGTCGTCAATCTGTCGCAGGCGATTGATGCGTGCCGAGTCGGTGTCGTCTGTGGCGGACGCGCTTCTTCCGCCGCACCCTACGCTCAGAACAGACACAACGAGTGCGGCGAGAAGCGTAGCGCATGTCCTACAGGCGAATGTTGAGATGCGTTTTGCGCATGCTTCTCTGACGATTAGTAGATAGTTTGGTTTCATTGTTTATGGCATTAAGTCTGGTTGCCCGTTAGTTGAGCGTGTCAGTCCGTCGGGTGCGATGCTGATGAGTCGCTGGCGATAGAGGTCGCCCACGGCTTTCTTGAACACCTTCTTGCTCACCTGGAAGCGTCGCTTGATGTCCTCAGCGTCGCTCTTGTCGCCCAGGTCGCACTTGCCGTCGTGCTCCTTGAGGTACTGCAGCAGCGTGTCGGCGAAGTCGAGTGTCTGCTGTCGTCCGGTAGGCTGCAGCGTTACGTCAATCTTTCCGTCGGGACGCACGGTGCCGATGTAGCCCTTCACGCGGTCGCCGGTGTGCAGATAGCGGAACACCTGATCCTCGTAGACCAGTCCCGGGTAGCAGTTGTCGATGATTACCTTGAAGCCCATCTCGGTCTTCTGCCACACCAGCAGGTCTACCTCCTGACCGTGGTTGTAGAACGGGTGGCGCTCTGCGAAGTATTTCTCCACCTTTGCCGACGCCACGATGCGGTAGCTCTCCTCGTCGATGTGTACATGCACGATGTAGCTCTCGCCCTTCTGCATGCGCTTCTTCTGCTCGCGGAACGGGCAGAAGAGGTCTTTCATCAGGCCCCAGTTGAGGAATGCGCCGTACTCGTTCACCCACGACACTTCGAGGTAGGCGAAGTCGCCCACCTTGCACAGCGGCGTCTCCGTAGTGGCTACGGGGCGCTCGTCCTGGTCGAGGTAGACGAACACGTTAAGCTCGTCGCCGGGCTTCGTGCCTTCGGGCACATAGCGCTTAGGCATGAGTATCTCTCCTTCGTCGCCGCCGTCGAGGTAGATACCGAAGTCAACCTCCTTAACGACAGTCATTTTATTGTAGTCGCCGAGTTTTATCATATTGTTTTGTTGTTCGTTTGTTTATTTGTAGGAGGGTATGTGCATTCCTGCCGTACCCTTGTAAATGGTGTTCACTAATGCTACAGCTTTATCAGTCCGTCCTCGATGTGTATTGTGCGGTCGGTGATAGAAGCGAGGTGCTCGTCGTGGGTGACGATTACGAAAGTCTGTCCGAACTTGTCGCGCAGGTCGAAGAAGAGCTGGTGCAGCTCTGCCTTGTTCTTAGAGTCGAGCGAGCCCGACGGCTCGTCGGCAAGCACCACAGCCGGGTTGTTCACCAGGGCGCGCGCCACAGCTACACGCTGCTTCTCGCCGCCCGAGAGTTCGTTGGGCTTGTGGTTGGCGCGGTCGGCGAGTCCCATGAAGTCGAGCAGTTCGAGAGCGCGTTTCTTCGCCTCGGATGTGCCTTTGCCTCCGATGTATGCGGGTATCATGATGTTCTCGAGTGCCGTGAACTCGGGCAGGAGTTGGTGAAACTGGAACACGAAGCCGATGTGCTGATTGCGGAAGTCGCTCAGCTTGTTCGACGAGAGGCTCATCACGTCTACGCCGTCAACGCTTATCTCGCCGCTGTCGGGCTTGTCGAGCGTGCCCATTATCTGCAGCAGTGTGGTCTTGCCGGCACCGCTCGGGCCTACAATGCTCACTACTTCTCCTTTGTCTATATGCAAGTTGATGCCCTTGAGCACTTGCAGCGAGCCGAAGCTCTTGGTTATTCCTTTTATGTCGATCATATTATGGTGTGATGTTGAGATGTTGAGGTGGTGAGATATGATGTTGAGATTAGAACTTCTTCTTAATCCACTTTCCGATTGCCTCGTATGCGCTCTGGTCCTCGGTGTGCTGCGGCTGAGCGAATGTCATTTCGTCCATAGCGTCGCCGTGCTGGTCGGGGAAGATGATCATGATGTTTGAGCCAGAGAAGTGGTGCTTTATCTCTTCGGGCAGATGCTCCAGCGCGTTCTTGAACGACACCGTGCCCTTTCTTGCCGTCACAACCACGAAGAGATGGTCCTTCTGTATGCTCTCGGCGATGTGCGGCATCTCGTTCCAGTGGGTCATCTCGGTGAACGAGCAGCGCATGGTGGGGTGGTAGTGGCGTATGTAGTCGGCTATGAGCGGCAGCGTGTCGCCGCGTCCGTGAAACTCCGTGTGGCACTCCATGTTGCATGCCAGGCGCGAGAGGCGCTCCAGCCAGCGGTAGAAGCCCGGCTCGAACTGCGCACGCGACGGCACAGCCACCTTTATGCGGCGTATCGTGGCCAGTGGCTGGTTGAGGCGAGCCATTATTATCTGAGAGTTGAGGCCGTTGAAGAGGCTCTGGTGGAACGCTCCCCAGAACTTCTGCGACACCTCAGGGTGCATGTGCATGCCGATGATGATGTCCGTTGCGCGGAACTCCTTGAAGGCGTGGCGTATGCCGTTGGCGATGTTCGCTGCAACGCGCACCTGCGTCTGCATCGTCATATCTGCCGATGCGCTGTACTGCGCCATGCGCTCCAACAGCTGGCTGCCTTTCTCCATGTTGCGCTGCATGTCGTCGTCGTCGTACACCACGTTCAGACCCACGAGCTGCGTCGTGTTCTTCGGGTTGCGCATGAGCATCGCGAGGTTAACGAGGCGCTGCGCATACTCGGGGTATTTCAGCGGTATGAGTATCTTCTCCTCAGCCGTGGCTGGTTTGTCGTCGCTCGGCATCTCGCGGTCGCGCAGCGTGATCTGTTGCGCCGCACGCTCTGTCATCATCGTCGAGATGATGCACGTAACGAGAATCATGAGCACCACGCTGTTCAGCATGTCGTCGGTGACGAGCGGCTTGCTCGGCTCCAGCTCCACGCGCATACCGATCATGAGCATGGCGATGGCGCCGGCGGCGTGTGCCGAAGTGAGTCCGAACATCATGTTGCCCGACGACTTCGGCAGTCGGAACATGGAGGCTGCGGTGTATGCGGCTATCGCCTTGCCGAGCGTTCCGAAGCCCGCTATGACGAGCATCGCTATGATGATGGTGCTGCCCTCGAAGAGCAGTCGCACGTTGATGAGCATGCCCACGCCGATGAGGAAGTAGGGTATGAAGAGTGCGTTGCCGATGAACTCGATACGGTTCATAAGCGGCGACACGTGGGGTATGTAGCGGTTGAGGATGATGCCGGCTACGAAGGCGCCGATGATGCCTTCAAGACCTGCGACTTCGCTCGCCGCCGCACTCATGAAGAGCATCGACATCACGAATATGAACTGCATGACGGCGTCGCTGTAGCGGCGCAGGAACCAGCGCGTGAAGCGCGGAATGAGCAGAAACATCGCGACGCAGTAGCCCACGAACTTGCCCACGAACAGCAGCCAGAACCACACGCTCGTCTCGCCGCCGTACGAGGCGACGATGGCTGTAAGCGCCACGAGCGCCATGAGCAGCGAAATCATCGACGAACCGACCGAGAGCGTCACGCTCGGCTTGCGCTGCAGACCGTAGCGGCCCACGATGGGGTAGGCGATGAGCGTGTTCGACGCCATGAGGCAGCCCAAGAGCAGCGACGCGAACACGGAGTAATGCAGCAGGGATATGCTGGCGAAGTATGTCAGCACGAGCGGCAGCGCGAACGTCAGCAGACCGAATCCGAGGAAGCGGCCCTTGTTGCGCTTTACGCCCTCCATGTCCATCTCCAGTGAGGCGAGGAACATGATGTAGTAGAGTCCGACCTTGCCGAACAGCTCGAACGAGTCGTCGCGCGCAAGGATGTTGAAGCCGTACTTGCCGACTGCTACTCCGGCGAGCACCATGCCAATGATATGCGGGATGCGCAGCTTGCCCATGATGATTGGGGCAAACAGAATGATGAGCATCACCACAAAGAATATCAGGGTGGGGTCGGTTATCGGGAAATAGCTGGCAAGATTGGTCATGGACTGATTGTTTTTTATTTGCAAAGAAAGTGCAAATCGAGTGCAATTAAGCTTGCTTAAATTGCCGAGATGCAGCCTTTCTTATGCAAAGATAAACAAAAAATCGCTAACAGCTCAATCCGTGTTAATAAAAAAACTCCGCATGCGCTGCGCATACGGAGTTTTTTTTATGTGTTAATAGCCTACGGTGAGGGTGTTCACACCAATCATGTGTAAGCTAAAGCCGTTTTCTGACCAATTATAGTTTTCATAGATGCGCATCTGCTTGCCCTTGAAGCGCACAGTTGTGTCGCCCTCCCAGTCGCTGTTGTCGGAGTCCCACGGGTCCCAATAGTGCAATACGCCGTTATAGGGGTTCGTCCAATCCCATTTTGCCACCTCTGCTGTGTGGTCCATGTAGAAGCAGATGTATGTGTTGTTTGTAGAGAATATTACGCGGTAGCAGAACTCGCTGTCCTCGTCGAGAACGTCGTCCTTGTCATAGTCCCACTTCTGTGCAGCCGGCGAGAGATCAATATTGTGCGAGACCACACCGTTTGTAATCCACTGCTTGCCGTGTGCTATGTATGCACCGTTGAGGTAGTGCCATGTCTCGAAACTGTTCATTCGCCATGAGCGGCAGAGGCTTCCAGTCCAATCCGTATTCTCTGTTTCTGCATAATTCACGTATACCGTCGACTTCCTGCCGTTGCTGTTGGTGTATACAACAGTAGAACTGCCTTCCTGCAGCTTGCGCAGGTCGAGCAATGCGCCGTTGTTGAATCGGTACACGCCCTTCTGCTCGCGTGTGTATGTGCCGTAAGTGTACGAACCGTTGTCGAAGATTATTGTGCCGTCCTCGTTGGCACGTGTAGCCATGCGCTTTGTGCCGCGTTTCTTGAAGACAGAAACCGATCCGTCAGCCTCGCGCTTCGCTTTCACGGTCTTCTGCGGCGCATGGTTGTTGTTTGCTCCGCTCATGAGGTAGTGGCCGTCGCCGAAAAGCTCGATAGACGAGAATTCGGGATTGCCTTCTACTGTACTCTGAACCTCGACCTTTATCGCGTCCTCAGCATAAGGCTCATCTTCGAAATTGCCGGGTGTGAACTCAGTGGTAGGCAATGCGCCTGCGGGTATCTTCTCCTCGCCATATTCGTCGTTTTCGTCGCTTTCGCAGGCTGTGAAGCCTACCGATGCAAGTGCGATGAGGCAGGCATAAAGAAAGTTTCTTTTCATATATGTTTTCGTTTAGGGTTTTCTATTCCGTTTTTTTTGTGTTGCTTAGAAGCGGATGGCTACGTATGCGCGGATGCCGCTCTGTTTCAGCGTGAACTTCTCGGTAGAGAAGTAGCTCTCGCTGTCGCCCTCGTCGTAGTCGCTGCCGTTGTCGTAGTCGCCATCGTTATTGCCCTCGTCGTCGCCGCCGTCGAAGCTTGCCTGCTTGTACTTAACCTTGCCCCAAAGACCCTCGACACCGAGCGAGATGCACTTGTAAGCTACCGATACGCCGGCTGCCATCATGCAACCGAAACCGTAGGCGAAAGTGTCGTTCTGCAGTACGCCCGTCGCCGTAGGCATCACGTGGAAGTAGGCTGCTGCGATGAGCTTGTTCCAAGGATTAACGCTAACGCTCGGACCAACGTGCATGCTGTAGTCGAACTTGTGCATACCGAGGTTGATGTTGCCCGGAAGTACAGACGGATTGCCGTCGGGCTTGCCGCTGACGATGTCGTCGAAGCCGTCAGAAGCGCGTGTGCCGGTCTGCTTTCCTGCTGCCATCTCGTTGAGCTTCAGCTTGGTATAGGTGAAGTCGAAGAAGCCGTAGTCGATACCAATCTTGATGAGTCCGGCGATTGGCTTGGCGTGAAGATAGGCTGTGCGACCCTGCTGTACGAAGAACGATCCGTTGGTCTTCCATGTCATAGCCTCGCCGTCTGTGCGCTCAAGGTTAGGCTGGGTGATACCGAACTTCCAGTATTTCTTGCGCTTCCAAACCTTAGTGTAGTTCTGCTCCTTCTCAAGGGTGTTCACGCGGTTCTCCATCTGTGCGAGCTTCTCGCTCAGAGTGTCTACGGGTTGGGTCAGAACAGAGTCTGACGATGCGCTGTAGGTCTGCACAGACGCTGCTGATGCAGACATGGCAATGGCGGTGAAGGCTGCCATCATTACAGTCTTGATAACTTTTCTCATTGTCTTTTGTATTTTAACTGATTTTTAACTTTGCAGGGACATAACGCCGTGAAAACGTTAGAAAAATACTTAATACTTTTTACTATATGCAAAGTTATATAAAAGTTAAGAATCGTGCAAACGTTCTTCTTTCAGCGCATTTAGATGAACTTTAGAACAATTTGGAATGTTCTGCAAATATTTGGCATGTTCTGCAATATCGGTGTACATCATGCAAAAACATAGTATGATGTACACTTATTAACGCAAATTAAAATAATGTTAAAATAAAAGACAACCGTTGGAAGATTTTTTCGCATACGCTATATTAATAACAAAAAAGGGTGCAGCAAACTATTGTCTGCTACACCCCCCATAAAGTTTATGGATGTGGAAATTGGTTTAGAATTCAGCATTCTTCGGAGTACGCGGGAACGGAATCACGTCGCGGATGTTCTGCATACCTGTTACGAAGAGTATGAGGCGCTCGAAGCCGAGGCCGAAGCCTGCGTGCGGACATGAGCCGTACTTACGTGTGTCGAGGTACCATGTCATATCCTTCATCGGGATGTTGCGCTCCTCAATCTCGTTCATCAGCTTGTCGTAGCTCTCCTCGCGTACAGAACCGCCGATGATCTCGCCGATCTGCGGGAAGAGAACGTCGGTGCCCTGAACGGTCTGACCGCTCTTGCCGCCGAAGCCGCTCTCCTCAGCGTCTATCTTCATGTAGAACGCCTTGATAGCCTTCGGGTAGTTGGTCATGATAACCGGCTTCTTGAAGTGCTCCTCAACGAGGAAACGCTCGTGCTCAGAAGCCAAGTCGTCGCCCCACTCGCATGGGAACTCGAACTTCTTGCCGTTCTGTATAGCCTCCTGCAGGATGCGGATGCCCTCGGTGTAAGGCAGACGAACGAACTCGGAGTTGAGCACGCCCTCAAGACGTGCGATGAGACCCTTGTCGATCATCTTGTTGAGGAACTCGAGGTCGTCCTTGCAGTGGTCGAGCGCCCAACGGATGCAATACTTGATGAAGTCCTCCTCGAGGTCCATGAGTCCGGCGAGGTCGAGGAATGCCACCTCAGGCTCTACCATCCAGAACTCAGCCAAGTGGCGCGGAGTGTTAGAGTTCTCTGCGCGGAATGTCGGACCGAAGGTGTATATGGCTCCGAGCGCTGTGGCTCCGAGCTCGCCCTCGAGCTGTCCAGACACGGTGAGCGAAGTCTGCTTGCCGAAGAAATCGTCAGAGTAGTCGATCTTGCCGTCCTCTGTCTTCTTCAGGTTGTAGAGGTTCTTGGTCGTAACCTGGAACATCTGACCTGCACCCTCGCAGTCGCTTGCGGTGATGAGCGGAGTGTTGAAGTAGAAGTAGCCGTGCTCGTGGAAGTAGGTGTGGATAGCCATCGCCATGTTGTGGCGTATGCGCATCACTGCACCGAATGTGTTGGTGCGCAGACGCAGATGAGCGTACTGACGCATGTATTCGAACGACTGTCCCTTCTTCTGCATCGGGTAGTCGCTGCCGCAGAGTCCGTACACTTCGATGCTCTCGCACTGTATCTCAGATGTCTGACCCGCACCCTGGCTCTCTACGAGCGTACCTACTGCGCTGATGCAGGCACCGGTGGTGATCTGCTTCAGCATCTCGGCGTCGAACTTGATGGGGTCTACCACGATCTGTATGTTCTTGATTGTAGAACCGTCGTTGAGCGCGATGAAGTCGACAGCTTTTGAACTGCGGTGAGTGCGCACCCAACCCTTTACGTTGATTTGGCTTCCGAAGTCGGTGCTACGGAGAGCGTCAATAACTTTTGTTCTTTCCATTATATTGTTTAAGTTAAAAGGGTTGACATGGTGGGATGTTGTGTACACCATCTCAACACCTCACCACTTCAACTTGTTTATGTTTTACTCGAATGCTCCCATGCGCAGCATCTCCACTTCCTTCTCTGTGAGGAAGCGCCAGTCGCCGCGGCGGAGGTTCTTCTTGGTGAGTCCTGCGAACTGCACGCGGTCGAGCTTAACGACGCGGTAGCCGAGGTGCTCGAAGATGCGGCGTACGATGCGGTTCTTGCCGCTGTGGATCTCGATGCCTACCTGGCTCTTGTCTGTGTCGCTTGCATACTCGATAGCGTCTGCATGTATCTCGCCGTCCTCCAGCTCGATGCCCTGAGCAATCTGCTGCATGTCGTGAGCCGTTACGTTCTTGTCGAGGTATACGTGGTATACCTTCTTCTTCAGGAACTTCGGGTGTGTGAGCTTGGAAGCGAGGTCGCCGTCGTTGGTGAGCAGGAGCACGCCGGTTGTGTTGCGGTCGAGGCGTCCTACCGGGTAGATGCGCTCCGGGCACACGTTCTTCACGAGATCCATCACGGTCTTACGCTGCTGCGGGTCGTCGCTTGTTGTCACGCAGTCCTTCGGTTTGTTGAGCAGCACGTACACCTTCTTCTCGAGTGTTACGGGCTGGTCGTGGAATTTTATCTCGTCTGTGCGCTTGATCTTGGTGCCGAGCTCGGTCACTACCTCTCCGTTCACACTAACCACGCCTGCCTGGATGAACTCGTCAGCCTCACGGCGCGAGCAGATACCTGCGTTGGCGAGGAACTTGTTCAGACGAAGCGGTTCGTTCGGATCGTAGTTCTCCTCCTTGTACTCAATGCGCTTTTTCATGCTATACTTTGCGTTGGGGTCATAGCCCGGTGTGCGCTGACGCTGCTGGTAGCCACCCTGATTGTAGCCGCCCTGCTGTCCGTAGCCGCCGCGGTTGTAGCCGCCGCGCTGCTGATAGCCGCCCTGCTGTCCGTAACCGCCGCGCTGCTGGTAGCCGCCCTGCTGTCCGTAGCCGCCGCGCTGCTGATAGCCGCCCTGCTGGCGCTGTCCGTAGCCGCCGCGCTGCTGGTAGCCGCCCTGCTGACGTGGCTGATAGCCGCCCTGCTGCTGTTCGCCGTCCTGATTGTAGCGCGGACGATAGCCGCCCTGCTGACGTGGCTGGTAGCCGCCCTGCTGCTGCTCGCCGTCCTGGTTGTAGCGCGGACGATAGCCGCCCTGCTGGCGTGGCTGGTAGCCGCCTTGCTGCTGCTCGCCGTCCTGGTTGTAGCGCGGACGATAGCCGCCCTGCTGACGTGGCTGATAGCCACCACGCTGCTGGTAGCCGCCCTGCTGACGTGGCTGGTAGCCGCCCTGACGTGGCTGGTAGCCACCCTGCTGCTGAGAGCCGAGGCCAGATCCGAAGCCTTCCGGACGGAAACCGCCGTCCTCGCTCTGTGTTGAAGCCGAAGCCGAGTGTTGTGTGTGAATACGCGGGCGACGTCCCGTCACGCTGCGATACTCTTTCTGATAGTTTCCTGCGGCACGGCCGTAGCTCTCGCTATTGCCAGTAGTCTGATCCGCTGTGTTCTGTTCCTGATTCTTTACGTTTTCTGAATCCATAATTGCTTATTTGGTTTTATTGTTTATGTATATAGCCTCACGGCTAATGTCTAATTATATCTTGTTGTATCTTGCTTAGATGCCGGTGTAGTTCATCGGCGTGATAGCCATCAGTTCCGCCTTCACAGCGTCGCTCACGTTGAGAGTCTGGATGAACTCGTGGATGGTCTCCTCGGTCATGTGCTTGTTGGTGCGTGTGAGTGCTTTCAGTGCCTCGTACGGATGCGGGTATGCCTCGCGACGGAGGATGGTCTGGATGGCTTCTGCCACTACTGCCCATGTGTTGTTGAGGTCTTCCTTGAGCTTCTCCTCGTTGAGGATGAGCTTGCGCAGACCCTTGAGTGTGCTCTCGATAGCGATTACGCCGTGGCCGAACGGTACGCCTACGTTGCGCAGAACAGTAGAGTCGGTGAGGTCGCGCTGCAGACGGCTCACGGGGAGCTTCTGTGCGAGGAACTGCAGAACGGCGTTAGCCATGCCGAGGTTGCCCTCAGAGTTCTCGAAGTCGATGGGGTTCACCTTGTGCGGCATTGCCGACGAGCCTACTTCGCCTGCCTTGATCTTCTGCTTGAAGTACTCCATAGAGATGTACATCCAGAAGTCGCGGTCGAGGTCGATGATGATTGTGTTGATGCGGCGCATTGCGTCGAACACAGAACCGAGGCAGTCGTAGTTGGAGATCTGTGTAGTGAACTGCTCGCGCTCCAGTCCGAGCTTCTCGCTCACGAAGCGGTTGCCGAACGCCTTCCAGTCGTACTCGGGGTAGGCTACGTGGTGAGCGTTGTAGTTGCCGGTAGCACCGCCGAACTTAGCGGTGAGGCGGCACTCCTTCAGCTGGCGCAGCTGCTCCTCAAGACGGTATACGAACACCATCACCTCCTTGCCCAAACGTGTAGGCGAAGCGGGCTGTCCGTGTGTCTTTGCGAGCATAGGCACTGCTGCCCACTCCTCTGCATACTGGCGGAGCTGTGCGATGAGCTCCTCGCAGAGCGGGTAGTAGAACTGCTCGAGCGCCTCCTTGATAGAGAGAGGCACTGATGTATTGTTGATGTCCTGCGAAGTGAGTCCGAAGTGGATAAACTCCTTGTAAGCGTCGAGTCCACCGATGCGGTCGAACTCCTCCTTTATGAAGTATTCCACAGCCTTCACGTCGTGGTTAGTTACTTTCTCGATGTCCTTCACGCGCTGTGCTTCCTCTTCGCCGAAGTTGCGGTAGATGTCGCGCAGCTGGTCGAAGAGCTGATGGTCGAACGAAGCGAGCTGCGGCAATGGCAACTCACAAAGCGTGATGAAGTATTCGATTTCCACACGTACGCGGTAGCGTATCAGTGCATACTCTGAGAAGTAGTCGGCAAGACGCTCGGTCTTGCCACGATAACGGCCGTCAATCGGCGAGATGGCTGTCAGCAAATCAAGTTTCATAATTGGCTATTATATATAATTATGTGTAATTACGGATGCAAAATTACAAATAAGTTTTTATTTGTGTGTGGTTTTTATGTGAAATTATGGATTTTGTTTTCGCGTGTATACGATTTTTGTGTATATACAAAAAAGCGAACAAGTTGAAAACTTGTTCGCTTTATGTGGGCGTTGACGGATTCGAACCGCCGACCCTCTGCTTGTAAGGCAGATGCTCTAAACCAGCTGAGCTAAACGCCCTTGCTTTGCAATTGCTTTGTTCTTGAAAGCGAGTGCAAAGTTATAGCATTTTTCTGTAACCGCAAAATGTTTTGCGGAGATTTTTTCGGTTTTGGTCGAAAAATACTTGTTTTTAACGTTCTGTAACTAAAATCGACGCTTTTTAGTTGCGTTTCGAGGTGATGCCGCCGTTCTTGGTGAGCGTGAGCGTCGACTTCTGCAGCTGTCGCGAGTTATGGTCGAAGATGAGATTCGGGTTGAATCGGCGTCCTTTGAACACGGTTTCGAAGTGGAGATGTTCGGTTGTGGCGCGTCCGGTGCGTCCGGTGAGACCTATCACCTGACCGGCTTTCACCTTGTCGCCCACCTTCACGAGGTTTTTCGACTGGTGCGAGTAGAGCGTCTCCAGTCCGTTGGCGTGCTTGACGACGATGCAGAGTCCGTAGCCGTAGTGAGAGTTGGAGCGTGTCACCACGCCGTCGAATGCTGCCACTATCTCGTCGTTCGGTTTCGTCTTTAGGTCTACGCCGCTGTGTCGGCGCTTGCCTCCGTAGGGGCTTATCACCTTGGCTCCGGGCAACGGATACGCCCAGCTGCCTTTCTTCATCTCCTCGAGGTTCCACTTGTAGGTCTGCTTCTTTTCGAACACGTCCTCGGTTGTGAAGTTGGGGTTCTCGTCGAGGTCTACCTTCTCGCCCACGGTCGACACGTTGATGTACGAGCTGTGCTTCTCGCAGAGCAGTGTGTGGCGGTGCAGTCGGTGGCTGTTTATGCTGAACACGGCGGCGGGGTTGATGCGCTTGCCGTCGATCATGATAGAGAAGTCGCAGTAGAACTTGCCGTCGCGGTGTCCGACGATGGCGATGGTCTGTCCGGCGCGTACGTGCTGTCCCACCTCAACCATGTTCTCGGCGTTGTTGGCGTATACTGTCTCCAGTCCGTTGCGGTGGCGTATCACTATCACGTAGCCCATGTCCTGGTGCTTGCGTGCGAGACGCACCGTTCCGTCGAACATCGCCTTCACGTTGTCGCCGTCCTTGGTGTCTATCTGCACTACGTCGTTCTTGCGCATCGTGGCTTTGCCCACGGGCAGCGGGAACGAGTATTCGTTGGGTTTGAGCAGACCGAGGTCGATGCTGAACGCATCGGAGCGGTTGAAGAGTCCGGGTGTTGATATGCTGATCTGCTGCTGTTCGGCAGCAGTGAACTGATGCTTTACGGGTGTTGCCGACACGAGGGTGAGTGTGGCTATGGCTAATAGTAGTTTCTTTATTCGCATTATTGTTTGTTTGATTAGTCTTCTTCAAAAGTTGCGTGCGCCGACCGGCGCGGATGTCCGTATCGTTCGGCGCGCGTGTCTTTATTGTTCGGCGCGGACTATAATATAATGCCCGAATAGATGCGTCCCGACTCGGTGCCGAGGCGTCGTGCCGAGAAGTATTCGTCTACGCTGTCGTATGTGCAGACGTCGCTTTCGAGGATATTCTCATCAGCTACGCCGGCGTGCTCGAGCAGCTGTCGGTTAGCGAGTTTCAGGTCGATGTGCCATTTCTTCTCGAACAGCTTCGACGGGTCTGCGGCGTCGGGGTTGCGCTTTATCTCTCGGTGCGCAATAGCGTTCATGTCGAAGGCTGCCTCTTCGAAAGCGGCGTACACCTCGTCGCCAACTTCGAAGTTCTTCCTGGATATGCCCGGTCCGATAACGGCTTTCAGCTTCTTCGGGTCGGTCTTGTAGGCGATGCCCATGTCGGCTATCGCCTTGCCCACGATGCGTGCCAGCGTACCGCGCCATCCGGCGTGAACGGCTGCCGCGGCGTGGTGTTCCTCGTCGTAGAGCAGTACGGGTATGCAGTCGGCTGTCGACACTCCGATGCACACGCCCTTTACGTCGGTGAGCAGCGCGTCGACGCCTTCGAGCAGCATCTGGCGTATCTGCTCGGGCAGGGCGCAGAACTCCTTGCCTATGATGCGTGTCTCGGTGCCGTGTGTCTGGTGGGGCAGTATGATGCGGTCGGCGTCTACGCCCAGCTCCTCAGCCAGCAGCGCGCGGTTGGCAGCCACGTGCTCGGGCTTGTCGCCGCAGTAGGGGTTGATGTTCAGCGAGGCGTGGTTGCCCTCGCTGGTTCCGCCGTGGCGTGTGGTTGAGAAAGCGCACACGCCGTCGGCTATATTATAATATGTAAGGCGCAGCGCGGTGTTACTCATTGTCTGCCTCCTCTTCGTATTCAAAGTCGTCGAGGTCTTCCACGTCGTCAACGTCCTCGATGTCGTCGTCGTCGATGTAGATAATATCGTCCTCGCCCTCCGCCTTCATTTCTGCCATGAAGCGTGTCATGTCCTTGTCGCGGTGTACGAGTGTGTCCTCGGCTGTGATGTTCTGCAGCTTGTTGCTCTCCGAGTTGAGCTCCTGCCACAACGTGTCCTTCAGTTCCTGGATGCCGAGTCCGGTAACAGAGGAGATGAACACTACGGGGAGGTCGTCTGGCAGCGTCTCGCGCAGCATGTTCATGAGTTCGTCGTCGAGCAGGTCGCACTTCGTCACGGCCAATACGCGGTGCTTGTCGAGCATCTCGGGGTTGAACTTCTCAAGCTCGTTCTTCAGCAGTTCGTACTCGCGCTTGATGTCGTCGGTGTCGCCCGGCACCATGAAGAGCAGCAGCGAGTTGCGCTCGATGTGGCGCAGGAAGCGCAGACCGAGTCCCTTGCCTTCGCTTGCTCCCTCAATGATTCCCGGGATGTCTGCCATCACGAACGACTTGTGGTCGCGGTAGTCGACGATGCCGAGCGACGGTTCGAGTGTGGTGAACGGGTAGTTGGCAATCTTCGGGCGTGCGCTCGACACGGCTGAGAGCAGTGTCGACTTGCCTGCGTTTGGAAGGCCCACAAGACCTACGTCGGCGAGCAGCTTCAGCTCGAGGATGATGGTCATCTCCTCCATCGGTTCGCCCGGCTGAGCATAGCGCGGGCACTGGTTGGTAGCTGAGCGGAACTGGAAGTTGCCGAGTCCGCCTCTGCCGCCCTTGAGCAGCAGCACTTCCTGTCCGTCGTGCATCACGTCGCATACGTACTTGCCCGTCTCGGCGTCGTATACCACCGTTCCGCACGGCACGTCGATGTATATGTCCTGGCCGTCCTTGCCGTGACACTTGTCGCGACCGCCGTTGCCTCCGTGCTCGGCGAAGACGTGGCGCTGGAACTTAAGGTGGAGCAGCGTCCAGTAGTTGTGGTTGCCGCGCAGGTAGATGCTGCCGCCGTGTCCGCCGTCGCCGCCGTCGGGTCCGCCGTTGGGGTTATACTTCACGTGACGGAGGTGCATAGAGCCTCTGCCGCCCTTGCCCGAGCGACAATATATCTTTACATAGTCTACGAAATTAGATTCTGCCATTGTCTGTATTTATGCTTTATAGATGAATAAAAAGGACAACTATCAATCAATCAATAGATTGACAACTTGCAAAGTTACGGAAAATATCGCAGAATAAGGCATACCTGCACCAAGTTTTTGCAGGTACGGCTGTATATAAATGAAGTTTTTATGAGTTTGGGGGCGAAATAGTAGCAACTTGTCAGCTTGAATCAATGGCAAGCTGACAAGTTGCAGAATGTCTTAAGCCGCACGCTTCATGGTATAGCGCAGAGCGTATACGAGCACGAAGGCGAAGCCTGCGAGCGGTATGAAGAACGGCAGCGTGAAGTTGTCGGTAGAGTCGGCGATGATGCCCATCAGAAGAAAACCGCAGCCGCCTACTGGTGTCATCATCAGTATCGACGAAGCGCTCTTGGTGAGTCCGCCGAGTCCGCGCAGCGTTAGGGCGAAGATGGTCGGGAACATGATAGCCTCGAAGAAATAGTTGGCTATGAGCGCCAGAACAGACACGTCGCGACCGAAGTCGAGCAGTAGAACGGCGATGCAGATCACGGTGCCGAGAGCGCATACGGCGAGATACTTCTCTGCCGCAATGTTGCTCATCACAGCCGCACCGATGAAGCGCGCCAGCATGAATACGCCCAGACCGATGGTGAGTATCGTAGAGCCCGTGGCTGCCTTCATCCAGCCCTGACCTGTCACGAAGTTGATGAAGTAGGAGTTTATCGAAATCTCCGCCACCTCGTATGCGAGTAGCGCAAGTAGTCCGAACACGAACCAGCGGTTGCGGAAGAGCATCTTCAGGTTGTGTGCGCCCTGCTTTGTGTCGTTGTCGTTGTCGTGAACTATCTCCGGCAGTTTCACTCGTGCGAAAACCACGGCTATAAGTAGCACGAACGCGCCCATTATGGTGTAAGGTATCACGGCGTCGCCGCCTGCGCTGCCGTCGGCGCCCTGGAAGAGGAAGCTTCCCACGACGAGTGTGGCGAACATTGAGCCTACGCCGTTGAACGACTGAGAGAAGTTAAGGCGCGACGTGGCTGTCTCCTTCGGACCGAGCTCCGTTACGTACGGATTGGCTGACGTCTCGAGGAACACGAGTCCGCAACCGATGATGAACAGCGCCACGAGATAGGCGTAGAACGTGCCCAGCATTGAGCAGGGAATGAACGCCAGCGAGCCTAAGCCGAACAGCAGGAGTCCGCTTACCACGCCGCGGCGGTAGCCCTGACGGTTGATGAACAGACCGGCGGGTATCGCCATGAGAAAGTAGCCGAGATAAGTGGTCACCTGAATCAGTGCCGACTGTGTGATGCTGATGTCGAGCGCATTCTGGAAATGCTTGTTGAGCACGTCGAGGATGGCGCGCGCAAAGCCCCACATGAAGAAGAGTGAGGTGATGAGGATGAACGGCACAGCATACTGCTTGCTGCTCAAAGATGCTTGATTTTGTTTCATGTGTGCAAAGTTACTGCAAACCGAAGACAATACAAAATATGCTCGCAAATTTTTGTCATAGCTAAGCTACTTGCACTAACTTTCTGACACTTAACGATGCGTCTCGACAAAAAAAATCTGCAAGCAGTTTTTTTATGTGCAAGACTTTCAGTAACTTTGCACCTAATTATAAATATTGTACCCTATGAGCGTGATAAAAATAAAGGACAAGACCTTCAAGGTGTCAATCCCCGAAGCTGAGATTCTTCAAAAAGTAAAGGTAGTAGCCGATCGTATCAACAAGGACATGGCAGGCAAGAACCCGTTGTTGCTCGCCATGCTTAACGGATCGTTCGTGTTTGCTGCCGACCTCATGCGTATGATCAACGTGCCGTGCGAGATTTCGTTCGTCAAGATGTCGTCGTACGAGGGCACTGCGTCTACCGGAAAGGTGAAGCAGCTCATCGGTTTGAACGATGATATCAAGGGCCGCACCGTGATCATCGTTGAGGACATCATCGAGTCGGGACTCACTATGCAGACTCTTCTCGAGCAACTCAAGGAGAAGGAGCCGGAGTCGGTGCACATTTGTACTCTGCTGCTCAAGCCGGAGTGTCTGAAGGTGCCTCTCGACACAGAGTATGTAGCCATCGAGATACCAAACGACTTCATCCTCGGCTACGGACTCGACTACGACCAGCAGGGACGCAACCTGCGCGATATCTATACAGTGGTGGAGTAGGAGTAAACAATAACATTACATAATAAAAAATTCAGATGAAAAACATCGTAATTTTCGGTGCTCCTGGTTCAGGCAAGGGCACTCAGAGCGACCTGATGATTGAGAAGTATGGTTTCAACCACATCTCTACAGGCGACGTTCTTCGCAACGAGATCAAGAACGGAACAGAACTTGGCAAGACTGCCAAGGGTTTTATCGACAACGGACAGCTCATCCCAGACGAGTTGATGGTCAACATCCTCGCAAGTGTGTATGACAACTTCGGCAAGGAGCACAAGGGCGTAATCTTCGACGGTTTCCCGCGCACAATCCCGCAGGCTGAGGCTCTGAAGAAGATGCTCGCAGAGCGCGGACACAAGGTGGCTGCCATGATTGAGCTCGACGTTCCGGAGGACGAGCTGATGACTCGTCTTATCAAGCGCGGTCAGGAGAGCGGACGCTCTGACGACAACGCTGAGACTATCAAGAAGCGCCTCGACGTTTATCACAACCAGACAGCTCCGCTTATCGAGTGGTACAAGGGCGAAGGCATTCACCACCACATCAACGGACTCGGCGAGTTGCCACGCATCTTCGGCGATATCTGCAGCGTGATCGACGCACTCTAATATATAAAAAAGTCCTCGAAAGTTGGTTGCCAACTTTCGAGGACTTTTTTTATTCGTTGCTTTCGATGAACACCGTATTGTCCATTTCGTCAAGCGACTTCTTCTTCTTGTTTTCCTTCGCTCCAGCCTTCAGCAGACTCTTTGCTGCGGTGATGATGCTTCTGCCGCTTTCCGCCGTCGACACCTTCAGCTTAGCCATCTTCTCCACCGTGCTGTTCATGCTCGTCTCTACGTCGATGAAGCGCATGCCGAAGTCCTGCACACGCTCCACGACGATGTTCGCTGCGTCTATCATCGCCTGCTGGTTCTTCAGCTGGCGCACCTGCGTCCACATCATCTCCAGCACGCGAAGGTTCATGTACATGGTCTGCGGACCGAGAATCATGACGCCTTCGTCGTAAGCCTCGCGCCATAGTGTGGTGTCGTTGAGCAGCGCAAGGTTCAATGCGCCTTCTATAGGCACGTACATGATGGCGAAGTTGAGGCGGTTGTAGCCCTCGGGCAGATACTTCGTATACTCCTTGCGCGCCAGTCGCTTCACCTGAGCACGCACGCTTGCTACGTGTGCCTTCAGATATTCCGACTTCTCGGGCGTGCCGTCCTCAGCGTTCATGTAGCGCTCGTAGTCGGTGAGCGACATCTTCGAGTCGACCACCACGTGGCGGTTGTTCGGGAAGTGTAGGATGAAATCGGGTATGAGTCCGCGTCCGTCGTCGCCCTTCGCCTGCTTGCCCGCCTTGTCGCGCAGCGTCTCCTGCGTGTCAAACTGCTCGCCCTCCTTCAGCTCGAGGTCTTCGAGCAGCTGCTTCAGCTTCAGCTCGCCGAAGTTGCCCTGCACCTTCACCTCTCCGGTGAGCGCACGTGTCAGCCGGTCGGCAGTCTCGCCCAGCGCCGCACTCTTCTCCATGTTCACCTTTATCGTAGCATCGAGACGCGTGAGCGCTTCGTTCTGCTGTTCCTTCGATTTGTCGAACGCCTCGCGCATGCTCTTCAGGCTTTGTGTGAGCGGGTCGATTATCTTCGACACCTGCTCCTTGTTGCGCTCGCCCAGCTCGTCCTGACGTCGCTTCAGAATCTCCTCCGACGTGGTCTGCATCTGCTCGCGGATGAGCTTCATCTGACTCTCCACCTGCTCGCGGTTCATCTCTCTGAGTGCCTCTATCTGCTTCTGTTGACCCTCCTTCACCTGCTCGAGTTGCGCCGTCTGCGCCGCCTTCAGCTGTTCGAGCTGTGCTGTCTGCGCCTCTTTCAGTTCAGCAATCTGCTTCTCGTGCGCCTCTTTCAGTTCGGCGATTTGCTTGTTGTGCACATCCTTAAGGTCTGCTATTCTCTTGCTGTAAGAATACGCCACCACGCCGATGATGATGGCTGCCACTATTACTACTATGATGCTTTCTATCATTATTATATAATTATATAGATTTCTTGTGTTTACGTTTCTTGCAAAAATAATAAAAGTGTGAAGCATACTCAACACTTTCTTCCGAAAAGTTGAAAGTGTTGAGTATAATTAACAGATACTTTGACGTTAATCATGACCGTCGTTTTAAGAAGCAGTTCATGTCTCTCATCGTTTAAGAGCTAAAAATATATTGTTATTCTGTGTTGTTCGATAGTCGTTATGTTCTGCCGATGTCGTTTTACACTATGCAAAATAAAAAAAGAGGTATGCCTATTGTGGTCATACCTCTTGTGAAATGATGTTTTTTTGTTTTGAATTTGTACGATTCTGCTTTGTTGCGCGGCGTATCTGTCTGCCTCACGCTGTTTTATCTAAGTGTGAAGCGTGCTTTTAATGGTGTGTTGTCAGAGGCGTTTCCTATGAGAGCCTCAAACACGCCGTTCTCCGATTTCCATGCACTTGACGTTTCGTCGTAGAAAGAGAGAGCTGCATTGTCGATGGTGATGTCTACGTCCTGCTGTTCGCCGGGGTTGAGCCATACCTTCTTGAAGCCTTTCAGCTCCTTCACAGGACGGTCTACCGATGCTTTCACGTCCTTTATGTAGAGCTGTACGGTCTCTGCGCCACGCTTTGTGCCGGTGTTCTTGACGGTTACGGTGAACGTCAATTTGCCGTCGCGAGTCATCTCTTTTGCCGACTGTCGCAGGGCGCTGATGCTGAATGATGTGTAACTCAGTCCGTGTCCGAAAGCAAATGTCGGTTTGATGTGTTTCTTCTCCGTCCAGCGGTAGCCCACATATATGCCTTCCTTATATTCTTCGTCGATTACCTTGTCGAAACCAACTGTCTTGTCGTCGGTGGTTCGCCACGTGCCAGGATATGTTTTCAGAGCGTGAGCGCCACAGTCGTTGAGGCTTCCATACCATGTGAACGGCAGCTTGCCGCTCGGATTGGCGTCGCCTGTTAGCACGTCGGCGATGGCGTTGCCTGCTTCCGAACCTATGAACCAGCTCTGTACGATGGCTGCCACCTTGTTTCGCCAAGGCATTGCCACGGCGTTGCCCGACACGTTTACGTAGATGAGGCGGTCGGTTACCTTGGCAAGTGCTTCGATGAGTCGGTTCTGCGCGTATGGCAACTCATACTGTTTACGGTCGTGTCCTTCGCAGTCCTGATAGTCCGACTTGTTCAGTCCGCCCACCATAATGACATAGTCGGCATCCTTTGCTTTCTCCACAGCCTCAGCGATGAGTTGGTCGGCGGAGCGGTCGTCCTTCAGGTTTTGTCCCGTTTCCACTCCGTTGTATTCGCCCGTCACGTCTCCGACGTATCCGCGTGCATAGTCAATCTCTGCCGTACCTCCAAGTTTTGCTCGCAGTCCGTCGAGTGGAAGTGTCTCGCGCTGCACCTTCAGCGATGACGAACCGCCGCCGACGGTCATCATCTTGATGGCATTCTCGCCCACAACGAGTATGCGCTTCGCCTTGTTGCGGTCGATAGGCAGCACGTTGTTGCGGTTCTGTAGTAGCACGATGCCCTCGTCAGCAATCTGGCGGGCAGCCTCGTAGTGCGATTCTGAACAGAGGAAGCCGTGCGGACGCTGACGGTTCATCGTCGTGCGGAAGAAGAGTCGCAGCACGCGGCGCACCTTGTCATCGAGTTCTCGGGTGGTGTATTTGCCGCTCTTTATACCATTGATATATGGTGTGGCAAGATAATAGTTGTCATAAGCGTTGCTTGTTCCTGCTGAAAGGCCGTTGGTCCATGTTCCGAACTCTATGTCCAGCCCGTTCTTCACCGCCTGGTCGGTGTCGTGACATCCGCCCCAGTCGCTCACTACCACGCCGTCAAACGCCCATTCGCCCTTCAGTATGCGGTTGAGCGTGTACTGGTTGTGGCAGTTGTGCTCGTTATTGTAAAGGTTGTATGCACCCATAATGGCCCAAACCTTGCCTTGCTCCACGGCAGCCTTGAACGCCGGCAGATAGATCTCATGCAGAGCGCGGTCGCTTACTACGACGTTCACCTGGTTACGATATTCCTCGTCATTGTTCAGACAGTAATGCTTCACGCATGCCGAAACACCGTTCGACTGCAAACCCTGTATGTAAGGCACCACCATCGTAGCCGCCAGGTAAGGGTCTTCGCCCATATACTCGAAGTTGCGTCCGCCGAGCGGGGTGCGATAGATGTTGACGCCCGGTCCGAGAATCATGTCCTTGCCACGATAGAGGGCTTCTTCGCCAAGACTCTTGCCGTAGAGCGTGGCGAGGTCTGGGTTCCATGTGGCAGCGAGACAGGTCAACGCAGGGAACGCCACGCATGAGTCGTTGGTCTGTCCTGCCTGCTCCCATTCGTCCCACAATACGTCAGGGCGCACACCGTGAGGGCCGTCGTCTGTCCAGAAGTCGGGAAATCCCAATCGCGGTATTCCGGCAGATGAGAATTTGCTCTGTGCATGTATGACGCGTATCTTTTCCTGAAGAGTCATACGCGAGAGGGCGTCGTCAATGCGCAGCTCCATTGGCTGTGTCTCGTCCAGATAAACTGGAGTGTGCTGAGCGTAAGCGGTCATTGCGCTTATCGCAATCAAGCATGATGTTATGATATGTTTCATAGTAATGTGAATGGTTTTTAGCGATCTTTTTACTCCGCAAGCATATCCTTCACTTCCTCCAGACTTCCGTCCGACGGCGAGGGTGTGATGCCGAGCAGATGGGCGAGGAGAGGGTAGACGTTCACGTTGCGGAAGGTAGACTCGCGGGTGTAGCCCTTGCGGAAGTCGGGACCACAGGCGCGGAACAGCACGTGCATGTCGCTGTATGTAGGGTCGAAGCCGTGCGCGCCGGCTATGGTGCGGTCGTGCTCGCTCGTGACGAATCCGATGTCGCTGAGCACCACGATGTCGCCGATGTTCTCGTTCGTGCCGAAGTGCAGATATTCCGGCACCTCAGCCTTGCGGTACGCCCTGAGGTGAGGCACGGCGTTGAGCGCCTTCAGAATCTTGCCCTCGCAGCCCTTCTTGGCGAACACCATTGTGGGGAAGCCCGTCGCGAGACGCTCGTACCACGACTTGTCGAGCACCTTGTCGAGACGTATGATGCGCTCGTTGGAGAGACGCGCCATGCCGTGATCGGCAGTCACGATAAGGTCGATGTCGGCAGCATCGGGCATGCGCTGTATGTCGTTCCAGAGCTGGTTGAGCAGACCATCGAGCGCCTCCACCTGCTTGCGCGTCTCAGGACTCTCCGGTCCGAAGGCGTGTCCGCTGTGGTCGGGCTCGTCGAAGTAAGCCATGATGAGCTGCGGACGCTTGTCGGCAGGCATCTTCAGCATCTCCTCAATCTTCGCCACGCGCTCCACATACGTCAGCAGCGGCTTTTTGGCGTAGCTGTGCCAGTAGTCGGGATATTCGCCCTTGATAGCCACGTCGGAGCCAGGCCAGTAGACCACGCCCACGCGCTTGCCCTGACGCTTTGCGGTGAGCCATATCGGGTCGCCGCCCCAGTAGGCAGGGTCGTTCTGGTTCTTGCCCAAAGCGAAGGTGGTGTTGGTAGCCTTGTGGTAGAACACGTTGGCGATGATGCCGTGGTGGTCGGGCACGAGGCCAGTGGCGAGCGTGTAGTGGTTGGGGAAGGTAGACGAGGGAAACGAGGGCTGCATCACAGCCTGCACGCCGTCATGTCCGAGCTTGTCGAGGAACGGCGTGTGGTACATCTGCGGATAGTCCCAGCGGCAACCGTCGAGAGAGACTATCACAATACGATGTTCGCCGGCAAGCGAGCTTGCCAGCGAACAAAGTAATAGCGAAAGGACAATGATTATCCTTCTCATATCTGTCTGTTATGAATTAGTTGAATGTGTACTTGATACCGATCTGCATCTTCCAGCACTGGTCATAGTTGTGGTTGAAGTTCCAGGTCTTGGTAGCATACTCGCCGTTCACCTTCATCATGCTGAACACCGGTGTGTTGTTCTCCACCTTGTTCACCTTCAGAATCTGGCCGTTGTTGCAGCTGCCCATGTTCTTGGCTACGCCCCACTTCGAGTTGAAGAGGTTGCCTACGTTCATGATGTCGAGGCTGAGCTGCAGGCGGTTGCGTGTGTTGCCTATCTTCACGTCGAAGTCGTGTGCCCAACGGAAGTCGAAGCGGTGTATGAACGGAGCGCGAGCGCTATAAGCCTCTGCGTACTCGCCCTTGTGGTTCTTCAGATACTTGTCCTGCTCTACGAACTTCCAGAATGCCTCGCGGTCGGCGTCGCTTACGAAGTTGATTTCAGAGTCGTTTCTCGGTATGTACATCAAGTCGTTCTTGATGCGGTCGCCGTTGATATCGCCGTTGTAGAGGAAGCTGTAGCCCGACGGAGAGTAGCCAGTGTAGAAGAGGCTGAAGTGATCCTTGGCATACTTGTAGCTTACGTTAGCGATGATGCGGTCTGGGATGACGTACTGTGAGTTCTGCACCTTAGAGAAGTTAGGACCGTTGATGGTGTACAGACCCGACCATGCAGAAGAAGCGTTGCTACCCGGCATACCCGATACCTCCTTCATCACGGTGTGTGTGTAGGCAGCCATCACGTTGAGGTTCTTCAGCGGCTCGGCTGTAGCTGTGATGTTGAAGGTGTAGCCGTATCCCTTGTGAGTGTTGGTGAGCACGCACGCATCGTTGATGTTCGAGTAGTATGTGAAGTTCTTCGGATAAACGAGGCGGTTGTCAGCTCCGTTGAGGTGTTCCCACTCAGAAGTGTCGTCCTTGATGTTGTAGTTCTTCAGCATCACGTCGGTGATCTTCTTTGTGTAGATGAACTCTGCTGTGAGTGTCATCGGGAAGCTAACCGGCACCTGATAGTCTACAGCGAGTGACGACTTCCATACCTGCGGCATCTTGAAGTTGCGGTCTACGCCGCCGATTGTTCTTGCCAGAGTGCCGTCGTCAGGAGTGATGCTTGCCGGCGCACCGAGCAGTTCGCGAATCTTGTCGCGGTCGGTTACGAGTCCGCCCTTGAAGTTGTTGAGCAGCGGGTCAGACGACTGCACTGTGCCGTCGCTGTTGTACTTTGTAACAGCGTTGAACGGGTTCTGCTGAATCATACCCGAGTTGCTCGGCATGTTGGTGAAGAATACCAACGGCAGACGGCCTGCGAACAGACCAGTACCACCACGCACCTTGAGGCTCTTGTTGCCCAGCACGTCCCATACGAAGCCTACGCGCGGCGAAATCTGAATGTTGCTCTTCGGCCACATACCGGTGTCGATGTGCTTTCCGCCGAAGTCGAGCGCCTTGATGGCGTTGTTGGTCATGATGTCGTCGTCGTCGAAGGCGATGTTATCGAAGCGGATACCGCCGGTGAGCTTCAGGCGGTCGTTCACGTTCCACTCGTCCTGCAGGTAGATGCCATACTGGTTGAACTTAACCTCTGATGCAGGGCTTGTAGCTCCGTTGTAGCCGTAAGCGAGGCCCACGGTCTCAGGCGCAGCGCCGGTGAGGAAGTCGTCGAGCGAGCGGTAGCGGTAGTAGCCTGTGCCGCCGCGCATGTATGCGTTGTTAGCAAGCTGATGCTCGAAGTTGAAGCCCGCTGTCACCTTGTGGTTGCCAGCATACCATGTGAAGTTGTCGGTAAGGCTGAGCACCTTGTTCTTCACCTGGTTGTTGTAAGAGAAGAGCTCGTAGCCGAAGCTCATATACGGCGAGAGGTCCTGCTTGACGGTGCCGTCGGCGAGAGTCTCGTAGCCGTTCATGATGTCGACGAACGGGAAGATAGAAGAGTCAGAACCGCGTCCGTCCTTCATGTCTGTGTATGTGAAGAGCAACTGGTTGGCGAACTTTTCGCCGAAGCGGCTGTTGAGGTCGGCAGTTACAGATGTCACATTGTTATCCATTGAGTACATAGAGTTTGAGAACGCCATCGAGTACTGCGAGAGGCGGTCCATGTTGCGCAGACGGTAGCCCGTGTCAGACGAGTTGCCGTTAGGCGCGTTCCACATCTTGTTGGCTGTGTGGTTGAAGCGTACTGCAAGATGGTGGTCGTTGGTGATGTTCCAGTCGATGCGGCCGAGCAACTTGAGGTTGTGCTCGTCGGCGCCCCAGTTGGTGTAAGAACCCGGGTTGTAGCCGTACTTCTCCTTAAGGAACTGAGCGACGCGGTCGAGGTCGCTCTTCTTTGTACGAGAGATGTACTTGTCGATGTCAGCCTTGCCGTTATCAGACGGAGCCCAGCGGTTAGCTACGCCCGGCACCTTTGTATATTCGGCGTTGGCGAAGAAGAAGAGCTTGTCCTTCACGATCGGGCCGCCGAGGGTGAAGCCGTATGTCGTTGTGCGGTTCTTGCCGCGCTCGCCGAGGTCGGCGTCGTCAACGCGGTTGCCGTGCATGTTCTCGTTGTTGTAGTAGATGTATGCCGAACCCTTGAAGGTGTTCGTACCCGACTTTGTAACGGCGTTGATGCCGCCGCCGATGAAGTTGGTCTGGCGTACGTCGTACGGCGAAACCACTACCTGCACCTCGTCGATGGCGTCCATAGAGATAGGATTGCCGCCGCCCGGGAGCTTAGATGTCAGACCGAAGTTGTTGTTGAGGTTCGCACCATCGAGTGTGAAGTTTGTAGAACGTCCGTCACCGCCTGCGAAGCTCATGCCGTTAGCGTACGGCGAGAGGCGTGCGATGTCAGAGATGCTGCGGTTGATGGTCGGAATGTTCTGCATCTGTGTCTGCGAGATGTTGGTTGTTGCACCGGTCTTCTCGCCTGCGAACTTCGAACCCTTCGCGCTTACTACTACCTCGCCCAGCTCGTTCTGGTCTTCGCTCATGTTCACGTTGAGGTTGTAGGTCTCACCGAGCTGCAGCGTGATGCCCGTAATGTTCTTCTTGGTGTAGCCGATGTAGCTAACAGTCACCTTGTACGGACCGCCGACACGCATACCCTGGATGGTATAGCGTCCGTCGATGTTAGTCGCTGTGGCGTAGCGTGTGCCCGAAGGCTCATGCACAGCCTGCACAACAGCGCCGATAAGCGACTCGCCGTTGCTCTGAAGCGAAACTTTTCCTGATAACGCAGAGGTCGTAACCTGTGCCAATGCCGAGCTGACAGCTACTATCAGCATAGCAAAAGTAAGGAGGAACTTTTTCATATTACACAAAAATTTAGTTAGATGGTTGTTATTTCCTTTCGTTTTGCAAAATTAAACTAAATAAATGAGAAAGTTAATAAAAAAGCATTAATATTTTGTTTCATGCCCATTATTAGTTAAAAAGAAAGCCCCGGCAAACGTTTTTATTTGCTGGGGCTTTCTTTTTTAGCCCAATAATCCCTTACGTTACAGGAAGGCGATAGTCAGACCAGCTATCACGATGCTCACCATCGACATGAGCTTGATGAGGATGTTGAGCGACGGTCCTGAGGTATCCTTGAACGGATCGCCCACGGTGTCGCCTACGATAGTGGCCTTGTGGTTGTCGCTGCCCTTGCCTTCGAAGTGGCCTTCCTCAATCATCTTCTTCGCGTTGTCCCATGCGCCGCCCGAGTTTGACATGAACACGGCGAGCGTGAAGCCTGCCGCCAAGCCACCCGTGAGCAGACCGAGCACACCGGCTACGCCGAGCACCAAGCCTACGACGATAGGTATGACGATGGCGAGGAGCGACGGCACAATCATCTCGCGCTGTGCGCTGCGTGTGCTTATCTCCACGCAACGACCGTAGTCGGGCGTTGCCTTGCCTTCGAGTATGCCCTTAATCTCGCGGAACTGACGGCGCACCTCCTGCACCATCGACTCCGCAGCGCGACCTACTGCGCCCATCGTGAGGCCGCAGAACAGGAAGGCTGCCATTGCTCCGAGGAATGCTCCGACGAGCACCTTTGGATTGATGAGGTTCACCTGGAAGAACTCTATGAAGTCTATCGTGCTTGCGTTGGTCGGGTCGAACACGTTGCCCGCTGCGTCGAGATACTGCTTGCCGTTCTCCACGGCGCGTATCATCGCTATCTTTATCTCCTCTATGTACGAAGCCAGCAGAGCCAGCGCCGTGAGCGCCGCCGAACCGATGGCGAAGCCCTTGCCCGTAGCCGCTGTGGTGTTGCCGAGAGCGTCGAGAGCGTCGGTGCGCTCGCGCACTTCCTTGCCCAGTCCGCTCATCTCTGCGTTGCCGCCGGCGTTGTCGGCGATAGGTCCGTAGGCGTCGGTGGCGAGAGTGATGCCGAGTGTCGAGAGCATGCCCACGGCAGCGATGCCGATGCCGTAGAGACCGGTGCTTATCGACTTAGCCGAGAGCGACATATCGAAGCCGTTGGCGCAGAGATAGCTGAGCATGATGGCTACCGAGATGGTCACTACGGGTATCATCGTCGATATCATGCCCGTTCCTATACCTTTTATAATAACCGTTGCGGGACCGGTCTGCGAAGCCTCCGCAATCTTCTGCGTCGGTGTGTAGCTGTGCGAGGTGTAGTATTCGGTAGCCTGGCCGATTACGACGCCTGCCACGAGTCCGCTTATTACGGAGAACGAGAGTCCGAGCCAGTTCTCTATGCCCAGCAGGTATAATATAATAAAGGTGGCAACGGCTATGAGCGCCGCACTCACGTTGGTGCCCAGACCGAGCGAGTGGAGCAGTTCCTTCATCGTTGCGCCCTCCTTGGTGCGCACGAGGAAGATGCCGATGAGCGAGAGGAAGATGCCGATAGCCGCAATCACCATCGGTGCTATCACGGCGCGCAGCTGCATGTCTGCGTTCATGGCGAACGCCGTTGCGCCGAGCGCAGCCGTCGACAGGATAGATCCGCAGTAGCTCTCGTAGAGGTCGGCGCCCATACCTGCCACGTCGCCCACGTTGTCGCCCACGTTGTCGGCGATGGTGGCGGGGTTGCGCGGGTCGTCCTCGGGTATGTTAGCCTCCACCTTGCCCACGAGGTCGGCTCCCACGTCGGCAGCCTTGGTGTAGATGCCTCCGCCGACGCGGGCGAAGAGAGCCTGCGTAGAAGCACCCATACCGAAGGTGAGCATAGTGGTGGTGATGGTGACGAGAGCCGTAGCCTCTCCGTCGTAAACGGCGTTAAGAACAACAAACCAGATGGCGATGTCGAGCAGTCCGAGGCCCACAACGACGAGACCCATGACGGCGCCGCTGCGGAATGCTATCTTCAGACCTTTGTCCAGACTTGCGCGTGCTCCGTTTGCGGTGCGTGCCGAAGCGTAGGTTGCGGTCTTCATGCCGAAGAAGCCTGCAAGACCCGAGAACAGACCGCCGGTGAGGAATGCGAACGGCACCCACGGGTTCTGCACCTTAAGCACATAAGCCATGAACGCGAACACGATGGCGAGCACCACGAACACGATTGTCACAACCTTGTACTGCTGCTTGAGGTAAGCCATTGCGCCTTTGCGCACGTGCTCTGCTATCTCTTTCATTCTGTCTGTGCCTTCGTCTTCGTTCATCATCGAGCGGAAGAAGAACCATGCCATTCCCAATGCTACAACGCTGGCTATCGGGATAAGCCAAAATACTAATGGAATGTTGTTCATAACGTCTTGTTTATTAGGTTGATAATAGATAATAGTAGTTGTCGGTTTGCTTTACGATTGCGCATCGTTGCTTTACGATTGTTATTTCTATAAAAGATTTTGCAAATATATGAAATAAAACAACACGAATGGGAAAAATGATGAATTATTTATGCAAAAAATGCAAACCTTGTAGAGCTGCAGCCCATTACCGCGGTGGTGTAACGTCATTACCGCAGTGCTGTAACACCATTACCGCGCAACGGTAACAACGTTACCACGCCATGAGAACAGCATTGTTGCGGTTCTTTCGCAAGAAAAACTCTCAACTTCTTTTCTTTATTCTTTATGCTTTTCCGTTTTTTGCGTAACTTTGCGTATCTTAACATAAGCGGATGCGCATCCGCAGAGAAAGATACGATTAATATATACCAGAAGAGTTATGTTATATTTGTTACAGTTTGCATGTCTGATATTCATGTTTATCAGCGCATTCTTCATTGCCGTCACGCGTCTTCACGTGAGATGGATAAACCGGCGGTATGAGTGGTCGCGCTGGATGATATTCGCAGCCCTGCTTTTTATGGCGGTACACTTCTTCCTGCAGATGTACTTCGGCTTCCGCGCCATGGGCGAAGATGTGGGAGCCGTCATCAACGTGCTGGTCTACCTGCCTTGCTTCACGCTTTTCTCGATGGCTATCTACAACATTGAGGCTACCCACACCAAGCGCCGTAAGATGAACCTTATCTGCGCCGCCGTATACGCCGCCATGCTTGCCGCCTTCGCTGTGGGCTACAGCTTTAGCGGCTCCCTGAACATTGGCGCATGGCTTTACGTGATGCTTGCTCTCTTTTTTGGCAATATTGTCTACTGCATATACATGATAATAATAGAGATGAACAAGCGGAAGAAACTCCTTGAGACGATGACAGCCACGGATATGCTGCCTTTTATAAGATATGCCCGCGCGAGCATCGCGATGCTTTCCCTCATAGCCATATCCATGCCGTTCGCCATTCTCTCCACCAAGTTGTTGTATGTAGTTGGTCCGTTGGGACTCCTTATAACGCTTTTCTTCATCGTCAACTTTGTGGCGTTCGGCAACTATTACGTACCTACCGAGGAGTTGCTGGATAGGGAAAGAGGCAACGACGAAACCGACGCCGATGACGAACAGACGACGGCAGAGAACTGCGCCTCGCAGTCGGCAGCAGACTGTGACCAGTCCGCGCAGCGCCTCTCAGCCGAACGCAGCGCCTTCATCCAGACGGCGCTCGACAAGTGGTGCGCAGACATGGGTTATAAGGACAGTTCGGTCAATATGTTTACATTGTCACATTCGCTGGACATCAACAAAAACGAACTGACGCAGTTCTTCAGCCAGTGCCAGAACACGACGTTCCGTATATGGCTCAGCGAGATACGTTTCAATGCAGCCAAACGCATGATGATGGAGAATCCCGACTACAGCAACGACATCATCTCCTCCGAATGTGGCTTCTCCTCACGCTCCTATCTCTACAGAGTGTTTAAGGAGAAAGAGGGATGCACGCCTATCGCCTGGCGAGACAAACAAGCGTAATAACCCGTTAAGATACACACTGTTAAGGTGTCTACTTCCTACGAAGTGGACACCTTTTTTGTTGGAAGTAGACACAGCGACGCAGCAATCAGACACTTAATTTTAATGAAAAAGTCTAAATTTGTGATGTGAAACAAAATTACATAATCTAAATTAATCAATAACTCAAAAACATCATTAAAATGAAAAGAAGAAGACTTCAGCAACCTCCTCCATATCTGGACGGGCGGGTTGCAGACAATTCTGTGTCTATGCGGCGTTCCATGCGGACGTCTGCAGGAAGATTCATGCAGTTCTTCCTTTGCGTCATGATGCTGATGGCGTTCTCAGTGCAGAAGGCGTCGGCGTATGACGATTGGAATAACAAATGGATAAGTCAATGGTATGATCCGATAAATGCCACTATCGTGCTCGACATCCGCGTTTACCAATCGTGGGGTGGAGGAGATGACGGCCATTGCGGATTCATCGGTGACGATGGCTATCTGACAGTCACTGTGGCTGGATATGGTATTAAAATAAACGGTCCGAGCGGAACGTGGAACAATTCTAAAGATTTCGAAAAATATGTCAAGAACGACGATGGTAAAACGCTCAATAAGGACGTATCCGTGGAATGGCTCGGTGGCAGGGTTGTCACGAGCAATGGCAAGAGCGCCTATTACCTGAAAATTACCGTTCCGCTGACGCAGGACCGAATCGGTAAAGACCAAGAGGTATACTATAATGGAAAATGGTGGCGTAGAACTAAAACGGCGACAGACCAGAAAGTTGAATTCACTGAAATCGTAGACACCAGATACGGCTGTACGCCGACCATAATCACAAATGCCTATTATGGCGTAAAGCAGAATAAACCCGGATATTTCATTGATTGGAAGAAAAACGGAACGGCAACCAACAAATCTATCGATCGCTACGGATATTACTTCATATGCGACTCGGAGGGAAAGGAAATAAATGGAACAGACTCTTTAGTAGGCAGTCAAACAAGCGGTTCGCTCTTCGTCCCGACTGAAAGAATGAGCCTTGACAACTTCTCCGACTATAAGGTGAAGCAGAAGTATACTCCAAGCAATAACAACAAGGTGACCTACTCTACGTTAAGTGACAGCTACACCCGCCCTGCCTATCCGCAGGTGAATGAGATTAGCGCCAACTATGATCAGGTGACGCGCAAGATGAAGGTGAACTGGAATCTCAGTGCGGCACCTACGCAGAACTGCATTGAGGACAATATGGTGCTCACTATCAAGAGTACGGACAAGGCAACAAATACTGCGAACACTACCACACAGAATATCAAGTATATGGCTGGTAAGACAGCATATAGCTATGAATTTGACGTGCCTTTAGGCAGGAGCATGAATTATGAATTCAGAGTTAAGCGTTCGCATACAGGCAACTCTGACGTGTGGAACAACGCTTTCAGCAAGTCGACCTCTCTCGATGTTTCTACAAAGCACAGCAATGTTACAGCAGGTTCTGTGCATGCCGTACTGGACGAGGAAGCCAAGACTGCCACTATCACTTGGCAGACAGAGGGCGACACCTGGAGTTCGGGCACTAAGGCTGTGCTTACGCGACTGAACGTTACGACCAATACTACCGACAACATCGAGCTGTCGAAGGAAGAATTCCTCAGCGGCAAGTATGTTGACGACATGATAATGGTGTGCAACGAATATCGTTACCGCCTTACTGTGAAGCCTGCCGAGGCTTACGGCACTCTGCCTACGGTGGCTGCACCGGAGTCAATCATGCCCACAAGCATCGGCAATCTTGTTACGTTTACAGCCGGCAAGGGCTACTACTCTGACCGCGTTGAACTGGCGTGGAGCAGCAAGGGCAACTTTGAGCGCTTCGTCATCAACCGCAAGGAGCATGGCGCTCCCGATACAGACTATAAGCAGATAGCCGTTACTGAGGGCAACGAGGCTCAGAACGACTATTACTATAACGACGTGAACGCCGTTCCGGGCGTGGTCTACGACTATCAAATCAAGGGTCAGGTGATGTGTTCGGGCAATCTGCTTGAGAGCGACGAGGTGCTCACGGACGTGGGTTTCCGCACACCGACGGGCGACATCTACGGACGCGTGACATTCGAGAGCGGACAGGCTGTGTCGGGCGCCAAGGTAAGTGCTGAGCCTACGGATGGTTCGGGCGTTCTGGGCAAGTCGTACGTGTTCACAGGTGCGTCTAATCTTACCGTCGACAACGACCAGCTTCTGAATGACGCCACGCAAGCAGTTACGCTTCAGGCATGGGTGAGAGCAGCCAAGGAAGGCACCATCATCGAGAAGCCGGGCATGTATAAGTTGGCATATAACGACAAGAAGGTTGAGTTCACAGCTGGCAGCCAGACGCTGAAGACTCCGAAGAAGCTCAGCGAATACGTTTCTTCTGACCAGTTCGTGCATCTCTCAGCTGTGGCAAGCGCTACACACCTTATTATATATATAAACGGTCAGGCTGTGGCAGAAGCCGAGCGTACGGCTCAGATTACGGGCAACAACAATAAGGTGGTGATGGGCGAAGGCTTCGAGGGAGCCATCGACGAGGTGCGTCTGTGGAACAAGGCGCTCAGCGCTGACACCATCGCAAGCGACTACAACCGCTACCTCGTAGGTAATGAGGACGGTCTGCAGGCTTACTACACCTTCGACTATTCGGTTGACGACGCCTTCTACGACATCTCGTACAAGGGCACCAAGTACAATATGAATCATGGTGTGGCTACGGGTGTTACTATCAGTTCGAAAGACATTCCTACTTCCGCTCAGCTCGGACATAGCAGCTACACTTCTGTAGACGGATCTTATCAGATTCGCTCGCTGCCCTATACCGGCAACGGAACTACGTATATGATTGTGCCGACACTCGGCATCCATCAGTTTGCGTCGGCTAAGGAGCTGCGCCTCATCAACTCGCAGGCACAAAGCCACACCGTGAACTTCACGGACAAGTCGGCGTTCAACATCTCGGGTAAGGTGATGTACAAGGGTGGCAACGTGCCCGTTGAAGGCGTGTCGTTCGCCGTGGACGGCGTCACCGTAATGGACGGCAAGAGCAACATCGTGAAGACCGACGCTCACGGACAGTTCACCATAAGCGTGCCTGTAGGACAGCACGAGGTGAAGGCAGTGCTTGCCAATCATACGTTTGAGAACGGCGGCAAGCTGACCAACAGTGACGGCACCGACCGCAACTATCAGGACGACGACAACGGATTCGAAATCTTTGACGTTACAACCGTACGCTACATCGGACGCGTAGCTGGTGGTACGAAGCAGGAGGAGCTCCCCGTGGGTCACTCGCTCTCGAAGAACAATCTCGCCGATGACGTACGCATCGAGCTTACATATCAGAACGAAGCCTATAAGATGACGGCAGCGCCTCGCGAAACTACGCTCAACCACTTCAAGGGCGCGTACGTAAGCAAGCAGCACAAGAACCGCGTGGCTTACGACGGCAACAAGATAACCATCTATCCTGATGCAGAAACGGGTGAGTTCTACGCCGACCTCATTCCTGAGAAGTATAAGATTAATGTAGTTGTGCCGGGCCATGACAACATCCCTGGCAATGGCGAAGACCTCAACCTGAGCAATGAGTTTGTTCAGCAGAACGAAGTGAACGAGTATGTAGACTCTGTGTCTACGCAGGGCGTGTTCGTCAACTGCAGCGACACAGTCTATTACAACAAGAAGCAGCAGTTCATCAAACGCTACACTCCGTCTATCCTCGTGAAGGAAAAGGTGAAAGGCAAACTGCAGGACTTCTTCGGAAAGGAAGAACTTACCGTAGCTACCCTCGACCAAACAAAAACTATAAAAGTAAAGACTTACAATCCTGACAACGCAGCGCAGCCTTACACGTTGGGCGTGCCTGTATAAGAGCAGGGACAATACGTCACTTATCATATCACCACAGCTGAGGTGTACGAGTATAAGGATAAGGACGGCAGACGCAAAGAAGGCGTTAAGGAGGACATCGTGCCTACGCCTGAGGCTACGCTCTCGTTCAGTAGAGGCGACCTTGCGTACGGAACACAGGAGAATATCACTACTGACGAGAACGGTGAGGCTGAATGGACATTCCAGGTGAACAACCCGGAGATGACTTCGGCTATGCGCTCAGCCGCTATGGATATGACTTATAGCGAAGACAGCTAGAGCACATCTTCTACAACAATCAACTGGAAGGAAGGCTTTGACGGCAAGGGCAACACTAAGGCTGTCGTTGTGGGAGCAAAGATAATGGGTTCAGACTTCGTGACGAACGGACCTGACAAGGTGCTCTTCGTGCTGCGCGACCCACCGGGAAGCAACTCGTATGCTTATCTTGAGAAGGGTGTCACTGTGACAAGCACAAGTTCCTATGAGGGCAATGTCACCAACGAGGGAGTGCTTAACAATGAAGCAAAGATTGGTCTTGAACTTATGACATTTGCCGGTGTCGGAGCCGGAAAAATCACAAATAACGAGATAAAGGACGAATACTCTTTCGGCGTATCTCATAGCGAGACGATTGGCGGTACGGACACTGACACTAAGACAATGACCACCACCACGCGCTTCGAGACAAGCAGCGACCCGCAATATGTAGGAGCCGACGGCGACCTCTTCGTCGGATTCTCTACCAACATCGGTGTGGGCAAGACGCAGAACATCGCCGTGGTTTCGCGCGAGATGTATCAGTCTGCACCTAATAAATACGAACTGTTCGGTGATGTTACACCGGCTGCCAACGACTATCTGCTCGTGAAGGCCACTGGTTTGGGACTCTCGCAGAAGTACGGCACGATGTTCATCTATCCGCAGGTACACATCGAGAAGGTATTGCTGCCGAAGCTTGAGGAGGTGCGTAACAGCATGCTGCATCAGCAGTCGGAGGCTTTGGATTTCTAGGCAATGGCTGACAATACCAAGCTTCCGGTCTACGTGTCGAAGCTGGCTACAGACGACCCCAACTATGGCAAGAGCAACAACGACAAGGTGTTCGGTGGTGCAAATGCCGACGATCCGTGTGACGGACCGAGCTATAAGATCTATGCTCCTAAGGGAGTGGTGATGAAGGAAGACACCATCATGTATCTCAACCAGTCTATCGAGAACTGGAAGACACAGCTTCGCAATAACGAGGAACAGAAGGTTAAGGCAGAACTCATGCAGAACCATTCGTTCCAGGGCGGCGCTTCGTACGAATACTCTGAGGAGTATGGAGTGGGACGCTCGGAGACCACGCGTTTCAGCCTGCTGGTCGGAGCACAGTTCTCCACCAACGTAGGTTGGGGTCTTGACGGAACTGGTTTTGTACTGAATATCGACGAGAAATTTACTACGGAGCATGGCGGCGAGTTTACTAATGAGGAGACGGCACGCCACTGTAAGGGTTATGTGCTTGCGGAGGAAGGCTCCGACTATATCTCTGTAGACGTATGTCGTGAGGCAGGATATAAGGATGGCGACCAATACATCAACTACAAGAATATGAAGGACGAGGAAGGTCAGACCTTCTCTACGTTCATCTTCAAGACCCGTGGTGGTGCGACGTCTTGTCCTTACGAGGGCGAATACAAGACCAAGTATTACGAGCCGGGACAGCACGTCATCAATGAGGCTACTGTTCAGATGGAGGTGCCGGAGATAACCGTCGAGAAGGACTTCATCGAGAATGTTCCTTCGGGCAAGTCGGCTTACTTCACGCTCTATCTGCGCAACAACTCGGAGTCGCAGGACGACAACTGGTATAACCTTGTCATCGACGACAGCAGCAATCCTAACGGAGCACAGCTGCTCATCGATGGTGCACCGATAGGTAACGGCAGAGCATTGCTCGTACCGGCTGGCGGAACACTCACCAAGACACTCGAAGTGCGCAAGGGTTCGGTGATGAACTACGACAATCTTCGACTGATGTTGCAGTCGCAGTGTCAGTGCGACCCCACCGACTTCCAGGATGAAATATATGACGACGTGACGTTCAGCGTACACTTCACTCCTTCGGCTACTGACGTGAACCTGAAGAAGCCTACCGACAACTGGACATACAACACCAAGTTGCCAACGGCGGAGGTGAACGGCGTGCAGAAGCATTACATGGACGTAGTGATTGACGGCTTCGATGTGAACTACGACAACTTCCATCGCATCATGCTTCAGTATAAGCCGTCGTCGGGCAGCGACAACGACTGGACAACACTCATGAGTTACTACAACGATCAGGCTCTCTACGACCAGGCTGTGAAGAACGGCATGAACGCCGAGATGATAAAGGCTGCAGACGCCGGCACCATCAGGTATAGCTGGTTTATGGACGACCTGCAGGATCAGCGCTACGACCTGCGCACCGTAGGTACGAGCATGATAAACAATGCGGAGGTTTATAACTATTCTGCCGTACACAGCGGCATAAAGGATATGTACAACCCACGCCTCTTCGGTAGTGCGCAGCCGGCGAACGGCGTGCTCACCGTGAACGACGAGGTGAAGCTGACGTTCAACGAGCCTATAGCCGACGGACTCCTCACCGATAACAACTTCTCGGTGACAGGTATACGCAACGGCGCACAGACCGACCACAGCGTGAGCGTGCGTCTGGACGGCAAGAACGACGAACTCGTGTCGGAGTTCCAGCGCAACTGGAGCGGCAAGAACCTCACTGTAGAGATGTGGACCCTCGCCGACAAGGCACAGGACGCCGTACTCTTCAGTCAGGGCAATGCCAACAGTGCGATAGAGCTTGCAACGACGAGCGACAACCGCTTGAAGGTGAAGGTGGCTGACAAGACCATCGTCAGCGACAAGGCGTTCGACTACGAGCAGGGCACATGGGCACACGTGGCTCTTGTATATAATAACGAAGGAAACGTGTCGGCTTACTACAACTACGAGCAGCTTATCAGCGCAGCTGAGGTGGGCGAGTACAACGGCGAAGGCGCTTACGTGTTCGGAGCCAGCGTAGACGGAAGCGGACACTTCGCAGGCAAGATGCACGGCGCGCGCATCTGGGACAAGGTGCTCACACCGGCACGTCTGCAGACCAACTCGCTGACCATGCTCTCAGGCGCCGAAAGCAATCTCATCGCCTACTATCCGATGTCGGAGGCTAAGGGCGACGTGCTTGCAGACAAGGCACACGGCGCAAACCTCGAGATGAGAGGCGCCGAATGGGCTAACCCTGAAGGACGCGCAGCTGCGTTCAACGGCAAGGACCAGTACCTGAAACTCTCTTCGGGCAGTTCGTGTGTCGTGGACAACACTATGGACTACACCATAGAGACATGGTTCAAGGCCGACGAGGCTCAGCCGATGGCTACCATCATCTCTAACGGACGCGGCGACGGCGAGGACATGGGCGGTTCGCTCAATCTCTTCGCACTCAATCTGGAGGAAGGCCGACTGGTGTTCCACAACAACGGTGTGCGTGTGGCGTGCGACGGTAGCTACGCCGACAACGACTGGCACCATGTGGCTGTGGCTGTGAACCGCACAAGCGGACGCGCACAGATATACGTGGACGGCAAGCTGAACACTTACTTCGAGGCGGCTGACCTCGGTGGCATAGCAGCGGCTTACATCCATCTCGGCGCACGTGTATGGACACCGGCGGACAACCTACAGCAGGAGAAGGCAGACAACTTCTTCAAGGGCGAGATTGACGAGGTGCGTGTATGGAATCTCTATAAGAGCGAGACGCTCGTGGAGAACGGCAACAGCAACCGACTCGACGGCACCGAGAAGGGACTCTTGGCTTACTATCCGTTCGAGACATACATCGAGTGGCAGGGTGTGAAGGAACTCCAGTTCTCTCTTATGGACCAGAAGCAGCAGGCTGACCCGACACAGAAGGTGCCTGACGCTGTGGCTGTAGGAGGCGACGTAGAGACCAAGGCTTCTGCTCCTGTCAAGGCAAAGGGACCTGAGAGCAAGCTGCTCTACGACTTCGTGGTGAACAACGACGCGCTCATCATCAACCTGAAGGAGCCTTACGAGCGTATAGAGAAGACCATCGTGAAGTTCACGGTGGACGGCGTGCGCGACAAGAACGGCAACGAGATTCTCTCGCCGATAACGTGGAGCGCATACATCGACCGCAACCAGCTGAAGTGGAGCGACAACGCTCTCACCGTAGTGAAGAAGCTCAACGAGGAGAAGACGCTCAAGGTGAAGGCACTCAACAAGGGTGGCTCGATAGAGCACTTCACCGTAGAGAACCTTCCTTCATGGCTGGAGGCAGAACCCGCAAGTGGCACTATCGACCCGACTTCGTCTGCCGACATCGTTCTGACCATCGACCCGAGTCTGAACATCGGTACGTACGACGAGACTCTTTATCTGCGTGGCGACAACAACGTGGTGGAGGCTCTGCAGCTCACCGTTAAGGTGGAAGGCGAGAAACCAGAATGGACGGTCAATCCGGCTGACTTCAAGTATAATATGTCTGTCTTCGGCAAGCTGTATATCAATAAGGTATACTCTTCCGACGACGAGGATATGCTCGCTGCGTTCAGCGGCGGAAAGTGCGTAGGCGTATGCAACAACCGCTACTACAAGCAGAACGATATGTACTATGCCATGCTCACGGTCTACTCTAACGACGTCAGCAGCGACAACCTCGAGTTCCGCATCTGGGACGCAAGCACCGGACAGACCTACATAGCCGAGAGCGAGAAGCCGATAAGCTTCGAGAACAACGCCGTAGTGGGCAGTCCGTCGCAGCCAGTGCTCTTCACGGCGAAGGACTATCGTGTGCAGAACATCACGCTGAACGAGGGATGGACGTGGATATCGACGAACATCGCATCCGACAAGCTCTCCGATCTCAACAAGCTGCTTGCCGACGGCAAGTGGACATCCGACGACCAGGTTAAGAACGAGCAGTACGGCTTCGCATCGTGGACAAAGCGCAACGGATGGATGGGACAGCTCACCGCCATCGACAACGACCAGATGTATCTCGTACACAGTTCGCAGCCGCAGAGCCTGCATATCTCAGGACCAGTTGTAGACCCCACCTCGCACAAGCTCACCATACGCGGAGCAAAGGCAGACGGCACAGCGCGCTGGAACTACATCTCGTATCTGCCTTCAGACAACTTCACGCTCAAGGAGGCTCTCGCCGGCTACGACGCCAAGGAGGGCGACATCGTGAAGTCGCAGACGCAGATGGCTATGTACAGCGGCAATCTGGGATGGATAGGCAGTCTGACGTACATGGAGAACGGCAAGGGATACATGCTCCAGCGCCAGTCGCAGGACGACGCTCAGCTGCAGTATCCGTCTAAGACTTCTGTAGGTCGCAAGGCTAAGGCCGTGAAGAGTGCGGACGATGCAACGGCTTACTTCCCCTACTCAGCCAACATGACGGCTGTTGTAGAAGTAGAGGGCGTAGAGCTGCAGCAGGGCGACCGCCTTGTGAGCTACGTAGCAGGCGAGCCGCGCGGCTATGCCGAGGCTATAGCTCTGCCCGACGGCAGAACCGTCTTCATGCTCACCATCGGTGGCGACAAGCCCGAGGCTGTTGACGTGACTGTAGAGCGCGACGGCGACGTCGTAGCCAAGGCACCGAGCGCCGTAAGCTATGCTGCCAACAGCAATGTGGGCACCCTCAGCGAGCCGATGCGCATCAGCTTCCTCGGCACCGAGGGCGGACTCTACATCTATCCGTCGCCGTTCTATTCGCAGCTGAAGATACGTGCCACTGTCGACCGCGACGCCTATACAGATGTATACGTCAGCGACATGAGCGGCAAGCGTATCGTGGCATGGAACGACTGCAACACAGGCGGCAATGTAGACATCACATGGAACGCCGGCAACATGGTTCCGGCTGGTGTGTATATCGTCAGCATCGCCGTAGACGGCAACGTCTACTCGATGAAGGCTATCAAGAAGTAATATTTTAAAAAGAAAGACTATATGAAATATATAAAGTATTCGTTTCTCGCCGCATTGGGCTTCCTCTTCGCACAATGCACCGAAGAGGGCGACAAGACTTATCCGCAACAACCCGCTCCCCAGTGGAGCGTGGTTGAGGAGGACTTCGTAAGCGAGGCTCCAACATGGCAGGTGGCGTCTGCCACTCCTGCTTCCGCCCCGATGTGGCGAGCCGACTTCAGCGGCAACGATCAGGCGCCGTTGTGGAGCGACCCCGACAAGAGTGTCTATCCGATGAGTATGACTGCCGTAGTGCGTCTCTCGCCGATGCTCGAAACGCTTGCCGCCGACGGCGACAAGATGGCTGCCTTCGTTGGCGGCGAGTGTCGCGGTGTGGCTAAGACGGTGATGAACGACGGCGTGCGACTCTTCTTCATCCACGTGAAGGCGCCGTCGAGCGAGAACGGCAATGTGGAGTTCCGCTATTACAGTGCTGCCGCCAAGCGCACGTATGTCTCCGTAGCGTCCGACGTCAGATATGAGGTCGACAAGATTTACGGCACAGCCGACGCGCCCGCCTATCCCGACTTCGAGCAGTCGGGACCCTTCCCCGTACCTACCAAGGCATGGGTGAAGGTGGACAAGGCGAAGCTGCCGTTCACAGTAGCTGCAGGCGACGAACTGCAGGCGTTTGTGGGCGACGAGTGTCGCGGCATAAAGCACGTGGAGAGCGAGGCTGATATGCTCTACTGGTACGACATCCTCGGACGTGCCGAGGGCGAGCAGGTGATGTTCCGCTATTACAGCGCCGAGAAGAAGCAGGTGTTCGTATCTGAGCAGACCTTCGCCGTAGGAAAGCGCGCATCGGTGGTTGGAGCAGCCGAACAGCCGCTCGCGCTCACCTTCGTGCCGCAGGGCAGCATGACCGCCTATCTCACCCTCGACGCCCTCACAGCCGGCTATGCCGACAAGACGGCCGACCGCTTGGCGGCGTTCATTGGCAATGTCTGCGCCGGCGTGGGCGAACTCGTGGGCGAGCAGGACGGCAGACCGGTATACAAGATGGTAGTCAACGGCGTCAGCTCACAGGCGGCGTCTGTAGACATACGCTATTACAGCCATCGCAACAGCTACGTGTTCACGGCTCCTGCATGCCTCGCCTTCGCCGACGGCAAGGTGGAGGCTTCGCCCGAGCAGCCGCTCACCCTGCCTCTCGTTCTCGCCGGCAAGCATCCGCTCAAGATGACAGCTTGCGTGGCATTGCCTCAGAACATCGTGCGCCAGGCAACGGCAGACGACCTGATGGCTGCATTCGTGGGCGCAGAATGTCGCGGCATGGCAAAGGCAGAGCAGACGGAGAACGGCGAGTATGTCTTCCGCATGGAGATAAACGGCAGCATGGGAGCAGAGGAACCCGTTACGCTGAAGTATTATGCCGCACGCAACAAGTATCTCTATCAGGCTGTCTCGGCTTTCACGTTTGCCGACGGCACAAGCTACGGCACAACCAGCGAGCCCAGCAGACCTGCTTTCCTCATTGTTGAATAAGCTTAAAACCTATCTGTATATATGAATAAGAAAACTATAATAAGCATGGTGCTGGGGTGCATGTCGCTGCTCCCGGCATCTGCACAGAACGGATGGTTCGTTGAGGCGGGCGGAGGCGTGCAGACTATCTTCTCGAGCGATGCCGGCAAGCTGCACTTCGGCAAGCGTCTCACTCCTTCATACTACATCGGCGTCGGCAAGTGGATCACTCCGGCTTACGCCCTGCGCCTGCAGATTGGCGGCTATGCGCTCAACGGCATGTCCACATCCGAAGGACTCTATCTGCGCGACCCGCAGACCGACGGCTCTATATACGGCCCTCACGACCCCGTTATCGACAATGTGACGGTGAACCCCGACGGCACCTATCGCCATTATCTGCGTTACGTCAACGCTCATGCCGACTTCATGGTGAGCCTCTCGCGTCTGCTCTTCCGCAATCAAGGCAAGTTTGACGTGCTTCCGGCTGTAGGATTGGGCTACGCCCGCACCTTCGCCTATCGCGGCACAGCGGACGCCAACTCGCTCACAGCCAACTTCTCTATAGCTGCCAAGTACAGCGTACTGAAGTGCATGGATGTAAACCTTGAGATAGCTTCGGCTCTCATGCCCGACCATTTCGACGGTCGCATCACCGGTCGCAAGTACGAGCCGACGCTCGGTGCAACGCTCGGACTGACCTATCGCTTCAACGCCTCAAAGCCTTGCCAGAGGAAGCAGCGCTGCCATAAGCTCCGTCGTGAAGCCGTGGTCGACACGGTGTACGTGAAGGAGCGAATAGTGGAGCGTCCCGTCTTCAAGGACCGCATAGTGGAGAAGTCGGTTGCGAAGAAACAGGAAGCGTTCCGTCTCGCCTCGGTCATCTTCGCTTGCGCTTCCGCCAAGCCAGAGAAGAAGCAGGACATAGTGTTTGAGAACATCGTCGAATATCTCAAGCAGAACCCTTCTGCACGCATCCGTCTCGACGGTTATGCCGACAAGGCAACCGGCAAGGAGCGAACAAATCTGATGCTATCTATTCGCCGCACCGACAGCGTACGCAACATCCTCATAGAGCGTTACGGCATCGCTCCGTCGCGCATCGAGGCACAAGGCATCGGCAGCAATGCGCAGCCGTACGAAGATAACGATCTTAATCGCGTAGTGATTGTAACAGCACTGCCCGAGTGATGCGTATTTAGTAAAAAGAAAAAGGGGATATTTCTTCAGAAAAAGGAAGATATTTCTTCAGAGAAAGGAAAAACTTCTTTAAGAGAAAGGGGATATTTCTTCAGCCCCAAGCACATTACCGCAGCGTGGTACTTCTGTTACCGCAATGCGGTAATGTTATTTTCGCTACGCGGTAATGATATTTTCGCTACGCGGTAATCTTGTTTCCAGTCTGCGTTAATCGCATTGACAGGCTGGCAGATAGCTTGTTAAGGCTGGAGGATAGCTTGTTGAGGCTGGTAGATAGGCTGGTAGATAACCCGATTATCGAGTTATCTGCCAGCCTTTATTTTGCTTATATACAACGAGTTATGCAGAAGCTGGGAGATATGGCAGATTTTTTCACGTACA
>ENA-UAIC01000040-UAIC01000040.1-human-gut-metagenome-genome-assembly--contig:-NODE-40-length-44543-cov-11.659077_pt1 | contig 44543 bp, 28 predicted proteins | sample MGYA00244413_ERZ654377 | MGnify/ENA primary metagenome ERZ654377 (study PRJEB26926, sample SAMN06165148) | human gut metagenome | biome: ENVO:00009003; feature: ENVO:2100002; material: ENVO:00002003...
TGTGCAGCCGTTCTTGATATGTAGGTATAGTTCCTTGCCGCATCGTGCGTTCGCTGCGCTGCTTTGTGACGCCACCATTATGTCGTTGTTCAGCCTCTCTATCCTGTCCGATTTCTTTGCACTTTCCTTTTTCAGCGACTTAATCTGCGCCTTAGCTTGATCCAGACTTTGTTTTTCTGCCTTCAGTCTATTGTGTACTGCGATCAGCCTCTTTCTTGTTCTGTGTAGCATTAACGAGAATACCACTATACATAATAATATAATAATAAGTATGCCCATAGATGCAGATGTTATGGTGTCCAGCAAGTCTTTCATTGAGAGTGAAGAATTTATGTTCGACTGCAATTCACTCATGTTATATTTCTTTTTTCTTGCATAAAGACTGTCTTTTGCCTCCGACATTTTCGACATATAAAGGGCGTAATTCTTCAAATCGCCTCTTTTGTAATACAAAGCCGCTATCTTTTCACATGTTTCTGCTTGAGTCAGATAGTTCGGGTCGCAATCAATGGATTTCTTCCACATCTCTTCTGCCTTGGCATCGTTTCCTAAAGCGTTGTTGTAGTAGCCTGCAACTCTATATGATACCGCATCCTTGCTGTAGTATAATGCGCTGTCAAGATAATCTTTCGCTTTCCTATTGTCTTTATTTATGAAATAGTCGGCAATGATAGAATAGGCGTATCCCTTGCAGCTGTTGTGTGTATATGGTAAAAGAGGCTGCGCCTATTTTGACACAGCCCCTTTATTTATGAGTGCCAATGTAGCACAAAAGCCCTATATATCAAGGATATATTAAATTTCTAACTTCTAATTTCTAAATCAATACACTTTGTAGACGACGCGGAATTTGCCTTGGCGGTCGATGAGGCCCTCGAAGGTGACGTCGCCGTTGGGCGAAACGATGGTGGCAGGGGCGTAGCCGTCGGTGCTGAATGCACCAATCGTCCATGGGAAGCAGTAGTGCGAACCAACACCCACTTCCGAGGTTTCGGTTTCGGAGAAGTGTGCCACATCTGCCTCGTCGTACCATGGTGTGCCCCACATTGCGGTGTGTAGGTCGGCTTCAATTCTCATGCCTTTAGTTTCGTCGTAGCCCTCAACGCTGGGCTGGATAATAAGGACAGAAGGAAATTCCTCGTTTTCAGCCTCGTCGATAAAGCGCATATATCCCTTACCGTTATGGAGCGCCGAACCCCACAATGCCACACCGCTCAACTTGCCCGATGTGGTGTAGTAGCGCGCATAGAAATTATCGCCTATCTCCATTGGGGCGATGGTGCATAAACCACCGTCGTAGTCGCTCACCGACGATGGGAAAATGTTCTCGTCCACCTTCCTCGGCTCAAAGCATTTGCGCCCCGTAACATCAATAAAATAGAAATCGTCGTTTTTCTCAACCACCAGCGCCATGCTGTCGGAGAATGAGCGCACTTCCCTATATTGTGGCTTAATCACGATTTTTCCCAATCCGTTCATGAATCCCCAACTGCCATCAAAACCGTTCTCGTTAGGCACATACACGGCACGCATACTGCCACGAAGCGGAGCAATGGTGAATTGATTTTTGCCAAACTGCATCGGCTGTGTCACCACACCTGGGGCGAATGGCTTCAAACTGCGGTCGATGAAAGTCCAGTTCAACGCATAGCCCGAAGTGGCAGTAGCCACGGCGGCAATGCCGTCAACAAAGTTGGTGGCATTCACATATTTCTTGGGCAGAGCCTCCACCGCGCCGGTAGGCTTAATAAGGTAGAGCTGCTGAGTGTTGTCGTTCTTATACATAATCAGCCCCTCCTTCTCCATACGGGGGATTCGGGTGAAGTCAGCCACCTTCCACGCATTTTTGCCACCAATGGTGCCACCATCAATGTAGCGAAGTGTGTAAACGGTGCCGTCGGTGCTGATGCCATACACACCGCAACTCACTGGCGTAACGATTTTTGTGTCTGCGTCCTCGCTATCGTCGAGAAACTGGGTGTAGCCTGCCTCAAAATGCAGCGGCATCTGTAGCGATGCCTCACTTGCATCTTGCTTCCCCACTCCACCTTTCTCAAGCCAGTCGGTGGCGTGAGCGATTGAAAAACTCAGCGTGAGCGCACCCACGAGCATCATACCCTTTCGTAAAATATTAGCCTTCATCATCATTGGTTTTAATTAGTGTTCATTAAATTCGCAGCTTAATTATTTGTTATAAATGCAAGTCCTTGACAAACATTTGTTTACAAAGACTTGCATATGTCAGGATTTTCACTTAACTTGGTGCTGCAACACAACCGAGTAAGTATTTGCTAGCATATGACAAAGTTACAAATTAAATCCGATAGAATCACATCTTTTGGCGGAATTTATCTCGTAATCACTTATTTGACCAGTTATATCGAAAAAGTATGTACAAGGGGGTTGTGATGCAAATCACAGCCCTCTTGCTTTGTATATGGTTTCCTTTGCGGCGTTTATCTCCTGGAATTTCTTCTCGGCAGCCTTGCGCACGTCGTCGCCGAGCGTAGCCACGCGATCGGGGTGGTGCTTCAGTGCCATGCGGCGGTAGGCAGCCTTCACTTCGTCGTCGGTAGCTGACGGGTCGATGCCGAGCACCTTGTATGCGGCTTCGAGGCTGTTGCCGCCCGAAGAGAGGTTGAGCATCGAGCTGAGGTCTTCGGCGGAGATACCGAGGCTGGCAGCCACGAAGTGTAGGGCGTCAATCTCGCTCTGTGGCACGGTGCCGTCGGCTTGCGCTATGAGCACGAGGAAGTTGAGCAGTTGCAGACGCTGCGAGTAGTCCATGTGCTGCGCTATCTCGGCGCACGACTCGCGTATGATGTTCTTGAACGCAGCTTCGCCCATCTGCTTCTGACGCTCGAAAAGGCGCAGGAGTATCTCTTCGCCCTCGCGCACGGCTATCTCGCCGAAGTTGCGGCGCAGGAAGTTGCGCACAAGCTCCATTTCGGAGTGCATCACCCTGCCGTCGGCTTTCATGATGTACGAGGCGAGCACGAGCAGCGAGAAGAGGAACGAGTTGCGCTGTCCCTCATACTGCTGCTGGGCTGAATAGCCGCCGTATGTGTTGCTGTTTCTGTACGTGCCGTTGTCGAACGTGTTGTCGGCGTTGTTGCTAAAGCCTTCGGCTCCCTTATCAAAGAGCCAGCCTATGGCGTAGCCGGCAAGTGCTCCAAGCGGTCCGCCGTTGATAAAGCCGAGAAAACCGCCAATCCATCTTCCAATTCCCATGTTTTGTTGTTTTTATTGTTTGTTGTTTTTTTCTGTAGAAGGTATGTCAAAACTACAAAATAGAGACGGAGAGCCAATCGTAGGAGGCTACGGCATTAGCTTTCCGCTACGCGCCGCTGACTTTCAGTTCTTGCCGTAGCCATTGGAAATAGTAGTAACGATTTGTATTTCTTTTGTTAATGGCTACGGCAGAAATGCCGTAGCCTCCTACGATTTGAATCGTTTACATTCTATTTTCCAAATATTATAGTTTTGATACACCCGCTACGGGTGGTTTAATAAGCCTTCTGTACGAATTGCTCCGCTTCGGCTTCCGCCATGCCGCTCTTCACAAGCACCTGCTTCAGGTTGGCATAGTTGCGGCGGAACGCCTCGATGCGCTCAGCTGCCTCCTGCGGGGCGTAGCTGATGGCGACGCCTGTCGACTCCATTGTGCCTAACTGTTCGTTGAACACGAAGCCCGGATTGCTATTCTTGATGGCTACGCAGCCCTGTTGTATGTGGCGGAACTTGCCGATGAGTCCGTCGGCAACAGGCGCGGCGTTCTTCGGGAACGTAACGGTGACGGTCTTCTCCTTGGCGCAGTCGGTCTCGGCGATGTCGATGAGCACCGAGAGGTTGTTGCCGTCGTATGTGTAAGACGCCTCTGCGCCGTCTATCTTCACGCTGGCGGGCACAGTCGATGCCACCAGTTTAAGTGTGTAGCGACGGTTGGCAGGCATATCCTTGTACGTGCCTTTGCGTGCACCGATGGTTACGGCTATGGTGCTGTCGTTGAGCGTGCGCTTGGTGAGCAGCGTGGTGGCGTACTCGTGGGCGTAGTGCTTATCGTTGCCGTTGTCCTCGTAGAGCGTGAAGCTGCTGTCGCCCTTGCCTGGATAGACGGCTATGGTTATCGGTTCGCTCGTGCTGCTGAGGTTCTCCACCTTGCCGTATTCGGGCAGAACAGAGCCTGCCTTTATGTAGACGGGATATTCGTCGAGCTGGAATTTGCGCTGCACGGTCTGTCCGCCACGTAAGAGCGTACCCGACGAGAGTTCGTACCAGTCGCAGCCCTCGGGCAGCCACACCTGTTGCGTGGAGATGCCGTCGTGCATAGGGCTTGTGATGGGGTAGACAAGCACGTTGTCGCCGAACATATACTCGTTGCGGTTGGCGTAAGCCTCCTCGCTCTCAGGGTAGTCGTAGTACATCGGGCGACAGAGCGGCAGGGCATCGTCGTAGGTGCGTCGTGCCATGCTATATATATAAGGTGCAAACTGGTAGCGCTGGCGTATTATGTCGTGCAGGATGTCGCGCTCGCGGTCGGCGAACACCCACGGCTCTTTATTGAGTCCGGCATCCTTTGTGGAGTGGGTGCGCAGAATAGGGCTGAACGCACCGAATTGCATCCAGCGTATGTACATCTCGGGGTCGATAGAGTGGGCACCCATGTGTCCGCCCATATCATGGCTCCAGTAGCCGTAGAGCACGTTAGACGCTGTAGAGTTGAAGTAAGGCTGGAAGTCGAGCGATTTCCAGCTTATTATGGCATCGCCCGAGAAGCCAATCTGATAGCGGTGGTTGCCCAGTCCGCCCCAACGGTGGTAGAGCATAGGTCGCGTTTCGCGGTTACGCTCCATGTCGGTGAACGTAGTATAGTTGATCCACCAGGTGTTGCTGAGGTTGGGGAACTGCTTGTCGTTGCTCCACTGCTGCCAGTCGAGCCACCAGAAGTCGACGCCGTCCTTCTCCATCGGGTGCAGCACCTTCTCGTACCAGCCCTGCATGAAGTGTTTGTCTGACGCCGTCCACTCTATAGTCTTCTTCTCGTCGGGGTTCATGCCCATCCACTGCGCCATCGCCGGGTAGCAATCCTCGTCGGGCTTTATGCCGTCGGCAGGGTGCAGGTTGAGCGTGGTTTGCAGGTTCTGCTGCTTAGCCCACTGCAGGAAGCCCTTAGGCGAGGGAAACAGGCGTCGGTTCCAGGAGTAGCCTGTCCAACCACCGCGTGAGGGTTCGGCATAGTGCCAGTCCATATCTACGACGAGCACGTCGAGCGGAATGTCGTAGTTGTGCATCTTCGTGACGAGGTTGCGCAGCTCGTTGTCGCTATACGTCCAGTAGCGCGACCACCAGTAGCCGAAGGCGTAGCGCGGCGGCAGTGGCACCTTGCCCGCAAACTCGGTATAGTCGCGCAGCGCCTTCTTGTAGTCGTGTCCGTAGGCGAGGAAATACCAGTCCTGCGTCTTGCCCTCGTTCGGGCGGTGGGCAACCCACTGCCAGTCGGAGTCGTCGAACACATATCCGTTGGAGTCGTCGATGAACGTCCATCCGTTGCGCGAGAGGAGTCCGTCTTCGAGCGGCATCTTGTGCGAGTCGAGATTCGTGTCGCCGTCGTATCCGTCGAGCGTGCGGTAGGTGCCCTTCAGGTTAGCATCGTCCTTCAAACCCGGATGCCAGCTGAACGAGGTAGTGTACAGGCTGCTGGCTTTCTGCTTGCCGGCGGCTTTCTGCTTCGTCTTGACGGAAGAGATGCGCAGGTTGTTCTCGTTGAACATTCCGCTGCCTTTGGCGTACGACAGGACGAAGCGGTCGGTAGAGATGGTGACGGTCTTAGGCGTGTTCTTCACCTTGTAGGCTGCGGCAGGGTAGCTGCGGTCTACGGCGATGAACGACTTGTTGTCAAGAAACTGTCCGTCGGGCGTGTATTCCATGCGGATTGCTCCATCGGTAATCACGGTGAAGCGCACGTTCTGGTCCTGATAGGCGATGTTCTGGTTCTGCGCAACGGCGCACGTGGCTAATGCTGCAAGTGCTGTTGTGATAAGGCTTCTTTTCATAATTGTATGTGTTTTATAGTGGTTTGGTTTAATGTATATCGTTGTTTTGCTTGTTGTTTGTCGTTGTTCTGCCTGCGATATGTCATCGGACACCGAACGCGATCCGCACCGACACCGTACGCCGTCCGATTGGATTCCGTACGCCGTCCGATCGGATTCCGTTCGCTGCCCGATCGGATTCCGTTCGCCGTCCGATGACTTTCGCTTAGGTTTTGCACGGTGTGAATATGGTTTTTTATGTGCAAAAACCGTGCCTGTCGGGGCGTTTGTCGGTGTTTTCAGTCGTCTGCAATCGACTCGTAGGTCGGTATGTCCTGCAGGAAGTTGTACGTGCGCTTGTCGTAGTCGATGCGGCAGCAGTAGTGTTGCAGTCCGTTGCTCACGACGAGGTAGTCTACGTGCAGCAACAGGTTGTACGCCGCAATCTGCTCGAACACCTTCTGCGTTATCTCCACCGTCGGCGCCTTGTACTCCATTATCATGCGCGGTTGCAGGTGGCGGTTGTAGAGCACGCTGTCGGCGCGCAGCTTCTTGTTGCCGATGCTGAGGCTCATCTCGTTCGCCATGAGCGCGGCAGGGTAGCCCTTGTGTTCTATCAGATAGTGGACGAAGTGCTGGCGCACCCACTCCTCGGGCGTGAGCGCTACGTAGCGGTGGCGCAGAATGTCGAAGATGCGGGGCTGTTCTTTCGTGCCCGATAACTTTATTTCGAAAGATGGTAGGTTTAATCGAATCATTTTTGTAATTTTGCTATCTTATGCAAAGATACTGAATTTTGCGTATTTTTACACCTTATTATATATATTATTATGGCAGAAAAGAAAGCTACGGTCACATTCGACGCTATTATGCGCGACTTGAAGTCGGGGAAATACGCTCCGGTGTATATCCTCATGGGCGACGAGTCGTACTATATAGACCGTATTACCGATTACATAGCAGAAAACGTGCTCGAGCCCGACGACCGCGACTTTAATCAGACCGTGGTGTTCGGCGCGGATACCACCGCCGCACAGGTAGTGGATATAGCGAAGTGCTACCCCGTCATGCCGGCTGCGCATCGTGTGGTGATAGTGAAGGAGGCGCAAGGACTCAAGTCGCTCGACGCCCTGGAGCGCTACTTCAAGAAACCGCTGGCGTCGACGCTGCTCGTCATAGCCTACAAGAACGGCACCATCGACCGCCGAAAGAAGGTGGTGGGCAAGGTGGAGGCTGTAGGAGTGGTGTTCGAGAGCAAGAAAAAGCGCGACTACGAGCTTCCGACGTTCATCGAGACGTATCTGAAGAAGAATCATGTGGCGATCGACCCGAAGTCGGCTGCGATGATTGCAGAGCATATCGGTGCCGACCTCAGCCGACTCATTTCGGAGCTCGACAAGGTGATGATCTCGCTTCCCGACGACAACAGGCGCGTGACGCCCGACATTGTGGAGCGCGAAATTGGAGTGAGCAAGGAGTTTAACATCTTCGAACTCAAGACGGCTATCATTGAGCGCAACGTGTTCAAGGCAAACCAAATCGTGAAATACTTCGACAAGAACCCGAAGGCGGGATCGCTCTTCTCGTGCCTGCCGTTGCTCTACACGTTCTTCCAAAACCTGATGGTGGCGTTCTATGCGCCCGACAAAAACAACGATAATAACCTCGCCGCTTTTCTGGAACTAAAATCGGTGTGGGCTTTGAAAGACTATAGGGTGGGGATGCGCAATTTCTCTGCGATGAAGACTCTCCAGATTTTAGCCAAAATAAGAGAAACAGACGCCAAAAGTAAGGGTCTGGACAGTCTGAATACCTCTACAGACGACCTGATGAGGGAGCTTATCTTCTTCATTTTGCACTAAAACAACCCGTTTTTCGCCCCGATTTTCTCTAAAATAGAAATTCTGAAAGACCTTAATTTTTAGCCTAATTCCCTACGTTTCATGGGAGTTAGGCTATTTTTGTGCCCTCGTACGTGCCGCTTTATTGAAATTCTTTTACCCTCGTTCGTAATTTTTCTGTTTTGCGAAAATCTGCAGTTTCCGAAGCCAAATTATTCACGTTTCGTATATCTTAACATAAAGAATTGTGCATTTACAAATTTATATTGAGCATAAATACACGTTTGTAAAGCTATATGTGTTTAAACGGATTTGTAAATGTAAATACTTTGGAATTGTATATTTGTACTTTCTAATTCACAAATCAATAATTTGAAAGTGTGGTAAACATATAAATTCAATAACAATAAATCGGTGTAAATGCTTGAAAGACACTGAAATGTATGTTTGCGTTGTGTAAACACTTTCGAATATTCGCCAAATATCGGCTAAAATGCTCGACTGAATATTATTTAGCAGTTTAAACGCTTGTGGTAAGCGCAATTATATCAGTGATTTATACTAAATCGTTAAATATAATGTTATATATGTATTTAGGCGTTTTTAGGTATGCTTATCCACAAATCTACAAAACTATACGGCGTCCGATGTTCTGAAAAACAACTTTGTAAATGTGTACGAAAATATTGATTTTAAAATTTAAATTCAAAAACTTGCATTTGCTGTTTTTTTTGTTTAACTTTGTAAATGCAACGAAAAACGCCGAAAATGGCGGTTTTTGGCTTGCCTAACGTAAAAAGTAACTGTAAAATGAAGGATAGAATCAAGAAAATTATGGAGATGCAGCGAAGCACCCAACAGGATTTCGCTGACCAACTGAAAATAGCTCCCGCCACTTTGAGCAGTATTTTCACAGGACGCACCCGCCCCACCTTGGCGATCGTCGACGCAATAAAAAGTCGCTACCCTCAGATCTCTACCGACTGGCTCATGTTCGGCAAAGGAGACATGCTCGTGAAGCAGGATGCGGAGGGCGAAAAGGATGCCGACCGGAACGAAGCTGAAAACGACCTGTTGGTTGATGCCGATTATGCGCCGAACGCAGAGCCGCACTATGGCGGATTCTCACCTGTTGAACCGGGCGTAAACCATACTGCAAAAAGTGCTGATGTGGCAGGCTTCGCTATGAAAAGCGGCGAGGTGAAGCAGCGCCGAATCACCGAAATTCGCGTCTTTTACGACGATCAGACCTGGGAAACCTTCGTTCCGAGCAATCCGTAAGGCTTCCTGTCACCTTCGGCACGCAACTCTGCCCGCAACAGCAGAGTTGCTATGCTCGCAGGTTAAATATCATTAACTGTTTTCTTGTGAAAATAATAATTTGTATCTTTGCACCTTACTAATTATAAGTAATAACGGTGCTCGCACCTTATTAAATAGGTACATAAAATCAAATATTATATAAATATTCAATGAAACAGTACAAATTAGTGAACAATGTGCTTGGCTGGCTCACGTTCTTCGTGGCGGCTTTCGTATATTGTTCTACGATTGAGCCGACAGCCAGCTTCTGGGACTGTCCTGAATTTATCACAACGGGTTACAAACTCGAAGTAGGTCATCCGCCTGGAGCACCTTTCTTTATGCTTACCGCAAACCTGTTCTCGCAGTTTGCAAGCGATCCGTCGCAGGTTGCGCGTATGGTAAACACGATGAGCGCATTGCTCAGTGCCACCACGATCCTGTTCCTGTTCTGGAGTATCACGCACCTTGCGCGCAAACTCATTCTTAAGGATTGGAGCGAGCTGACTCTCGGCAAACTCATCGCTATAGAGGCTTCTGGTTTGGTGGGCGCACTTATCTACACTTTCTCAGACACATTCTGGTTCTCTGCTGTAGAGGGCGAGGTTTATGCCTATTCGTCAGCGTTCACAGCTATCGTTTTCTGGCTCATTCTGAAGTGGGAAGATCACGCCGACGAGCCTCACAGCGACCGCTGGCTGGTGCTTATCGCATACATGACTGGTCTTTCAATCGGTGTTCACCTGTTGAACCTGCTTTGTCTGCCGGCTATTGTGCTTGTATACTGCTACCGCCGCTTCCCGAACATCGAGCTTAAGGGTTCGCTCATAGCGCTTGTAGGCTCGTTCATCCTCGTGGCTGCCGTGCTCTACGGCGTCGTTCCGGGCATCATTACCGTGGCAGGTTGGTTCGAACTCCTGTTCGTCAACACTCTCGGCTGTCCGTTCAATACGGGCGAAATCATCTATATCGTGCTGCTCGTTGCTATTGTTATTTGGGCAATCTACGAGTCGTACGTCGACAAGAGCTTTAAGCGTCAGAACGTTTCGTTCGTTCTTGCGGTGGGTATGCTCGGTATACCGTTCCGCGGAATGACATGGAGCGCAGCTATCCTTGGTTTGGTGATACTCGCAGCTATCTATTTCGGCTTGAACTATCGCAAGAAGATAGGCAAGGACCTTGTTCCTGTGGTTACATCACGCTTCAAGAACACCGCTCTGCTCTGCATGCTGATGCTTATGATCGGCTATTCGAGCTACGCTGTCATCGTTATACGCTCGGCCGCTAACCCTCCGATGGACCAGAACTCGCCAGAGGATGTGTTCACACTCGGCTCTTATCTCAGCCGCGACCAGTACGGCGACTCACCGCTGCTCTACGGACAGGCTTACACTTCGCAGGTGGCTTACGACGTCGACGGCAATATGTGCGTGCCTAAGCACAAGGAAGGTGCTGCTATCTGGCAGCGCAAGGAGAAGGCTTCTAAGGGCGAGAAGGACTCTTACTTCGTGGTTTCGCATAAGGACAAGATCATATATGCTCAGAATATGCTCTTCCCGCGTATGCACTCGTCGGCTCATGCAGGAGCTTACGAGAACTGGATGGGAGGCGTTGAGGGTACTCAGGTGCCTTACGACCGTTGCGGCGAGCCTGTGATGGTGAAGATGCCTACCCAGATGGAGAACATTCGCTTCTTCCTCTCTTATCAGTGCAACTTCATGTACTGGCGCTACTTCATGTGGAACTTCGCCGGACGTCAGAACGATATTCAGGGCAACGGCGAGCCTGAACACGGCAACTGGATAACCGGTATTTCGTTCATCGACGACTGGATGCTTGGCGACCAGAGCAAGATGCCGGCTGAGCTGAAGGCTAACAAGGGTCACAACGTGTTCTACTGTCTGCCTCTGCTGCTCGGACTTATCGGTCTGTTCTGGCAGGCTTGGCGCGGTCAGCGCGGCATCCGCCAGTTCTGGGTTGTGTTCTTCTTGTTCTTCATGACTGGTCTTGCTATCGTGCTCTACCTTAACCAGACTCCGCAGCAGCCGCGTGAGCGCGACTATGCTTATGCAGGCTCGTTCTACGCTTACGCTATCTGGTGTGGTCTTGGTGTTCTGGCTATCTACGATATGCTCAAGAAGAAGATAAAGGGCAATGATGTAGCCGTTGCAGGTGTTGTAGGCGTAGCCTGTCTGCTCGTGCCTATACAGATGGCTTCGCAGACCTGGGACGACCACGACCGCAGCGGACGTTATACTTGCCGCGACTTCGGTCAGAACTATCTTATGACGTTGCAGGACAAGGGCAATCCTATCATCTTCACCAACGGCGACAACGATACCTTCCCGCTTTGGTACAACCAGGAGACTGAGGGCGTGCGTACAGACGCTCGTGTTTGCAACCTCTCTTATTTGCAGACAGACTGGTATATCGACCAGATGAAGCGTCCGGCTTACGATTCGCCTTCTGTGCCTATAACATGGCCGCGTATCGACTTCTGCTCGGGAACAAACGACTATATCGAGGTTAAACCTGGAATGAAGCAGCAGCTTCTTGAGTTCTACCGCGATTATCCGAAGGAGGCGCGCGCTGCGTTCGGCGACGATCCGTTCGAGTTGAAGAACATCTTGAAGTATTGGGTGCGCTCTAAGGATAGCGACACGCACATTATTCCTACAGATACGCTCTATATCACTATCGACAAGGAGGCTGTGCGCCGCTCTGGCATGATGATGGCAAGCGATACTATCCCAGATCGTATGGTTATCTCGCTTGCCGGCAAGCGTGCTATCTATAAGAACGACCTTATGATGCTCGAGATGCTTGCGCAGTGCAACTGGGAGCGCCCGTTGTATGTGGCTACAACCGTGGGTTCTGACAACTACATGAATCTCGGTGACAACTTCGTGCAGGAGGGTCTGGCTTACCGCATAACGCCGTTCAACACTAAGGCGCCAGGAGCTAAGAACTTCGACACGGAAAAGACGTATAACAACGTGATGAACCGCTTCAAGTGGGGCGGTCTTGACAAGCCGGGGCTCTACATCGACGAGACTGTGATGCGCATGTGCTACACTCATCGCCACCTCTTTGCAACTCTTGCCATGCAGCTCATCGCTGAAGGTCAGAACGCAAAGGCTGAGAAAGTGCTCCGCAAGTCGGAGAAGGTGCTGCCGGAGTATAATGTGCCCTACACATTCATTTCTGGTGCAAGCGATTTGGCGCGTGCTTACGCCCTTATCGGCAAGAAGGCTGACGCTGCGCGCATCCTCAACAAGGTTTGGGCTGACGCAAAGAGCTACGCCGACTACTATCTGCAGCTTACAGGTTCACGCTTTATGATGTCGCAGAACGAGGTTCTTCGCCAGCTCTACATCATGCAGAACATCGCTGACATGACTCTGGCTTGCGATAAGAATCTCGCCAACCAGCGTCTTAAGACCGTTAATGCCCTCTACGCTGTATATCAGGCGAAGGGTGGCACGCCTTATCAAGGCGAATAAGCGCAACGGCGAATAAGCAAAGTACGTTGGTTAATGGACAAAGTACGACTAAGAGTAAACAAAACGACGAAGAATAAATAGTCAGCAATGTTTATAGAACAACCATCAATATGGCTTCGATGGCTCTATCCGAGAGCGTCGTGGAGAATGGACCACAACGACCATTCGGTGTATCTCACGTTTGATGACGGACCGATACCCGAGTCGACACCGTTCATTCTCCAGACGCTGAAGGAGTTCGGTATACACGCCACCTTCTTCATGGTGGGCGACAACGTGCGCAAGTACCCCGAACTCTACAAGCAGATTGTGGCAGAGGGACATCAGGTAGGCAACCACACGTATCATCATTTGGGCGGCTTCAAGCACTTCACCCATACATACGTGAAGGATACCAACAAGGCTAATGAGCTGATTGGTTCCCACCTGTTCCGTCCGCCGCACGGCTGCATGAGTCATGCAGAGTATCTGTGGCTGCGCCGCAAGTATCGCATTGTGATGTGGGACCTTGTGACGCGCGACTACTCTAAATGGCTTACTGCCGACGGTGTTGTGGAGAATGTGAAGCGATACGCCCGCAACGGCTCAATCATCACGTTCCACGACTCGCTGAAGAGCATCGAGAAGCTGAAGACCGCCTTGCCCCGTTCGCTGCAATGGCTGAAGGATCAGGGATACAGCTTCAAGGTTTTCGATTAAAATGAAGATTAGGATTTGATTTTATTGAAATAATCCACAACATCTTAATTGATGATTTTATAGTATAATCAAGAATGTCTTGATGGTAATCCATTACATATATGACATGGTTATCCATAACATCTTAATATTGATTATATTTATAAAATCAAATAACATCTGAAATGGTGATTTTATGACAAACAGCATAACATCTGAACTGATAAAAGCCGAGGCAAAGAGTCTCGGCTTTTTTGCTTGTGGTATAGCGAAGGCGGATGCCGTTGAGCAGAGTGTTGTAGACAGCTACCGCCGTTGGATAGCAGAAGGCTGCAATGCCAGCATGGCCTATCTTGAGAACTATCCCGACAAGCGTTTCGACCCGCGCCTGCTTGTGCCTGGCGTGCGCAGCATTGTGTCTGTGGCGCTCAACTATGCGCCGTCGCGCCGTATGCCCACAGACGCGCCGCAATTTGCATCGTACGCATTGGGTAAGGACTATCATGATGTAGTGAAGCACAAACTCTCCCAACTGGCAGAGCGACTCGGTTTTGAGCTTAGCGACCAGGTGCGCGCTTTCTGCGACTCAGCGCCCGTGCTGGAGCGCTATTGGGCTGTGCGGGCAGGATTGGGCTGGATAGGGCGCAACCATCAGCTCATAATACCTCACGCCGGCTCGATGTTCTTCCTCGGTGAGTTGTTTTTGCCCGTAGAAGTGGACTACGACAAGCCTATGGAGTCGCGTTGCGGCACGTGCAACCACTGTGTTGAGGCTTGTCCTACGCAGGCGTTGAAGCGCAATGCAGACGGCGACACCTGTAAGTTCGACAGCAGGCTTTGCCTAAACTATCAGACGATAGAGAATCGCGGTGAAATTCCCGACGAACTTGCAGTAAAACTCGCACCTTATATATATGGTTGCGACCGCTGCCAGTCGGCATGTCCGTGGAATCGCTTCGCTGTGCCAAATACGACGCCTGAGCTGCAGCCTTCAGACGAGCTGCTTGCGATGAAGCGCGAGGACTGGCTCACGCTTACAGAGGAAGAATATCGCAAGTTGTTCAAGGGGAGTGCGGTGAAACGCGCGAAGTATGCGGGGCTTATGAGGAATATTAAGGATGCACTGGAATGAGTTTTTTTTCTTGATTGGTGTACTTCTTGCTTTGGCAAGCGGCAAAGCTATATTTCTTGGTTGGTGCACTTGAGACAAGCGCACCCCCTGAGAGTAGTGGTAAGAATCAGTTGATTCTTACGATTCTGATATTTCTTGGTTGGTGCACTTGAGACAAGTGCACCTCCTGAGAGTAGTGGTAAGAGTCAATTGATTCTTACAATTCTGATATTTCTTGGTTGGTGCACTTGAGACAAGTGCACCCCCTGAGGGTAGTGGTAAGGGTCAATTGATTCTTACGATTCTGATGCCCACTTGCGACGGATGCTTCTGCATATAATCGTGCAGCGTCATCGGTTCCTCCACCACTTTCTTATGAATCTGCGACGCATTAAGCATGTGCAGTCCGTCCTTATGCCACACTGCGATGCCGATATGCGATGTGTCGAGACCCTTTTTCTTTGTAATGATAGCGATGATGTCGCCGTCGTGTATGGCAGAACGCAGCAGTTTCGTATTCTTGATGTCACCCTTCGGTATATACATGTAAATGTTGCCCGACAGGCGGCGTTCCATTTCTGCAATCGGCTTCACCATTTCGGGGCTGTTCTTCAGCATCGGATAGGCGTCGGTGTGCGTGCTCATGAAGCTGATAGAGAGCGTCTGTCGAGTGTTGAACGGCGGATTAGGCGTGTTTATTTCGCGAACGAAGCCGTCCTTTGTGTTCTCTTCAATCCACTCCGTGAAGTAGTGCTGGCGAGCCGAGTAGTCGACGTTGCCATCAACGTAGCGAATGCGTCGCAGGAAGTGGAGATAATCGGCGTAAGAGGTGCGGTTGTGCTTCACGCACTCGTAGACGGCGAGCACGTTCTCCACGTACGTAGTGCAGTCGAGCTGTCGCAGATTGACCACAAGATTCTCCTTGCTGTCGTTCTCGAGCGTCTTTGCCACGTACGGAATGCCGCAGAAGCCGCGTGCTATGTGCAGCAACAGCAGTTGTCGCTGTCGGTTGGCGTCGATGTTCTGCGCTGTCGACGCCTTGTATTTCAGCGCCTTGCTGATATGTTGCATCACGAGCGAGCTGTCGTTCGGGGCAGATTGCACCTCGAACGCCGGCTTCGCTGTTTTTTGTGTAGAGTCGTGTAGCGAAGCGCCATCCTGTTTCGCTACACGACTTGTTTGTTTTGCGGCAGTTGCAGGCTGTTCTACGGCAGGAGCAGACTGCTTTGGAGCCGCGTTGCATTGCGCCATCAGCGTTGCTGAGGCTATGATTGTTAAGAATGTTGCTTTCATATTTTAATATGTTAGGCTTGGACTCCTTTGTTACTTTCTTTTTCTGAAGTTGAAGCCGAAGTAGATGTTCAGGCTTCCGAACATGCTGTTCGTAGAGAATCGGGTCTTCTTGTAGTTGTACGAATGTACTATGGCGCTCATGCCGGCGAACCATCTCATGTTGTTCCACACGATGCCGAAGCGTCCCACGCCGTCGATATTGAAGTTGTTCATACTGAAGTCGTGGAACGAAAGCACATCGTTGTTGCCGTTGCCCGTCGTGTTCTTGTATCCGAGCGCCATCGACACGGACGCCGCCGCCAGCCAGTTGCGCGCGAACACCCAGTTATAGGCATATCCGCACGAGGCAGACAGGTCGGTATACTTGATTTCCTTCATCTTCAGGTTGCTGTCCATACATCTCGACGCCACATCCTCGCCCAGCCGGTCAGCCACGGTGTCGTACAGCTTGTCCCAATCTATCTTCAGCGAGTGCTTCGTGTAGCCCATTCCGCAGAGCCACGAGCCCGCCGAGCGTCGCTGTATGGTGCTCTGGCTGAATGCGGCGGGGTAGGAGAATCGCCGGTGGTTGAAGATATAATAGAGGTTGAAGCCCTTGATGCCCACGTTGATGCCGTCGAAGTCGATGTTCTTAAGCGGATGCGTATTGACGGAATAGCTCGGGTCGAAGCTTGCGCGCGAAATCTTGTAGTTGCTGCCTGTCTTGCGGTAGAACAGGTCGACGCCGAAGACGGAGGTGTATAGGCTAAGGTCGAACTCCGTGCTTCGGCTCTTGTTCTTCAAGTCGTTGAAGTCGACGGTATATCCGAGGAACAGCCATCTCCATCCGAAGTAGGGTCCGAACTTCATCTTCGGTTCTGGAGCGAACGAGAAGTCGTTGCCCTGCTCGCTGATTATTCTGTAGCGTTCATACGTATTGGTGTTCTGCACCATAGCGGCGAAGTCGTATCCCTGCGGCTCGATGTACGTCGTGTCTACGTCGGAGAACGACTCGAACAGACGCACGAAGGCGCCGCCCAGCCTCCTTGCTATCGTCCGCCTCTTTCGTGGCTTTGCGGTGATACTGTCCGCAGGCGATGCGTCGGCAGTCTTCAGCCCTATCGCAATCTTTTGTACGGTCGTAGCCGCAGAATCAGCCGCAGCCACCCGTCCGATGCTGTCGGCAGGCGTCTGAGCTGCTGTCTGCAGGCATGCGCAGGCGGCGAGGCTGAGTAAGAAGGCGTATCGTCTCATGGCGGTATGCTTATAGTTGGTTCCTGTTTGTTAAAGTTTGCCCAGTATGCGGTCCATCACCCAGTTCACAGGCGTGGCGCTCACGCTCGTACAGGTGCAGATGCCCGTGCCCTGTAGATGTTCTATAACAGCCTTGATTATAGGCAGCTGCACGTATGGCGGGTTGGGCACCACGATGCTCGTCTTGCCCTTGCTCGTGACGAGCTGAATCGGGTCGTAGTTGTACACCGAGAACGAGAGCATGCCCTTCTCGCCGATCACCTCTATGCAGTCCTCCTTGGCGCTCTGGTGTCCCACGAAGCACCACGAGCCGCTACCCGGCAGTCCGTTCTCGAAGAAGAAGCAGGCGCTGATGGTGTCCTCCGCCTTGTACAGATGAGCGCGGTTGGAGCAGTAGCCGTGCGCACGCGTGATTATTCCGAATATCTCCTGCAGCAAGTCGAGCTGATGCGGCGCGAGGTCGTAGAAGTAGCCCGCGCCCGCAATGTCGGGCTGCAGACGCCACGGCAGGTTGTGCGATGCGCTGTAGTCGAGGTCGCGCGGCGGCACCGAGAAGCGTATCTGCACGTTCGTCACCGTGCCTATCTCGCCCGACTCGATAATCTGCTTCACCTTCTGGAAGTAGGGCAAGTAGCGGCGGTAGTAAGCCACGAAACAGGGCACGCCTGTAATCTCGCTGATGCGGTTGATGCGTGCGCAGTCCTCGTAGCTCGCTGCCAGCGGCTTTTCTATATACACGGGTTTGCCCGCCTTCATCGCCATGATAGCGAATGTAGCGTGACTCGACGGCGGAGTGGCGATATATACAGCCGTCACCTCGGGGTCGTCAATTAGCTGTTGCGGGTCGGTATACCAGCGCTTTATGCCGTGACGCTTGGCGTACGACTTCGCTTTAGCCTCGTTGCGGCTCATCACAGCCACAACCTTCGAGCCGGGCACCTCGTTGAACGCCGGTCCCGACTTCTTCTCGGTCACTTCTCCGCAACCTATGAATCCCCAACCTATCTGTTTCATTTCTTTATTCGTGTTTTATTAGTCAAAAAAATAACCGATGCCAGTCTTTCGGCGTGTCTTTTCTGATGCTGCAGCCCAGCTTTCGCGTCGGATTGCGTCCGCCGCCCGATTGGATTGCGTTCGGTGTCCGATTGGATTGCGTTCGCCGTCCGATCAGATTGCGTTCGCCGTCCGATCAGATTGCGTTCGCCGTCCGATCGGATTGCGTACGGGTGACGATGACTTTTGCAAAAGAGTTACTATAGTCCGCACAACATTCTGTACGGGCAAAGCTCACACTTCTTTCTGTCGTCAGTGGGCGTGAAGGCGGCGTCGGGGGAATACATGTCGGCTACGGTTTCCTTCAGTTTTGTGAGGAACTCCTCCTCGTAGACCGTTACGTCGCTTATCGGGTGTTTGTCGATGCAGAGCGTCGGGTCGTAGTCGTTGGTTGCGGCTTGCTTTATGAAGAGCAGCGCGGGGCTGACGGCGTCGTTAGCGGCGTTCCACTCCTTTGAACGGCTCACGATGAGCGAGTAGAGTATCGCCTGCAGGAAGTAGTTGGAGTGTTTGCTGGCGATGTTCTTCGGATCGAACACCTCCTCGATGCTCTTTATCGCGCTCGACGGCTTGTTGCCCGTCTTGTAGTCGACTACGCGTATGCGGCGCTTGCCGGTCTGCTTGTCGGTGACGACGTCGAGTCGGTCGATGATGCCGCCGATGGTGAGGTTGTAGTGTTTGTCTGGTGCACTTGAGACAAGTGCACCCCCTTTAAGTGCACCCCCTTTAAGTGCGCTCCCTGAGGGGATGGTGAACGACAGCTGCGTGTACACCTTCGCTTCTTCCTCCATAGCCAGAATGCTGAACGGGCAGAGCTGCTGGTCTATCTTCAGCAGCTTGGTGATATACTCGATTATCACCTCGCGGTTGATAATCTGCAGTCCGTTGTTGGTCTTGCATTCCTCCTCCTCGAAGGCGCGGTCTACGACACTTGCCAGCAGTTTGCGGTTGCTGAGATAGGCCTGTATGTGAGTCTTCTCGATAACCGGACTATGGTCGGTGATGTCTTTATATATAAGGTAAGCTGCGCGGTGGAAGATGTTGCCGAACATGCGGTTGTCGATAGTCTCGGGGTCGCTGTCAGGCTCCTTGATGTGCGCAACGTACTGGTAGTAGAACGCCAGTTTGCAGCGTATGTATGTGTTGATAGCCGAGGGCGAGAGGCGGCTCATCTCCTCGAGCTTGTTGAGGGCAGTCTCGTCCTTCTCTATGGCTTTCGGCATGAGTGGCGAGGGCTGGTTCTTCGCCGTCAGACTGTAGTGTTCTATCTTCTGTCCGCTCTCCACGAGCAGCTGCAGCATGAAGCGGCTCATCTCGCCGGTGTGTCCGTTGTCGGTAGAGTTGTTGTAGGCGATGGTGATGTCGCCGGCGCGCTGCAGCAGGCGGTGGAAGTAGTAGGAGTAGATAGCTACCTTGTTGTCGATGGTGGTGAGTCCGTGCGCCTTGCGTATGGAGTAGGGTATGAACGACGAGTCGTTGACGCCATTCGGCATGTTGCCTTCGTTGCACGATAGCAGCAGCACGTTGTCGAAGTCGATGTTGCGCGTCTCGAGCACGCCCATTATCTGCACGCCCACAACGGGCTCGCCGTGGAACGGTATCGACGCTGCGCCTACGAGCTGCGACACCAGTCGGCGCAGCGTGGTGTTGTCGACGAGGAGGTCACCGCTGTCTGCTAATGCAGCGAGGCGGTTGAGTATGGTGAACATGCGGAACACCGACTCCTGCGTGAGTGCGTCGCCCTCCTGCTTTGTGGCTATGCCCACCTGCTTCACGAGAGAGGCAATGTGTTGTAGAAGCGCCGCAATTCCTTCTTGGTGCACTTCTTTTTCTTGGTGCACTTGAGACAAGTGCACCCCCTTTGAGTGCACCCCATTTAAGTGCACCTCCTGGAGGTGGCGTGCGTAGGGATGCGCCATGAGCTTCTTAAGGTAGTGGGGGTTGAAGGCGGTGCCCTTCTTGCGCAAGACGAGCGTGTAGAGGTCGAAGAGCAGCATCACGAGCGACGCTACGGGCGTCATGGCGAGCGGAAAACCGCTCGTTATGTTCACCTTGTCGGCTTCGGGCGGCAGACTGTGCATGATGGGCAGCAGTATGCTCTCGTCGCACATCACGACGGCTGTCTTACGGCCAGCCTTGTAGCGCTCGTTCTCAAGAAGCCAGTTGCTCGCAAAGCGCGCCTGCGCATTCTCCGTGGGCGAGGATATGAAGCGTATGCGTTTCGGTCGGCGCATGTTGGCGTATATGTCGCGGTCGGTGTTGTCGAGCTCATTGGGGAAGTCGGTTAGGTAAGCGGCGAACGACGCCGTGTTGTTCGGAACCGAAGCAGACTGCTGCGCTCTGGCTGTCGGCATGTAATATTCGTCGAAGTCCCAGTAGAACTTCGCCTTGCCCTCCTTCATCAGTCGGCTGAACAGCACACGTTCCACCTTCTGTATGAGGTTGAAGCCTACGAACAGATACTTGTCGTACTTTAGGTGGAGCGTCTCCTTGCTTGCCACCTTTCTATATATGGCGCCCTCGTAGCCTATGCCCTGCTCGGTGAGGCGGCGGTTATAGTCGTGGTAGATGTCGCTGAAGTGCGACCACAGACTGAGGAAGCGCTTCTTCAGTTCCGACTCGATGTCGTCGCTGAAGTTGGCGAAGAAGCGTTTCAGCATCTCCTTCTGCTCGTCGTCAAGATAAGATATGTCATCGAGCTCGTGAATGTCCTTAAGGTTGCAGAATATGCTGTCGGCGTCTGCCATGTTCTTGTCGATGTCGTCGAAGTCGGCAAGCAGCAGCTGTCCCCAGCCGTAGAAATGGTCGAGCGTCTCGTCGATGCCCGTACATTTCGTGAACGACTTGTGTATGTCGCATATCAGCTTTATAGGGTCGGCTGGCTTGAGGTCGGTATGCTGGCGGAAGAGGTCGCTGATAGTGATGTAGGCAGGGCTCCATACGGGCTGACCCGCAATACGTGCAAGATGCTCGTTGAGGAACAGAGCGGCGCGCTTGTTCGGGAACACCACGGCGATGCGCGAGAGGTCGGTGCCGTACTTGCCGATTATATCTTCTGCGACATATTCGAGAAATGTCTTGTTCATGTTGTTTTCTTTTTTTTATTTAACTTCAACGATGTTGTCCGAATAGACGTACCAGAGGTAGCCCTTCACGTCGGTGTAGCCCATGTCGTGCGTGAGCGATATGTAGCGCTGCACCTGGTCGGTGTGCTCGGGCTGCGGCTTGCCGAACTTGAAGTCGACGATCTGCACCTCATCGCCGCGCTTCATCACGCGGTCGGGGCGGTGCTCCGTCAGCTTGTCGGTGTGTGGGTCGTAGCTGAGGATGGAACACTCGTTGAAGAGCGTCCAGCCGCCCCCGAACCACTCCTTCACCTTTGGGTTAGAGAAGCGCTTGTGCAGCATGTTCTTCAGTTTGTTCGGCGTGATGACGCTCTCGTCGAACAGACCTTCCATCTCCATGTCGTGCAGACAGCTGTCTACGTCGTCGGCTGTCTCGATGTTAGAGAACAGATAGTGGAGCAGCAAACCCGTCTTGATGTACGACTGCTGCTCTGCCTGCTCGTCGTCAGCCTCGTCGTTGATGAAGTCGCGACTCTTGTTGCTCTGCTTGAACTCTACGTTCGAGGCGTAGGTCTTCATCGGCAGCAGGATGTTCTCTACGTGCGGCGTGAAGATGTTCGGTTCCTCAGCCTTTTTCTTCTCCTTGGTGGTGTCTATCTCGCCGTAAGTAAGGGTGATGTGGTCGGGTGTTGAGGTGTTGAGATTGGTTGGTGCACTTGAGCCAAGTGCACCCCCTGAGAGGTGGTGAGATGGTGAGGTGGTGAGATCGCCATCGAGCGAGCAATCGGGCAGCTGCATGTCGCTTATCGCTTCCTCTATCACGTACGAACGCAGCGATGTGTTGCCACGGCGTGCGAATACGATGAGGCTGCGCTCGGCGCGGGTGAACGCCACGTAGAGCAGGTTGAGGTTGTCTACGCAGTTCTGCAGATGCTCCACGATGTAGTCGCGCTCGTATATAGTGCCCATCATCTGCTTTGCGCTGAAGTCTACCGGCACAAGCGGCAGTTCGTTGAACGGAGCCTCCGTAGGCTCGCACCATATAGTGTTGGTCTTCTCCATGCGCCAGTCGCAGAACGGAATGATGACGTGCTTGAACTCCAGACCCTTACTCTTGTGTATGGTGATAAGGCGAATGCCGTCGATAGAGCGTGCCTGGATGGTGTTCGATGCGAAGTTCTCGTTCCACTCCTCAACGAAGTCGTCGAGTGTGGCTGTGTTTGAGGTGAGGAAACTGGTGAGGCAGTCGAAGAAAGCGTATACGTAGGCGTCTTCGCCCACGATGCGCTCAAGACTGAATATCTTGTAAAGACGTTCGGCAAGTTCGTAGATAGGCATCACGAGCAGTTCGTCGCTGTGGTCGCGGTAGCTGGCAGGCAACGCTTCCTCTACGCCCTCCTCGGTAGAAACCATGCGGTTGGCAGCTTCGAGGTCTACGCCCTTCACTTTCGTGAGGTAAGCCTTTGCGATGTACGCCCTTGTCAGCTTGTCGTCCTGGTGCGTCAGCGAGTGCATCGCCGCTACGAGGATGTTCAGCGCCGTAGAGTTGTCGAGACGGAAAGCCTCGTCAGACACAATCTTCAGTTCGGGGCGTACGCAAGCGAAGTGCTCCGCAATCTGCTGTATGGTGTTGTTGGAGCGCACGATGATGGCAATGTCCGAAGGGTCGGCGCCGAGTTCTATCAGATGGTCTACTGTCTCGACCGTCTTGTTCAGCGTGATGTCGGTGTAGTCGTCCTGCGGAAGCAGCTCGATGTGTACGTATCCGGAGTCCTCGCGCTTGTCGGGCACCTGCTGGCACACGTCCGCATACGCACTCTTCAGCTGTTCGGCAAGCTGCATGTCGTCCTCGCCGCAGCACTCCTTAAGATCGTCGAACTCTATCTCGGCGGCACGCTCGAAGAAAGCGTTGTTGAAGTTGATGACACGGCGCGACGAACGGTAGTTGTGCGTCAGCGTGCGTATGTCGAGCATGTCGCTCACCTGCGGAAACTCGCCCTTGATGTTGTTCAGCATACGCCAGTCGCCCGAACGCCAGCGGTAGATGCTCTGCTTGACGTCGCCCACAATCAGGTTGCCGTGCTCTTCGCTGTGGCTCATGCACTCCTCGAGCAGCACCTTGAAGTTCTGCCATTGCACGGTGCTCGTGTCCTGAAACTCGTCGATCATCACGTTCTCTAGATGCGAGCCTATCTTCTCGAAGATGAACGGCGAGTCGGTGTCCTTGATGAGCGAGTGGAGTAGGGTGTGGGTGTCGCTGAGCAGGAAGCGGTTTGCCTCGACGTTCATCTCGCGCACCTTCCGCTCAATGCTGTTGAGCAGGCGCAGCTGGTTGAGATGCTTCAGCGTGAGCACCGCCGATGCGTACATCTTCCAGTTGCTCTTGCGCGTAGATTCTGCCTTTTCGAGAAGCGGCACGATGGTCTCCTCGGCGAAGTGGCGCAGCGATTGCGGCGCACTCTTCTTTGTCCAACAGTCGGCTGAGCCTTCGTCGAGCGCCTTCTGTACTCTGCCCGTGATGATGCTCTCGTCGTATTGTCCGTTCTGCAGTTTGATGAAGTAGCCGGCAGGACCCGACTTGCCGTAGCTGAGGTCGGCGATGTCAACGCCTTCCGTTTCGAGCGCCTCGAAGAACTCCGCCGCAACGCTTTTCAGTTCCTCTTCGGCCTCGTCGCGTATGGTTCTGATGCGCTTGGTGTACTGCTCGAAGAAGCCCTTCTCGTGCAGCAATGTGTTAAGCTCCTTGCTCTTTGTCTTGTAGAACTCGCGGAAGATGTTCTCGCCGAACGACTTTATGTAGCCGATGACGTTCCAGTTCTTGTCGTCGTCGATGTTCTCCTTTATATATCCTAATATCCACTTCAGCAGTTCGTCCTTTTCGCCCAGTTCGTCGATCATCTCGTCTACGGCGATGCTCTCGATCTGTCGGTCGTTAAGCTCGATGCGCAGATTGGCCGTGAGGTCGAGTTCGCGTGCAAGATTGCGCAGCACACTCTGGAAGAACGAGTCGATGGTCTCGATGCGGAAGTAGCTGTAGTTGTGTACGATATTAAAAAGAGCGATCTTGGCGCGATCGGACATAAACTGTTCGGTCACACCAAGTTCGCTCTTTATCTTTTCTATATAATCCTTCGACTTCGGGAGCTGCTTCCATATACCATAAAGTTGACTGAGGATACGTGTCTTCATCTCCTCAGTGGCTTTGTTCGTAAACGTAACAGCGAGTGTCGAACGGAAACTCATCGGGTTCTTGATGAGCAATTTTATGTATTCTACGGATAGCGTGAACGTCTTTCCGCTACCCGCACTTGCTTTGTATACGGTAAGTGCTTTCTCTTCTGTCGGTGTCATAATGAATTGTTAGTCAATACGTGTGATAGTCATGGCGATGTCCTCAGTAGGACGGTCGGCGCGGTCGGTGTCGACGTTCTGTATAGCGTCTACAACGTCCAGTCCTTCCTCTACCTCTCCGAACACGGTGTACTCGCCATCGAGGAACGGAGTGCCGCCAACTGTTGTGTAAGCCTCCATCTGCTCAGCGCTGAAGCCAACGGGATTCTGCTTGCAGATCTCCTTCGCCTCCTTCATAAGGCGCTCCTGCATCTCCTGCAGTCCGGCGCGGTCGCGGTTCTTGCGCATATCTATAATCTCCTTCTTGTAGTAGGTCACAAGATCGTTGAAGGTGATGGTCTCCTGGTTCTGCTTCATCTGCTTCTCCATCTGCTTGAGCTGTCCCTGGTTGTACTTCTCGCCGAGCACGATGTAGAACTGGCTGCCGCTCGACTCCTTGTTTGGGTTCACCTCGTCGCCTAAGCGTGCTGCAGCAAGAGCGCCGCGCTTGTGGAAGTGTGTAGGTGTGAACTCAGCCTCAATAGTGTAGTCGGGTCCGCCTGCACCAAGCTGCTTGCCCTTCGGCGCATTCTTGCTGTCGGGGTCGCCGCCCTGCACCATGAAGTCCTTGATGACGCGATGGAACAGCGTTCCGTTGTAGAAGCCTTCTTCAACGAGCTTCAGCATATTGTCACGATGTTTCGGGGTGTCGTCGTAGAGGCGCACGATGATGTCGCCCTTCGGTGTCTCGATCTTTATCTTTGCCATTGTCGTAATATATATGTATATGATTAATTGTTTATACTTGTGAGTTCTGTTGTCAGTATTTATGAGATTTGCCGTCTCTATGTATTGGAGATTAATATGCAAAATTAATTATTATTTCTGTGAATGGCAAACAAAGTGAGCATAATAAAAAGATGTGTTATTAGTAAGTAAATAGCAGGATATTTCATTACAAATAAAAAAGTTTATATTTTTTCGGAAAAATAGTTCTATGTAAAAATAAAAGTATACCTTTGTAAACAATTTGATTAAATAAAACTAATTTGTTATGGTTAAAATCACTTTTCCTGATGGTTCTGTTCGTGAGTATGAACAGGGCGTGACGGGGTTACAAATCGCCGAGAGCATTTCGCCGGCTCTCGCTCGCAACGTTGTATCTTGCGGTGTCAATGGCGAAACCGTTGAACTCAACCGTCCTATCAACGAGGATGCTACTATCGCTCTTTACAAGTTTGAGGACGAGGAAGGCAAACACACTTTCTGGCATACTTCTGCCCACCTCTTGGCTGAGGCGCTGAAGGAACTCTATCCTGGCATTCAGTTCGGCTTTGGTCCGGCTGTGGAGAATGGCTTCTTCTACGACGTTATGCCGAAGCAGGGCGATGTTATCAGTGAGAACGACTTCCCCAAGATTGAGGCTAAGATGAAGGAACTCGCTAAGAAGAACGAAGCTGTCGTTCGTCGCGAAGTGTCAAAGGCTGAGGCTCTTGCAGAGTTTAAGGCTGATGGTCAGGAGTACAAGTGCGAGCATATCGAGGAAGACCTCGAGGATGGCACAATTTCTACATACACACAGGGCAACTTCACCGACCTTTGCCGTGGTCCGCACTTGATGAACACAGGTGCTATCAAGGCTGTGAAGATTACAAGCGTAGCAGGTGCGTTCTGGCGTGGCGATGCAAAGCGCGACCAGATGACACGTATCTACGGTATCTCGTTCCCGAAGAAGTCGATGCTCGACGAGTATCTCCTCATGCTTGAGGAGGCTAAGAAGCGCGACCATCGCAAGATTGGTAAGGAGATGGAACTCTTCATGTTCTCTGACCGTGTAGGTAAGGGTCTGCCTATCTGGCTTGCTAAGGGTACACAGTTGCGTCTGCGCTTGCAGGAGATGCTCCGCAAGATGCTTAAGCCGTACAACTACGAGGAGGTTATCACTCCGGGTATCGGCGGCAAGAGCCTTTACGTAACATCGGGCCACTACGCTCACTACGGCAAGGACGCTTTCCAGCCTATCCACACACCTGAGGAGGACGAGGAGTATATGCTCAAGCCGATGAACTGTCCGCACCACTGCGAGGTGTTCGCACGCAAACCGCGTTCGTACAAGGATCTGCCGTTGCGCATCGCAGAGTTCGGTACTGTGTTCCGCTACGAGAAGAGTGGCGAGCTTCACGGCTTGACACGTGTTCGTACCTTCACTCAGGACGACGCTCACATCTTCGTGCGCCCAGAGCAGGTAAAGCAAGAGTTTGAGAACATCATCGACATCATCCTTAAGGTGTTCCGCATCTTCGGTTTCGAGAACTACGAGGCACAGATTTCACTTCACGACCCGAAGGATACAGAGAAGTACATCGGTAGCGAGGAGATTTGGGCAGAGAGCGAGAACGCTATCCGCGAGGCTTGCCGCGAGAAGGGTCTTGAGACTCGCGAGGAAGTAGGCGAGGCTGCGTTCTACGGTCCGAAGCTCGACTTCATGGTGAAGGATGCTATAGGCAGACGTTGGCAGCTTGGTACAATCCAGGTTGACTACAACTTGCCGCAGCGCTTCAAGCTCGAGTATACTGCAGAGGACAACTCTAAGCAGACACCGGTTATGATTCACCGCGCTCCGTTCGGTTCGCTCGAACGCTTCACAGCTGTACTCATCGAGCACACCGCAGGTCACTTCCCGTTGTGGCTCATCCCTGATCAGGTGGCTATCCTCCCGATTTCGGAGAAGTACAACGACTACGCTCGCGAGGTGAAGACATTCTTCGACAAGGCTGGCGTACGCGCACTTATCGACGATCGCAACGAGAAGATCGGCCGCAAGATTCGCGACAACGAGCTCAAGCGTGTTCCGTACATGGTTGTAGTTGGCGAGAAGGAGGCTGCAGAGGGTCTCGTTTCTATGCGTAAGCAGGGCGGTGGCGAGCAGGCTACCATGACTAAGGAAGAGTTTGCAAAGCGCATCTGCGACGAGGTTGCAGAGCAGCTGAAGCTTGCAGAGGATTAAAATCATACATTCTATAATTATCAATGCCCATTAATCAGACTTCGATGTCTGACTAATGGGCATTTTTTTTGTTAATATGTTGAGGGCGTTTCTTTGTTAATTCGTTGAAACGAAGTGAATAAATGGGCGGCAAATCTTTGCTATTTCGCATATAATAACTAATTTTGTACTTATGAGTGAACCATTAGCTGAAAGAATGCGCCCGCGCTCGTTCGACGATTATGTCGGACAGCAGCATTTAGTGGGCAAGGATGCCGTCCTGCGCAAGATGATTGAGAGCGGACGCGTGTCCTCCTTTATATTGTGGGGACCGCCCGGAGTGGGCAAAACCACTCTCGCACAGATTATTTCGCATCGTCTTGAGACACCGTTCTACACGCTTAGTGCCGTGACGAGTGGTGTTAAGGATGTGCGCGACGTGATAGAGCGTGCCAAGAGCGGACGCTTCTTCAATTCGGCTTCGCCCATTCTCTTCATCGACGAGATTCACCGTTTCAGCAAGTCGCAGCAGGATTCGCTGCTCGGCGCTGTGGAGCGGGGCATCGTCACGCTCATAGGTGCCACCACAGAGAACCCGTCGTTCGAGGTGATACGCCCGTTGCTCTCGCGCTGTCAGCTGTATGTCTTGAAACCTTTGGAGAAGGAAGACCTGCTGCAACTGCTCAACCGTGCTGTTACAACCGACGTTGAACTCTCGAAGCTCAATATCCAGTTGAAGCAGACCGACGCCTTGCTGCGCTATAGCGGTGGCGACGCACGCAAGTTGCTCAACATCCTGCAACTCGTCGTTGAGTCGTGTCCCGGTGATCAGATAGTGATAGACGACGAAATGGTTGTGGCGTGCCTGCAGCAGAACCCACTTGCATATGATAAGGAAGGCGAGATGCACTACGACATCATATCTGCGTTCATAAAGAGTATACGCGGAAGCGACCCTGACGGCGCACTCTACTGGATGGCGCGCATGATAGAGGGTGGGGAAGACCCGCAGTTCATAGCCCGTCGCCTCGTCATTAGTGCGGCTGAGGATATCGGACTTGCCAACCCCAATGCGCTTCTGCTTGCCAACGCCGCCTTCGATGCGGTGATGAAGATTGGTTGGCCCGAAGGACGCATACCGCTGGCTGAGGCTGTGGTATATCTTGCTACAAGTCCGAAGAGCAACTCGGCGTATCTCGGCATCAATCACGCCTTGGAGATTGTGCGTAAGACTGGCAACCAGCCCGTGCCGCTCCATCTGCGCAATGCGCCGACGAAGTTGATGAAGGACCTCGGCTACAGCGATGGCTACAAGTACTCGCACGACTATCCCAACCACTTCGCGCCGCAACAGTATATGCCCGACGCGATAAAGGACACACGCATTTGGCAGCCGCAACACACGCCCATTGAGGAGCGCCAATACCAGCACATGCTCCAATGTTGGGGTGATAAGTATAAGAACTAAGGATGAAATCGAAGGAAAGATATAATCCAACCAATAATTTTACAGGAATATGAAGATTGTAGTATTAGACGGTCAGGGCGTCAACCCTGGCGATATCTCTTGGAATAGAATTGAAGAACTCGGCGAACTTACCGTTTATCCGCGCACAGCGCCCGAAGAAGTGCTGCAGCATGTGGGCGACGCAGAGATTGCGCTTACTAACAAGACGGTGTTCGACGCCAACATCATAGCACAGCTTAAGAACATGAAGTATATAGGCGTGCTTGCTACTGGCTACAACGTGGTAGACACAAAGGCGGCACGCGAGCGTGGCATCGTTGTGACGAACATTCCGGCGTACAGCACGGACAGCGTAGCACAGATGGTGTTCGCTCACTTGCTCAATGTCTCTAACCATGTAGACCACTATGCTGAGGAGACGCGCAACGGCGTATGGAGCCGTTGTCCCGACTTCTGCTACTGGAACACACCGCTCTTCGAGCTTGCAGGCAAGACTCTCGGCATTGTCGGACTCGGACATATCGGTATGAAGGTGGCGCAGATAGCGCAGGCGTTCGGAATGAATGTGCTTGCCTATACAAGCAAGAGTCCCGACCAGTTGCCCGAATGGATTCGCAAGACTACGCTCGACGGACTCCTTGGCGCTTCTGATGTCGTGTCGCTGCATTGTCCGCTTACAGACACAACGCGCGAACTGATGAACAGCGCTTCTATCGAAAAGATGCGCGACGGCACGATACTCATCAACACTGGTCGCGGACCGCTTGTGAACGAGGCTGATGTTGCCGACGCACTTGCTTCGGGCAAGCTCGGCGCCTACTGTGCCGACGTGCTCTCAAGCGAACCGCCATCGGCGTCTAACCCGCTTATCGGTGTGCCGAACGCATTCATCACGCCGCACGTGGCTTGGGCTACGCTCGAGGCTCGTCTGCGCTTGATGGACATCGCTGTATGCAACATAAAGTCGTTCCTCGCAGGATCACCCACTAACGTTGTAAACTAAGAATGATGCCTACAGAAGATATCTACCAGCCCTTGCTCAATGTCATCGAGTTTCTCGGTACCTTCGCATTCGCCATCTCCGGCATCCGCCATGCCGCAGCCAAGCGCTTCGACTGGTTCGGCGGCTTCGTCTGTGGCGTTGCCGTAGCTATCGGCGGCGGCACGCTACGCGACATAATGCTCGGCGTAACGCCGTTCTGGATGACATCATCCATATACCTCATCTGTACGTTCATGGCGCAGATGTTCGTCATCGTCTTCGCGCGATCGCTGAAGCGACTCGACAACACGTGGTTCTTCTTCGACACGCTCGGCCTTGCGCTATTCACCGTGGCAGGCTTGCAGAAGACGCTCGACTGCGGCCATGCCTTCTGGGTGGCAATCATCATGGGCACAATCACCGGTTCTGCCGGTGGCGTGATACGTGACGTGCTGCTGAACAACGTGCCCGTAATCTTTCAGAAGGAGATATACGCTATGGCGAGCATCATCGGCGGACTTGCTTACTGGGCGCTCGTAGAGCTTGGTTGCGACATGACAATCTCCGTCATCATCGCCTTCCTTCTCATCGTAGTCATACGCATCCTCGCCGTGAAGTATCACATCTCGCTGCCCGTGCTGCGGGGAGAGGAATAAGCACTACATATTATTATATAAAGATAAAGCCCGACAACATGGAGCAGACACTCCGTGTTGTCGGGCTTTTTATTGTTTGTGTAGCGGAGTCCTTAAGGCTCCGCTACAGACTTGCCACATGATTTGCTAAATAAGATTTGCCGAATTGTCGCCAATCTTACTTGATAAGGTCAACAGAACGCTTCAGGAACGAGTCGAGTGCCGCACCCTTCAGCATGCCGTTCTGCAGCAATGCGAGGTCGATGAGCTGATGAACCACCTTATTGCCGGCAGCGTATGCGGCGATGATGCCGTTCTTCTTTGTGCTCTGCTCCTCAATAGAGTGCTCCGTGTTCTTAAGGTCGTCCTTCTCCTCCTGCGAGATTTCCTCAGGCTTCTTGCCGTTCTGACTCTGGTGCAAAGCAGCGAGGCGTGCTTCGAGACCCTTCAGTTCGCTCTCTACCGGCTGCAGATCTGCTGCGCATGCAGTCTTGCCGTCTTCGAGCACCTGCTTGATGAGCGGGTGATCGCTGTTGAGCACGAGGTTGAACGCATCAGGCATCTGTGCGTAGAACGCCATGCCAGCCTGGAACTTGCTTGCCTCCTTCATACGGCGCATGTACTCGCTCTGTGTGATGATCACCGGCAGCGTCTGCTCGCCGAGAGCCTGCACGTCTACGTAGAACTCGGTCTTCTCCATCTTTGGCAGCTGTGAGCGGAATGCCTGCTCAAGGTTGGTACGCTCGTCCTTAGCGAGTTCACTCTCCTTCTTGTCCTCCTTCTGTATGAGGCGATCTATGATGTCGGCGTCCACACGCGAGAAGCGAGTCTTCTCAAGCTTCTGCTCGAGCATCGAAACCATCGGGTTGTCGAGCTGTCCGTCGAGCAGTAATACGCTGTAGCCCTTAGCCTTGGCAGCCTCGATGTAGCTGTACTCGCCCTCCTTGTCGTTGGCGTAGAGATAGACGAGGTTGCCTTCCTTGTCGGTCTGGTTGTCCTTGATGAGCGTCTTGTACTCGTCGTATGTGAAGTATTTGCCGTCTACATCCTTCAGTAGTGCGAAGTCCTTAGCGCGGTCGTAGAAGTCTTCCTGCGAGAGCATACCGTAGTTGATGAAAATCTTCAGGTCGTCCCACTTCTCCTCGTAGTCCTTGCGGTTCTCCTTGAAGATAGCTGCGAGACGGTCTGCCACCTTCTTTGTGATGTACTTAGAGATCTTCTTCACGTTGGCGTCGCTCTGCAGATAAGAACGGCTCACGTTCAGCGGAATATCCGGCGAGTCGATGACGCCGTGGAGCAGGGTGAGGAACTCGGGCACGATGCCTTCCACCTGGTCGGTTACGAACACTTGGTTGCAGTAGAGCTGAATCTTGTTGCGCTGCAGCTCGATGTTCGACTTGATGCGCGGGAAGTAGAGAATGCCGGTGAGATTGAACGGATAGTCGACGTTGAGGTGAATCCAGAACAGCGGCTCGTCCTGCATCGGGTAGAGTGTGCGGTAGAACGACTTATAGTCTTCGTCCTTCAGCGTGCTCGGCGCCTTTGTCCAGAGCGGCTCAACGTTGTTGACGATGTTGTCCTCGTCGGTCTCCTGCTGCTTGCCGTCCTTCCACTCGGTCTTCTTGCCGAATGCCACGGGTACAGCCATGAACTTGCAGTACTTGTTCAGCAGCTCCTCAATCTTCTGTTTCTCGAGGAACTCCTTGCAGTCGTCGTCGATGTGCAGCACGATGTCCGAACCGCGGTCAGCCTTTTCTATGTCCTCAATCTCGAACTCAGGGCTTCCGTCGCAGCTCCACTTCACGGCCTTTGCGCCCTCTTTGTAGCTGCGTGTGATGATGTCCACCTTCTTGCTCACCATGAACGACGAGTAGAAGCCGAGACCGAAGTGTCCGATGATAGCATTGGCGTTGTCCTTGTACTTGTCGAGGAAGTCGGTAACGCCAGAGAATGCGATCTGGTTGATATATTTGTTAATCTCCTCCTCGGTCATGCCGATGCCTCGGTCGCTGATGGTCAGCGTGCCTTTCTCGGTGTCGAGGCTAACGCGCACGGTGAGGTCGCCCAGTTCGCCCTTGAAGTCGCCGCGTTCGGCAAGCGTCTTCAGCTTCTGTGTAGCGTCGACGGCGTTAGACACCATCTCGCGGAGGAAAATCTCATGGTCTGAATAAAGAAACTTCTTGATGACAGGGAAGATGTTCTCTGTCGTTACTCCAATATTGCCTTTCTGTGCCATAGTATGAATTTGTATTTTTACTTTTAAGTTTTGTTTTTCTGATTTATAATCATAAACTCTTATTACAAATAGTGTGCCATTGCGACAGAAAGGCTCAAATTATGGGCAAACCAGGGCTATACAGACAGTTTTTAGTGTGAAGTGTGCCAAAAGTTGTCATTGCTTTCAGAATTTTACATATCTGAGTACGCTACGGATATTTGCATTTTTAAATGTTTTTAGCTTTTCATCTTTTTACTTTTATATGCAAATATTGTTTTGAAAACTTCCGCGAAAAAACTCATTATAGAAAAGTCAGAAGCGTAAAACGAGCGTTTTTGTGGTTCGGCGCAGCGAAAAATCTGCTAAAACCGAGACTTTTCAACCTAAAACGATAGGTTTTGCAAACTTTTCGTGAGACTTTACAATATAAAACGTGAGACTTTACCCAGTAAAAGCATAGCTTTTACATGGTAAAGTCTCACGATAAGTTTGGTTTTACATAAGAAAAAATTGCACACTTTAGCGTTTATCGCCGCAAGGCGTTGTAAACCACGTGCTTACGGCTGCACGCTCAAAACTCGCGAAAAACCGACAACGTATTTTGTTTTTGATTTTTCGGGCACTCCTGAGCGGTCGAAACGTGCAAATATCGTCTTGGCAAAAAGTATGCCAATAAAATGAAAGAGTTACGGGCAGGTATGCTGTAGTCTCCTATTTATCCGTCAATCTCCGAGAGTTCGAGCCAGCGCATCTCTTTCTCCTCCAGCTCGTCCTTCACGAGCGGCAGGCGCTTGCTCTTTTCTGTCAGTTCGTCGATGGAGAGCGTGCCGCTGCATAGTGCCTCTTCGATGGTCTTCTGCTCCTCTTCGAGCGCAGCAATCTCCTTCTCAAGGCGTTCGAACTCGCACTTCTCCTTGTATGTCTTCTTGCGGCGTTGTTCGCCTACGAATTCGCGCTTCTCCTTCTTCTCGTTATCGGCAGCGTTGTTCTTTGCGTCGGCTTGTTCCTTCGGTTTCAACGACTCCCACTCGCGGAACTGTGTGTAGTTGCCGGGGAAGTCCTTTATCTCGCCTTCGCCGCGGAACACGAGCAGGTGGTCTACAATCTTGTCCATGAAGAAGCGGTCGTGCGACACGATTATCACGCAGCCGGGGAAGTCTTGCAGATACTCTTCGAGCACCTCGAGCGTCTGTATGTCGAGGTCGTTGGTAGGCTCGTCGAGCACGAGGAAGTTGGGGTTGCGCATCAGCACCGTGCACAGGTAGAGCTTGCGACGCTCGCCGCCGGAGAGTTTGTATACGTAGTCGTACTGCTGTTCGGGCGTGAAGAGGAAGTGCTGCAGGAGTTGCGTTGCGGTGATGTGCTTGCCGCCGCCGTAGTCGATGTAGTCGGCGATGTCGGCTATCACGTCGATGACGCGCTGGTCGTCGCGGAACTTCATGCCGTCCTGCGAGAAGTAGCCGAAGCGCACGGTGTCGCCCACGTCGAAGCGTCCGCTGTCGGGCGCCACTTCGCCGATCAACATCTTTATGAATGTAGACTTGCCCGTGCCGTTGTTGCCCACGATGCCTATCTTCTCGAAGCGCTGGAAGTTGTAGTAGAAGTCCTTCAGTATCACCTTCTCGTCGAACGCTTTCGAGACGTACTGGCACTCGAATATCTTCGAACCGATGTACACGTTCTTCGACTTCAGGCGCATCTGTCGCTCCTCGATGCGCTGCTTTGCCTTGCTCTCGAGGTCGTAGAACGCCTCCTCGCGGTAGCGTGCCTTGTGTCCGCGTGCCTGCGGCTGGCGGCGCATCCACTCGAGTTCGCGGCGGTAGAGGTTGTTGGCGCGCTCTATCTCGGCGCGTGTGGCGTCGATGCGCTCCTGACGCTTCTCCATGTAATACTGGAAGTTGCCGCGATATGAATAGACGGTATGGTTGTCGAGTTCGAGAATGATGTTGCAGACACGGTCGAGGAAGTAGCGGTCGTGCGTCACCATGAGCAGCGTCTTGTTGCCGCGCTGCAGATAGCCCTCAAGCCATTCTATCATCTCGAGGTCGAGGTGGTTTGTAGGCTCGTCGAGGATGAGTAGGTCGGGCTCGGTGATGAGCACGTTGGCGAGCGCGATGCGCTTCTGCTGTCCGCCGCTGAGCTGTCCCATAGGCTGCGTGAGGTCGGTGATGTGCAGCTGCGTGAGTATCTGCTTTGCCTTCAATATGCGGTCGGGGTCGCCCTGATGGTTGAAGCAAGCGTCGAGCACCGACTCTTCGGGGTCGAACTTTGGCTGCTGTTCGAGAAAGCCAACCTTGATGTCGCGGCGGAAGATGATGCTGCCCGAGTCGACACTCTCCTTGCCCGAGAGCAGCGAGAGCAGGGTAGACTTGCCCGTGCCGTTCTTGGCTATCAGACCTACGTGCTGGCCCTCGGCTATAGAGAACGAGATGTTCTCGAACAGAACGTGCGCACCGAACGCTTTCGATATGTTTTGAACGTCAAGTAATGGAGTCATTTATTCTGCGTCTTTAATTTCGTTCAGTATGTTTCCAATGTAGTCGAGCACCTCGTCGCGACCGGTCTTCTTCTCCGAACTGGTGATGAAGTAGGGCGGCAGTTCCTCCCACTGCTCCTTAAGCGAGTTCATCCACTTCGCTGCGTTCTGCTTGGCACGTACAGGTCCGAGCTTGTCGGCCTTTGTGAAGATGATGGAGAAGGGCACCGAGCTTTCGCCGAGCCAGTTGATGAAGTCGGTGTCTATCTTCATCGGGTCGTGGCGGATGTCGATGAGCACGAAGGTGTTCACTAACTGTTGGCGCTGCAGAATGTACGATGTAATCATTTGGTCGAGCTTCTTCTGCACCGTCTTCGAACGCTTTGCAAAACCGTAGCCCGGAAGGTCTACCAGATACCAGTCGTTGTTGATGATGAAGTGATTGATGAGCAGAGTCTTGCCCGGTGTGGCAGATGTCTTTGCAAGGCCCTTGTGGTTGCAGAGCATATTGATAAGACTCGACTTGCCTACGTTAGAGCGTCCGATGAACGCGAACTCGGGCTTTGTGTCTTTAGGACACTGGCTCACGGTGGCAGCCGATATCGTGAATTCTGATTTCTTTATATCCATATTCTATGTGTTTCGTTTTTTAGTGAATGAATTGTTATTCGTATTGCATTGTCTGCGTCGTGTGTATTATTCGTAACGCATTGAACGTGCGGGGTGGATGTGCGAGATGAGGTAGCTCGGAGCGATGAGCACCACGATGGCTATAAACATTGTGGCTACGTTGAGCGCCACGACGAACAGCCAGTTTATCTCCACCGGAACGGTGTCGACGTAGTAGGTCGCGGGGTCGAGCTTAGCAAAGCCGGTGAAGTGTTGCAGTATGACGAGACCCAAGCCCAACAAGTTGCCCCAAAGCAGACCCTTGCCGATGATGAAGGCGGCGAACCAAAGGAACGTGTGGCGCACCGTCTTGTTGCGTGCGCCGAGCGCCTTGAGTATGCCGATCATCGTTGTGCGCTCAAGTATGATGATGAGCAGACCGGATATCATTGTGACAACGGCTACGGCGGTCATGATGGCGAGGATTATCCACACGTTGAGGTCGAGAAGGTCGAGCCATGAGAATATCTGTGGCGACAACTCGCGTATCGTTTTCGACGAGTAGGTGGCGCCGTTGCAGTCCATTGTGCGGTTCACTTTCTTCACGATGATGTGCTCCGTGTCGTCGAGCTTGCTGAAGTCGGCTACGGTAAGTTCGGCTCCCGACACCTGACCGGGACTGAAGTTGTTCAGCTTAACGGCTGTATACAAGTCGCAGAAGCAGATAGCGTTGTCGTATTGCGAGAGGTTGGTCTGGTAGACGCCCGTGATGGTGAAGCGGCGCGCCCTCACTCCGTTCTCGTCAATGAAGTAGGCGAAGATGCGGTCGCCGCACTTTGTCTGCAGCTTGTCTGCCATCGACTTCGATATGAGAATCTTGTTGCCGCTCTTCTCACCAGAGAACTGCGGTATGTAGCCTTCAACCATGTTGCTATGGATGAACGTGGTGTCGAAGGCTTCGTCAACACCCTTGAATGCAACCCCAAGGAAGTCGTTGTCGGTCTTCAGTATGCCTTGCTTCATGGCGAAACGCTGCACATGGCTCACGCCGTCAATGTGTTTCAGCACATTTACCATTGAGTCGTTGATAACGATAGGCTGGTCGGTGGCTGATGTCTGCAACGCATAGAAGTTGGCTATCTGTATATGACTGCCGAAGCCTACAACCTTGTCGCGTATGGTATGCTTGAAGCCAAGCACTACGCACACGCTGATAATCATCACAGCCAGTCCGATTGCTACGCCCATCGTGGCTATGCGTATAGCGGGCTTCGACACCTTTTGGCGGTCGCTTATCTGGTTGGAGTATATGCGGCGAGCTACGAAAAGCGGAAAGTTCATAGTCTTCTGTTTGGTAGTTAAAAAATAAGGAGCTAAGAAGTTGAGCCGTTGTTATGGCTTGTTGTATCTGCCGTAAAAACAATGGGCTTAACTTCTTAACTCCTCAATTCTTATGTTCTATAGTCTTAATATCTAAATATATTTATTTCTGAATGTTCTTGATGCTCCGATTAATCTGAATGTATTAATCGTTGCTGTCCACTCTGCCTGGATATGCCTCAAGAGCCTTGCGCAGAACGATGAGCGCACGCTCAAGGTCTTCCTTCTTCAGCACGTAGGCGATGCGCACCTGATTGATGCCTGCACCCGGTGTGGTGTAGAAGCCTGCGGCAGGAGCCATCATGACGGTCTCGCCCTCGTACTGGAACTCCTCAAGACACCAGCGGCAGAACTTCTCGCTATCGTCTACAGGCAACTTGGCTACGGTGTAGAAGGCGCCCATAGGTATCGGCGAGTAGACGCCCGGTATGCGGTTGAGACCGTCGATGAGACACTTGCGGCGCTCTACGTATTCCTCGTAAACATCGCGGTAGTAGTCCTCGGGTGCATCAAGCGATGCCTCAGCTACTATCTGACCAAGCAGAGGAGGAGAGAGGCGCGCCTGGCACAGCTTCATTACGGCTGCACGCACCTGCGGGTTCTTCGTAATCAAGGCTCCGATGCGGATGCCGCACTCGCTGTAGCGCTTGGAAACGGAGTCGATAAGTATCACGTTGTCCTCGATTCCTTCAAGATGGCAGGCTGAGATGTAAGGTGAACCGGTGTAGATGTACTCACGATAAACCTCGTCCGAGAACAGATAAAGGTCGTACTTCTTCACCAAGTCGCGAATCTGGTTCATCTCGCGGCGTGTGTAGAGATAGCCTGTAGGGTTGTTCGGGTTGCAAATCAGGATGGCACGTGTGCGCTCGTTGATGAGTTCCTCAAACTTCTCCACCTTAGGCAGCGAGAAGCCTTCCTCTATGGTTGTGGCGATTGTGCGGATCTTTGCGCCAGCCGAAATAGCAAAGGCCATATAGTTGGCGTAAGCTGGCTCAGGGATGATGATTTCGTCGCCCGGGTTAAGGCACGACATGAACGCGAAAAGCACCGCTTCAGAACCACCGGCTGTAATGATGATGTCGTCTGCCGACACATTAATATTAAAGCGCTTGTAATAACCGGTCAGTCGCTCGCGATAAGAATAGTAGCCCTGCGACGGCGAATATTCGAGCACACTGCGGTCGATGTGCTTCAATGCGTCGAGTCCTACTTGTGGAGTGGGCAGGTCGGGCTGTCCGATATTGAGGTGGTAGACTTTCACACCACGCTTTTTGGCGTCAACTGCCAAAGGCGCTAATTTGCGAATCGGCGATTCGGGCATTTCAAGTCCTCGTGTTGAGATTTCTGGCATTTGCGTATTTGTTTATTGTTATATTATTTCTTTGAGTATTATGCAAAGTTACGACAATTAGAAATAAGTGCAAAATTTTTATACCTAAAATTCTAATATTAGCCAAGTAAATGGTACACTCCTCCTGCGTATAGCTTGATAACACCTTTCAATTCGAGGCTGAACAAGAGTGCTGAGATGCTGCCAATAGGCAGTCCGGTCTGCACGGCGATGATGTTCAGTTGCAGGTCGTTGTTCTTTTGCAGCAGTTCTACTATGCGCGTTTCTTCGGCTGTCAGTTCTGGGAACAGTTGGCGTTCGATGCCTTTAGCCCGAGCTTCCTTCACTTTGTTGTCCTGCTCCCATCCCATTGCGTTTACAAAGTCTTCGGCGCAGGTTATCAAGGCTGCCTTGTTGTCGCGTATGAGTTTGTTGCAACCTTCGCTGTATGGCGAATTCACGTTGCCTGGAAAGGTAAAAACGTCGCGGGCGTAGCTTTGTGCGATGTCGGCTGTTATCAGACTGCCGCCGCGTGCCGCACTCTCCACCACGATTGTAGCGTCGGAAATGCCTGCTACGATGCGGTTGCGTCTCACGAAGTTCATCTTGTCGGGGTTTGTGTTCGTAAGAAATTCCGTCAGAAGTCCGCCGTGCGAGAGCATCTCTTTTGCTGTGTCACGATGGGCGGAAGGATAAAGCATGTCCAAGCCGTGTGCCAATACGCCTACCGTGTCGAACCCGTTCTTCAGAGCGTTACGGTGTGCGCAGATATCCACTCCATACGCCAGACCGCTCACGATGAGCACATCTGGGCAAAGCTCTTTAAGCGACTGGCAGAAGTTGTTGATGATATCTTGTCCGTAGGCTGTGCAATGGCGTGTGCCAACAACAGACACGATGCGACGCTGGTTGAGGTCGGCATTGCCACGATAGAAAAGTACGATTGGAGCATCGTCGCAGTTGCGCATTCGTTCTGGATAATCGTCGCATGCCATCGTCAATGGACGGATGGCATGCGCGTTATCAAATTCTAATTCAGCTTCTGCACGATGCAGGGCTTCGGAAACATCGCTCAGCGCATTAATAAGGCGTGGAGAAGCGTCGCTGATAACGTCCTTGATGTTATTGCGGTTCTCCATAATAGCTGTTGCCGAACCGAGCTTGCGGTATAGCTGCAGGCAGGTGGCTGTATTGAAATAGCTAATGCGTGTTAATGCTATAGCGTAAAGTGTTTCCTGTGAAAAAGACATGTGTTTTCTGTATATCCTTATATTGTTATGCGTGCAATAATATGTTTTATGATATTATTGCACGCACTATTTAACATGCATGTACTATTGCCATGCGTGCATCTCGCCGAGGAAGAAGAGCAATAAGTAGCCAAGTACCAAACCGATGATACCCATTGTCAGACCGATCTTCATCATCTCGTTCTGCTTTACCAAACCAGTTGAGTGGGCGATAGCATTTGGAGGTGTAGAGATAGGCAGAGTCATTGCTACAGATGCTGCTACAGCGATACCGATAAGTACGGTAGGTGTGCCGCCGATGCTCTCAAGCGAGTTGCCCATACCCTTACATACAACGGCAAGGATTGGCACGAGGAGTGCTGCCGTTGCAGTGTTTGAGATGAAGTTTGAGAGAAGGTAGCAGATGATACCTGAAGCAAGCAGGATAACTACCGGCGACCATGAGCTGAACGGAATGCTCTTGATTACGTTCTCTGCGAGACCCGACTCGTTGAGTGCAAGTCCGAGTGCGAAACCACCGGCTACCATCCATATAACGCTCCAGTTGATTTCCTCCAAGTCGCGTGCTTTGATTACGCCAGTGAAAGCGAAAACTACGATTGGCACCATGGCTACCGTGTTTGCACCTACACCGGTCCAGCGGTCGCAGATCCACAACAATACAGTAACGATGAATGTTCCGGCAACTACCATTGTGCGCCAGTTGTGCTGCACTTCGCCTTCAATCTCAAGCTCGATGGTCTTCTTCTTGAACGGGAAGAACTTCTTGAGCAAGAACCAACCGATAAGGAGCAAAACGATTGTAAGCGGAAGCATGTACATCATCCATTCGCCGAAACCGATACCGAGGTTCAAGCCAGTAGGTGAGTTGAGATATTTCAGCGCGATTGCGTTAGGAGGTGTGCCGATAGGTGTTCCCATACCGCCGATATTGGCTGCTATGGGGATTGACAGCGTAAGAGCTACGCGGCCTTTGCCTTCTGGCGGGAGAGCTTTGAAAACCGGTGCAAGGAATGTGAGCATCATCGCAGCTGTAGCGGTGTTGCTGACGAACATTGAGAATACGCCGGTGATGAGGATAAAGCCGAGGAGCACATTCTCGCTCTTGTTGCCGAAAGGCTTAAGCAGAGTGCGTGCCAGAAGCACGTCAAGTCCCGACTTTGTTGCCGCGATAGCGAGGATGAAACCGCCGAGGAAGAGAATGATGATCGGGTCGGCGAATGTAGCCATAAGAGCGCTATGGTCGAGCAGTTCTTCCTTTTCAATGCCTGAACGGAAGAAGTGGAACGCATTGTCGGATGTTGTGAACAGCAACAAGCCGATAAGCGAAACGGATGTTGCTCAAGGCGAAATGGCTTCTGTTACCCACAGGATTGTTGCCAGTGCGAATACGGCGATAATGCGTTGCTGGATAACGGTGAGTCCTTCAATTCCGAAACTGCTTGTAGGTAGGTTCCAGAGCACAATTGTGACAAGAACCGCTAAAGCAAAGAGTAGGGCGTTTTTCTTGCTAAAGTCTCCTTTGAGGAGGTTTCTTTTTTCTGTTGCCATAAAGTTTTAATAGGTTAGAATTATTTGTTTTTATAGTTATTAGTTATTCCGCAAAGTTAAGCAAAATAAATTCTCCGTCAAAACTTTTCTGAATAATTTTTTTAGCTGTTAAGCCTCGGTTTATAGCATTCTTGTAATAGTCTATACAAACAAAAAGCCGCTCCATACAATGATGGAACGGCTCTTTGTCTTTATTTGCTATTGAATTAAACGTCATTCAATCTTATGGTATTGAATTATGTCTCTTCAAATTAGTCGTTATTGAATTTCTCGCGCGCCTTTCTTAGTATCTCTGACACGCTTGCAGCTTTCTTAGTAGATCGCTGCCACTGTTGCTTGCGCTCCTCGTAGTCGCGTCGTTGGCGTTCAAGAAAGTTGTCTGCCATAAATCTGCTTATTTGAATTTGCTGTATATGACAGTGATGTTGATGGCACCATTCTGATTCTCGCTTCCGCCAACCAGTTTTGTGCTTGAGATAGACATATCGTGTGTGAGGTTTGTCATTTCGCCTGATGTGTTGTAAGTCGGAGTGACCGGAATGATAACCACCTTATCCCAATCCTTGTTCTGCTTGTTCTCGTTCATGTAGCGTACCAGACTTCCGATGTTGTTGAACGTGTACTGGTTCGTCGTGCTGCTGTATGTGGCAAGGAACGATGTCTTGTAGTTGGCTACCTGCTTGTTCTCGAAGAACGAGTACATCTCAGCCTTCGGAATCATCAGCAGAGTGGTGGGGATGTTGAGCGCATAATCGCTGTTTACAGTTGAATTGATGCGCGACAGACTAACCTTTGCAGTATTGATTGTGTCGTTCTCGTGACCTCTCATAATCTGCTCAACCGGAATTGTCATCTCTGTAAAGATTCCTGCAGGCGACTTTATGTAAGTGCAAGAGTTATCTTCGGCGAGTCGCTTGATGGCGGCCTTGTCGTTGATGATATTTGTTGTCTGTAGCACTTCTTCTGTACCAGGGAACGCAGCTGTAGAGACGATGATGGTGTCTTTCTTTACGCCATCCGTGGTCGTCGTGGTAGTCTTATGCTTGAAGTATACGTTCAACTGGCTGAGATATACATGTGCCATAGCTCCCAGTCCGCTTCGGGTCTTGAAGTAGAAGCCCGGCGTAACCTTATTAATAAAGGTGTAGGCGTTCTTGAAGTCCTCCTTCTTGTCGTAGAAGTGGCGCATGATGTCTGTACCGAACGAAGCGTCGAGCGGTATGCGTATCGACTTGATGTAGTCGGAACTGTTGCGAGTAGCAGCGTCAACATTAAGGTCTACGAGAGTGTACACCTTGTTTACACCGTTGCTCTTGTTCACGAAACCTTCTTTCTCGGGATTGAAGTTAGAGTAGTACGTCTTTTCCGGTATAGGCTTCGACAGCTCGTAAGCCGTGAGCTTCATTGGTGCCAGCGAATCGCCGTAATACTCCTTGTAGTAGAGTCGGATGTCGCAAGAGTCTGCAACGATTTTGCCGTTTACGAGGCTCTTGATGCTGTCCTTTTCAGGAAACTCGAATCCTTCGGGCAGATAGAACTGCGTCATGAAGTCGCTACTGAGGTAAGCGCCCGTCTCCGGATCGCGCACCTTGCCGATGTAGCCGGTGTATGTTCTTGCCAAAACCGAGTCGGCGACGATTGAGCGTGTTTTTATCTCGAAGGTATCTGTGACTATATTCAGGCCGTCGCTGCCGTCAATGAGCGTACCACTGCCGATGTCGCCAGTGGTATCGTCGCATGACGTGAATATAAAAGTGGCAAGTGCTAAACCCGCCAAAAACTTTAGCTTCATATTCAAAATGTATTGATTTTGATTGTCAGCCCTACAGCTTCTCGTAGAATTCCTTGTAGGCCTCTGTGTAGTTTTCTCTAGGATATTTCAGGATAGGCAAGCCCTTGCTCTCAGCGTATGCCAGCAACTCCGGATTAGCGTTCTCCTCAGCCTCGATTACAGCGTCGCTATTGTCGATAGCCAGTTTGCAGAACTCCATGAAGTCGAAGTCGTCCTTGTATGCGCTGAGACTGTCAACGGTGATGTCCTTAAACTCAAGACAGTTCTTGAAGTTGTTGCCGATGTCCTTTGATAAGCCGTCCTTGAAAATTGACGTTACGATTTTTGTGTCGTTGAATGTCGGTTCGTCGTTGTATGCAGCCTTGATGAAGAGCGGCACGATGTACGACATCCAGCCTTGGCAGTGGATTATTTCAGACGACCATCTGAGCTTCTTCACTGTTTCCAATACGCCACGTGCGAAGAAAATAGCTCTTTCGCCGTTGTCGTCGTATTCTTCGCCATTTTCGTCTACAGCCATCTTGCGTTTCATGAAGTAGTCGTCGTTGTCGATGAAGTACACCTGAAGGCGTGTCTGCGGAATGGATGCTACCTTGATTATCAGTGGATGATCGGTATCGTCGATGACGAGATTCATTCCTGAAAGGCGTATTACCTCATGAAGTTGTCCTCTGCGCTCGTTGATATTGCCCCATTTGGGCATGAACGTGCGAATTTCGAAACCTTCTTCCTGCATTTTTGTCGGAAGGTCTCTACCCATGATTGAGAGTGCTGTTTCGGGAACATACGGAGCAATCTCCTGATTGATAAAAAGTACTTTCTTTGCCATGCTTTGATATTTAATATGTGCGAAAGTCGCGTTGTTTCGGGCCTCGTTGGCTCAAGCATACGTGCATGCACAAATGCAAAGTTACAAAAAAAATCTCAGAAAACGCTTGTTTTGTTCGTTTTACCCCGTTTATGGGTTTGTTTTTTTAATGTAATTCTTTCTTATTAAGAAATTATTGCACAATAAGTTGTGTTTTTAGAAGAAAGATAGTGCGTATTAAGAATATATGGCTCACCCGATAAACCAAGGGGATTAAGCATATAGCTTTGTAAGTCTGAAAAGAAAGAACTTTATATCCGTTACTCCTCTTAAAGCAGCTCTAAACGCCTTGATTTTAGCATTGAATGACTCAGCAAATGCATTAGTTGCCCTGTTGACAAAGAAGTTCAATACTTCATCATAATGCTCGTAAAGCGTTGCGGCAATAACATTGAAACTCTTAAAGCCAGAGTCGTCCACTTTGTTGTACCAGCGTGCAAGCGAGAGTCTTGCAGCATCTTTGACGGTATTCTTGGAAAATATCATTCTTAATGAATGCGTAAGCGAATAGGCTTCTTTAAGATCAGGATACGTTTCAAAGAGCACCTCAGCTC
>ENA-UAIC01000054-UAIC01000054.1-human-gut-metagenome-genome-assembly--contig:-NODE-54-length-40033-cov-6.095377_pt1 | contig 40033 bp, 38 predicted proteins | sample MGYA00244413_ERZ654377 | MGnify/ENA primary metagenome ERZ654377 (study PRJEB26926, sample SAMN06165148) | human gut metagenome | biome: ENVO:00009003; feature: ENVO:2100002; material: ENVO:00002003...
ACGAGATACTGATCGGTCTCGTGGGCTCGGAGATGTGTATAAGAGACAGCTCCATCACCGTCGGAAAGTTTTGCTCATCGGGCGGAGCTTCATATTTCAGATAGAACACCAAAGCCAGAAGTAACATACTTGCCGCCGTGTCCCAGAACGGGTCTTGTGACTGTGAGCCTTTCGGCGTGGTCGCCTTAAAGAGATTGGTTACAAGCCTTTGCACATCATTATCGTTTTTGAGGTAGACAAACGGGTTGTAACAATGGCTGCGGTGCATATTGATAAGGTCAAGGACACGCACCTCATAGCCTTTCTTTTCAAGCAGCCCGCCGATGTCACGGACGATTTCGCCTTTCGGGTCTAAAATTACCATTGAGGTATTGCATTGCATAGCGTTCGGCTTACAGAAAAACCTTGTTTTTCCCGCACCAGAGCCGCCGCAGACCAAAATATTCAGATTGCGGCGGTGCTTTTTCCCGTCTAAGCCTATGCGGACATTCTGGGTAAGCAGCTTATTTGCGGACGGGTCTTTGTCACGGTATTTCTTGTTCAAAGCACCCGCATCGCCCCATTTTGCCGAGCCGTGTTCCTCACGCCTGCGGTAGTTCCTGCGTGTAGAGAAATAAATACCGATACCCATAGCGTAGGCAAGCAAAAAAATAAGAACAGTCTTTATGCTGTCCTCACACATCGTTATTTCAAGCGGATTGCCTAATGCCACGGGCAGACCTCGGATGATTTCAACCAGACCGCCGCCCACATAGGGTGCTGTCAACAGAGCAAGCCATATAACAGGAACTATACCGCAGACAGAAAGGATTAAGCCCGTTTTTTTGTCATCGTTCCTCATTGCACCTGCAATGCACAACTCGTATTTTTTTCGTCGGTGCGTTGGCTACCTTGTCAATCAGCTCGTCAACAGGCTCGGTGGGGCGTTCCTCCTGTATCTGCCGTGTCCGCAGGGTATTGAGCGCATTGATAACGATATTTTTATCGTACTTGTCAAGTGCGATATGGTATCGTTCTTCTTTCATAAGCTGCACCTCCGATTAGCGTTCCTGCTCTTTGTTCCTTGCAGGCTTGTTTTTCTCCATACTCTTATACATATCGCTCTGGATTTCGCCCAGAACATCACGCATTGTACCAAGCTCTCCCTTGAACACCTGCGTATCCATTCCGTCATACTCTCTGGGAAGTCGGGAAAAGTCAAAGCCTTTGGTATCTACGCCGTAACGGGAGCTTACCATATAGGCAACGCAAAAGGATTTGAATTCGGAAGCGTCACGGCTCTCATTGTACTTGAAGTCATAGACCGCCGCAGATACTTCCTTTGCCATACTGATAAACAACGCTTCTTCGGACAGTCCCTTTTTGACAAAGATAGTCTGCTGAGAGCCGTCATAGTAGGCAGGTAGCTCCAACTCATCAACGGGAACGCAAGGCACGGGGCTTGCGTCAATCAACGCCGATACAAGCTCACGCATAGATTTCTGCTCCTGCGCCTGCGCTCTGTCTTTAGCCGATGTTTCGGAAATGTCATAGACAACTTTGGCGTTATAGGAAATGCCCTTTGTACCGTCCTCACGGGTATATTCCTTGCTCGGCTCAAGGATAACGACTTTCTGTGCGTCCTTGTTTACATAGACACGGCTCTGCTTCCAAGAGTTGTAGTCTTTAAGCTGTGTCGCTTCGGGCATCTGCGCCGATACCAAAATAGCGTTTGCAACCGAGTAACGGTCAAAACGCCCCTGCACATCAAGATACTGACGGAAGCTATCGCCGCTTGTCATCATCTCAGCACAGGTGTTGTCAATCAGCTCATAGGCTTCCTTGCGCTGCGCCTGTTTCTGAGCAGCCCATTCCGCTTTATCAAACGGTTTGCTGCCGCCGCTAAATACATCATAAATACTCATACTTTTTACCTCGTTTCTTTAGATTTGGATTTCTTCCTCTTTCTCTGTGGTTGTTTGTGTTCGGTCTTGCCTGCTGGTTGCTTCTTCGCCCTGTCGGAAGCAGAGCTTTTGTCAAGGGAAGAAAGGGTATTCGCTTCCTGTTCCTTTCGGCTCTCCTTAATTTTCCGCAGTTCCTCTCTGACGGACGGTTTTTCGTCCTTAGTCATAGTAGCCCCCTCTGCGGACTTCTTTGGCTGCTCTGAGATAGGCTCGGACTGAGGGGATTTTTCGGTCTTTGCCACTGAGGGGTTTTGAGCATTTTCCTCCTTTTGGATAGGCTTGCCCATAAGCTCATCGAGCAGCTTATCTTTCTCGGCTTTTTCCTGTACGCCGATGTCTGGCTCTGGCTGACCTGCCTTATCGTCTTTGGATTTTTCGGTTTCAGTTACAATAGAAGCATTCGCTTCCGATGACAGTTTGAAGCGTTCTGAAATACGGCTGATTTTAGATGCGTCCTCCGCACGGGCAATCACATCAACCTCCGCATTAGGGTCTTTGTTTCCTCTATCCGCAAGGACGCAGTAAAGTACGCCGTATTTTTTAGCTTCCTGCGTAAACTTCTTCAGGTCGCCGTTCTTTACGGTAAAGACTTTCAGCTCCTTTCCAGAACGGAGCATATTGGTAAGCCTTGCCTTACCCTTTGTTTTCTTTTCCTCTTTCAGAATGGAATAGAGGAGAACGGCGATATTCTTCGCACCTGAACCTGTGATTTTGGCTGCGACCTCAAAGCCTTCCAAGCTCATTCGGACGATTTGCTCTGCCGCTTCGCCGCCTGTGTTCATTCGTCATCAGCTCCTTTCGTTGTTGTTCTTCATCTGCCCGTATGGTGGATAGCTTTTCTTTGAGAGCAGCGTTACGGGCTTCGATACCCTCGCACAGTCTGACCTCCTTTCGGATAACGCTCAGGCGTTTGGACAAATCGGAAAGTTGTGACCGTATTGCTTCCTTTTCTTCGCCGCCTGTTTTGCGGGTCTTAGAATAAAGTTCCTTGCGCTTTTGAAGCAGGTCGTTTTTTTCCGTTTCCAAAGAGCCTTTATATAACAAGAGCTGCTCTACCGTATCAATGCGATTACGGCACAACAGCCTTGTTTCCTGTGAGATGGCTTCCATTTTCATCAAGTCGTCTTTCAAAAGATAATGAAGCCTTGCATAATTCTGTTTTTTGTTTTTAGGCAGGATACCGAGCTTGTAGCAGTAGTGCAGATACAGTCCCCGCAATCCGCCGATTTTCTTAGCTCCCTTTAGAGAGCCTTTGACACGGAATACCTTGACCGTCCTTTGCGGCTCGGCAAATCTGGAGAACTTCACGGCGTAGGAGTTTTCGCTGATACGCTCCATAATCCTCTCATTGGTATATTCTTCTCCGAGCTTATACAGCCGCTTCGGGCGTTTCCACCCCTTACCGATGACCGTCCAATATTTGCGGTTTGGGTCATAGCTCACATGGTATCCCATTTCAGCCATAATGCGGTCAAAGTCTTTCAGCGTGAATGACTTGCTGATAGCTTCGTCCACCGCCTGCCGTGTGACATTATCTCTCGTAGGCATACCGTTTTTCTCAGCCTGATATAAAGCGTATGGTTTTTTCTTTCCGCTTGGGTGTTCAATGACGGACAAAGCATACTCACGGCACAGTTCATCGGAATGCTGACGCAAAAGACGCAGGTTTGCTTTGTTGTCGTGGTAATGCTTGCCGTCTATGAATGAAACGGAGTTTACGACAAAGTGGTTATGCAGACAATCGGTGTTTAGATGGGTAGCAACAATAACTTGAAATCTGTCGCCCCACATCTTCTCGGCAAGTTTCACACCGACCTCGTGCGCTTGCTCTGGCGTTACCTCACCGTGCTTAAAGCTCTGGAAACCGTGATAACAGACAATCTCGCTTTCATCGTTCCATTGTGCCTTTGCAATCATCATCTCATCTCTGGCGGTGGTTGGGTCGCAGTTTACGCCTGTGACAAAATAACGCTGCTCGGTCTTGTCCTTGTTGGTGGCATATTCCATTACATCAACCATAGCCTGTAAATCAGCTTCGGTGTATTTGGGATTAGCTGTCTTTTCAGGATTTTCCGCATAATCTATGGGATGGTCGAGCCTGCCACGCACATCCCAGATTTCACAGACCGCCATTACGGTGCTTTCCGTGGAAGCAGATATTTTTTTCGGACAGCGATTTGAAACTCGTGCCACCGCTGCGCTTCCTCTTTCAGCATAGGAGCGTCCACAAAGTTCAGGGCGTTGGCTTTCGCCGCAAGCTGATTGATACGGTTGCCGATGGCGGACAGCTCACGCATCATTTTATAAAACTCTGGGTCAGGCTTTTCGCAGAGCCGATAGCCTTTTACCATTCCTCTTAGGAACGCTTCTTTTGAGCAGCCTGATTTTTGCACAAGAGAGTGGAGCTGTTCAGCTTCTTCCTCAGTCAAGCGGAAAAGTATCTGCACATTTCGCTTTCGCATTTTTTCTGCACCTCTCTTTCTGCTGCGGGGTATTAGGGGGTGTCCCCTAACAAGCGAATTTGGTTATCCAAATTCAGTGCTTGGTAAGACATTACTCGCTGCACTCGTCCTCGCAGATACATTCTCCGCACACGGGGCAGAAGTACGGGCAGTCCGAACAACGCTCGTCCTTGTTCGCTTCTTCTTCGGCAGTATCTTCAACACCGTCCTTACAAGACTCGTTGATTTTGGCTTCGCCGCAGACAAAATCTTCATCGGCAAAATTGATAAGGTCGGTATCGAACAGGATAATTTCGGTCTTTGCCTTTGCCTGTTCTGCACTCTCCGCACAAACGGAAATGGTCTTTTCATAGTGGGCGGTCAGGGTTACATCATACTTTTTCAATGGTTATTTCCTCGCTTTCAACATTAAATTTTGTGGTTTTTTGGGTTATTCTTCTGGTCAAAATCTGCGGACAATCAACGGGCATCACTCCTTTCACGGCTTAAAATCGGTCTTGCAATTCCCAGATAGGACAATAAAAAATCGTTGAAGTCCTTACCGACAGGCGGCGGCTCATCAACGATTTTGTAATCTTTCTGCAACAGTTCTTTGAGGGCGGCGGTACAAAGCCTGCCCGTTTTGTCGTTATCCAGATGCAGAAAAATAGTATTGATATGAGGATTTGCTTTCAAAAATGTGGTTAGAGCTATTGGGATTTTGCTTTCCTTAATCTCTTTCTTGGGTTGATACACACCCGAAAGAGAGAGCAGATTTTCTGATTTGTAGTCCTTACCCTCACACTTTAGATAGGTGGCGTAGGACAGTAAATCAATAGCGGCTTCAAATAAATGCACGGTATCAGTCGGCTCATTTGCCAGAAGTCGAAACGAATACCGTTTGTCGCTGCCCGATGCGTCCCCCTTAAAAGAGCTGTTCATCGTGCCACGGTAGGCGGCATACTTGGGCGTTCCGTTTTCGTCCTTGCCGATAAATACGACATTGTGGTACTTGGCGCTCTCAAAAATCGTGCCGTCCGCAATACAGTCTTGTATGATTGCAAGGTCAATCCCACGCCCGAAAAGGTACTCGGTCACACGGTTGCAGTCCTTATTCTTCGGCGGTAAAAGCAGTTCTTTCGGCTCATCTTTGGGAGCAGGGACAGGCGGCGGCTTCCAGTCTGCCGTGATGCCCGTAAGCAGTTCTACGGCTTCCACAAAACTGTATTCTTTAACTTTGATTAGATAATCAAGGGCAGAAACACCACCGAAACCTCTCGACCACCAATACCATTTGCCATTGGAAATCTTCAAGCTATCGTGTTCTTTGGTACAATACACATTGCCTGCCACACGCTTCAGGTTATTCGGCTCATACCGTTGCAGATAGGACAGCAAGTCCATTTGCCGTGCCTGCTCAATCACGGCAGGGTCAAGCTGCACATAGGGTCTATTACTTCTCATTCAAATAAATCACCTCCTGAAATAGAAAAAGCCGAGGGATTTTCGATTAAGAAAATCTCTCGGCTATGTAAAAGTATTATATTTGATATTATTTTTTTATTGTCAATCCCTCACCAATACAATCAATAAGGACTTTCATAATATAATCTAAATTCTTTTCTTCATAAGGGCTTAGTAGTATATTTATAAATATATCTGCCAGAGATATTTTGTGTGACTTATCTTTATCAAAATTATCATAGTGGCAAATAAATTCGTCAGTTAAAATTTTCAGAGCTTTTTTTATATTTACTTGCATAGAACCATCATAAAATTCTTCATTTAACATCTCATCGATTTTATTTGCTAAATCTTCTTCTCCAATTTTGCGAAGTAAAATCTGAGCTGTATAATTGTTCTTATATCGTTCATTTTCTATGCACATCGCTCTTAATTGTACTAATATCATATCAATGTATGTGATAACATCAATATCTTTAGCATTTTGAATAGAGTAAATATCTTTTAATCGTTTATATCTGCGGAGTAGAAGCTTGAAATGAATATTAAAATGTTCTATATATTCAAAGAGTTCAAGCATCTCATCCTCTGTATATTCAACTTTGCTCATTCATACTGCTCCTTTATTCTTGTAATTTTAATTATTTTATCACATACCTATGAATTTTTCCATCTCACACCTATGTAAAAGCGGCATCAGCTTCACGCTAATGCCGCAACAGGTTAGAGCATATTCAGTTTTTTAAGATATCTAACGCAATCAATGCAGCCTTTGAAATAAACCTCTTTCAGCCCTAAACCAGCCATTTCGTTTTTGCATTTCAGCACCTCGACCAAAGCGGTGCAATCCTCCAAAGACAGTTCGCAAGGTCTGTCTACATCAAGAACTGTTTTCACTTTAGGATACTGTTCATAGAGCATTTTCATATGCTCTGTCAGCTCTTTATACCTTTTTTCGGAATGACAAGCTGCGCTTGTCTTACTGAGATAATCGAAAAAATCAGCATCGTATTCATCGAGAAATGTGCTGAAATTCAAGTCCTTTGCCATTTAACCACCTCCGATTTTCATTTCACAGCCCTATTATACATCTCTCAAAAGACCTACTCAAATGTGGAAATCATATTATCGCTCACGATTTGCACATTTTCTTTCAGGCTGTTCGTCGGTTTGTTCTGGCTCTGTGTCAAGCACGGCGGGGTCTTTCTTATCCAGATTAAGCTCAATGTTGAGAGCGTTCAGCCGTTCCGATTTTTCTTTCAGTTCTTCCTCAAAGGCAAAAGGCTTTTGCACCTCGGCTTTTGCGGTTTCAAGTTGTGCGATGGTTTCCGTCCGTTTGGTCTTTGCGGCTTCCAATCTGGCGGGGAGCTTGGCAAGCTCATTTTCAATTCGGGTCAGGTTTCCCAGAGGGTCAGAGCCTAATTCCACCTTGTACTTTGCTTTTCCGCAGAGGTTGAGGCAGTAATGCGTACCCACCGCATCATAGAAAACCTCCATTTTGAAACCACGATAAGAGCCGATTTCGGTAGGTGATGACATCGGGTGCTCTTTGCAAATCGCAAGGAGCATTTCACCTGCGGCGGCTTTTTCGGCGTAGCGGATACCACGCAGGGTCATCGGGCAGAACTTTTCCTCGCCCTGCGGCTTGTGCTGCTCGGCAAGAGCTATGTCTGCTTCATAGCAGACAATACGCTGTTCATACTCCATAATCGTCTGAGGAAAGTGTTTGAGTATCCTGTCCTCAAGGTCGTAACGCTCAGACAGATAGCTCTGTTTCAGCACTTTGAGCTTGGATACCTGAATATCCAAATCCATTTTTTCCTTAAAACGCTCGTCGCCTGTGGCAAGCATTTTGACCTCTGCAAAAGACAAGGCAACTTCGTCCACATCTTCGGCAGAACGGACAGGGCTTTTACTCGTCATTATCTGGGATATGAATTTTTGTTTGCTCTCCACGAGCTGATAGAGATAAGCATCAAAGGTCTGCTCAGTTACATAGCGGTAAACCTCAACCTCTGGGAACATATTTCCCTGTCTTTCAATTCGCCCTTGCCGTTGTTCAAGGTCGCTTGGTCGCCACGGACAGTCCAGATTATGAATGGCGATAAGCCTGTCCTGAACATTCGTGCCTGCGCCCATTTTTTGAGTAGAGCCTAACAATACACGGACTTCACCGCTTCGTACCTTTGCGAACAGCTCTTTTTTCTGTGCGTCTGTGGTCGCTTCGTGGATAAACCGTATCTGTTCGGCGGGAATACCACGGGCAATCAGCTTCTCACGCATATCGTCATAAACATTGAAAGTGCCGTCATTCTTCGGGGTGGAAAGGTCGCAGAATACAAGCTGTGCAGCTTTTGTATCGGTGTAATCCTCCCAGATACGATACACATTGTCGATGCAGGCATTGACTTTGCTGCCCTCGTCATCGGGCAGCATCGGGTCAATCATTCTCTGGTCGAGAGCCAGCTTGCGCCCGTCATTCGTGATTTTGAGCATATTATCAATGTTCGGCTCTACAAGCCTTGCCCTGACTTTCTCAGCTCGCTTTGCAAGAGAAGCTACCATTTCGCTTTGTATCTCGCTCGGTTTTGTCTTGATATTGTGGTAATTTACTTTCGGCACGGGGAGTTTTAACATATCGGCGGTCTGTATATCCGCCACCTCACGGAACATCAGCATCAGTTCTGGCAGATTAAAAAACTTGGCAAAGCGTGTCTTGGCTCGGTAGTTTGTGCCCTCTGGGGCAAGCTCCAGAGCCGTTATGGTTTCTCCGAAGGTTGAAGCCCAACTGTCAAAATGCTGCAAGCCGTTTCTTAGCAAAGTATCGTACTGCAAGTATCGTTGAACGGAATACAGTTCTACCATCGAATTGCTGATAGGTGTACCCGTTGCGAATATCGTCCCTCGGTTGCCTGTGATTTCGTCCAGATAGCGGCATTTCATAAACAGGTCGCTTGATTTTTGAGCTTCGGTCTGGGCAATGCCGCCGACATTCCGCATTTTCGTGTAGAGGTACAAGTTTTTATAAAAATGGCTCTCGTCAATGAAAATCCTGTCAATACCGAGCTGTTCAAAGTCGATTACCGTATCCTTGCGCTTGGTATCGTTGAGCTTATCGAGCTTTGCTTTTATCCCTTTACGGGTTTTCATAAGCTGCTTGACCGTGAACTGTTCTCCTTTGCTTGCCTGCACATCGTCAATACCACGCTCAATGTCATCAAGCTGCCGTTCGAGCTGTTCCCGTTGCCGTTCAATGCTCATCGGGATTTTTTCAAACTGCGAGTGACCTATAATAACCGCATCGTAGTCGCCTGTTGCAATACGGGAGCAGAACTTTTTGCGGTTTCCCGTTTCAAAATCCTGCTTTCGTGTCACAAGGATATTGGCACTCGGATACAGCCGCAGATACTCAGAAGCCCACTGACCGACAAGGTGGTTGGGAACAACGAACATCGCCTTATTGCAAAGTCCGAGCCGCTTGCTTTCCTGTGCGGCGGCTACCATTTCAAAGGTTTTTCCTGCACCTACCTTGTGGGCAAGAAGCGTATTGCCGCCATAGAGGATATGAGCGATAGCGTTTACTTGGTGCGGTCTTAGGGTAATTTCTGGGCTGATGCCGCCGAAAGTAATATGGCTTCCGTCATACTCACGGGGACGAACAGAATTAAAAGTATCATTGTAATACCTGACAAGGCGGTTTCGCCGTTCTGGGTCTTTCCATATCCAATCCTGAAACGCCTGTTTGATTGCTTCCTGCTTTGCCTGTGCCGCCGTGGTTTCTTTTGCGTTGAATACAGCCTTTCTGTTTCCGTTCTCGTCATAGACATAATCGAAAATACGGGTGTCACGCAGATTTAGGGTATCCTCAATAATACGATAGGCGGAAGCCCTCTTTGTACCGTAGGTGCTTTCCGCCTTTACATTTCCGTAATCGGAACTCTTATTTTCAATAAACCAATCGCCATTAAGCGGAGTGTACCGTACTTTGATACGATTTGCCGCATAGCTTGACGGGGTTAAAAGCTCCATTACAAACCTCTGAATATCCTCCTGCGGTATCCAAGTTGTACCCAGACGGACAGAGATTTCAGCCGCCGACAGGTCTTGCGGTATGACTTGTTTTAAGGCTTGTGCGTTGACTGTAAACTCTGGGTTTTCCTTTGCAGCGGCTTCGGCGGTTATGAGTTTTGCCCTTACATTGCCAGACAAATACTCATCGGCGGTTACATACTGTGCAGGCTCGCTTGCAGGGATACGAAAGATAACGCCCTGCAAGTCCTTAATGATTTCTTCTTTCGGTTTGCCCGTGAGCTCTTCCATATAGGGCAGGTCAACACGGGCTTTTTCACCGATAGACAGGGCAAGAGCTTCGCTTGCGGTTTCAACGGAAGTGATTTCGCGGTGGGGCTTTATCGTCCTTTTCGTGAACATATCCGCTTTTCTTTTGAAGTTGCCCTCATCGTCAAGCACCTCCAGAGAGCACAAAAGGAAGTAACTCTCGTCCGATGCAAAAGCAAGGTAATTCCCTCGGCTGTTGATGAGTCCGTACTGCTGCGTAAAGCTGTCATACAAACGGTTTAGATTTTCCTGTTCGGTGTGTATCAAATCATCTGGATAATCCTCGGTCTGATACTCTATGAACTTTCTCACACAATCACGGAGTTGTATCAGTCCCTTGATACGGTTTTCTGCTGTCACAGATGCCATAGCAGGGGTCATACGGTCATTTTCTCTGAAGTAAACCTTGCCGTCCACCAACGCATATGAGAAGTTTCGCACATTCGGGTCGGCGGGAATAGAAGCGTCCTGCCCGTCAGAGATTTCGTCAAGCTCGTTTTCGTACTCTGGGATTTCTCCCTGAATGTTCTGAATAGCGTTATGAAGCAGCTCCGACAGAGGTATATCCTGATATGCTTTGCAGGCAGAGTCAAAACCAAAGCGTGTGCTTTCCATTTTCATCTCGCCTAAAATCATCTCTGGGTGCTGCACAAAATAGCTGTTCATCGTAATACCGTTCTCATCGGTATCAAGGTGTACCCAATCTGGCTCTGTATCAATTACACGGTCACGCTTCTGCAAAAAGAGAATATCGCTCGTGACCTCTGTGCCTGCGTTTGCTCGGAAAGCGTTATCGGGCAATCGGATAGCTCCGAGCAGCTCGGCTCTCTGAGCAATATATTTGCGTATTTCAGGACTTGCCTTATCCATTGTTCCCTTAGAGGTAATGAACGCAACGACACCGCCTGCACGGACTTTATCAAGAGCCTTTGCGAAAAAGTAATCGTGAATAAGGAACTTCTGGGCGTTGTAGCGGCTGTCGTTGACCTTAAAATCACCAAACGGCACATTGCCGATAACTACATCGAAATGGTCGTCTGGGAGCTTTGTTTCTTCAAATCCCTGTACGGCAATACTGGCTTTCTGATAAAGCTGCTTTGCAATTTCTCCTGTAAGTGGGTCGATTTCTACACCGTGGAGCTTCGAGCCTGCCATATTATCAGGGAGCAGACCAAAGAAATTGCCTGTTCCGCAGGACGGCTCTAAAATACTGCCCTCGGAAAATCCCAAACGCTCAAGAGCTTCATACATACTTTTGATTACAACGGGCGGCGTATAAAACGCTGTCAGGGTGGACTCCATTGCAGCACGGTATTCTTCTGGAGAAAGGCTTGCATACAGCTCTTTGAACTCATCAGCCCACGCCGCATTGTTTTCATCAAACGCCATAGACAGACCGCCCCAACCGACATACTTTGAAAGGATTTCCTGTTCTTCGGGTGTGGCAAGTCGGTTTTCAAGCTCCAACTCGTGCAAGAGATTGATAGCCGCCATATTATTACGGAACTTTTCTTTTGCGCCGCCGACACCCAAAGTATCCTCAGTAATGCGGTAATTGTGCCGTGGCTCTGAGGGAGCAGGGACAGGAGATACAGCCTTTTCGGGTTGTTTTTCTTCCTGTGCCTTACTGAGCAGACTGCGGATATAGCCGATTTTCTCAACACGGTTTATGGGAAAGCCCACGGCGTTTGCAAAGGTTATATCCCGCATTGACACATCGCCGCTTATTTCGCTGATACTTTCAATGACATAGCTGCGGTTATCAATAAGGATTTCCTTGCCGATGAGGTCAGAGTTATCCTGTATATCGGGCTGTTCCTGTTGGCTTCGTTCCTCATCTTTCTGGGCGAACAGCTTGACGATGTTTTCGGCACTATTCAAGGTGTCGGCATATTCCTGTGCTTCTTCCTCGGTTTCAAAGGTCTGATAAATGCCGTCTACATCGTAATACTGCCCGTCCTCTCCGTATGGTACGGTGTTATCCCGTATGATAAACGGGTCGGCAAAGGCATCGGAAGTCAGTTCTACGGTATAATGCGGAGTTTCTTTTTCTTCCTCGGCAGGGGCAAACCAATCGCTTTCCGTTGCCATAATCTCTACATAGAGCTTTTCGTCCTCTGGAGTAAGGGCTTTATGCTGTTCCAGATAAGGGATAAACACATCTCGTCCCCATTGCAGGCTTTCTATTTTTTCACGGTAGTAATCCTCGCCCTGTTTCTTCCATTCAGGAATAAACGGGCAATTCGGTGACAGAGAGTATTCGTAAAAGTTTTTGATGTGGGAGATAAGGTCGCCCTCGCCGTCACCAATATCAAACCTTCCTTCATAATGGAAATCCTCGCCGCCGATAGTAGCGGTAATCTCAAAATCAGTCTTATGATACCAACCAACATTATCCTTGCTTTCACGCTCACGGTGCTGCTTTTCGTCCAGAACGCCGAGAAGATAGTTGCCCAGAGCAAAGCTCAAATCGGTATATCGGTCATTAAATTGCCTGTCATAAAAGGCAGGGTGTTCCGAAAATCCGATAGAGAACTTTATGCCGTCTGACTTTTCTTCGGACGGTGTTTGAACGCTCTGCTTTTCGGTAACGACTACTTTCAAATGGTCGTTCGCAGGGTTTTCCTTTAGCTTTTCCTCAAAGTCGGCTCGGCTGAGTTCCTTGCCGAACAACGGAAATTCGGGATTACGCAAAGAAACGGCATTTTCGTCAAACGCCGCAATCTCATATTTATCTGCGCCGATATATACAACATCGTCCTCGTGATAGACATAACGGAGAGGATACAGCTCCATAAGCTCCTGCGAAAACCGCCACGCATTGCTGCGGCTGTAAACATCGGCGGTTTTTCCCTGTACCAAAGCAAGGAAATCAAGGAGCTGCTGAACAGTAGCGGGGTCGCCCAAATGCTGTTCCATCTGTTCGGCGGTTACATCGGCAAGGTCGGTACGCTCAACATTTTCAAGCAGGTCTTTCTCATAACCGTCTAAATCACGAATAAAATCGGACAGCCGCAGAGCAAGGGTATCTCTCTTGTCGGCAGGCGGAAGGTCACGGTTTGCGTCAATAAAACGCCGCCGTGCCATTTTCCTTTGCGTGTCGATTTCGTACTGCGGAGCTTCCTCACTTTCGAGATAATCGGCGTAATGGTCTTTTTCCTTTTCATTCAGATAGCGGTCATTCTTTATCAGCTCACGCAGCCGCTTTTCCGCCTTTGACCAAGAAAGAACAAGGTCGGGGTTTGCAGATGAGCCGTGTTTTTCAATCGCAATGCCTTTCCCATCGTACCAAGCGTGTCCCTGCGTACCGTCTGGAAAATAGTGCGTACCGCTTCCTGTACCGTATTCTTTTTTAAGAAAATCAATGTTGCTTTTTCTGTCCTCATTCTTTTGAAGCTGACGGTAGATACGATACTTGCCGTCTTGGAAGCCGCTTCCTCTGAGGAGAACAGAGTCAATATCCTCCTGAGAAATAACAAAAGCAGAGGATTTTTCGTCCTCTGCTTGCGTCATCATTTCAATCTGCTCCTCTACGGTGGGGAGATTGACCGTGACATGCTGTTCGTCAGCGACATTTAGCTGTAAATCAGCTCGGTCAATATTATTTCCTCCGCTTGACTGCGGATATTGTTTATCAGTCCGACCCACTGCATCGGTGCTTTCTCTTTCAGTTCCTCCGTCACGCCCTGTTCCTTGCAAAGCTGTTTTGTCAGAAGCTCCAGCCTCGTGAGAGCCGTCTGTTCCACCTCGTAAAGATGTTTGTTCAGCTCGCCCGATGTCAGCAGATTGAGGTAGGTCACTCGCTTGTGCTGCTCCAGATAATCCCTGTGCATCAAAGCGTATCTGCCAAGCTGAATTTCTGGCTCTGTCGGTAATGTCAGGTCGGGAATAAGATAATCCCCTTGTTTGGTGTAAGTGATTTCGCTCATTATGATTACTCCTTTCGGCTTGTTCTCTGCCTACATCATAGCGTGTTTGCGATTTCGGCGCAAAGGTGCGATTTGGGCGTTTGTCCGCAATTTGCACATCTCGGATAGTTTGAGAGATTTCCCTGAGAGCCATTTCCGCAATGTCGCTTGTCGCAATACCAAGAGCATTGATAGTGGCGGGGGTATTAAAGTTAATGATTTCCGCAAAGTCTTCACGCTCAAATACCGCTTCGGTATCAATACCGCAACGGCTCATCAGCATATACGCTACGCTGTTGACTGCAAGCTGTCTGTAAATAACTTCGATATTATATTCATCAAGTTCCTCTAACAAGCTGTCTTGCGTACAGGATTTGAGCTGCGGCATATAATCCTGTAAGTTGTCGAGGGCTGCGTTTTTTGCCGTTTCCATCAGTACCGAAGCAAGGTCGGTGCTTTCCACATCTCCAAATCTGTCGGAGAGCCGTTCTATAACTGCCTGCTCGTATCGCTCACTCATTTGCCATATCGGAACAGGGCGGCTACCGTAATAACCTTCGTGCGTATCAGATATATCAAAATAGTATTTCAGCGTATTCCTGCGACCTTTCGGGTCAAACACTGCAATGCCTTTGCTGTCTTTGTTTACCCAACGCTTAAACTGCTTATTCCAAGTTTCAAGCTGTGCTACCGCAACAGCGTCAGGGCGTTGAGCGTAAATCAGGAGCTGCTCATCAAATCGGCACTTATAGTTGCGGCAAGCGGCAGACAAAAAGCTCTGCCACGCCTGCGGATTTTTAGCAACCGCCACGCCTGTGCGCCGATACAGCTCTGTAATTAGCTGATACTTCGCAGCCATTCTTTGCACACCTCCTTATCGTTCTAAATCTCGGTTTTTGTGTTTACGGTCATATTCGCCGCATCGCTCGGCAATTTCAGAATACATTTTGTGACGCATTTCACGCTCAAATGCTCGATATTCCTTTGCCTTTTCTGTCGGCTTGTACCATACGCTTTCTTTATCCGCTTTATCCATCTGTTCGTATTTGTCGTCAATTTGGTCGGTATATTTTTTATAGATGGCGTGAGCAGCAGGACTTTCCATCGCATAGCGGTAACGGTCAAGGCTTTTATGAGAGCCACGGAGCTGTGCGTATTCATACAGCATACCGATTATCTCACGGTCAAGTCCTGCCTGCCCTTCGGCAGCATAGATTTCCGAAAGGCTTTCACACCGCCAAGCGTGAAAAGGCTCGGTATCATTGGAGCTGTGTGAGGACAGATATACACCGTCTTTCTTTACTGTAATACGGTTGATAAGCTCTGTACTCATTCTGCATTACCTCCGAAAAAGGAAATGACCTTGTTTGCCTTGATACTCTTTTGCAGCTCATTGATAATACCGATGTCGGCTATGGTAACGCCTTGTATTGCAAGAATATCGTCCATTGTCATAGCGGCAATCGACTTTTCATCGGTAAATCCTGCTTCAAAGACTTTACCAAGCACCTTGATTGCCTTTTGATTGAGTGCCATTCTCAAAACCTCCTTATCGTTCTAATTCTTTGTGCTTTTTCTTTTTCTGCTGCTCCTTGATTTTTGCAAGAGCCTCCTTTGCCCAAGCAGGCATACATTCGGGCTTGATTTCACCCAACACATCGTACCGTTCCCATCTGGACTTTTCGCCTGTGGCAAGGCAAGTACCAAAGACAGCGTTGCCTCTGCCGCCTGTTGCGCCATTGCCGCCCTCCGCTAAAACAAGCTGAAAAGCAGGGTGCTGATATTCATAGCGTATCGGCTCTGCATTGATAACGACAACCTTGCCGACAATACTGCTGCTGCGTTTGTCTGGAATACAATGCTCTTTTGTGAACACGGTATTGTCAAAAGCGAATTTGGATAACTCGGCTTTGGTTTGTTCTATCTGAAACTGTACTCGCTGAATGAAAAGCTCCATCGCTTCCAGATAATTGTCACAGCCAACGCTTTCTGTTGCCCACGGCACACCAAGCGGATTATGGTAGTCGCAGTAGCTTACAAGAAACGGGTATTTATCGCTTTTATTCACGCCGAAAACGACCTCTTTGTCGCCAATATAAATACTGTTCACGACCTCATAATTGCCGAGCATTCGTTTTTCTTCACTCATTCGATTGCTCCTTTCGTTTCTTTTCCTCTTTCTGTTCGTCTAAAATCCTGCGAATACAAACATCGCAGAAAATAACAGACCCGTCCTTATATCGGGGATAAGGACAGGTCGTGCAGTCATATTGTCTTTTATCGCTCACGGTCATCACGGCTTTTCTGTTTTTTATCGGGCTGGTTGTAGGGCATACGGCACTCTCTCTGGTAGCGTTCATTCAGCTTTTCTCTTGCTTCAGATAACTGATTGCAGTAATATCCCCAGAAATAATCCGAGCCGTCCTTGCAGTACCAGCACACATACGGGTTGGGGGCTTTGGAGTTATGACCGATGACAAGCTCGTTGTTCCCGATAGTACAGCTCTCAATAATCTCATAACCGCCGTTAATGCGCTTTTCGTCCATTTCACACCTCATTCCTTAGCGTATTTGCGGTATGCCTTTTCGCCCTCGGCACGAAGCCGCCTTACACGGGCGTTTCCCGCAAGCTCTGGATATTTTGCTTGCAGCTTGCGGCGTGTTCTTCCCACGCTCTCAAAGCTCGGCAGACCAAGATATTTATACTGTTCCATTACCTCTGCAAAAGACATCGCTCCCGCATCTTTCAAACAGGTGTTGCACACAATCAGATAAAGGGTCATATCATCGTTTCTTGCGTCCTCGTTCTTTTGCAGAATAGCCTTTACTTTATCCTCAATGGTTTTCAGATTTTTCATAGATTGCCTCCATATATAGAAAGAGGGCGGCTTACTTTGATAAGCCGCCCCCATCTGTAAAATCGGGTTATTTCTTCTTTCTGTTTCGGATGTTAAGCCATATTGCCGCACCTACGATAAACACCACAAGTACAATGGCGATAATGGTTTTAGCGTCCATCACTTAGTCCTCCTTTTTCTTTTTCTTGAAGCCGACAAAGCCGAGAACGCCTGCGCCGATAACGGAAGCAGCCGCAAGGCTTACCCACAAGCCCAGATTGAAGTCATCGCCTGTTTTGGGCGTATCCCTGAACTCGTTGTGCATCTCAACAATGGTTGTAGCATCTGTTTTAACCGTTGCCTGTTTGTCGGCAGGAAGGATATATCCTGCGGAAGCCGAGTCGCTGACTTCGGACACGGTGTATTCACCGATACGCAAGCCATCAATGAAGATTTCGCCGTTCTTGTCGGTCTTAAAGGTCTGGTCGTAACCGTCCGCACTTGTCACACGGAAGGAGAAGCCCTCAACTTTACCGTCAGAGGAAGTTTTTACGATTTTGAGAGAGCCTTTCTGTGCCTCATTGATAAAGCCAACGCCTGCTTTGTTCTCTACGGTATAGGTCTTGCCGTTTTCCTCAATGGAAACGCCGTACACGCCTTCATCAAGCACAAAGCCGTCTGGAGCTGTTTTTTCACGGACGAAATATTTGCCGTAGCGAAGTTCGGTCATCTGATAAACGCCGCCCTCAAGCTCAGTCATTTCGCCGCACAGCTCATCGTCCTCATCAAATTCGCCGTTGCCGTTTGTATCGGCATAGACCTCAAAGACCGCACCTGTGAGCTTATTATCGGGATAATCTGCATCAACCTTAGTCAGTTCAATATTTCCCTTGATAAAGTAGTTCACAAGCTCGATTTCCACGACCTCATCAACCTTGCCGACAGTTACGGCAATTTCTTCTTCGGAGAGTACAAAACCTGTCGGGCTTTCAATTTCACGGATTACCCAAGTGCCATACGGTACTTTTGCAAAAGAAAAACTACCGTCATCTTTTGATGTGGTAGTCTGGATAGCGTTTTCTTTTGTAAACTCAGTAGTTCCTGTCTTAAAGATACCGATAACCGCACCGCCCAGAGCCTTTCCGTCCTCATCAGATTTCAGACCGCTTACTGAGCCGTAAATGATTTCATTCTCAATGGCTTTGCCGTCATTTACAGAAAGATGAACAACCGCCGTGTCCTGACCTGCGTACTCAAAAGTAACAGGGTATTTCTGCTCATTCAGCACATAGGCGGAATTGGTTGACAGTTCTTTTACATAGTAGCTGCCGAACGGAAGGTCGCTGCCGACTGTCCCTTTACCGTTTTCGTCCAGAGAGATAATCTCAATCAGTCCATCGGCGGGGATAACCGTGCCGTCTGCGGCGGTAAGGTCTGCTTGTGCATACAGACCAAAGGTTACATCAAAGATTTCGCCGTTATTGCCGACACCGTAGGCTTCGTCAGCTTCAAGGCTCTTTACAAGGTCGATTTCCACACGCTGTCTTTCGTTGTAGAAGCTCGTGGAAGTTTCTGTGACCGCAATCTCCTGACCTGCATACACAAGTTCGACAGCGTGGATTTCATCATTCAGCACCATTCCGTAAGGAGCTGTGATTTCCTTTACCTCGTATTTGCCCAGATACAGCTCTTTGGATTTTGCAGTTCCGTCTGTGCCTGTGGTAATCGTGTCAACAACCTCACCCTTAGAAGCTCTCAGCGTTCCGTCCAGAGTATAGATGTTTTCGCTGGCAGTAATTTCATAAACCGCACCTTCAAGTCCCTGTACTGCAAATACGGGCTGATACATTCCATTATTCTCGGAAACGGAAGTAAACACCTCGCCAGATTTGGATACGGTAATCGTGCCTTTCTGCGCCATATTGGAGCGAACTACCTCAATAACCGTAATGCCGCTTTCCTCGCCAGAGCCGTCCTGCGTTACATCAAAATAGACAGGCTCGGAGTTTAACACATAACCATACGGAGCCTGTACCTCTACGATGGAATATCCCTTTCCGTATTCCAAAGTCTGCGGTGTAATCAGCTCGCCGTCTGCTGTGGTATAAAAGGTATCAATCGTTGTCACTTCGGGATAAGTGAAAGTCATTGTCACAAGCGCGCCGTTGGGGTCGTAAATCTGGAAGCCTGCGCCTGCATACGGAATGGTATTGCCTGTTTCCGCATCTTTCTTTACGATTTTGATATAGCTTTCAAAATTCGCATTGTTGATGAGATAGCGGTAGGTCTGACCATCCTGATTGATGAACACATCAAAAGGCTCCATCAATTCTCGTCCCTCCAGACCAGAAGCGGTCTGCTCTACGGTATAAATACCGTACACCAAATCCTTTGTCTGGGCAAAGCCGTTTTCATCACAGATGAGTATATCTCGCTCGGTTTCCTTTGCAGCGTCATAGCTGCCTGCGGCTTTCAAATAAACCTCAAAGGTTGCTCCCGTTTCAGGCGTTTCAATCTGGGTTGACCCGTCATCGGTGTGCTTAATAATGGCGATATTGCCTTTTATAATCTGCTCGGTCACATCGTTTGCGGTACTGTTGCGCTCTACGGTATAAAGCTCTGGCTCTGCGCCGATATGATGAATTGTCGTATCGAGCAGATAGCCTTCGGACGGACTGATTTCTCGGATAGTCCAGTCGTCATCGCAGATATAATAGTCGGTGGTAAACTGCCCATTCTCGTCCGTGGTGTAGGTGTCAATCAATTCCTCGCCTTTATAAATGCCGTAAACTGCACCTGCAAGAGAAGCATCACCCTGCGCCGTGCCTGTTTCCGCATCGGATTTTGTCACGGTTACATTGAACTTCTTGAGAATGTTCGTAAAGCTGCGGCTTGTGACCTTTTCCCATTCAATAGGAGCTGTCTGGCTTTCGGGAACGACATAGCGGACAGCCGTATCTACTTCCTCAACGGTGTAAGGCGTTTCTCCGCTGATTAGGACATTCTCAAATCTTGCCACGCCGTTTTCATCGGTCACAGCGTACTCGTCAACTGGCAAGCCGCTAAGTGATGTGCCGTAAAGGTGGAAAGTTACACCCTCCACAAGATTGTCCTCAGAGTTTTTGATAACCTCCAGACTGCCACGCTTTAGGGTGTTGTTAAAGGTCACAGTAGAAGTATGACCGCTTACAATCGTTACCCTTTGAACGCTCTGCGGCTCGTATCGGTCAATAGACTGCTCTGTAACGGTATAAGTCCCCGGCATTAGCTGAACATCTACCGTACCGTCTGCGCCCGTGGTAACGGTTTTGTTGACGTCGTTTCCAGAGATATTGAAGCTAATGCCAGATACAACACCGTCCTCAGAGGTCTTTTTTATCTGACCTGTGCCGTAGGTTTCTGTATTGAGCTTAAAGTAGAAATATACAGGGTCGGAAGCTCCAGAAACCATTGTCTGCTTACCAACGCAGCCCCAGATAAGCATTTCTCCGCAATCAAGATTGACATTTTTCTGTGCCGATACTGTTACGGGAGAAGTAATCATCTTATCGCTCGTAAAAGTATATTGGTTGCCGCTTCTTTTTACGGAAATACCGCTTGCGGAGAACTTAATATCAGACAATGTGTTGTTGGTGTCCTCAAGCGTCAGGCTGTATTTCTGCGTATCGGGATTATATTTCATAGTGTAGGTGTCCGCACTATTCTGGCTTCTTGCTGCAAAGCTCGGAATGGTATAATGCTTTGACATCTGCGACAAAATCCAATCGTAGCATTTCTCGGCGGGTCTGCCTTTTAGAGAATAGTAGTAAGTGTCTGCATCAATTCCGTTTGCGCTGTGCAGGTCGGTTGGGCTTGTGCGGAGCTGCTGCTGATACTCCCAGATAATCGTCTGGGTCGCAAAAGCGTAATCATCTGCGTTTGTGCCTGCAACGGGAGAGGACTTACCCTCGTGCCAGCCATACATCAAAGCCATCATAATACCGAACTGAGCGTCAGTCGGCAGGTTTTGAAAATACGAGCTGTTTTTTCCGCTTTCAGACACATAGGAATTGCCTGTGTTGAAATCAACGCCAGACTCCACGCAGTAAACCTGATGCGTCCCGCTATTATCTGTCATCAGGTATTCCCGTTTCGCAGTTCCTCCGTTTGCCGTTCTTACAGAAATATCGCCGTTGCTGTCATAAACAATGAACGAATACGGGGCTTTGCTGCGGTAATACTCTCCGTCAGAGCCGACATAGTAATCACCGAAGGAAGATGTGCAGCTTTTACCTTCCTCGCTCGTCCACGCAAAGGCGGACATTGGCAAAGCTGTTACCATCATCAGCAGGCAGAGAGCCGCCGACAGGATACGCCTGCCTTTCTTTGTAAACTTCGTTTTCATAGGCTGTTAAACCGTCCTTTCTTGATTTTGGGCATAAAAAATCCCTCTGTCTTTGAACAGAGGGAAAAGCCTGATAGCTGCTTACGCAAAGAGGAAATAAATCGAGTAGTTGCCGTTTCCTCTTGCTTCGCAATAGATATTAAAAACTGTGATTTCATCAATTCCGTATGCGCCGAGATTTTCGACAGTATGGAATGTGATATAGCGTTCAAGGCTCTGCTTTAAGGCTTCGCCCTGATTGTTCTGTGATGCCGTTACAGGTTTCCACCAAGTGGAATTACTTGGAGTGAGTGAGCTGTCTAAGGCAAGTCCCATATTCTGACCGATGCCGATACAATCCGCTTTGACTGTTTCAATGTCAAATTCATAATCATAGGCGGTTTTAGACTTTGTATCTTCGGGGACTGTCTGCGGTGGTATTTCCGCAGGCGGCTCTGTTTTCTCTGGCTTTTCGACAGGAGCAGAGCTGCTTTCCGTTACCGCAGGTTTGGTTTCAGATACTTGATTTTTCCCTTGCGATACAGGCTCGTTCTGTTTTGAAGTTTCGCTTTCAACAGACTCATACTCTGTAACTTCGGCATTGCTTTCAAGCTCAGTATCCGTTTTGGCACTTTCACTTGCTTTACTTTCCGAGAAAGAACTGCTATCTGTGCTTTCTGTTTCGGCGGCGGTTTCTGTTTCCGTCACAAGCTCATAATTATCACTTTCTTTGGGGGCTGTTGAAACATCGGCACAGCCGCTTAATGTCAATATCATCACAAAAAGCATTGCAATCATCTTTTTTCGCATAGCATAGACCTCCTTTGCGGCTTCATTATACGAAAAACCGCAGAAGCTCTCAAAGGTAGAAAATCTTTCTGACAGAGTGATTTGCATATATTCTTTTTCGGTCAGTTTTGGTAGTAGTAAGGGGGTGAGGTGTGGAGAGGGGGGAAGGCGAAAAGCGGCTATCCACGCAAACGGACAGACCTCGCCCTCGGTGTGCGGCTATCGTTCCTGAGCTTTGTTTCGCTGCAAGTGTCGGTTGTAAAACTCCAGTGCCTTTACAACAAAATCCGCTTCCTTTCCTTTTGGGACAGATTTGGGAATGAGTTTGGTTATCCTTTCATCACGAAAAGCAGGCTTTTCCCTTTGATTTGGTTTTTCTTCCTCCATAATGCTCTGGATAACCTCGTCTGTGAGCTTGCCGTCCTGCATAAACTTCTTCATTTTGATAGCTTGTGCAAGCGATGGGGTAGCGTCATTGTAGCTCATAGCTTCAAGCAGAGTATATTGCTGTTCCTCGGTCAGATAGGAGATTTCAACGGCAGGGCGAAAAGCAATCTGCCTATCGTCAACCATTTGCAGGATTTCAGGAACAAGCTCAGTTAGACGGATAAAACGACGAATTTGCTCCCGGCTTTCACCTACTTTATCGGCAAGTTCTTCATTTGACCTCGACTTCGACACCAATGGTGTCGAAGTTAAATCAGTCCTTTGTCCCTGTCTGTCCATCGCTTCCAGCCGCATTTTATAGGCAAAGGCTTTCTCACTCGGTAAAATCGTTGACCTCTGTAAATTGCTTTCTACCATTACAATAATGGCTTCATCACGGGTCAACTCTTTAACCTCGCATTTCAGCGTTTCAAGCCCTGCAAGCTCACAAGCCTTTTTTCTTCTGTGACCGCTTACAAGCTCATACCGTCCGCCCTCTTTGAGCCGAACGGTAGCAGGGGTCATTATGCCGTTTCGCTTAATGCTCTCGACAAGCTGCTGCATATCCTCGTCCATTAAAACCTTGAACGGGTGGTCTGGAAACTCGTCAATCTGCGATAAGGGAATATCTCTGATTTTACTCAGCTTTGCTTCCGCACGGCTTTCATCTGTCTGAAACAGGTCATCGTAAGCGGTCAGCTCGATTTTGGGAGCGTTGTTTCTCGCCAAGCTCTGCCACCTCCTTTCCGAACTGTTCATAAGCTGCGGCAATCTTACCGCTTTTGTCATAGGCAAAAATACTCTTGCCCTCTGCGGTAGCTTCCACCGCACGGATAGAATGGGGTATTTCCGTATCAAAGACCTTGATTTTCTGCCCATAAGCTTTTTTGACCGTTGCCGTGATGTCCTTAGAAATGTTGGTACGGGGCATTACCATCGTCATTAAGATACCGTCTATCCGCAGCTTGGGATTAATTTGCCGCTTGACCATTGACACAGAGCGAAGCAACAGCTCCAGACCTTTCGCTGAAAGGTAATGCGGCTGTGTTGGGATAATCACGCTGTCAGCCGCCGCCAGAGCATTTATCGTTATCATACCGAGAGAGGGCATACAGTCGATAAGCACATAATCGTAATTCTTCTTAACCTCGTTTACATAGGTTTTCAGAACACGCTCACGGCTCATAGCGTTGATAAGCCTTACCTCAAAGCCTGATAACTCAATGTTGGACGGAAGCAGGTCAACGCCCTCGCCGTGGTGTATGATACCTTGCGAAACATCAAAGGATTTATCGTCTACGATGTTCTGCATTACGGTGGAGAGCGTTATGGGTATATCGTCAGGTCTGTTGTAGCCGAGTGCCATTGTGAGATTTGCCTGTGCATCAGCATCAATGAGCAGGACTTTCTTTCCCTGCTGTACCAGACCTACGCCCAGATTGACCGCCGTGGTCGTTTTACCAACGCCGCCTTTCTGATTGGTCAGGGCAATCACTTTGCAATTTGACATTTGTGCGTCCTCCTTTCGCATAAATTTAGCCGCTTTGTCAAGGCGGCTATGTAAAAAAGAGTGAGAGAACGCAAAAAAGCCGCTTACTCTTAAGGGAATGAGAATAAGCGGCTATGTGTGTATGCCTTAGATATATTCAATTTTCATTTTCTTAACAGGAGCGTTGACAACCTTGAAAATCAGCTCGTCAACGCAGTCCGTGTATCTGCCTTCCTGTATCAGCCTGTTCTTCAGCTCTACAAGGCTATGTATTACCAACTGTCGCTCGTGGCTATCCAGATATGCGTGGTAGGTTTTATCTCTCATAGACTTGTCCTCTTTACACTTTCATTATATTTATAATCTCGTCTAAATTCCAATGTGCAAAGGCTTGTCCGTTTATGCCACATCAGGAACAGCAACACATATATTGATAGTGCGTTTTTCGCCACGCTGAATAACCGCAGGGTGTTCCGCAAAGTCAAACTGATTGTTTATGCCATACCTTACAACCTTATCCGTGGTACGGAAGGTATGTAACCGAAATCCGTAAAAATGCGGATTTTCAGCGTTTTTCAGGATATGGAACATTTCCGTTGCTTCTGTAGGTACCGAGGAATTAAATCACCTTGAAATGATAGGTGCAATTGTATATCAGCTTACAAAAGACCTCACGGAAGATGAAATCAAAAAGCAAGGCTTTGAAGATTACTTTGTTGACCATACAACAGGCGTATATCCGCAATCGGCAGGAGGTTCACCTTATACAACCGCATCTATGCAGGTAAAAGGCGATCCAATTACAGATCTCCACGAAAATATGGCGGCCGAACAAAAAGCGCGATCAACCTATGATAATATCTTAAGATTTTGCGATGATTACGATGTAAAAGACGCAATAAGATTTTTGCGTGAGCGTGAAGTAGTACACTATCAACGCTTCGGTGAAAATCTGAGACTTATGACCGACAAACTTGACGAAAAGAATTTCTACGCATTCAACCCGTCATTTGATAAAAAATGTTTTAAAAACTGTATGAAAAAGAAATAATGCAAAATAAAGGCATCCCATAAAATTCTGTGTACGGTTGCTGTTGCCCGTCAGCTAATCAATAATTGACTTCACCAAAACTATAACCGCAAAAAGCCGCAAAAAGCCGTTATAACTGTAAACTTAAAGATAAAAGCGTGTAAAATCACCGTTACAAAACGGATGAATATGCATAAAATGCAACATCTTCAATGTAAAATCAAACCACCCTTGCAACAGTATAAACTAAATGCAAGGGTGGTTTTAAATGTATTAAAAAGAGGAAAAAGCGTTATTTTATTCGCCTGTTACGGCTTCATCAGCAACATAGCTTGAATTAACTGATACAAAAATACCGTCTTTCTTATTCTTTAAAACGAAAGCATCAAAATAAATTCTTCCTTCACAGAGCCAACCCGAAAGTCCTGGCGGGTTTTCGTGCTGTAAGTATCTGATAATTTGAGTGGTGAAAGAAGTGCAGTTTTGTAAATAATAATATAATTGACATCTTCGGGAAAATAATCAGTTGGAGCAACTACAACTTCGGTATTGTCAATTTTTCCAACTGCTCCGTTAGTTGCTATTTCCTGTGCTTTGTCACCGTATGAAGTAAAACGCTTGTCCAGTTTCAGATATGTATAATACTGCGGTGTAACAAATACTACACGGTCATTAATTGGTACTTTCTTATCAACCATAGCAGCAGAAGTGGATATATACTAAAAAAGTGGACAAGTATGATAAAATAGAAGACAGACAAAGGAGGAATAAAAATGACAGGAAAGAAAAAAATAAATACAGCAGTGAATTCAAGCAAACAATCGTAAATTTATACCATTCTGGTAAGTCATACTCACAAATTCATCAGGAGTATGGAGTTTCTCACAGTGCACTGGCAAATTGGATTAAGCAGTATTCAGAGGTTCAGATTGATGACGATACCGTTTTGACTGCCCAGCAAATCAAAGCACTTCAGAAGAGAAATGCTCAATTAGAGGAGGAAAATTTAATATTAAAAAAAGCCATTGCAATATTCACTCCACACTAAGACAAAGATTAGAAGCCGTCAAGCTGCTTTCAAAGGAACATTCCATTTCTACACTATGTCGTGTTCTCAAAGTGAATCGCATCACTTACTATAAATTCCTTAATCACCAAGAACCCAACAGAGCAAAGGAAAATGCTTACATACGCAGCTGTATTCTTACTTTGTATGCAAAGTACAAAAAGCGTCTTGGTGCTGGAAAAATGAGGATTTGTCTTAAGAATGAATATTGCATCAACATTAGCGCCGGCAGAGTGTACCGCCTGATGAAATCAATGTCATTGCCAAAAATGAGTACTGTAAAGCCATTTATTCATAAATCAAAATCAGTTTCTGATGAACCTTGTAAAAATATTCTTAAGCAGGAGTTTAATCAATCTGAGCCTAATATTGTGTGGATATGTGATTTTACATATATCAGAGCCGGTGGAAGATTTTACTATTTGTGTGCAATTCTAGACTTGTTTTCAAGGAAAGTAATTGCTTACAAATTATCAAATAAAATTGACACGCAGCTCGCCATTGATACCGTTAATCTTGCAGTTGCTGGCAGAGGAACATCAGAAGGCATTATTTTTCATACTGACCGAGGCTGTCAGTTTACTGCAAAGAAGTTCAGGAAGCATTTAGATAATCTTAATATGGTTCAGTCATTTTCTGCAAAAGGACATCCATATGACAATGCTGTTATGGAATGTTTTTTTAAATATTTGAAAAAGGAAGAAACTGACAGAAAATTATATTGTTCTTTTCAAGAATTATCGCTTAGTCTTTTTGAGTACATCAATGGTTTTTACAACCCTTTAAGACCTCATTCTCATAACAACGGCTTGTCACCTAATCAAGCTGAAAAATATTTTTTTATTTAATTTTCCTGTTTTTTCTGTCCACTTTATTGACTATAGTCCAGGGGCCACAATCCGATGCTCGCTATTCCTGTGGACAGCATCTTATGTTTATAGATTACTCTGCCGCTTCCCCCGAATGTCGTTTTTCTATCCCTGCCCCGGAGTTTCACAGCAGCGTTGCCTTGCTCACTCTCTATCGGAGAGGTTTTCGCAAGGTCATATCCCACTCGGACGGTCATTCAGTTTTCAATTTACCCCTCAATAGGTAGGTAGCGAGAAGGGCTGTAAATTAACCTCCTCAATAATCAACTGGGAACTTTTTTGCCGTTTGCACGAAAGAATTTTTGTAACCTTTCTGTGAACGACGGCTATAACGACAAAAAGAGCCGGTACACAGCACATCAAATCAGCGGGAGATGATCTCTCGCTCTATCTTTGATGAAACTATGTACCGGCTCTGCTATTCAGAAACCTTGAATGTCTGCTTTTTCCGTTCCGCAGGCAGACGCTACAATGGAACGGCGCAGCCGCAATCCATTTCGTCGGCTGCCTTGTGTTTCATTTCAGATATTCAGTTGTGGGCTCTGCTATGAGAGTAGAATATAGTATAGCATATAGAACGCTTGTTCGTCAACCGTTTTTGAATATTGCTCTCGAAAATGGGACGCCCAAAACGGTTCTGACGGTTAAAAAGATTACGGCGGCTACCGTTTCCGATAGCCGCCGCATAGGTTAAGGTGCTTTGTTATCTGTTGTACTTTTTCTTTCTGCTGACAACCGTTGTGGCGATGGCTACACCGCCGCTGACAAACAGCAGGGCAAACCACAGAAGCATATTGCTGGTGTCGCCGGTCTTTGGGCTTGTTGTATCGCCGGTCTTCGGGCTTGTTGTCCCATTGCCGGTATTCGGGCTTGTTGTTTCGCCAGTGCTCGGCTTGTTATCGCTCGGCGTTGTCATTGCAGAGTCGGACTTCCAAGTTGCCTCATAGGTAGCGTTGCTTGTCACTGTGGCTGCAACCGCAGGCTTCCATCCGGCAAAGGTATAGCCCTTACGGGTAGGAGTGCCATTGAATGCAGGAGTAGCCTTGCCGAATTCCACGGTATAAACCTGATCCTTGAAGATTTCCTCATTGTCCACGCCGTCGGTGTAGGTAACGGTAAAGGTCTCGGCAGGAGTCAGCTTCTCCCACTGTGCGGTGTAAGTAGCATTCCTGGTCACAGTGTCGGCAACTGCCGGAGTCCAGCCGGTGAACTTATAGCCGTCACGGGCAGGCGTGCCGTTGAATGCAGGGGTAGCCTTGCCGAATTCCACGGTATAAACCTGATCCTTGAAGATTTCCTTATTGTCCACGCCGTCGGTGTAGGTAACAGCGTACTTCTCGGCAGGAGTCGTGCCGCCTGCCTCGGGGGTCATCGTGAGGTCGGTGAGAACCCACATAGTGCCGTCGGAGCCGTCGCTTTCATCGCCTTCGTAGCGCGTATAATTCACAAATTCGCCGTTGATCTTCAGCTTGGTGTCAGGGCCGAATATATAGCGGATATTTCCGACATCGCCATAGGCCACCACATATACACCGTAATGATAGGTCTTTCCGGCTTCAAAAGTCGTAATTTTATTTTCATAAATTCCGCTTCCAAACTCTGGTTCTGTAGAGATCAGGCCGGTCGTGCTGTTCAGCTCCCACCACGCAGCTCGCAGTACGTAGTATACATCATCGGGCACATCGCCGGTGAATACGGGTTTATCGCCGTCCTTGAAGCTGACAGTGGCGTCATTGATCTCCACCACATCAATGACTTTTATGGTAGGCATCGTAATCGTTTTAACAGCAGGGACATAGAGGAAGTCTCCACTCAAACTTGACTTTACGCTTTCCCCATTTACCGTCATAGCGACTTCATTGCTGAATGAATAGCCGTCTTTCGGCTTCAGCATAATGAAATACACATATTTTTTTCCGCTTTCAAATTCCGTGATAGTCGGCAGAGAACCGTGCGAGTCGTTGTCAGAATACCAAGCGGAAACGGGTTCATTGTTTTCAAACTGCTGCCAGCATTCATAGGCGATCTCATATTTATCCATATCGTCAATGGCTACCCATGCTGTGGCCTGCGGTGCATCACCCAACTGATAGTTGAATTTCACATTCTGGATAGTAGCCGCACTGATGGCAGTCGACGCTGATGTGGGTGTCCAATGGGCTTTCAGGGTAATATCTGTAGTGACCGTTGTGTCGAAGGCATACTGCATATCCTCCAGATACCAGCCGGCAAAAAGGTACCCGTTCTTTGTCGGATCGGCGGGCTTAATGGCCGGAGAATTCAACACCTTCTGTGCTGTCACAGCACTTCCGCCGTCAGAGTCAAAGGTTACGGTAAATTCATCAAAGGAATAAGGGTATGCGCCGCAGTCTTCAAAGGTGCCGCCGGTCATGGTGACCACGGCCTTGTCGTTGCTGCCGTACACCGCCATGCCAAGACCGCCCAGGTCTACCTTGCAGCTTTTTATAGTACCGCCGGTCATGGTGAAGCGGCCATCTTGATAAATATTTACCGCACCGCCGTTGGCACCGGCAGAGCAATTTTGAATGACACCGCCGTTCAGCTCAAAAGAGCCGCTCTGCTTAATCAATACTGCGCCGCCGTCATCGTCGGCTCTGCAACTACTGATGGTGCCGCCGTTCATAATGAAAGTGCAGCCGCTGCCAATGTCCACCGCACCGCCGTCATCGCCGGCTTTGCAGTCCATGATGGCACCGCCGTTCATAATGAACTTACCATACTTGACCTGTGTTTCCGTCACACCAGTGTTGGAAACATCCACTGCACCGCCGTCGCCGTCGGCATCCGTGCAGTTCACGATGCTGCCGCTCTCCAGGGTCAGCGTACCGCCTTTGACTTCAATTCCGCAGTTTTTGTTCTGCCCGTCGATCTTGCCGCCGGTGCTGCTATCCTTTATTGTCAGGCTTCCGCTGCTGCGCACCCGAATTATATCCTCATCTGTCCCGCTGCAACTCAGGGTATATCCATTAAGATCAAGAGTTACAGTGCGCCCCACATCAAGTTCCCAAGTGGTCTCAATGCTTCCGCCTAATTTGATCTCCGCGCAGTCCGCATTTTCAAGTGCCGCCGTCAGTTCCGTTTCATTGCTGACTGTCGAATCCACCGCAAATGCCGATATCGGCACCAGCGACAGCAACATACACAGCGTGAGCAGGACTGTCAGCAGCTTTGTCTTAAACGCTTTATTCTTCATAGTCTTAATTTCCTTTCTTAAAGTTTTTGTCCGCATTCGGAGCAGAAAACACTGTTTTGTTTAACATCGGCACCGCAGTTCGGGCATTTTCTGCCGAGCCTTGTTCCGCAACGGTCGCAGAATTTTGCATCGGCGGAAAGCTGCGCTTTGCAGTTCGGGCATACGGTCATGCCCGCCGCCACCGTCTGACCCGCGCCGGTCACAACCACAGGTTGGCCGCCGGTCATAATGGTAGTTTCGATGACCTGAAACACCTCGCCCGGTAACTTTTTCTGTTTGAATGCACCCATTCCGGCAGTGATCGCCAGCGGCCATGCAACAAACAGACCGATTGCTCCGGCGCCGATTTTATCCGACCACTGTCCTTCGCCGATGTTTACATTCAATTGATTTCCCATAACCGTCATCTGCACGGTAACGGCAAGCCGCATTCCCGTAAGAGTTTTCCATCCATCCTTCGGCTGGCTCGCCTGCATAACGTAGCCCTCCGTAGTCTCGGAGCTTTGCACCTCCATACCCTTCTCGGTGCGAAAGAAACCCTCTAAGCGGGTAACGATCTTTTGCATATCCGTGCCATTTAACATAAATACTCGTGACTCATTCATTTGGTTGCCTCCATTCTTTCTGCTATACATTTCGTTAGAGTGATTTTATTTTGCTCTGTCAATCAATCCAAAACAGCACCTCCCCATTCAACAACAGTAAATCCTTTTCGCTCGATCGGTGTGATCTCGGTTTTTTTTATTTCACTTCCGTCATAGTGAGCAAAGCCAAACCATATACGGGTTATGCTGTCTGGGTTGACGGAGAAGGACACCGGCATGGCGGCGTCAACACCGTCGGTCAGCATCGGATACATAAGGTAATCCGTGACACCTTTCAGATAATCCGACCAGTACTCGATGAAGTTGGCCGTTTCCTGCTCATTAAATCCGTAAGCCGTCAGTATCCGTTGGAAAGTTTCGTCGCGGTTGTCTGCCGGAATAAGGAAGCCTTCTTCGGTTTGGAACGCCTTCTTTTTCACAAGAGCTTCATAGAACAGATAGCCGTAGCTGTTGCCCACGGTATCGGTGAGCTTGCCGTCGGGAGATGCCGTTACCGTCCACGCTCCCCTATAGTCCGGAATGGACGAGGTGAGATATTCCGGCTTTTCAAAGGTGACCGTTATCTCGGTTTCCGTTTCGGGGTAGAGATAAATATTCGGCTTTTTGCCTCGGTGTTGTTTGGAAGAACTGTGCCTCCGGTATGAGGCACCATGTTCAGCAGCTGATCACGCAGCCATTCAAATTCCTTCTCACGACCTTCCCTTACCATCTGCGCATAAAAGTTCAGCTTGTCGTAATAGCTCTTTTTCCACCAGTCCTCCAATGACCATTCCGCGTCCCTCGATGGGTAAAACATATCCTGGAATAAATGTGTATACAGGCGCAGACAACGCAGAACAGGTCTGCAAAAAACACCGCGCCTGCGGTAAGCGATTCTTTTGTTATGCACAACAGAACCGTTTTTGTTAAAGCCGGCAAAAGGCAAGTGCCGCAAGCACCCCGAAAATCCATTTTGCCGAGAAACACCCATATGCCGCTCGGACATATTCTCCGAATTTTCTCATAGATATTTCCTTCAATTTTTCTTTGCTTCAGGCTTTCGATTATGATCTGAAATCAAGCCTTCAACTTGTTTATCACAAGCTCGTTTTCCAAATGCTGCGATATACTGTCGGCTATGGCGGTCGTTGCCCTTCGGATACCGGTATCGGACAGTCCCTCGCAAGGATGTATCATTGTTACGGTCAGTTCCGTTCCCGTTTCCTGTTCATTTACGGAGACGGAAAACCGGCTTAAATTACCGTATACCGACATCTCTGCTAAAATGGTGGATGCGTCTGTTTTTTCATATTCGGCACCGTTTTTATCCAGCACTTCATAAACGGCGAAGATCACATATTGCCTTTTATACGGCAGTATTATTCTTGTTGTTTTACTGTCCGGCAAAGCGGAAAGCTGCCTGTTCACCGTCCGTCACCTCCTTTTCATCACGATTCTACGGTAAACCGTTTTTGTTATGGTGTTATTGCTTTTCAATATACCCGCTGATAGGTTCGGCATACATATTGTCGTCGGTCACTGCCTTGTACCGCTTACCGTCGTACACATCTGTAAAACCGTTCGTAGCCTTGTAAATTTCGCCGGTCTCGGTATCGTAAATGCGCTCGTAGCCGAGGGTGGCGTCGCTCTGCTTCTGGCTCATAATGTCCTGACTTCTATTGCGGCTTTCCCAGGAGGACATAAAGCCGTCCATGGTCGCATTGAAGTTCTGGCTGATCTGCTGAGCAAGGGCAACCTTTTCATTGCTTGCCTGATTGGTGGTACTGACAAAGCTGTCGGAATACTGCAGGGTTTTGAAGCAATCGGTCAGCACACCTTCCCACTCGATAAAGGTGTCCTTTGCGGCGGTAACAGCAACGATGTTGTAAGCCATATAGTAGCCGCCGTCCACCGTCTGGAGCTGATAGCCTACCACATTGCCGTTGGAGATGGCAAGGCTGCCAAAGTCCACCACACTGGCGGCAAATAGGCCCTCGCCCTCTTTGCCGTTATCCGTGAATGTCGCACGAAGCTGCTCGTCGCCGAGAGCGGAGGACTTCATCGGGCTGGCAGAGGGATAGCGGTCGGTTACCGTAAAATTATCAAACTGGGGGAAGGCATATCCCGAATAAGCAGGCTCCATCTCCGATGCAAATGCAGTATACTGTGAGAATATTTTGAAAAAGCCCTCTGTAGACGGGTTATCAAGCACAGCGGCCTTAGCAAAAAGCGCCGCCTGGGTATTCCCCATGCTGTAGTTCTGTTGCCATGCATCTTTGCCAGCCTGACTGTGCAGAAGAATATCGGCTTTGAGTAGCACAAACATCTGATTGAGCGGTTCGTTCGGGTCGCTTACCCGAATACTGTGGTAGATATTTGTTCCGCCGGTCGTTACCGTCCAGCCCTTTGGGATGGTCATGCTGAAATCGGCGGTTTCGTATTTTTCGGTCTGCACGGCTTTTGCCGCCGTTTGCGTCACCTTGACTCCGCGTTCTGTTTGTTCGGCTTTTGTCGCCGTTTGCGTCACCTTGACTCCGCGTTCTGTTTGTTCGGTTTTTGTGCCGTCATCGTTCACAACGGTTTTGCTTCCGCAGGCGGCAAGAAGCAAGGTCATGACCAAGACCAACGCAAGTGCCGTGATTCGTTTTGCATTCATCGTGTTTCTCTCCTTTTCCTTATTTCTGATCATAGTCCCAATAGAAACGGCAGGGATCGTATTTTTGATACGCACCGTATCCGTCTGTAAGCACCTCGGCAATGGGGAGCATCGTATAGTCCTCGGTGATCACATAGCTTGTGCTGATGCTGCGGACATCACCGTAAAAAGCAGTGAGCAACTCAAGCTTTCTTAGCTTTACATTGCAGTTGAGATGCTGCGCTGCGGGATAATAGGGAGACACCGAGCCGTCCGGCGCAAGCTGCGCTTTTGTGTCGCTGTCGTCCAAAGGCTCTGAGGCATACACGATCTCATAAAAGGCACAATTGGTCATCAGAATGTTCCGATTAAGCAGCCGGATTGGTGCTTCGCCGACAAGCTCAGACAGCTCCAAATCAAAGGCAATGTACTCCCGCCAATCCATGTCCCTATACCAATTCCAGCCGGTCGTACCCTTATCAAGATATTTGCCCGAAAAAAGCAGACTGACTTTACCGCCGGCAACGGCGATCATCGGATCGCCGGAGTAGACATTATCGGCATTTAAGTATTCTACCGTATGATCCTCCAGCACCTTTCCGTCGGAAGCATAGCGGTAAACCTTTCGGAACAGCGGATGCTGCGCCTTATCCATCGGCGAGGCCGTAAACGGCGGGTTGCTGACCTTATAGCCGGAGCCGTCATTTAAGTAGATCTCTCCCATTTCACCGTCATGGGTCAGGCGCCAATATCGGATATTTTTTCCGGGCAGGGTGCCGACCTCCTGTATGTTCTTGCCGTTTGCCAAAACGGAGTTGAAATTTGCCTGATACAGCTTTCCGTCAGCCACCACGAGATCGTTGACGGTTTTACTGTAGCCGTGATCCAGATTACAGTCGAATTCGGCGTATTCGTTTATAATGCCCTCGCCGCCGACAAATGTCTTGTAGTCCGATTGGTCATACGGCTTGCCGCGCTCCTTGAGAAGCGCCTGTTCCAGCGTTACCGGCTCCGCCTGCGTTGATGTGTTTTGTGAAGGCTTTGGGATTGATGTAGAACTGTATGTTTCCGAAGGCTTTTTGGCACAGGCACTCAGAGCCAAACTTGCAAGCAAAAGGACAGTTAAAATTTTGGGCAAATAATTCTTATTATACCTTTCGATCAAATATAAGAGTTTGTGTCGCAATTCGTATTCCTCCCGACCGTCTTTGCATATAATTATACTTACAGAGTGCCGATTTTGATATAAGGGAAGTCCGCCAATCTGCCGAAAATGGGGTGGCGGAACTCCGCCATTCTTAAAATTGAGGCAAAAATATCGGTTTTCCCTGAAAAAAACGCAAAAAAATATCCTCCCACATCGGCAGGAGGATAAAATGCTTTTTGTTATGTTTAATTATATGTTGTTATAAAGAGTAACAAGCCCGATCCGTGATTTTGCACCTGTTTTTTCATATATGGCGGAGACATATCTCTCTAAGGTTCGTCTGGAGACATACAAACCATCGGCTATCGTCTGCAATCCGTCTTCGGTATTGACAAGCAGTCCGAAAACCTCGGTTTCTCTCTGCGTCAGCGAAAACTGCTCCGACAACTTTTGCAGTCTTTCACTGTCACTCAATTTATTTCTGTCTTTTGCGTCAAGCCTCTCAAAGAAGCTTCTTCTCATATTCGCATATATGAATGCGGCGACGCTGGCAAGGACGAACATGATCAGTTCAATGGTGGTGATGGCAATATTATTGCCGGAATTGAGCAGTGCAAGGGAGCCTCCCGTGATTACAGCGGCGACAAGATTATTGACGGCTCTGCCGAGCCCCGCCCACAGCTCCGGCATTTTTGTGTATCGGGCGATCTCCATAAAGGAAGAGGTAAAGAAAACAGCAAAGAAGCCGGCGGACAGATAGAATATGACCAGACCCACCGTAAACGGCCCGGCAAACTGAATAATGACAAGGCAGGTCGCAGACAAAAGCATTACGCAGTACATGATCACACTCATATATTTTCTGCCTGCAATATCAAATAAAAAACCTGCCATAAGACCGCTGAGTGCGAGAAGTATTCTCGGCCACTGACCAATATTCACCGTTCCGTTTGCGTGGTATACGGTGACCGCATTGTCCATGGTGCCGAAAATACAGGTCATCAGTGCGACGAAAAGGACGAGGAGCAAAATGATTTTCAGGCTATCCTTTCCGCTTTCGTCGTTTTCCTCTTCGGTTTTGCTTTTGGAGAAGGCAGGGACAACGCTGTTTTTTTCTGCTTTTATCAGCATAAATGCCAGCAATAGTATAAATGCAGAAAGTATGCCGGGTTCTATGTAATCTATATGAACCAAATTGTTGTTTGCGATTTGAAGCAAGATTCCAAGCATATAGGAAACGCCTGTCAGTCGCGCAATATAGGTGTTATCCTCTAACAGACATAGTGTTTTGTAGAATACGGCACTTCCAAACGCGCCGAGAATCAGAAACAGCAAGAGTCCCATGCCGAGTGTAAGTGCATAAGAGGCATGGCGGCATATCACAAAAAGACAAATAACCGACAAAATCGGTGCGCACATTGCAAGTGCGGTTTGCCATTTTCCTTTACAAAATCGAGAGAAAACAGGATACAGAACGAAACCGATGACGCTGATACCAAGCGCATAGTTTTGGGCATTTACCGATTGATTCCCCGAAACCGTGCGGGAGATCATATTGACAAACAAAAATTCCGCGCCCAGAAACACAAAAGTAAATAAGCTCATCAACACGATCGCCTTTGTATAGGGGATTCGATTTTCCTCATTAAAGGCATCGCTTTGCCTGATTTTTTTCAAAATGCTGTTCATAATCAAACCTCTTACTCACTGTCGGACACGAATTCCAACATGTCATTCGGCGTACAATTCAGTGCTTTGCAGATCTTTCTCACGGTTTCAACCGTGATATTTTCATTCCGTGTCATTTTGGAAATGACATAGTTGCTGATGTCCGCAGCCTTTTCCAGGCCCTTCTTTTTCATATCCCTGTCAATCAGCAATTTCCAGAGCTTTTTATAGCTAATATTCATATCGTCAGCCTCGATTCAATTAGGGTTTGCTGCCTCCGAACAAAATCCGAAAACAGCAGAAGTGACTGTCAAGAATATAATAGCATATTTCTGTGAAAAACACAACGGGTTATAAAGCGATAAATTTATTTTTTGTGGTTTTTCACGCTTTCACTATAGCAGAAAGAAAAAGCACAGTCGGTTTAGGTTCGATTTTCCTTGCCGAATATCTGCCGGATAACAGACTCTTACAAACCGCATATATCCTCTTGCTATTCTTTCTGCTGTAGTTATTCTTCAGTTGGGTAGTTCACTTTCTCCTTCCACCATGACAGGTGGCACCTATCAGCGTATAGGTGCAATTGCCCCTTGGCGGAGCGTTTTGCTGACGGAAAGGTAACTATGCCCTATAAGAATTTTCTCGGCTATGATAAGGGCAAAGATGGCAAGCCGGTCATCAATGAAAAGGAGGCTGAAATTGTACGACTGATATACCGATTGTTTCTTCAAGGAAAGACCGCATCAGGAATTTGCAAACACCTTGACGGACTTGGAACACCGACTCCAACAGGCAGAAAAGCCTGGAACCAGACAACGATAAACAGTATTCTGCGCAACGAGAAATACAAGGGTGAAGCACTTTTGCAAAAGAAATTTACTGTAGATTTTTGATCCAAATGCTTTTGCATCAACTTCTGCTATGTTGTTTTTGTAGATATTGCAAATCCTCCTTACTGTATCAAATAATACTCCTGTAATATGTAAGATGGTATTTCAAAAAGCAAGTAAATATTTGAATATTTGCAAAAAAGAAGTGCAACCGATTTGAAACGCTCAAGACCGATTGCACTTCTCTGAATTATAGGAGAATTTTAATTTTTACTGTTTTTAATTTTCAAATAAACTAGTCGAATTGCTCGAACCAACATTTGAAAAAAAATAGAACTAATGTAATCATTAAAATTGTGATTACTGCCAACTCGAACGAATAGGATGGAGACATTCCATCTATAGATAATCCCCTTTTTCCAATACCATAAAACCCCTTCCCGTTGTATATGAGAATCATTACACAGTATATGATATCGACAATTGCCCATCTTCCTATATTTACATCAATTAGTGTATTCGTTAAGACAGAAAAAACGATTAAAGGGATAATAAGTATGAACCAAGCTTCATTTGAAACTGGATAATACTGTGACAAAAATTTTGGAAATACAAGGAACTGCAAAGCATAAATCACAACTACGCTAAGAATAAGAACAGGCATTTTATGCTTGAGAACAATATTCAACATATTAATCTATCCTATCAATTAACCTAATGAAGAAAAATTGTTTCTAGCAATAAGATAATATGTTGGTTGCATATGGGGATGTGTCATACCACCAATTACTACCTTGCCACTAGAAGCAACAAAGGAAGCTTTTGCAGAGGCGTATTTACCTTTAACATCATGTCCTAACAAAGGTCCTGTTCCAGTAGTCATATTGCTAAGAGATTGCATAAGGGGCAGAGCAAGAAGCACACAGAACACTAATGAAAGTGTCAAAAGTAGACTTGTAATCTTTTTCATACGTTTTTCTCCTAAAAAATATTGTTGGGTTCCTAAATGAGTATAAGAAAAGTATGTTTGCATCTTCTTCTTTCTAATTATTAAGTATAACATAATTTGGATTATGTTGCATAGCTTGATATTATTCCAAACTTTGTGCTTTTAATTATATCAGAATACCACATTTCAAACAAGTACTTTTTGGAAAAATTAAAATTTTTGTCGGAAAATATGAATTTTAGCCACAATCGGGTAGGAAGCGGTGGCTAACCGCCGTCCTCCCACAACACCGTGCGTACTGCTCGGTACACGGCGTTTCGGTAAGATGTTGCTTGTGACTTCTCTCTTGATGATTACTAAACATTCTTGACTTTTACTCTCGACTTCCAGTCTACCCTCAGTCATTAATCTTCGCAGAGCAACTGTTTTCAATCGCAATCTATCAACTTTGATTTCACACAACCCCTTACCGTCCACCCCTTTCCTCGGTGGTGATTAGCCACTTCATCGGTACTATGGGTGAAGCTGACTTCTGTAAGTTCAACCGCTGCCTTTCGACACAGCTTACTCCTGTGGGAACCTTTTATTCCCTCTTGTCGGGAGCATATCTTACAGACCTCCCGGGTAAGAATGATAACCTTCCTTCCGTAACCGCCACATCTACTGCAATAGGTTCGGGTAGTATTGGACTTCTTCTTGTCGTGCAGAGTCGTCCGCCTATTACCGCCTTATATGTGATTTCTGTCCGTCGGTCCGGAATTTTGCCCATCGGGAACTTTTTATCCCTCAATCCGGCTTACTTCAGATTTCACCTCACGGTGAACACCCTTGCCTTAGGCTGACAGTTTCTACTGCCAAGATGCAGTAGACTTTTGCTGGCAAGTGTTAATGCGCGCACCGAGTGCACACTAAAAACCGCAGGAATCCAACTCCCTGCGGTTTATGAATATTTGTCTATTATGTTTAAGTTGCGTTTTAACTTTGCCCCACTGTGCTGCAAACAAACCGCTGTTGATACATTTTTCAACCTACTTTGAACATTAAGGCAAGTTCTGCACCTGCCTTAATGTTCTGATATTGTTTTTCATATGTTTTTTTGAGATTGCTTGTTTACAATATCAAAAAATTCTTTGCACAAGCAAGCGGCATGTTTATCAAGTTTACACTTGCAAAAATTCGCAATATATAAAGGAATCTCTTTATAGTAAGCTTCTGCGATGCTTCCTGCCATTGCAGCTATTGTGTCTGAATCACTTCCGTATGAAATTGCAAGTTTTATGGCTGATTCAAAGTCAGTGCTTTCTAAAAAAGCAGCAACTGCCAAATGAACTGTATCCTGACAAGTTACACTATAATTACTTTTTTCACGCAATACTTCAACCGAAAAATCAAGTCCTGAATAGCCAAATTCTCTGATAATATATTCTTTAATTTCATCTTTAGATTTTCCGTTTCTCGCAAGAAAAATTGCAGCCGCTATACACATTGCGCCTTTCTCGCCCTCAGGATGATTATGGGTTATGTCAGCAGATAATTTTGCAAAACGCATAGTTTCTTCCATAGTGTCAAAAAACCATCCAACGGGACTTACTCTCATTGCAGAACCGTTTCCAAAACTGTTATAAGGTTCGTATTCATCAATCAGATAGGCTTTGTTGCACCATTGCCAAAAACTAAATCCGTATCCCAGTGGTTGATTTTTATATTTTCTGCAAACATAGTCAACCATTCTTTTCACTAACTTGTCTTTAAAGTAATCATCATCTTCATAATCATTCAGATCATGCAACAACCAGTCAGCAACAGCAAGGGTCAACACAGTGTCATCAGTAAAATGGCTACCGTCTCTGAACAAATCAACTTCTGAAATATTATTGTATTTCTTCTTTTCAAACTCAAATGTTGAACCTAAAATATCTCCGCAGATTGCGCCGAAAATATTATTGTTTGTCCTACAGGCATAACAAATACCTGAGCAATTATATATCATAGAATTTTTCAAGTTTAGCTTTTAGATATGAATTTTTCATTAACTCATTATAC
>ENA-UAIC01000057-UAIC01000057.1-human-gut-metagenome-genome-assembly--contig:-NODE-57-length-39682-cov-11.296818_pt1 | contig 39682 bp, 26 predicted proteins | sample MGYA00244413_ERZ654377 | MGnify/ENA primary metagenome ERZ654377 (study PRJEB26926, sample SAMN06165148) | human gut metagenome | biome: ENVO:00009003; feature: ENVO:2100002; material: ENVO:00002003...
AACTAAGCCCTCCCCGATGGGGAGGGTTGGGAGGGGCTCAAAATTCTTCCTTCCAACTTCGCAGCAATTCGTAGTCTGTAACGTCGATGCGCGTCGGTGTGATTGAAACATATCCGTGCGTGAGCGCCCAGTTGTCGGTATCCTCCTGCTCCGGCTCGTCGTTGCGGTAGGCGCCCGTCATCCAGTAGTAGTCGTAGCCGTGCGGGTGGCGCATCTTCGCACACTCGTTGTACCACGTGCCCATAGCCATGCGGCACATCTTCACGCCCTTGAACTCCTTTAGCTTCGGGAAGTTCACGTTCAGGCACACGCCCTTGGGCAGACCCTCGGCGAGCACCTTCTGCACAATCTGGCGCACGTACGGGCGCAGCGGCTCGAAGTCGGCATCCGACGCGAAGTCGCAGAGCGAGAAGCCGATAGACGGTATGTACTTCATGCAGCCCTCGATGGTTACGCCCATCGTGCCGCTGTAGTGAACGTTCACCGAGGCGTTGTCGCCGTGGTTGATGCCGCCCAGAATCATGTTGGGCAGACGGTCGGTGCACAGCTCCTGCAGCGCCAGCTTAACGCAGTCGACCGGCGTGCCGTTGCACGACCACATCTGCATGCCTTCCTCGTCGCGGCGCAGCTTCAAGCGCAGCGGAACCGTGGCAGAGAACGCCGTAGCGAAGCCCGAACGAGCCGATTCTGGAGCACAGACTATGATGTCGGCAATGTCGCGCAGCATGTCGATAAGCGAGTTTATACCCTTGGCATGGTAGCCGTCGTCGTTCGAAATAAGTATTAATGGCTTTTTAGTATTCATAATTTTAGTTTTATTTCAACTGCAAATGTACGAAAAAAGGTTTAAACGAGCCTATTCTCATATAAAATATGTACCTTTGCCAAATAATTTTGACTTCAAATGGGAAAGATAATAGCATTGGCCAACCAAAAAGGTGGCGTAGGCAAGACGACAACAACGATAAACTTGGCAGCATCGCTCGCTACATTCGAGAAAACGGTGCTTGTGGTGGATGCAGACCCGCAGGCGAACGCATCGAGCGGACTGGGCGTAGACATCAAGGAGATTGACTGCTCGCTCTATGAGTGCATCATCGACCACGCCGACGTGCACGACGCAGTCTACACCACCGACATCAACGGACTCGACGTCATTCCCAGCCATATCGACCTCGTGGGAGCAGAGATAGAGATGCTCAACCTGAAGAACCGCGAGCGCGTAATAAAGAACATGCTCGACCAGATACGCGACGACTACGACTACATACTCATCGATTGCAGTCCGTCGCTCGGACTCATCACCGTGAACGCGCTCACCGCTGCCGACTCGGTGGTGATACCCGTGCAGTGCGAATACTTTGCGCTCGAAGGCATCACGAAACTCCTCAACACCATCAAGATAATAAAGAGCAAGCTAAATCCGGCATTGGAGATAGAAGGCTTCCTGCTCACCATGTACGATAGCCGCCTGCGACTCGCCAACCAGATATACGACGAGGTGAAGCGCCACTTCCAGGAACTTGTGTTCAAGACTGTCATACAACGCAACGTGAAGCTCAGCGAGAGCCCCAGTCACGGACTCCCCGTGATTCTTTACGACGCTGACTCGGCTGGGTCGAAAAACCACTTGGCACTCGCCAAGGAGATTATCAACAAGAACGAAAAAAGAGTAAACAAACAAGACGATGGCAGTACACAAGAAATATAACCGAAGCGTGCTCGGACGCGGACTCGACGAGATTGAAGGCGGACGCGGACTCGATGCGCTCATCGACACCGGAGGAGTGCGCACGCAGGGCACATCAACCATAAACGAAATACCGCTCAACCAGATAGAGGCTAACCCTAACCAGCCCCGACGCGACTTCGATTCCGAAGCGCTGCAGGAACTGGCAAACAGCATCTGCGAGATTGGCATCATTCAGCCCATAACGCTCAGACAGATAAGCGACGAACGCTTCCAAATCATTGCGGGCGAACGCCGTTGGCGCGCCTCGCAGATGGCTGGTCTCACAGCCATTCCGGCATACATACGCACCATTGCCGACGAGAACATCATGGAGATGGCGCTCGTCGAGAACATTCAGCGCGAAGACCTCAACGCCATTGAGATTGCGCTCGCATACGAACACCTGCTCGACGCCGACGGCATGACGCAGGAGAAGGTGTCGGAGCGCGTAGGAAAGAGTCGCACAGCCATAGCCAACTATCTCCGTCTGTTGCGTTTGCCAGCTCAGGTGCAGATAGCCCTGCAGAAAAAGGAGATAGACATGGGACACGCTCGCGCTCTGCTCGCTATCGACTCGCCCTCGCTGCAGATAAAACTCTTCAACGAAGTGCTCAAGAACGGCTACTCCGTGCGCAAGGTGGAAGAGATGGCGCAGATGCTCAAGAACGGCGAAGACGTCAACAGCGGAACAAAGAAGATTGTGGCAAAGGCGAAGCTCCCGGAAGAGTACAACGCCCTGCGCAGCCACCTCTCGGAGTTCCTGCAGACAAAGGTGCAGCTCACATGCTCGCCCAAAGGCAAGGGAAAGATAACAATACCTTTCGCAAACGAAGAAGAACTGGAGCATATCATGGCTGTGTTCGACAAGATGAAGTAAGAACCTGCAACAGCTTGCAGACAAAACATAAACAAGAAACAATAGTGAAACAGAACATTACATATATATTAAAGACATTGGCGCTTGCTGCGATTCTGCTCTCGTTTGCTACGACGGCGAAGGCGCAGACCGCAGCTGATAGTATGGATGTTTCGTTCACATCTATAAAGGCAGACAGCGTAGCCGACAACACACTCTCGCCTATAAAGGCAGACAGCGTTTACAAGGTGAAGCGCGACTGGAGCACATGGCGCCCCAATCCGAAGCGTGCCATGTGGCTCGCCATCGTTTTGCCCGGCGCCGGACAGATCTATAACCGCAAGTATTGGAAGTTGCCGATTGTGTATGGCGGATTCGTGGGTTGCATCTACGCCATGCGTTGGAACAATCAGATGTACACCGACTACTCGCAGGCTTATCTCGACTTGATGGATGACGACCCGAACACGCAGAGCTATAACCAGTTCATGCATCTCGGAGCGAAAATCGACGAGTCGAACATACAACGCTATCAGACGCTCTTCAAAAAGCGCAAAGACAAGTTCCGCCGCTGGCGCGACCTTAGCTTCTTCTGCCTGGTGGGTGTCTACGCACTCTCAATCGTTGACGCATACGTCGACGCGTCGCTCTCAGAGTTCGACATCTCGAAGGATTTGAGCCTTAAGCTGGAGCCGACCATCATCAACGACAACCGCCAACGGAACCCTTTCAAGGCTAACAGCTTGGGATTGAGTTGCAGCCTGAATTTCTAAAGACAAACAAAAGATTATGAAGAAATCATTGATAATTATAGCCGCAGCGTTTTTCGGCTTTGCAAGTCAGGCTCTCGCGCAGAGCGAGAATAATGACGACGAAATAATAGTAACCGACGCCCAGGGCAAGCAGGAAGTGATTGACCTGCCTGAGGCGCTTACTCACGATTATGACAGTCTGCTCAACAACTACAACAGCAAGACTTATCTCCACATGAGCTTCGACTGCAACATGCCTGATGTGAATCCGGTTTACAGCGCAGAAGTGTACAAAGAGCGTCTGAGTCGCATCCCGACCATCATCGAGTTGCCCTACAACGACGTCGTTCAGAAGTTCATCGATCGTTACAGCGGACGTCTGCGCCGCTCCGTGAGCGTAATGCTCGGCGCACAGAACTTCTATATGCCTATCTTCGAGGAGGCTCTCGAGTCGTATGGCTTGCCTCTCGAATTGAAGTATCTGCCGGTCATTGAGTCGGCGCTCAATCCTAACGCCGTTTCGCGCGTCGGCGCCACAGGTCTTTGGCAGTTCATGCTCACCACCGGCAAGAAGTACGGACTCGAAGTGAACTCGCTTGTTGACGAACGTCGCGACCCTGTTCGCGCTTCGTACGCAGCAGCCCACTATCTGCGCGATCTCTATAAGATCTTCGGCGATTGGAACCTCGTTATCGCAGCCTACAACTGCGGTCCGGAGACCATCAACCGCGCCATCCACCGCTCAAACGGCGAGAAAGACTACTGGCGCATCTATCCTTATCTGCCGAAAGAAACACGTGGCTACGTGCCGGCGTTTATCGCCGCCAACTATATAATGAACTACTATTGCGAGCACAATATCTGTCCGATGCGTGCAGACCTGCCCGTAAAGACCGATACCGTGGTCGTAAACCGCGACGTACACTTCGAGCAGGTGGCTCAGGTGCTCGGTATGGATGTTGACCAGATAAAGCAGCTCAACCCGCAGTATCGCCATAGCGTTGTGAACGGCAGCACAAAACCGTCTGCAATTCGCTTGCCGCTGGCTATGGTGGGCAACTTCATCGACAACGAAGACTCTATCTACGCCTACAAACCCGACGAACTGCTCACAAAGCGCCTGGAAGTGGAAGTAAACACAGACGCTCCGGTAGTGTCGCGCCACTCTTCAAGCAGAAGCGGCAGACACAGCAAGGCGTCGCGCAAAAAGTCGCGCCGCGAACGCAGCAAGAACGTAACGATTCGCCAGGGCGACACGCTTTCTGAGATAGCACGCCGCAACGGCACCACCGTTAGAAAACTGAAAAAGCTTAACAAGATTAGCGGAAGCAACATACGTGCAGGCAAGAAGATTCGCATCAAGTAAGATTGGTGCGAATCTCTGCACCCTGCCGCATACACATATACCTTATTAATATATAGGAGACCTGAATCATGGACGACCAGAATCTGAAAGACAAGCAGCGAGAGTCTGCTGATGACCAAATGATAGAACAAGCCTTCAAGGAAGTACTCGATATATATGTGGCATCGCGTCACCGAAAGAAGGTTGATATTATAACCAAGGCGTTCAATTTCGCACGACAGGCACACAAAGGTGTGCGCCGATTGTCGGGCGAACCATACATCATGCACCCTATTGCGGTGGCACGCATCGCAGTGGAGGAGATGGGACTCGGGTCGACGAGCATCTGCGCCGCACTCCTGCACGATGTTGTCGAGGATACCGACTATACCGTTGAGGATATCACGAATATCTTCGGCGAGAAGATTGCGCAGATTGTGGACGGACTGACCAAGATTTCGGGCGGTATCTTCGGCGACAAGGCGTCGGCGCAGGCAGAAAACTTCAAGAAACTGCTGCTCACGATGAGCGATGATATCCGTGTCATACTCATCAAGATTTGCGACCGCCTGCACAACATGCGCACTCTGCAGTCGCAGCCGGCTAACAAGCAGTATAAGATTGCCGGTGAGACGCTCTACATCTACGCTCCACTCGCAAACCGCTTGGGTTTGAACAAGATAAAAACAGAACTCGAAGACCTCTCGTTCCGCTACGAGCATCCAGAAGAGTACGACTATATCAAGGGAAAACTTGCCGACACGCAGGCGCAGCGCGACATGCTTTTCGAGAACTTCACTGCTCCTATACGTGAAGCTCTCGACAAGATGGGCATAAAGTACGAACTGAAGGCGCGCGTGAAGAGTCCTTATTCCATTTGGAACAAGATGCAGAACAAGCACGTCACGTTCGACGAAATCTACGACATTCTTGCTGTGCGCATCATCTATACGCCGAAGGAACGCTCGGAGGAAATCAACGAGTGCTTCAAGATATACGTCGCAATCAACCGCATATACAAGTCTCACCCCGACCGTCTGCGCGACTGGGTGAACCACCCGAAGGCAAACGGCTATCAGGCTTTGCACGTGACGCTGATGTCGAAGCAGGGCAAGTGGATAGAGGTGCAGATACGTTCCGACCATATGGACGAAGTGGCTGAACAGGGCTTTGCCGCTCACTGGAAGTACAAGGAGAAGGGACTGGAGTCGAGCGTAGAGACCGTTGATGAAGATTCGGAACTCAACAACTGGCTGTCTACTATCAAGGAGATTCTCGACGACCCGCAGCCCGACGCAATGGACTTCCTCGATACCATCAAGCTCAACCTCTTTGCAAGCGAGATATTCGTGTTCACACCGAAGGGCGAAATCAAGACTATGCCGGCGCAATGTACGGCGCTCGACTTCGCTTTCCAGATACACACGTTCCTCGGTTCGCACTGTATCGGCGCCAAGGTGAACCACAAACTGGTACCGCTGAGCCACAAGTTGCAGAGCGGCGACCAGGTGGAGATACTCTCGTCGAAGTCGCAGCACGTGCAGGCTTCGTGGATAAACTTCGTTTTCACGGCGAAGGCGAAGCAGAAGATTATGGCGATACTGCGCCGCGACAACCGCGAACTGCAGAAGCGAGGCGAGCAGATACTCGACGACTGGCTGCGCAAGAACGAACTGGAGATGACTACGCAGGTGCTCAATAAACTCTGCGAACTGCATGAGGCGAAGAAGCACGAGGATCTGTTCCTTATGCTTGGCAAACGCTCCGTCCTGCTCGGTGACAAAGACCTCGACGAGCTGCGCGAGCGCAAGGCAGAGCAGGGCGGATGGCGCAAGTTTGTGCCATTTCTTAAGAAGGACAACAGCAAGGACGACAAGAAGTCGAATCTATTCATAGTGGGTGAGGGCTTTAATAAGAAGAAGCCGGTGATCATCAATGAGGAGAACATCTCGCAATACATCTTCCCGACCTGCTGCCACGCCATCCCCGGCGACGACATCATGGGATACATCGACAACAAGAATCGCATCGAGATTCACCGCCGCGACTGCGATGTGGCTTCGCGACTGAAGGCGAGCTTCGGCAATCGTATCCTCGACGCAAAGTGGGATATGCACAAGGTGATGTTCTTCGATGCGACGATAGAGTTGCGCGGCATCGACCGCAAGGGAATGCTGCACGACATCTCGGAGGTTATCTCCGACAAGCTCGACGTCAATATGCACCGCATTACCATCTCGAGTGAGGAGGGCATCTTCGACGGCACCATCGAGATTCGCGTTCACGACCGCAGCGAAGTGAGTGTCATCATGGACGAACTCAAAAAGATTGAGGACCTCAAGGAGGTGCTTCAGATACTATAACAAAAAAATCCGCAATGCTTGTTTTTCAGCATTGCGGATTTCTTATTTTTACTTATGCGGGTTTTGTGCGTAACACAGTTCAGTTTACACTATCTTGCGCAATAGCGACTCCTTATTAATGTAGGCTTTGCGCAATTTCGTTAATTTCTTCTGCCGTAAGTCCCGTGTATCTTTGTATTTTCTCAGTAGAATCGCCGTCGCTTAGCATGAGTTTTGCAAACTCAATGTTCTTTAGGTGTTCTGCCTCTGCTTTTCCTTTCTCTATTCCCTGCGCCATTCCTTTCTCTATTCCCTGCGCCATTCCTTCTTCTAATCCCTGCTTTCGTCCGTCTTCCAATCCGGTCTTTATAGCGTATTTGTAAGTGGCGTAGGCGTCGCGCATGATTCTGATGCTATCCTCGTATTTGTCCATGTCTTTTTTGCTGAGAGTTCTAAGGTCAGAAATCTCAGCCAACTTTTTAAACACAGCGTTTTTAGCCAGGAATGGCATTCTTTCAAATGTATTCATATTCTTTAAAACAAATATCCAGCGTTCAAAATCGGTTTCACACTCCGTCTCTGTTTTCTCGAAGAACGGCAGCATCAGATACACCATGCGTATCTTGTCGGACACCATCTTTCCGTTGTCTCTATCGGCGAGTATCATGTCCGTTCTGAACTTGCCAAATGGTAGCAACGGGTCGATGAAGTTCATGAAGCATATTGTGTAGACGGGTCGTATGTCATAGTCCCATTCTCCTTTTATGCCTTGGTTCACTATCACGCGTGAGGTGTAATACAAAGCCCGGTCAATGAAGTGTTCTTGTCCTCGGTTTTGCATTTCTACGATAATCTCTTTGCCTTCATCTGTCGTGCAATAGATATCGAATATCACCTCTCTTGAATCTTTCGACAGTCCGATTTGTTCTTTGTTGCCGAACGCCAGCGATTTAATTACAAACTCGCCGGCAAACAGGTCGTTCAAGAAGCAAATCAGCAAGTCTTTAGAAATCTCACGACCAAAGATATGCTTAAATCCCCAATCTGAGAAAGGATTGATGAATTGTGCCATATTTCTATTGTTTTGATTTACTGCAAAAATACGATTTTGTTGTGAGAAATACAAGAATAGCGTGCTATTTATTTATTATTTATGTGTTTTTGTAAAATGTTATGTATATGTGGGTGGTTATTATTGAACAGCACATCCACTACTATGTGTAAATAACTTGGGGCTTGCATGAAAGATGCAAGCCCCAAGTTGCGTTGTATAGATTCAATTTGAAGTTGTATTATATGCGATATTACTTCTCGCCGTTCACTTCGAGCGAGCAGGTGATGCCACGGCGCATCATGTCTTTCATTGTCGGCTTAAGACGAGTGAGGAATCCCTCCCACGAGCGGTTCTGCTGCTTTGTCCAGCCAGCTTCTGCGAGAGCGATAGCGCGTGGATAAGCCTGATAGTAGATGCGCTCTACGGTCGGTATGCACTCGCTCCATAGTGTGCCAGCCACGCCGAAGAGGTTGTACTCCTCAAACTGCTCGTTCATGCCCCACGCCGGGTCGAGCGAGTAGGCGTCCTTCAGCGTTGTAGCGGGCATGCCCCAGTTCACCTCCGGCATATCGCCCTTCGCCATCGGATAGTCGAAGTAGCAGTGCTCGCCGGGACAGAGCATGATGCGAGCATTGTTGCGCACGGCAGCGTCGAGCGCCTCCTGCGTCTGTCCGCTGCGCCAAGCGAAGGTTACGCAGCCGGGCTGAATCTCCTTGAAGTCAGACTCGTACCAGAACATCGGCGTCTTGCCGTACTTGTCGCGCAGCAGTTCTATCATGCGGTCGAACAGATAGCCCTGCAGACGCCAGTTCTCCGAGCGGTCGGTGGTCTTGATGCCGAGCTTCTGCTTCAGCGCCTGACACTTCGGGCAGTCGGTCCAGCAGTCGAGCGCTGGGTTGCCAGCCTCGTCGCCGCCGAGATGGATATACTTAGACGGGAAGATGTCGGTAATCTCCTTGAACACATTGCCGAGGAACTCGTATGTGAAGTCGTTGCCCGGGCAGAGCAGTTCGTTAGACACGCCGCAGGTTGTGCGCACCGGCACCTGGCGCTGGTGGCAAGTGAGTTCGGGGAACACGCTGATGGCCGCCACCTCGTGTCCCGGCATCTCTATCTCCGGCACGATGTCGACGTGATACTCAGCGCCCAGCTTCACCAGTTCGCGCATCTGCTCCTGCGTGTAGTAGCCCTTGTACGGCATCTGAATGTCGTCCTGACCCCAGCGCGACGAAGCCTGCTCCGTGAGCTGTGGGTATTTCTTTATCTCTATGCGCCAAGCCTGGTCGTCAACCAAATGGAGGTGCATGGCGTTGAGCTTATAGCGCGCCATCTCGGGCACGAACGCCTTCAGATCCTCGAACGGTATGAACGTACGGGCAGGGTCTACCATCAGTTCGCGAACGTGCGTGCGCGGTTTGTCGCTGATGAACAGCGCCGGGATGGCGTCGGCACACTCCGTAGCGCCGTTGCCGCGCAGCAGCTGGTCGAGCGTCATGAGCGCGTAGAACACGCCGCGCGCTGTCTTGCCCTTCGCCGTTACGCCCTTGGCGTCTACAGCGAGCGTGTACGCCTCGTCGTCGCTGAGCGAGTTGTCGAGCGCCAGCGTAATCTGTGTGCCGCGCTGACGACTGTTCACGATGTTGCCGATACGCTCTGTGAGCACGCGGCGAGCCTGCTCAGCCTCGTTTGAGAGTCCGTCGGCAGCTACGATGTTCCACGCCGTCTTCACCTTAAGGTCGGCGCCCTTCAGTATCTTCAGTTCTACGGGGAACGGCACGAGGCAGTCCTCCGGCTTGCTCACCTGATACGGCTCCTTAGCGTCGCTGAAGAAGAGGCTCCAGCCCGCAGCCTTGCGGTAGAGTTTTTCGCTGCCCTTCCGCACGATGAGCTTCACGTTCTGGCGGTTGAGACCGTAGAACGCCGTAGCGTCAGCCTTCGGCGGCATCTTCGAGTCGACGCGCACGGTCTTCAGACCCGCGAGTCGTGCGAAGGCGTACTCAGCAATCTGCGGAGCGCCCTTTATTGTTATCTCCTCCAGTGCCGTACAGCCCGAGAATGCGGCAGCGCCGATAGTCTCTACGCCAGCCGTAATGGTTATCTTGCCCAGCTTGTCGCATGCGAAGAACGCCTGCGAACCGATCGACTTCGCCGCTGTTGGCAGCGTGATCTGCTCGAGCTGGTGGCGCGAGTGGAAAGCGTTGTTAGGGATTGCGGTGCTCTGCGCCTCGCTAAGGTCTACGGAGCGCATCTGGAAACAGAGGTCGCGCAACTGACGATAGTCGCTGTTGCCCGTCGTTGTCAGTTCGCCCGTGAGTTTGAGGCTTACAGCCATCGACTTCTGTTCGGGCTTCAAGTCGTCCATGCGTGCTACGGTCTGCGCCGAAACTACGGCAGAAAGGAGCGTAGCGGCAGACAATAGGATGAATTTTCTCATTGTTTTATTGTAGATTTAGTTTATAAAAATCGGTTTAATTGGTGGGGTGTAAGGGGTGGAAGTAGGCGGATTGTCATCGTGCACCGAACGCCGTCCGATCGGATTTCGTCCGCCGTCCGATCGGATTTCGTCCGCCGCCCGATCAGATTTCGTCCGCCGTCCGATTAGATTGCGTCCGCCGTCCGATCAGATTCCGTTCGCCGTCCGATGAGTTTTGTTGGCGATGCATATCGTAGGAGGCTACGGCATTCCTGCCGTAGCCATTAGTAATAGAAATGCAGCTTATTACTACTGTTTGCAATGGCTACGGCAGGAATGCCGTAGCCTCCTACGGTTTGCCATACAACTCGTGTTTCTGTAGTGTCTGCATCTTGCGTTATGCATCACACCATGCCGTCGAGCTGCTTCTTCAGCTCCTTCAGCTCCTCGCGCACGCTTATCAGCGTAGCCAGAATGTCCGAGCTCTTGTCCACGCCAGTGCGGTTCTTGTTGAGCATCTTGCGCGCCGCCGAGAGCTTGAAGCCGCGCACCTTCACAAGGTTGTGTATAACGCGAATCTGCTCGATGTCCTTCTCCGTATACTGGCGCACGTTCTGTCCCACGGTTTTGGGTTTCAGATGCGGAAACTCCGTCTCCCAAAAACGCAGAGTGCTCTCACGTATGTCGAACATCGCCGCCACCTCCTTGATGGAGTAGTACAACTTCACGTTCTTATTGGTATTCAATGCCATATTATTTGCAATTTATTTGCAAAAGTAACCAAAACAAAGTACCTTTGCAAACGTTTTAGAATGAAATTAAAAAACAAACGACAATATTGTATAATATGATGACAGCTAATGAAATCCGCGACTCGTTCAAGAAGTTCTTCGAGTCGAAAGGACACACCATCGTGCCGAGTGCGCCGATGGTAATCAAGGATGACCCAACATTGATGTTCACAAACGCTGGTATGAACCAGTGGAAGGACATCATCCTCGGCACACGCGAGCCCGAACCGCGCCGCCGTGCCGACACACAGAAGTGTCTTCGCGTGAGCGGCAAGCACAACGACCTCGAGGAAGTAGGTCACGACACATACCACCACACCATGTTCGAGATGCTCGGCAACTGGTCGTTCGGCGACTACTTCAAGGAAGGCGCCATCGACTACGCTTGGGAGTACCTCGTAGACGTTTTGAAGCTCAACCCCGCCGACCTCTACGTAACCGTTTTCGAGGGTTCGGAGGAAGAAGGACTCGCCCGTGACGACGAGGCTGCATCATATTGGGCGAAGCACGTGCCCGCCGACCACATCATCAACGGCAACAAGCACGACAACTTCTGGGAAATGGGCGATACGGGCCCCTGCGGTCCGTGCTCGGAGATTCACCTCGACTCGCGCACACCGGAGGAGAAGGCAAAGGTGCCAGGACGCGAACTCGTGAACAAGGACGACCCGCAGGTTATCGAGATCTGGAACATCGTGTTCATGCAGTACGAGCGCAAGGCTAACGGCTCGCTCGTTCCGCTGCCGATGCACGTTATCGATACCGGTATGGGCTTCGAGCGCCTCGTGCGCGCTATGCAGGGCAAGCACTCCAACTACGACACCGACATCTTCCAGCCTATTATCAAGGAAGAGGAGGCTATCACCGGCATGAAGTACGGCGAGAAGGAGGAGACCGACGTGGCTATGCGCGTATGCGCTGACCACCTGCGCGCCGTAGCGTTCTCTATCGCCGACGGACAGCTGCCTTCTAACGCTAAGGCTGGCTACGTCATCCGCCGCATCCTGCGCCGTGCCGTGCGCTACGCATACACCTTCCTCGGACAGAAGGATGGCTTCCTCTACAAGCTCATCCCCGTTCTGACACGCGAGATGGGCGAGGCGTTCCCCGAACTCAAGGCTCAGCACGACCTCATCATCCACGTTATCAAGGAGGAGGAAGACTCGTTCCTGCGCACTCTCGAGAAGGGCATCAACATGCTCAACTCGGCTATGGACGAGCTGAAGAAGCAGGGCAAGACAGAGCTTGACGGCGTGCAGGCTTTCCGTCTGTTCGACACATACGGCTTCCCGCTCGACCTCACCGAGCTTATCTGCCGCGAGAACGGATTCACCGTTGCCGCAGACGAGTTCGACGCCGAGATGCAGAAGCAGAAGGAACGCGCACGTAACGCTGCCGCAGTTGAGAACTCCGACTGGGTTATCCTGCGCGAAGGCGAACAGCAGTTCGTTGGCTACGACTTCACCGAATACGAGTGCCACATCCTGCGCTATCGCAAGGTGACACAGAAGAAGAATACATACTTCGAGCTCGTGCTCGACAACACGCCGTTCTACGGCGAGATGGGCGGTCAGGTAGGCGATACCGGCGTGCTCGTCAGCGAGGACGAGACCGTTACAATCACCGATACCAAGCGCGAGAACGGACAGTCGGTTCACATCGTGAAGGCGCTGCCGAAGAACCCGGAGGCCGACTTCATGGCTTGCGTAGACGTAGACGCTCGCGAGGGTTCGGCTGCCAACCACACCGCTACCCACTTGCTCGACTACGCTTTGAAGCAGGTGCTCGGCGACCATGTAGAGCAGAAGGGCTCGTTCGTATCGCCCACAACGCTGCGCTTCGACTTCTCTCACTTCACCAAGGTGACTGACGAGGAGCTGCGCAAGGTAGAGCGTCTCGTCAACGACCTCATCCGTCAGGACCTGCCGCTCGACGAGCACCGCGACACTCCGTTCGAGGAGGCTAAGAAGCTCGGCGCTATCGCCCTCTTCGGCGAGAAGTACGGCGACAAGGTGCGCGTAGTGCGCTTCGGTCCGAGCTGCGAGTTCTGCGGCGGCATCCACGCACAGTCGACAGGTCGCATCGGTATGTTCAAGATCATCTCTGAGAGCAGCGTAGCTGCCGGCATCCGCCGTATCGAGGCAAAGACCGGCAAGGAGTGCGAGGAGCTGATGTACGACATCGAGGACATGCTGAAGGCTATCCGCGGTCTGTTCAACAACGCAAAGGACCTGCAGGGCGTCATCGGCAAGTACATCGAGGAGCACGACGCTATGAAGAAGAGCATCGAGCAGTTCCAGGCTGCCGCCGTAGAGCGCACAAAGAACGACCTCATCGCTAAGGCACGCGAGGTGAACGGCGTGAATGTCATCACAGCTGTCCTCCCGCTGGAGCCGGCTGCTGCCAAGGACCTCATGTTCAAGCTGCGTCAGGCTGTTCCGTCTAACCTGCTCGCTGTTGTAGGCTCGGTAGCTCACGAGAAGCCGATGCTCAACGTCTGCATGAGCGACGACCTCGTGAAAGACCACTCGCTCAACGCCGGTCAGATGGTGCGCGAGGCTGCCAAGCTCATCCAGGGTGGTGGCGGCGGTCAGCCCCACTTCGCTCAGGCTGGCGGCAAGAACGTCGACGGACTCTCTGCTGCCGTAGATAAGGTGGTGGAGCTTGCACAGCTCTAAACGGCTTTTAGTACAAACACTATAGGAGGCTACGGTATTCTTGCCGTAGCCTTTATTATATGCCCTTTTTCTATTCCTTTCTCTCCTTTGTATTAACCCGAATAGTTAACAAGTGTTTCACAACGTGAAATACTCTGCATTTAATTCTCTATTCTGCAATTTTCGGAGTACCTTTGCAAAGATGTCCGGCAAATTCGTAATATTATACTATATAATATAATGCGCATGAAAACGTTTTCATGGCTTTTCGGACTATCGCATACGTAGACATAACAGATGAAAAGAGTTCTCGACTTCATAATAGCTGCTGTGTGCCTCGTTGTCTTTGCGCCGTTATTTTTGATATGCATCGTTGCCATTTGGCTCGAAGACGGTGCGCCAACAATATTTCGGCAGGAGCGCATAGGGTTGCACGGCAAGCCATTCTACATATATAAGTTCCGCAGCATGACGCGCGACGCCGAGAAAGACGGACCGCAGTTGTTGCTCGAAGGAGCTTTGAACGACCCGCGCCTCACGCGTGTGGGTCGGTTCTTGCGTGCCCATCATCTCGATGAGCTGCCGCAGTTGTGGAATGTGGTGCGAGGCGATATGGCGTTCATCGGTTATCGTCCCGAACGCAAATTCTACATTGACCAGATTATGGAGCGCGACCCGCGCTATGAACAGCTCTATGCTATCCGCCCCGGTGTCACCTCCTACGCAACGCTCTACAACGGCTACACCGACACCATAGAGAAGATGTTGCGCCGCCTCGAGCTCGATCTTTATTATCTTGAGCACCAGTCGCTTTGGTTCGACTTCACCGTGCTCATAAAGACATTCTTAAGCATCGTGTTTGGAAAGAAGTTCTGATTGCTTAAGGCTGGAAGATAGGCTGGAAGATATTCGGTTTTCAAGAATATCTTCCAGCCTTTATTATACTCATATCGTGAGCGTTACGTTGATGCTGGAAGATATGGTGGATTTTTTTGTTAATCGTATACGTAATAAAAAAACGCGCGCAACCATTAAGTTGCGCGCGTTTTGCGTTATTTGTTAGTTGCAAGCTATGAATTAGCTCCAATCCTAAATCAAAATAAAATCAGAAAAACTAATCATACCTCTCAACTCTCAATTCTGAACTTTCAACTATCTACAGATTAGTCGCAGATAAGGTTCTCGCCAGTCATCTCCTCCGGCTTCTCCAGACCCATGATGTGGAGGATAGAAGGAGCCACGTCAGCGAGGCGTCCGTCCTTAACGGTAGCCGAGTTGTTGTTGGTTACGTAGATGAACGGAACCGGGTTGAGCGAGTGAGCTGTGTTAGGAGTCTCGTCCTCGTTGATAGCGTTGTCAGCGTTGCCGTGGTCGGCGATGATGATAACCTCGTAGTCGTTAGCCTTAGCTGTCTCTACTACGTCCTTAACGCAGTTGTCGATAGCGTGAACTGCCTTTGCGATAGCGTTGTAGATACCGGTGTGACCTACCATGTCGCCGTTAGCGAAGTTAACAACGATGAAGTCGTACTCCTGAGTGTTGATAGCGCCAACCAGCTTGTCCTTCACCTCGTATGCGCTCATCTCCGGCTTCAGGTCGTATGTAGCAACCTTCGGCGACGGAACAAGGATGCGGTCCTCGCCCTCGTACGGAGTCTCGCGGCCACCGTTGAAGAAGAATGTTACGTGAGCGTACTTCTCTGTCTCAGCAGTGTGGAGCTGACGCTTGCCCTGAGCAGAGAGATACTCGCCGAGAGTGTTTGTTACGTTCTCCTTCGGGAAGAGGATGTTAACGCCGGTGAACGATGCGTCGTACGGAGTCATGCAGAAGTACTGCAGACCCTTGATAGTGTGCATGCCCGCCTCCTCGTGCTCCTTCTGTGTGAGCACCTCTGTGAGCTCCTTGGCACGGTCGTTGCGGTAGTTGATGAAGATGACAACGTCGCCTTCCTCGATCTTGCCGTTAACGGTAGAGTTGTTGATAGGAAGAACGAACTCGTCGGTTACGCCCTCGTCGTAGCTCTCCTGCATTGCCTTCACCATGTCGTCAGACTGCTTGCCCTTGCCCTCAACGAGCAGGTCGTAAGCTTCCTTGACGCGCTCCCAACGCTTGTCGCGGTCCATTGCATAGAAACGACCTACGATGCTTGCGATGTGCGCACCGTTCTTGTCGCAGCACTCCTGAACCTGCTCGATGAAGCCCTTGCCCGACTTCGGGTCGGTGTCGCGGCCGTCCATGAAGCAGTGTACATATACGTCGTTCAAGCCGTACTCCTTGCCGATTTCGATGAACTTGAAGAGGTGGTTGAGTGAAGAGTGTACGCCGCCGGTAGAGGTGAGGCCCATGAGGTGGAGCTTCTTGCCGTTCTCCTTAGCGTAGCTGTAAGCCTTAACGATCTCCTTGTTCTTGAGGATAGAGCCGTCCTTGCAAGCACGGTTAATCTTAACGAGGTCCTGGTAAACGATACGGCCAGCGCCGATATTCAAGTGGCCAACCTCAGAGTTACCCATCTGACCCTCCGGCAGACCTACGTCTTCGCCGCATGCGAGGAGCTGTGAGTGTGCGCTCACTGCTGTAAGGTAGTTGAGATACGGAGTCGGTGTGTTGTAGATAACGTCACCTTTGCCATGTTTGCCGATGCCCCATCCGTCGAGGATCATCAATAAAGCTTTCTTTGCCATAATTCTTTGTATGTTATTATGTTAAAATAATGTTTCCTATTTACGTGCAAAGTTACAACAAATAATCCATAAATTATCCACTCTTGATGAGGTATTCTTATGTTTTTTCGTTACTTTTGCATTGGTTTAAACTTTATTACTGACTAACGATATAATACTTTGAATATGATTAATAAACTATTGTTGTCGGCTGCTATCGTTCTTAGCGGCGCGACTACTGTTGAAGCCGCACAGAAGAAGTCGGCGAAAGTGGAGAAACAGCTGGCTGCACAGTGTGATGCAGGCTTGCGTTCAATCACCGAAGATGCGGCTCGTGCGCATGTCTATTTCCTCGCCGACGACCTCTTGGAGGGACGCCGTGCAGGCGAGCGTGGTTCGCGCATCGCAAAGCAGTATATCATCTCACAGATTCGACAGGCTGGCTTGAAACCTTTTCTCGGCGACTCGTACGAACAGCCTTTCGAGGCTTGCGCTGTGCAGAAGCTGAAGCGTGGCGTACGCTACTTCGTTGAGGCAGATTCTGTTGCGGAGATAAAGAAGCAGGTGCACCGCACTATGTATCTGAGCAATGTGCTCGCGGTGCTGCCGGGCAAGAAGACAGACGAAATGGTTGTTGTTGGTGCGCATCTCGACCATGAAGGCGTGTACAACGACATCGAAGGCGACAAGATTTACAACGGTGCCGACGACAACGCGTCGGGTGTGGCTGCCGTGCTGCAGATTATGAAGGCTTTCGTGGCGAGTGGTGCAACGCCGGAGCGCACTATCGTGTTCGCATTCTGGGACGGCGAGGAGTTCGGATTGCTCGGTTCGCGCTACTTCACCGATGCCTACAAGGATATGCAGAAGGTGAAGGGTTACCTGAACTTCGACATGGTGGGCAGCGGCACGGACAGTCGCTATTTGATGTACTTCTTCACGGCTTCGCATCCGAAGATTGGCGAGTGGCTAAAGGCGGATATGGCGAAGCACAACTTCTGCTTCGACCCCGACTATCGTGCTTGGGACAATCCCGTCGGCGGCAGCGACCAGCAGTCGTTCCATTTGAAGGGTGTGCCTATCGTGTGGTATCACACCGGCGGACAGCCCAACTACAACTTCCCGTCGGATGAGGCACAGACCATCAATTATCCGAAACTGACCGACATCACCCGTGCTTCGTATCTTACGACGTGGCACTTGGCGAATGAAGCGGAATATTAATAAAAAACGTGATGGAGCGCTGCAAACAGCGCTCCATCACGTTTTTTATTAATTTATAGTTAATACAGCAGCATTACTCCTGCGAACGCTGCCCAACATATCATCCTTATAGGGTTTACCTTTACGAACTTTGTGCCTACGAATGTGGCAGCGAAGATGGCGATGCTCACCCAGAAGTGCCACGGACTGATCTTCGGCGACGAGAAGTTCTCGGGCGTCATCAGCAGAAGTGCGGCTGCGGCGATGAGGCCCACCACGGCGGGGCGCAGACCCGACATCACGTTCTGCACGGTAGGCGTATTCATATACTTCATGAACACACGGCAGATGAGAATCATCAGTATGAACGACGGCAGAACGAGCGCAAGCGTTGCCGTAGCGCTGCCCAATATCGAGAGCCATTCGCCCATGCCGACGTTGTGTACGGCGGTGTAGCCGCAGTATGTAGCTGCGTTGATGCCAATCGGACCGGGCGTCATCTGACTTATCGCCACGATGTTTGTGAACTCAGCCGATGTGAGCCAAGCATGGTTATACACCGTCTGGCTTTGTATCAGCGACAGCATACCGTAGCCGCCACCGAATCCGAAGAGTCCAATTTGGAAGAACGTGAAAAATAGCTGGAGAAATATCATGTTATTCTGTAGGTTTGATGAGAAGTCCGTAGAGATACCCGCACATTCCTGCCACAACGAGCACGTAGATCGGGTTTACGCCTACGAGCCATATCAGCAATGCGCTTGCAACGGGAATCCAGCAGTTGGTGAGACCAATGCGTGCCGACTTAGCCAGTGTGAACACGGGGGCAGCAATCAGAGCCACCACCGCCGGGCGAATGCCGTTGAATGCTGATGCAACCACGGCGTTGTCCTGGAACTTGTGGAAGAACATCGCGATGAGCAGGATTATGAGGAACGAGGGCAGCGAAACGCCGAGCGTAGTGCAGACAGCACCGCGAAGTTTGCGCAGACGGTAGCCGATGAACACGCTCATGTTCACAGCCAAAGCACCGGGGCACGACTGCGCCACAGCGATAAGGTCGAGAAACTCCTCGCGTGTCATCCACTTGTGCTTGTCTACCACCTCAGCCTCTATCTGCGGAATCATGGCGTAGCCACCGCCGAGCGTGAAGAGTCCTATCTTGAAGAACACGCGAAATGCTGATATGTAAAAGTTCTGCATATTATTGTTTAAAATGTCATGTGCAAAGATAGTGCAAATCGAAGACAATACAAGAATTGCAAAGATAAGAATTGCAATTCCAAGCTGGCTTGTTTTTATTGTTGAGTGCCGCCTATCTTTTCTTAAGGAACGCCGTTTAGAGCAAACTCCCACAGAATTACGAGAATCCTGCGGGAGTTTTTTATTTGTTTCGCCGTTGCGAAACGTTATAGAGTTGAAGAGTATCCTTACTGCTTCTCAATCCACTTGCGAGCGTTTACGAACGCCTCAATCCACGGAGTAACGTCGTCCTGACGACGGTCTGCCGGATACCAAGCGTTCTGCCACGGGAAGATGGCGCGCTCCAGGTGAGGCATCATAGCCAAGTGGCGTCCGTCAGCCGAGCAGATACCAGCTACGTTGTAGTCAGAACCGTTCGGGTTGCCCGGATACTCAGCGTAGTTGTAGCGAGCTACCACGTTGTACTTGTCCTCCGACTCAGGCAGTGAGAACTTGCCTTCGCCGTGAGCCACCCAGATGCCGAGCTTGTCGCCGCTGAGCGATGAGAACATCACGCTGTTGTTCTGCGGAATCTCTACACCGAGGAAGTTGCTCTCGAACTTGTGCGAGTCGTTGTGCAGCATTCGTGTGCGCTTCTCGTGGTCGGGGTTGATGAGGTTGAGCTCAACCATGAGCTGGCAACCGTTACAGATACCGAGCGAGAGAGTGTCCTTGCGAGCGTAGAACTTGTCGAGCGCCTCCTTAGCCTTCGGGTTGTAGAGGAATGCGCCTGCCCAGCCCTTAGCCGAACCGAGAACGTCCGAGTTAGAGAAGCCACCGCAGAAGACGATCATGTTCACGTCCTCGAGTGTCTCGCGACCGGTGATAAGGTCGGTCATCATAACGTCCTTCACGTCGAAGCCAGCGAGGTAGAGCGAGTAAGCCATCTCGCGTTCGCCGTTAGTACCCTTCTCGCGGATGATGGCAGCCTTGATGCCCGACGCTGTGCGGCGGTCGGCAGAGATGCCATAGCTCTCGAGCGAGCCCTTGAACGACGGGTGAAACTGCATCTCAATCGGCTGCTTCTTGTAGTTGTCGCGGCGCTTTGCTGCACAGCCGTTGAAGCTCTGGTCGCGGTCGAGCAGGTATGATGTCTTGTACCATGTATCGCGCAGTGCGTCGATGTCGAATGTATGTGTGTAATCGTCCTTCTTGATGACGATAGTGCGTTCTGTCGGAGTGGGGTAGCCAATCTTTGCGTAGCCGATGCCGTTCTCCTCCATGTACTCCTTGAACTCCTCCTTGTATTTGTCTGAAACCTGAACGACAACGCCCGGGTTCTCAGCAAGCAGCATCTTGATGATGTCGTTGCCGGCAAGACTGTGGAGGTTTACGTGCATACCGCCTTCTGTGTTAGCGAAGCACATCTCGAGCAATGTAGTGATAAGACCGCCTGCAGAGATGTCGTGACCAGCCATGATCCAGCCCTTCTCTATCATCTCCTGAACTGCGTTGAAGCAGTCGGCGAAGTATTCCGGGTTCTTCACTGTCGGAACGTCGTCGCCTACGAAGCCGAGGCTCTGTGCGAATGCGCTACCGCCGAGACGCTGCTCGTCGAACGAGAAGTCGATATGGTAGAGAGATGAGTTCTTGTCGTTTACGAGTACCGGCGAAACAACCTTGCGGATGTCTGATACTTCGCCGCCTGCGCTCACGATCACTGTACCCGGAGAGATGATTTTCTCGCCGTTCGGATACTGCTGGCTGAGCGACAGCGAGTCCTTACCGGTCGGCACGTTCACCTTCAGAGCCAAGCAGAACTCGCTGAGAGCCTTAACGGCGCTGTACAGACGAGCGTCTTCGCCCTTCTGCGAGCGGCAGGGCCACATCCAGTTGGCTGAGAGCGAGAGACTGTTCAGACCGTCTGCGAGCGGAGCCCAAACGATGTTTGTGAGCGCTTCTGCAACAGAGAGCACCGAACCAGCCTCGGGCGAAGCCAGACCAGCCTGCGGAGCGTGTCCGAGAGCTGTAGCGATACCCTTCTTGCCGCGGTAGTCGAGAGCTACGACGCCGCAGTCTGAGAGCGGCAACTGAATCTGTCCCTGGCACTGCTGGCGTGCAATCTTGCCAGTTACGGAGCGGTCTACCTTGTTTGTCAACCAGTCCTTGCAAGCCACAGCCTCAAGCTGCAGCACGCGGCTTACGTATTTGTCGAGAACGTCGTCCTTGCCGTTCTCCGAAGTCTCTTCGTGTGTATATTCAGCGTCGCGATAGTGGCGCTCTACGGTCTCGTCGCGCATGATAGTCTTCGGCGAATGACCGAACATCTGAGCCACGTCGAGGTCGAAAGGCTTCACGCCGTCGCCCTGCTTGAACGAGAAGTGAGCGTCGCCGGTTGTCTCGCCTACAACGTACAGCGGAGCACGCTCGCGCTCTGCGATGCGACGTACGTGGTCGATGTGCTTCTCGTCGATGAGCAAGCCCATGCGCTCCTGACTCTCGTTGGCGATGATTTCCTTCGAAGAAAGTGTCTTGTCGCCGATAGGCAGCTTAGTCATGTCGATTTCGCCGCCGCACTCCTCTACAAGCTCAGAGAGACAGTTGAGGTGACCAGCCGAGCCGTGGTCGTGGATAGAAACTACAGGGTTTACATCCTCCTCGCACAGAGCGCGAACGAGGTTGTATGCACGCTTCTGCATCTCCGGGTTGGCACGCTGAACGGCGTTCAGCTCGATGCCGTTGCTGTAGCGGCCAGTATCAACAGAAGATACAGAGCCACCGCCCAAGCCGATGCGGTAGTTGTCGCCGCCTACAACGACAACCTTGTTGCCCTTCTGCGGCTCCTTCTTCAGACAGTCGCGCTTTGTGCCGTAGCCTACGCCGCCTGCAAGCATGATAACCTTGTCGTAAGCGTACTTCTCGGCGCCTTCCTGATGCTCGAAGGTGAGCACCGAACCGGTGATGAGCGGCTGTCCGAACTTGTTGCCGAAGTCAGACGCACCGTTAGATGCCTTGATGAGAATCTGCTCTGGGGTCTGATACAGCCACTTGCGTACGGGCATGATGTCCTCCCAGTCGCGTGTGAGGTTATCGTCGTCCTTAAGACGCGGGTAAGCAGTCATGTACACGGCTGTTCCGGCGATAGGCCATGAGCCGACGCCACCACCCATACGGTCGCGAATCTCGCCGCCGGTGCCGGTAGCTGCGCCGTTGAACGGCTCTACGGTTGTCGGGAAGTTGTGTGTCTCTGCCTTCAGCGAGATAACGCTCTCGATGTCCTTCACCTGGAAGTAGTCGGATGTCGACTGGTCGTGCGGTGCAAACTGCTCCACAACCGGACCCTGCGCGAAAGCCACATTGTCTTTGTATGCAGAGAGAATCTTGTTGGGGTTCTCCTTTGTTGTCTGCTTGATCATAGCGAACAGTGACGACTCCATCTCCTTGCCGTCGATGATGAACGTACCGCCGAAGATCTTGTGGCGGCAGTGCTCAGAGTTGATCTGTGCGAAACCGAAGATCTCTGAGTCGGTCAGTGGGCGACCAAGTTCCTTCTCAATCTTGTGCAGATACTCAATCTCCTCAGCTGAGAGCGCCAGACCTTCCTGCTCGTTGTATTCTTCTATGTTCTCCACGCGCTTGATAGGTTCCGGCTCGTGGTTCACTGTGAAGATGTCCTGGTTAAGACCCTCGTACATGCGCTGCAACATCGGGTCGTGCTCTGCATCTTTAGAGCTTACGGGGAAGTACTCCTCAATACGCGAAATGCCGTGGAGGCTCATGTTCTGAGTTATCTCTACGGCATTCGTACTCCATGGAGTAATCATTTCGCGGCGTGGACCCACAAAGAAGCCCTTGACAGTCTCACCCTCGATGAGAGTGGCACCGCCGTAAAGCCAACACAGTTCATTGATCTCGTCTTGTGAGAGCTGGTGATCAGCTGCTGTAGCAATCACGCTCTTGCTTGGAGTCATGAAAAATAGAATCATACTGCTTGTATATTGTTTTGGATGAAAAAACATTTTGTTGTCTGCAAAGTTACGACTTTTTAGCAAAATGAGCGCATGTTTGCGGGGTTATTTTGATTATTTAGGCTGATTAATACAAAAGAGTGGCTGCAAAACCGTAGCGGAGGTCTCCGGCCTCCGCAGCAATCTGACAGACAATAGCGTCGTACTTGTTGCTGCGGAGGCGGGAGACCTCCGCTACGTTGTCAGGCTCTGAGTGTGAACTCGAAGCACAGACCGCCATGCTCGTTGTTGCGTGCGCTTATTGTGCCGCCGTGCAGCAGAACGGCGTTCTTCACGATGGCGAGTCCGAGTCCGGTGCCTCCCATCTTTCTTGAGCGGCCCTTGTCTACGCGGTAGAAGCGCTCGAAGATGCGCGGCAGATGCTCCGACGGCACGCCCACGCCGTTGTCAGAGAATGTGAAGTGCCACTTGCGGTGGTCGTCGAACAGTTCGTTCGAGCTGAGTTCGGCGTTGATGGTTATCGTTGTGCCCACACCGGCATAGGCTATGGCGTTGTCCGTAAGGTTGCGGAACACGCTGTATAGCAGACTCGTGCTGCCGCGCACCACGATGTTCGGCTGCAAGTGGTTGCAGAACGTCATCTCTTTCCTCTGCAGCTGCAGCGCCGTCTCCTTCTGTATGTTCGATACAATCTCAGATATGTTCACGTTCTCTTCGCTCATCATCTCCGGCGCATCGTCCATGCGGTTGAGCGTCGAAATGTCCTGCAGCAACGATGTCAGACGCTGGCTCTGCGCATAGCTACGCTGCAGGAACTGCTCGCGTGTGGCGTCGTTGATATTCGGGTTTTCGAGTATAGTTTCAAGGTATCCCTGAATACTTGCCACCGGCGTCTTCAGTTCGTGCGCAATGTTCTGCGTCAGTTGTCGTTTCAGCACGTCCTGCTCTCGGCGTGTGGTCTGCAGACGCTTGTATATCTTGATGATACGCTCGGCAATCTCGCCCAGTTCGTCGTTGGGGAACACGGCGAGGTCTTCGGTTTCGAGCGACTCGTTGTGGTCGGCTCTTGAGGCGAACGTTCGCAGCTTCGTGATGTTGTCGCTCAGTCGTTCGATGAAGCGGTAGAGTATGACGGTGAGCAGCATTATGGCGCCCACGGCGAACCATATATAGTGTTGGTCAGCCTGCAGCGACTGTACCAGGTCGCTCGTGTAGGGCAGTGCGGAACGTATGATGAGCTGCTGTTTCGGGAAGTAGGTTGCCGAGTAGAAGAAGTCGCCGCGCACGGTCTGGCTGTTGCGGTCGACGGTCGAACCGGCGCCGTGCTTCAGTGCTGCCGCAATCTCCGGTCGTGTGGCGTGGTTGGCTATGTTCGAGTAGTCCTTCAGCTTGCTGTCGTAGAGCACCTTGCCGTCGTTGCGTATCAGCGTCACGCGTATGTTCGGTATGTAGTGGGTATGCACATAGCGGTCGAGCGCCTCCTCCGAGAAGTCGGGGAAGAGTCGCAGATATTCCTCCATGCGCGAGTTGTAGTCTTGCAGCTTTAGGTTGAGCGTGTCAATCTTGAACTGCTTCTCGCGGTCCTGCTGGAACACGATGAACGCCACGGCGAACACAAGGAACACCGAGAGAATGCTGAAGTATAGTTTTTTGCCGACAGATATTTTCATAATCAGTAATGTTTGAGAAGTCAGAATAGAATGTTTACTATAAGGTTTTGGTCTTGTGCTCCGTCCGCCGTCCAATCGGATTCCGTCCGCCGTCCAATCGGATTCCGTCCGCCGTCCGATCAGATTCCGTACGCCGTCCGATGACTTAACGACCGCCCCAACACAACAAACCGACCGCCGCAACACAACAATACGACCGCCACACCCCTATTGTTTCATAACATTTAACGCCTCAGACGCTACATAATCAATCAAAAAAGCGTAACTTTGCATTTTAAAGGTGGCTGCCTGCACATTGTTATTATCGCACACAGCGCACTACATATCAGTAAATTAACAATAAAACACATATAAAATGGCACAAGAAGACGTTTTCAAGAAAATCGTGAGTCACTGCAAGGAGTATGGTTTCGTGTTCCCGAGCAGCGAAATTTATGACGGACTGGCTGCAGTGTACGACTACGGACAGAACGGTGTAGAACTGAAGAACAACATCAAACAATACTGGTGGAAGAGCATGGTGCTGCTGCACGACAACATCGTTGGCATCGACTCAGCCATCTTCATGCACCCTACTATCTGGAAGGCAAGCGGACACGTAGACGCATTCAACGACCCGCTCATCGACAACCGCGACTCTAAGAAGCGCTACCGTGCCGACGTTCTCATCGAGGACCAGATTGCAAAGTACGACGAGAAGATTGAGAAGGAGATTGCCAAGGCCCGCAAGCGCTTCGGCGAGAGCTTCGACGAGGCTCAGTTCCGCGCTACCAACGCTCGCGTAATCGAGCATCAGCAGAAGCGCGACGCTCTCCACGCACGCTACACAGCGGCTATGCAGGGACCTGACCTCGCTGAGCTCAAGCAAATCATCCTCGACGAGGAGATCGTAGACCCGATCAGCGGCACAAAGAACTGGACCGACGTGCGCCAGTTCAACCTCATGTTCTCTACAGAGATGGGCTCAGTAGCCGACGGCTCTAACAAGGTATACCTCCGTCCGGAGACAGCGCAGGGCATCTTCGTCAACTACCTTAACGTGCAGAAGACAGGCCGCATGAAGATTCCGTTCGGCATCGCACAGATCGGCAAGGCGTTCCGCAACGAGATCGTAGCACGCCAGTTCATCTTCCGTATGCGCGAGTTCGAGCAGATGGAGATGCAGTTCTTCGTGCAGCCGGGCACCGAGCTCGAGTACTTCCAGAAGTGGAAGGAGCTGCGCATGAAGTGGCACCAGGCTCTGGGCTTCGGCGCCGAGAACTACCGCTTCCACGACCACGAGAAGCTGGCTCACTATGCCAACGCCGCTACCGACATCGAGTTCCACATGCCGTTCGGCTTCAAGGAGGTGGAAGGCATACACAGCCGCACCAACTTCGACCTCTCGCAGCACGAGAAGTTCTCGGGCCGCTCTATCAAGTACTTCGACCCACAGACAAAGGAGTCGTACACTCCGTACGTCATCGAGACATCTATCGGCGTAGACCGTATGTTCCTCAGCGTGATGTGCCACTCTTACAAGGAGGAGAAGCTCGAGAACGGCGAGACACGCGTCGTGCTCATGCTCCCGCCGGCACTCGCTCCGACAAAGCTCGCCGTGCTGCCGCTCGTTAAGAAGGACGGACTGCCCGAGAAGGCTCGCGAGATTGTGAACAACCTGAAGTTCCACTTCAACACAACTTACGACGAGAAGGACACCATCGGCAAGCGCTACCGCCGTCAGGACGCCGTAGGCACACCTTACTGCGTCACAGTCGACTACGACACGCTGAAGGACAACACCGTAACACTCCGCTTCCGCGACACTATGGAGCAGGAGCGCGTGAGCATCGACCAGCTCCTCAGCATCATCGAGGACAAGGTGAGCATCACAAGCCTGCTCAAGAAATTGCAGTAATAACACACTCGATAAATGAGAAAATACTATTTATTCATACTCTTCGCCATGACGACAGTCTTCGCAGCAAGCCTGTCGTCGTGCAAAGAGACCGACAACGAGGTGGAAGAGTTCCCCAACTGGCAGAAGACCAACGAGGCTTACTACGACAAGAAGTACGCCGAGGTGAAGCAGCTGGTGGCGGGCGGCGCTGCCGACTGGAAGGTGCTGCGCTCGTGGAGCCTCGACGACAAGCTGGCTACACACAGCTACGACTACGTGCTCGCCAACGTGCTCAACGCCGGTACGGGTTCGGGCTGTCCGCTCTACACCGACTCGGTGAAGGTGCACTACAGCGGCAGACTGCTGCCGTCGACAAGCTACGCCAAAGGCTACATCTTCGACCAGTCGTGGCAGGGCGAATACAACCTCAGCACGATGAAACCGCGCACGTTCGCCGTGAGCGGCGTGGTGAAAGGCTTCGCTACAGCGCTGCAGAACATGCACATCGGCGACAGATGGCAGGTATACATGCCGCACCAGCTGGCATACGGCTCGTCTGACACACCGGGCGCAGCCTACTCCACCCTCATCTTCGACATAACCCTCGTCGGCTACTTCCGCAAGACGTCTACAGCAGCCGCTCCCTCAAAGGGCGGCGCAGCACAGCAGCAGACAGCGGGATACTGGGTCTACGAGTAGACAATAGATATAATAGGTAATAAAAAAGAGGATACCGCATTTGCGATATCCTCTTTTTGTATTTATAGATTCTTCACAGTGAGCTTGTCGCCGTTGAGCTTCAGCGTATAGCGTGCGCCTCGCTTCGTTTTGAACTTCAGCACCGAGTCACCGTAGCGCACCTCGCATGGAGCACCAGCACCCGAGAGCAGCGTAGCCTCAACGAGCTTGCCGTTCTTCCAGCTGATAGACACGGTGAAGTTGCCCTTTGCGCGCAGACCGCTCACAGCGCCCTCTTTCCAAGCGTCGGGCAATGCAGGCAGCAGATGCACGAATCCCATGTGGCTCTGCATGAGCATCTCTGTTACACCGGCTGTTCCGCCGAAGTTGCCGTCAATCTGGAACGGAGCGTGCGTGTCCCAAAGGTTGTCGAGCGTGCCGTTCTTCAGCAGGTTGCCGTAGAGCGTGTAGGCATGGTTGCCGTCGTGCAGGCGCGCCCACTGGTTAAGTTTCCAACCCATCGACCATCCTGTAGCGCCGTCGCCGCGATGCTCGAGCACTACGCGCGAAGCCTTAGCCAGTTCGGGCGTCGTAACGGGCGACACGGTGTGACCAGGATGCAGACCGAAGAGATGATTCACGTGGCGATGCTCGTCCTTCGGGTCGTCGATGTCGGTAGACCACTCCATGAGCTGTCCGTAGCGACCTATCTTATACGGAGCGAGATGCTTCAGAGCGTCCTCCCACTGGCGGCGCTCCTTTGCGCTCTTGCCCAGCACGCGACTTGCCTCAATAGCATCCAAGAGCACTTCGCGTATCACGGCGTGAGCGAACGTTGCGCCCTCGTCAACCGGTCCGTGCTCGGGCGATGTAGACGGAGCAGCGGTGTACACGCCGTCGGCGCGATGCCAGAGATAGTCGGCAGCGAAGTCGGCAGACTCCTTCAGCATGTCGTAGTTGTCGGCGAGGAAGTGACGGTCGCGGGTGAAGTCGTAGTAGTTCCAGAGGTGAGTGGCGAGCCACGGACCGGCGAACGGCGAGAAGTTCCACGACATATCCTCGCTCGAAAGCGGCGATGTGAAGCCGAAGATATTGCCCGAAACGGATGTTGTCCAGCCACGTGTGCCGAAGTACGACTTAGCCGTTACGCGGCCCGGCTTAACGAGCGTGCGCATGAAGTTGAAGAGCGGCAACTCGCACTCCGGAAGTCCCGTCGGGCAAGCCAGCCAGTAGTTCATCTGTAGGTTGATGTTGTTATGATAGTCGATGCGCCACGGTCCGTCCACGTTGTTATGCCACAAGCCCTGCAGGTTAGCCGGCATATTGTCTGCACGCGACGACGAGATGAGCAGGTAGCGGCCAAACTGATAGTATAGCTGCTCCAAATAGTAGTCGGGCTTGCCCTGGCGGTAAGCCTCAAGACGTCGGTTCACGGGCAGGTCGGCGGTCTCGATCGTAGCGTTGTTGATGTTCAGACGCACGCGGTTGAAGAGCTCCGAATAGTCGGCGTAATGCTCGTTGAGCAGGTAAGCGTAGTCCTTAGCCGCTGCCTTTGCGAGCCATTCGGCGGTAGTCTTTGCCGGGTCGACGCCCACATAAGCCTTCGGGTCGTTGAAGTCGGGGGCATAGTTGGGCTTGTAGTCGGTGTCGGCAGTGATGAGGAACACCACCTCGTCGGCATCCTTCACCGTGAGCTTGCCGCCAGCGTTAGAAACCTCGCCGCCCTTAGCCACAGCCTTGATACGCACGGCGTACTGCATGGCGTTGTTGTCGAGACGCGCCAGCCAGCAGAGCGCATCGGCGCCGTCGGCCTTCATCTCGCCCGTCGAAACAGGGTTGGGAGCGTAAGAGAACACGAGGTTCTGCTTGCCGCGCTGCGACGCAGCGAAGCGCACAGCCATCACATTGGCAGGATGCGACACGAAATACTCGCGCTCGTACTGCACGCCGTCCTTGCAGAAACTCACCTTAGCAAGGGCTGAGTCGAGCGAGAGCTCACGGCGATAGCCGGTCATACCCACCGAACTCAGTCCGGTTTCTATATAGAACTCGCCGGCTGTTGTGAAGCTGCCGAAGCGGAACGGCTCCTCGGCGTCTGCCTCGTAGGGCACCACGCTGTTGAAGTTCTTGCGTGTGAGCTGCTCTGCCTTCGCCCAGTCGCCCTTTGTGAAGGCGTCGCGTATCTCGCCCACCACATTAGCCGACTGCTTGTTCACATCCCAGTAGTATGAGGCACCGCGCGCAGTGTTCGGACCGCCGCGCCAGAGCGTTTTCTCGTTGAACGTGATGCGCTCAGCCTCAACAGAACCGAGCACGTTGCCGCCGATATTGCCATTGCCGATGGGCAGCGACTGCGACTCCCATTCGGGATCGGGGTTGTTCACTAAGTCGCCGGCACGCACCAGCTGACGCTCAGTAGGCTTGCGGTCGGGGCTCGAAGCGAGCCACACAGCCTGTCCGCGCATCGTCGTCGGGCGGTCGAACCAATACTTCAAGGGCGTCTTCTGCTGCGCGAAGCCGTTGGCAGAACCAAAGGCGCAGAGCGCAAGAAGCGCAAGGAGTTGTCTTTTTGCTTGCATTATGATTAGTTTTTAATTTTTAGTCTATCACCACAAAGTTACTGCAAAAAAGCGAAATAAGCAGCAATAAAGACACCTATTATAATAAAAAAGCCGTAAATTTGCAAAAATCAAAATAAAAACTATGAACAATCTAAACAACATTACCAGCAAATTCCTCATCGAAGGCACCGTCAGCGACATCAAGCCGCTCGGCAACGGACTCATCAACGACACATACCGCATACATACCGCAGAAAACGACCGCCCCGACTACGTCCTGCAACGCATCAACCACCACATCTTCACCGATGTTGACCTGCTGCAGCACAACGTGGAGACCGTGACCAACCACATCCGCGAGCAGCTGAAGGCGGAGGGTGTCGACGACCTCGACCGCCGCGTGCTGCGCTTCGTGCCCACCGCCGAGGGCAAGACCTACTACTTCGACGGCGAGAGCTACTGGCGCGTGTCGATATTCATCAGCGACGCCGTGACGATGGACGCCGTGACACCCGAATCGTCGTACGACGCAGGCAAGGCGTTCGGCGACTTCGAGGCTCGACTGGCTGACATCGCCGACCAGTTGGGCGAGACAATCCCCGACTTCCACAACATGTGCCTGCGCCGCGACCAGCTGCGCAAGGTGTACGCCGAAGACCCCGTGGGACGCGCCGAGAGCGTGAAGCAGTTCGTAGAAGAGATTGAAGCGTACATGGACGAGATGTGTCTGGGCGAACGACTGCTCGCCGAGGGCAAGCTGCAGAAACGCGTGTGCCACTGCGACACTAAAGTGAACAATATGATGTTCGACAAGCAAGGAAAAGTGCTCTGCGTGATAGACCTCGACACCGTGATGCCGTCGCTCTTCGTCAGCGACTACGGCGACTTCCTGCGTACAGCCGCAAACACCATCGCCGAAGACTCGCCCGAGTACGACAAGATCGACTTCCGCATGGACATCTTTGAGGCATTCACACGCGGCTACCTCGAATCGGCACTGCGCTTCCTCAAACCGCTCGAAGTGTCGCTCCTGCCCTACGCCGCCGAACTCTTCCCCTACATGCAGTGCGTGCGCTTCCTCTGGGACTACCTCTCAGGCGACCACTACTGGAAGTGCCAGTATGCCGACCACAACCTCACACGCGCCCGCAACCAGTGGCACCTCTTCCTGAAGGCAAAGGCACACGAGGCAGAGATGAAGCAATTCATCGAAGAACAGAAGAAGTAGAATGTGTGGAGTTTTCTCATCCGCACCGAACGATACGGACATCCGCGCCGACCGTTACGAGCATCCGCATCAGTCGGCGCGGATCATAAAAGTCTAATATTATTTTGCCAGTCTCGCCATTTTTCACTATCTTTGCAGCCACTAACGCGCTTGTGGCGGAATTGGTAGACGCGCCAGACTTAGGATCTGGTGTTTTAGGACGTGAAGGTTCGAGTCCTTTCAGGCGCACCATACAGAATCCTAACTGCTTGATATTGAGCAGTTAGGATTTTTTGTTTATATAAATTGCCGAGTTTTTGCCAACATAATTCGTCGCTAATTTGTTGTGGTTGGCAAAAGCGATATTGTTTTCACGTTCATTCACACGATTTTTGTGGGTTATATCTGTTTTGATTTACGGTGAGAGAACTTCACCAAGTTAATAAATAAACATAAATTCCGTTGCTTTTATGTGAGATTGTTATGTTTTATGTCTACCTTTGTATTCAAACTTATTCCTAAATATGGCCAATCTTATGGAGATTGCCAAACTGCTTGAAGTGGAAGAGGTTGACCTTCTCAGGGAAGATAATATAGACCGATAAAATGACAACAGACAATAAAGACAACAAGCTCTCAATAGGGAGTAGCGATTATGCCGAGATGCTGCGACACGCTGTAGCAGTAATTGAACATGCACGGACTGAAATTGCCCGACACGTTAATGGCTATGTCTCTACCGCCTATTGGGAGATTGGTCAAATGCTTCATGAACGCAAAATCGAAAGCGGGTATGGTGACAACATTGTGAAAAGATTGTCGGCAGACCTAAAAGAACGATACCCCAAGATGGGCGTTTCGCCACGCCAACTTTGGAACATGAAGAAATTCTATGAGCGTTATGCTGAACATGGCGAGAAACTGCTACGCTCCGTAGCACTTTTGCCATGGTCACACAATCTACTGCTATTGAACAAGGGACTGGATGACAATGCCACGCTCTATTATGCACAGGAAACGGTAGCCAAAGGCTGGAATCGTGACTTGCTGCTCAATGCCATCAAACTCAATATGTACGAGACGCAGGCATTGGCACGAGTAGACAACAATTTCGACCGCACTCTTCCTGCCGAACAAGCGAAGTATGCAAACGAGGTGTTTAGCAGCAGCTATAATCTCGGTTTCTTGGGTGTAACAAGTCCTATTTTAGAGCTTGAACTTGAAGACCGTCTTGTAAAAGCCATCACACGTTTCCTTATGGAACTCGGCAATGGCTTTACGTTCATAGGCAATCAGCATGTGTTGGAATATAATGGAAAGGAAAGCAAGGTGGATATGTTGTTTTTTCATCGAGGGCTTCGCTGTCTTGTTGCCGTTGACTTGAAGATAGGAGCTTTCAAGCCTGAATATGCAGGAAAGATGAACTATTATCTGTCTCTGCTCGACCGCCTTGAACGTGGTGCAGACGAGAACCGTTCCATAGGAATCATACTTTGTGCGGAGAAAGATCGTGTAGAGGTAGAACTTGCGCTTGAAGATATGGGAAAACCTATCGGAGTGGCGGATTATCAGCTGATAGTACCAAAAGGGGAATTACAGAAAGTCCTTGCTGACGAGATAAAGGCGTTTAGTGAGGAAAAAAGAAATATGAATCTAAATATATAAATATTCAGAAAATGAACCAACATATATCTATATCTGATAAATTATGCAAATTACTGAATGTCAATACATATGATCATTTTCGTGACATCACGAAAATGGTCGCATTTGACAGTGGATCTAAGCATTAAACAAATGCTATGGCAATACGGAATAAAAACCCGAGAACCTTCCTCCTGCTGAGGACATCAAGAAAGTGGAACGCAGAGTGGCAAGCAACGAGAAGAAAATAGAAAAAAACTTCAAGTAAATTGCCAAAGAAGGTTGAATGATATTGAATAATCTTAAGGCAGACAAATATAATAAGTGAGGTTATTTCAACACTCTCAGAAACCTTCTCGCAAGAAGATGTTTGTTTATAAAATCAACTTTTGTCGGTAGTGAGAAATAATTTTAAAGATTGGGCTGAGAACAACAATGACTGAACATAAAAACATACAAAACACGCAAGATAATTTAGACTTGCAAGGTGACTCGTGGGTAGATAGAGAGTTTTCTCATCCAACCAGGACAATTCGCCTTGCAACATCTTTTAGTGGTATAGGAGCTATAGAATACGCTTTTAAAAGATTGAATCTGAATGTCGAGATTGTATTTGCTGGGGATATAGATGCGAACTGCAAAAAGGCATACTTTGCAAATTACAAAATATCAGAAGAACAATGGCATACAGATATACATAATTTAGATGCAAAACCGTACAAAGGCAAGGTTGACCTATTTGTTGGAGGAGCACCTTGTCAAGCATTCTCTATTGTCGGAGAACAACGAGGATTTGATGATACAAGAGGAACGCTGTTTAGAGAATTTGCAAGGGTCGTAAAAGAATGTCAACCGAAGGTCTTTATCTTTGAAAATGTACAGGGACTGTTTAAGCATGACCAAGGTCGCACATGGGAAGTGATATACAATACGTTCAAGGAATATTGCGGATATGATGTACATTATCAGCTTCTTAATGCAAGGGATTATGGTATACCGCAGACAAGAGAGCGTCTATATTGTATTGGCTTTAGGAAAAAGACAAAATTCAAATACCCCACCCCAATTCCTCTCAAATATAAAATGTATGATTTTTTGGAAGATTATACAAATTGTGAATATTTCGAGAAGGATAAAGGAGTGAAATTTTTGTCATCAAATGAAGAACATCGCCAAGCAATAATTGAAGGTTCTGAACCGGAAAAATTTAATGATTTCATTTTCCCAGTGAGAGAAATAGATGATAAATATTATCTTTCAGAAAAAGTTGCGAAGTACGTATTGTGTTCAGGTACAAAAACATTTAAAACACCTATAAAGACCGACTTAGACATAGCTCGTCCACTATTGCAATCTATGCATAAAATGCATCGTGCCGGAATTGACAACTATGTTACATATAATAAAGACAAAGGTATTAACGGATTGAGAAAACTTACTCCAAGAGAATGCTTACGTCTTATGGGATTCAAGGATGATTTCAAAATAGCTGTAAGTAATACATCCGCATATATGGAAGCAGGGAATAGTATTGTTGTTGATGTCCTAATTGCATTGCTGAAACAGATGGATATAACGAAATATGGAATAGAAAATGAATAATATATATTCTAACATACAAAATACGAGTGCCAATATTGATTCTAAAACGGATTGGCGACTTCATGAGTTTTCTCATCCAGAGAGAACTATAAGGCTTGCTACATCTTTTAGTGGGATTGGTGCTATAGAACATTCTATGCACCGCTTAGGTCTTAAATGCCAAATACAGTTTGCAGGAGACATTGATGCAAACTGTAAAAAAGCATATTTCGCTAATTATCCAATATCTGAAGCTCAATGGCATACAGATGTGCATGACTTCGATGCAAAACCATACAAAGGCAAAATTGATTTGTTCGTGGGTGGAGCACCATGCCAAGCATTTTCATTACGAGGAAAGCATGGCGGGTTTGAAGATACACGAGGCACCTTATTTCGTGAATTTGCTCGTATTGTTATAGAATGCCAACCTAAAGTATTTATCTTTGAAAATGTAAAAGGAATGCTTAGCCATGACAAAGGTAAAACATGGAAGGTTATTAAGAATACTTTTGAGAACGATTGTGACTATGATGTATACTATCAAGTATTAAATGGCAAAGATTATGGTGTACCCCAAAGTCGTGAACGCATTTATTGCATTGGATTTAAAAAAGAGACTGATTTCAAATATCCAGCACCAATACCTTTGGTGAATACCGTGTATGATTATCTTCAGAAGCAATTCGAGAAAAAGTATTTGCTTAAACAAAAGGGAGTAAACTTTATAACGAGAAGTATAAATTATCAAAAAAGCTATACTCAAATTAATGGTGATATTCTCTTGTGTCAAAAAAGGAATCAGCAGTTTAATTGGCATGGCGATTTTGTCTTTCATCCTAAAATGATAGATGATACTAATACCCCTCAAACTGATGAGAATCTATTTGCGTTGAAAGATTATGAAGAAAGCTATTTTAAAGATCATCATTCTGAAAAATATGCAATAAGGCAATGTGGAGAAGATTATAAAATTATGGAAGAAGTTGACGCAACCCAAATAGATATTCAATATGGTAGATTTCGTAAACTAACCCCACGAGAATGTCTTCGTTTGATGGGATTTGATGATACTTTTAGAATTGTTTGCTCTGATACAGAAACCTACAAACAAGCAGGAAATAGTATTATAGTTGATGTCTTAATGGCATTAATGAAGCAAATTGACATAACAAAATACGGGCATAATGGCTGATGTAATATGTAGGTGGCGAAATGCTACACCCAAAACAGTTTGTGAGTTTGTACAGCACTTACCTCACGAACAAATGAGTTCAGAAGATTTCAGACTTCGTATGGGGAATGATTTCTTTCACACAGCTTATCAATTGGCGTGTCAATTAGGATTATATCTTGAAGACCAAGATAAATATATTCCACGGTTTACGCATTCCATTACGGAAGATGAAGCTAGGGAATATTTGGAGCATTGGATACAATGTTATTATGCTCCAAATCCATTCACAAAAAGCCTAAAAGGATTGACCGAACCTGTTTTTGTTTTAGAAGAACTTGTAAAATATTTAGAGCAGCACGATTCTTCGGCAAATTTAAAGGATGCTTTGACTAACATTTTTCATGACCCTATGGGTAACATGGACATTATGACAAATGCACTTAACAATTATTCTAAGGTTATAGTCGTCAAGAATGGATATGCTAAATTAGAAACAAATTATAAGGATTATATGAAACAGATGCCTAATAGAAATGATAAGGAGGCCTTCTTTAAGAATTTTGATACAAAACTTAAGAAGCAAAATGTTGTTGATAATAGTACAGCATCCAACTATCGCCCCTACATCACCGCCATAAAATCCAAGCCATTCCTCCTGCTTGCTGGAATATCTGGCACAGGTAAAAGCCGAATAGTTCGAGAGTTGGCAAGAGCATGTTGGGAAGAAGGCACTGATGAATACAAGGCACAAAAGCCGAAGAACTTCCAAATGGTGCAGGTGAAACCAAATTGGCATGACTCAAGCGACTTGATTGGTTATGTGAGCCGTGTCAGCGGAAAGGCAGAGTATGTGGCAGGAGAGTTCTTGAAATTCATCGCCAAAGCATGGGAAGATACTGAAACGCCATACTTCTTGTGCTTGGACGAGATGAACCTTGCACCTGTAGAACAATACTTTGCAGAATATTTGAGTGTGATAGAGTCTCGCAAGAGTCATGGGGATGGTATTGTGACAACCGGCCCTATATTGGAAAAGGCTGATGAAGAGTGGTACTTCAACTTGACAGCTTCACTGACATCAGACGAAGACATTCGCAAGCAATTCAACGAGGAAGGCATCAGCATCCCTCAAAACCTCATTGTCGTAGGAACGGTGAATATGGACGAGACCACATTCTCGTTCTCTCGCAAGGTGCTCGACCGTGCCATGACTATCGAAATGAACGAGGTGGACTTGCATGGCGGTCTGACCAAACGTCACGAAAGCATTGGCAAGTTGAGTAATGCAGAGCTTGTCGGCTCTGCCGTGGAAGGCGTAGATGTTTACAACGACTACACCGATGTTTGCGACATTGCACTTGGCTATCTGCAAAAGGTAAATGACATATTGGAGGGTACTCCATTCAAGGTGGCTTACCGCACCCGTAACGAGTTCCTGCTCTATGTGGTGAACAACTTGCCGTATTGCAAAGACGAAAACGGCAACGATTTGGAGCAAGGCTATGTCATAGCTCGTGCCTTGGACGAGATTACCAGCATGAAAGTATTATCGCGTATTGAGGGTGACGACACGAAGGTTAGCGACGAACTACTTGACAACTTAAGCAAAGCTATCGAGGACGGATTGAAGACTGTGTCGGGAGAGGAGAATACAGTAAAATCCATATCTTTGGCGAAACTGAAGGAGATGAAAGCCAAACTCGTTTCGGGATATACAAGTTTTTGGAGCTAAAAAGCAATACGGATGGAACTATTGACGATTGAGCATAAAGACTTCACGATGATTGTCGAATGCACGAAGTTCGACGGCATTTGGAACAAGGCTAAGAGTAACGTGGGCGAGGACAAACTCTACTCCACTTACTCTTGGTCGGAAGGTGTAGTGTCTGTTAAGCGTACATTGGATGCCGACCATGAAATAGACATTGAGCAAGGTGTTCCTGCTCCAGCCACATTCTTCGACAATGCCGACTATCCCATATGGATAGAGTTCAAAGACTATGTGAAAGACGCTCAGTTTGGTTCCATCCTGCAAAACGACAACGACCGTTTCTCCTTTCGTCGTCACATCTTGGCTGGTTTCATCAACTACAAGAACGAGATAGGACGAAGCGAGATACAGATTATATATAAGGTAGACAAAGAGACAAGGACATTCCGTTTCGGTTTTGAAGTTCTGAGTACGAAGCTCGACTATCATGAGCATTGGCGCATAATCGTGGAGGATATAGAGCGAGAATACCGCATGTTGTCTTTGGACTATATGCGACGCACATTTCATGGTTTCTCGCCCGACCAAAACGGCGAACATCCCGATATAGTCTGGTGGAGCGTGTTTGAAGGAGAACAACAGAAATTCATAAAAGCCTGCAAAAGCATCATTGACCGACCTCGCCACAGACTTCACGGTGAGGAGGTGTATCTGAGAGCGGACAAACTGAAGCAAACTCCCCATAACATAGAGAACAGACTGGCAGAACATCGCAAGGAACCTGCCTACCTCTATCGGGTGGAGCAACATATACTATCTAACGACACACAAGAGAACCGCTTTCTGAAGTTTGCACTTCATCAGATAAGCAAGCGGTATGAGGATCTGCGCCAACGCATTGAGGCGGTAAAGACAGCTTCAGGTACGATGAAGTCTGCCATGCTTGCAACCTCAGAAACATTGAAACGGCTGCAACATCATCCCTTCTTCAGAACAATAGGAAGGTTCAAGGGAATAAGCCAAGAGAGCATGGTGCTGCAAAAGGCAACTGGCTACAGCCAAGTATACCGTACATGGAACTTGCTTAGAAGAGCCTATTCGCTGAATGACGGCTTGTATCGCTTGCAGACAAAGGATATAGCAACGCTCTATGAGATATGGTGTTTCATAGAGGTGAGCCATATTGTAAAGGCACAATTGAATCTTGACGATGAAGACGTAGAACATCGCAACCGTATGGAGATGAACGGCATCTTCTCCTGGGAGCTTGGCAAAGGCGAGCATTCACGCATATTGTTCCGCAAGGATGGCGTGGAGCTGGCGGAATTGGTATATAACCCAAAGAACGCCGACAAGGAAAACGACAATGTGGGCATGAAAGACTTGGTTGTGCCCACAGTGCCGCAGAAACCTGACATCGTGTTGCAGCTCACCAAGAACGATTTGCAGCAAGGCATGAAGATGACCTATCTCTTTGATGCGAAATACCGTATAGACGGCAAAGACAAGGGCGTGGATGTACCGCCTGAGGATGCCATCAATCAGATGCACCGCTATCGTGATGCCATATACTACAAAGATTATGATGCCAATGCCTTGAAGAAAGAGGTCATTGGCGGTTACATTCTCTTCCCCGGTGACGGTGAGCCAAACGATGTGGCTGTGTCGAAGTTCTATAAAACCATCAAGGAAGTGAATATCGGTGCTTTCCCTCTTCGTCCTAAGGATGTAGAGAACAGAAAACTTTTGGAGAATTTCATAGATGAACTTATACATACCAAATCATACGAGACCATTGCTCATGTTATACCGCAAAAGGGTGCGTATGTTGAGGTAGGCAATCGTGTACTTATTGGATTGGTGAAAGAAGACAACAGGCTGTTTCAAGCATTTATGGACGGAACTGCAACTCTGTATTATTCAGGAAAACAGTTCCCAACGACCATCGCCCTGCAAGATCTTCACTTCTTCATGCCATACATCAAAGGAAAAGGAATACGTGATGTGTATGAGATTGTCAAGGTGCGGACTATCACGGGCAAAGAGGCAAAACAAACGGATGAAGATGATGCCGACAGCAAGGCTCTCCGCCTGGCTTTTGAACTGCGGTATGTCCGCAAGCAATACGCAGAATTCCAACCGATAGACACAACAAAGATGATAGTCCACACGTTTGTTGATACGACTTTCGATAAGTTGGAAGAATGTGTGATAATAGATAAATTGTAAAAAACTATATAAGAGAATGAAAAGCATCGGATAAAGCCTGAGTTTCAGGAACAGCCAGAACTTATGCAAGTTAAATTGACCCTCCATATTCATAACGAGCCAACAAATGAGCCTGTAAATGAGCCTGTAAATGAGCCTGTAAATGAACGGCAGCAAACTATACTGTCTATCATGAAACAAAATCCATCTATAATAAGAGAAGATTTGGCAAACAAACTGGGTATTTCGCTTGCAACGTTAAAAAGAGAACTTACTTCGTTAAGAAAGGAAGGGTACATTACACGTAGCGGAAGTGATAAAAATGGACAATGGATTGTTCTTTCAAAATAGTTGTATGTACGTGAAAAAATCTGCCATATCTCCCAGCTTCTGCATAACTCGTTGTATATA